>Ga0102944_1002146_pt1 | contig 11886 bp, 7 predicted proteins | sample SalPonD_shore_MG_FD_78172 | JGI IMG/M metagenome (GOLD analysis project Ga0102944, IMG submission 78172) | Salt pond soil microbial communities from South San Francisco under conditions of wetland restoration - Salt Pond MetaG... | ecosystem: Environmental > Aquatic > Marine > Intertidal zone >... | reverse complement strand
GTGAAGCGTCCTGCACTGCTTTCAAAGGCCCGGAATAGTAGGCACACCTGTCCGCCAGTGTTACTTGGTTGGGAGGTGTCCTCCCATTGGGCGGACTCTAAAGCCCCCAAGCCGCACCTCAACCATCGTGTCCACTGTGCCCCTGACTCGTGGAGATTCCCTTGTCGGTGCGGAGAGTCGCGACACGGCACGGAGCGGCGCACATGTGGTCCGGAAGCGGGGACGTATACGCAGGTTGACCGTCCACTTGAGCGCGGTCAGCGTCATGCTCACGCTTCTGCTCCCTTTTCGACTAAGCGCGAAGCAGTCTCCGAGTCCACCGTCCGGGCGCGCGCCACCCCTGGTCGTTCCCCGCGTCGCTGAAGGTTCGATCGTCCTGGACGGCATTCCGGACGAGCCCGCATGGAATCGAAGCGAACCGCTTTCTGTGACCATGTTCGCTCCCACGTTTGGAGGGGCCCCCTCACAGCGCACCGAATTCCGGCTTCTCCATGACGACGAGAATCTGTACTTCTCGTGCAGGAACTACGACTCACACCCCGATTCAATCCAGAACCTGTCGCTCGAGCGGGACGTCACGGGCTGGCACAGTGATAATTGCGGCCTCTTCCTCGACACCTTCGATGACGAGGAGAACGCCCTGGCGTTCGTGACGTGGCCGGGAGGAAACCGCACGGACTTCGCGATCACGAACGACGGCGAAGCACCGCTCAATACCGACTGGAACGGATTCTGGCGGGTCGCGACGTCACGAGACGGATCCGGGTGGTACGCGGAATTCCGTATCCCCTTTTCCAGCCTTCTCTTCAAGGATCAAGGCGGCCGCGTCGTCATGGTCTTTGCCATGATGCGGAATCTGGCACGGAACGACGAGCGGATCATCCATCCGGCGGTCCCCCCACATTGGGGGAGCTTCAGCTTTTCCAAGCCGTCGCAAATGGGAAAGCTGATCCTCGAAGGCAAGGTGCGAAAGGCCGATCCCGCCTACGTAATCCCTTACCTGCTGGTAGGAGAGCGCTATACGCACCCTCTCAACGCCTCCGGAAGCGGCTACGAGCGAGAATCGCGCCGGATATCGGAGGTGGGTGTCGATTTACGATACGAACTGTCGGCAAATCTAAACCTCGATCTGAGTTACAATACGGACTTCGCCCAGGTCGAAGCGGATGACGAGCAAGTGAACCTCACGCGCTTTTCGCTCTTTTTTCCAGAGAAACGGCGGTTTTTTCAGGAGCGTGCATCAACCTTCGAATATTCGTTGGGCGGGCAAGAGCGCCTCTTTCACACGCGCCGAATCGGTCTGGTGCAAGGGCAGATGGTCCCGATCTACGGGGGTGCTCGGTTGGTGGGGCGGGTCGGTGCCTGGGATGTGGGCCTGCTCGATATGCAGACGGAGAGTGCCGATTCGTTGCCGTCGGAAAACTTCGGTGTGCTGCGTCTTCGACGACAAGTGCTGAATGACAACTCGTATGTCGGCGGTATCCTCACCAGCCGCTGGAACTCGGCACAGCAGAACTTGGTTTATGGGGCCGATGCGCTGATGCGCACCGCAACCAACGACTATCTCACGCTGGACGGGGCACAGAGCTTCGACATACGCCGTGAGACGTCGGCTGCGGCTGCCGCGACCTTCCTGGACCGAAGCCTTCTACGATTGAACTGGCAACGGCGTGGGCAGGATTACTGGACCTATATGCTGGAATACAGCTACGTGGGACGTTCGTTCAATCCGAAGATGGGGTTTTTGAGGCGCAGCGATTATACGAAAGGAGTAGCCCGTACCGGGTACGGCTGGCGCCCGAGCGGTGACTCGCCTCTGCTCCGGTATTCTCTGTCCACGGCAGCGACCGGATTCTGGAGAAACGCGACTGGAGCATTGGAAACCGGAGTGCTGTCTTTGAAGGGCCAACTGGAGACGAAGTCGTCGCATCAAATTACGGTCACGGTGCCGGTTCGCTTCGAGGACATCACGAAGGGCTTTTCGCTGTCCCCGACTGCGCGGATACCGATGGGCTCTTACCACTTCACATCTGCCAGTGTCAGTTATCGGGCGCCGCCGAGAAGGCGATTCCAGCCGAAGGTCACGGTGAGCGCGGGGCAGTTCTATGACGGACGAGAGTTGTCGATCACGCTCGATCCTACGTGGCGACTGTCCCGTCATTTGACGCTGGGTGGCGCATACGAACTCGATCACGTGACACTCCCGGTGCGGAGCCAGACACTCACGGCACATATCGCTCGCCTACGGACGAAAGTGCTGTTATCGGACGCCACGTCGATTGCAGGACTGGCGCAGTACAACAGCGCCGCAGACCGGATCGCCCTCAACCTCCGGTTCCGATTTAATCCTCGGGAGGGCGAGGCTCTGTACGTCGTCTGGAATGAAGGCCTGATCGCCGATCGGTTCGCGTCCGAGCCGGTTCGTCCCTTCAGCGATCATCGGGACCTGATGATCAAGTACACCCACGCGCTCCAGTTCGGCCTGTAAATCTGATCGGCTGTCCACCCCTCCCGCGTCTTTCCCGAGGCGTCAGCGGCGCGTGCGGATTCAAGCCTAGAATGGACACGATTATAGGCTCGTGAGACTCGGGTCCTTCCTTGCCCACAACGACCATCGACGTGCCGCTCCACTGGTCGGGGAGTGAGCCATGGGCTTGATCCTGACCCCTCGGATCACACGCTGGGGGTCCGCGTCGATCGGGATGCAGTCCTCGCTGAGCTTGACCGGGGGATAGTAGTGATCCACCAGTGGCCGTGTTACACCCACTGAGGGCGGGGAGCGGCCGCAAGCCCTGAAGAGTATGGCGATGCGCCAGGATCCTCCGATGCGGATGGCGGCTCTTGATGAACCGATCCAACTGGCCTTGAAAAGGCGGCGGAATGCCTGCGGGATCTAGCTTCGACGACGTGATCATTCGCTCGCTCCAGGGTGGAGCCACAGCGGATCAGGAGGAGATGCTCGAGCGCTGGCGGCGTCGAGATGCGGCGAACGAAGACCGTTTTCGCGAGTTGAGCCAACTGTGGGCTCTGACCGGCGTGGTCGCGCCGGAGGAGCAGAGGGACCTTCCGGAACCCGGCTTCTTGATCAAGAGAGCAGAAACCGAAGTTGAGAGGGAGGGCGCGAGTCTGAGCCCCATTTCCCCGGGCCGGTCAGGCGAGTCGTTGAGAGGTAGAACGGCGAGTTCTGGTTCCCCCCGGCGCCGTCGGGCTGTTCTCGGCGCGCTCGCCGCCGGTCTCGTGGGATTGGGTTTCGGACTGTCTGCACTCGTGACCGCGCACCATGCGCCGCCGGCGCTGTTGTCTGAAAGCGAGATCGAGACTGGCGCGGGAGAAATGACGACGATCTCTCTCGCCGACGGCACAAGCATCCGGCTCGGGCCCAAGAGCCGTCTCGAGTTGCAAGAGGATAACGACAAGCGGTCGGCGCGGCTCCATGGTCGAGCGTTCTTCGGGGTGGCTCACGACTCCGGCCGACCGTTCATCGTCCACACGGAATACGGTGACGCCGAAGTGTTGGGCACGCGCTTCGAGGTACGGGCCGAAGATCAGCAGGACGAGTTTCGCGTGCTCGTCGTTCAAGGACAGGTCTCGATGAGGGTCGGTGGTGAAGAAGTAAAGATTTCCAAGGGAGAGGTGTCACGCAGCATTCGAGGCGGGGTGCCCAGGATCCAGAAAGTGAACGACGTGTTCGCACAGCTCGATTGGCTTGGGAACGCACTCGTCTTTCAGGATACCCCCGTACGAGAGGCAGTGTCCGAAATCGAGCGTCGGTATGGTGTCGACGTAGAAATCGCAGATCCCTCCTTGGCAAGCATGACAGTGACGGCGTCTTTCACAGACCAGAGTGCGCGGAAAGTGCTCCTTATCTTATGCGAAATTCTTGACACTGAGTGTCGATTTACAGCGCACCGCGTGCGGGTGGGCATATGACCTTGCTAGAAGTGCTGAACGTGTCGGATCACAGAGTTGTGCGCACAGATCCAGAACTCAGAGACTCTAGTCTCTTGGTAGCATTCTCAGCTATCAAGACAGTCATAAATCCGGATGGTCACTTCGGCGCGGAGGAAAGAGGATGAGACTGTATCAAGGTGCGATGATTTGCGTCGTGCTGACATTCTTCTCCATTGCCAGAGCAGTGGCGCAAGGAGTCGATGGGTCAGCCGAGCGCTTCTCGGCTGCCTCCTGGGGCCGGCCGCAGGCGGAAGAAGTCGATCTGTCTGCACCAGCAAACCTGGATGTCGAAGACGTGTCGATTGGAGAGGCCCTTCTGGCTCTTTACAGAAGCACAGGAGTGGCTGTGGCCTTCAGCCCGAGCCTGCTTCCGCAGCGCCGGAAAGTCACTTGCCGCTGCGAAAGGGCCACGATTGCGGACGCGATACGGACGATTCTGCGAGGAACCGGGTTCGAGTTTCGGCTCGTAGCTGGTCAACTGGTTGTCCGTCGGGCTGATAGCGTCGCCGGAGCGTCAGCAGGTCGGTCCGCAGCCTCGTCGCCGGATCAAGAGCCGAGTAGTTCTGGGGACCGGGGGGGACGTGCATCGTCTTCGGATCGTCAGGCGGCCGGCACGATCACTGGTAGAGTAGTGGACGGTCAGACGAGCCAACCGCTCGGCTCGGTCCAGGTCTACATTCAGAGCCTGGATCTTGGCGTGCTGACCCAGGCAAACGGGCGCTACCTCCTACGAGGAGTGCCTGCGGGAAGCCAGACGATCACGGCTGAGAGGATCGGATATCGGACTGTGACCCAAGCCGTCACAGTAGCCGACGGCCAGACGGTCGTGCAGGATTTTCAGCTTGCGCAGCAGGCGCTTCAACTCGACGAGGTCGTCGTCACCGGGACGGCTGGTGGCACCCGGCGCCGCGCCCTCGGAAACTCGGTCACTTCGGTCAGCGCCTCCCGCGTGAGCGATCAGGCCCAGATCAACTCGGTGGACGAGCTGCTCACTGCTGAGAGTCCCGGGCTGGATTTTGGGCGGCTCCCCGGGAACGTCGGTACGGGGTCCCCGATCCAGATCCGAGGAGTTTCGACGCTGGATCTGGATCAAGAACCTCTCATCTACGTGGACGGCGTTCGGGTCAACAACAGCACGGAAGCGGGGCCCAAGATCAGTTCGGGAAACCGTGAAGCGGTGGTAAGTGTTCTCCAGGACTTCAGCCCCGATGAAATCGAGAGCATTCAGGTCATCAAAGGTCCCGCGGCGGCCACACTCTATGGGACCGAGGCATCTGCCGGCGTCATCCAGATCCTGACGAAGAAGGGCAAGGAAGGTGATCCGGCGTTTCACGCAACCGTGAGCCAGGGTGGCAACTACCTGGCCAATCCGTCGGGCAAGATCGGGACGCAATGGGGATTGAACTCGTCGGGTGACTTGGTTGAGGGTTTCCTGGACCAGAATACGGGAAAGCGATACCCGAACGTGTATGAGTACGAGAAGAACGTGAACGGCAACGACCCGCTCCAAACTGGACGGACCCAGTCATATGGCCTGGACGTCCGTGGCGGGACGTCGGCGGTCCGGTATTACCTCGCGGGTCGCTGGCAGAATGACGCTGGGATGGTGGATTACAACTACGACAAGAAGCTCAACTTGAGAGCCAACGTCGATGTCGTGTTTAGCAATGCTTTCACGGTCAGTGTTTCGACGGGGTATGTGTCCGGATTTACCAGCTTCGCCCAGCAGCTGAGTGAGCCGGGAGGAATCTGGGACTCGATCCTGTGGGCTCAACCGGAGCTCAAGGACACGAATCGGCGGGGCTTTTTGCGCTACACGCCTGAAGAATTGGCGGGGGTAGGCGCCACGCGCCAATACGAGCGTTTCACGTCGAGCGCCACCTTCAAGTATCAGCTTGGCAACTGGCTCACCCAGCGGCTCGTCGTGGGGCTCGATCGGGGAAGCGATGAGAATCAGGTCCTGGTGCCCCGGCAGCCCCTCGGGACGGCGAGTGCGTTCGGTGGCCTGGGGTTGGGGGATGTCGTCATCGGGCGCCCGATGACGAGGGATTGGACCCTCGATTACGGTGCCAGCGCCAACTACGCGTTGAACGAAGCACTCAGCTTCACATCTTCCATCGGTGGTCAGTTCTATAGCACGGAGGTGAATGAGATCGACGGCGAGGGCAGCGTTCTCGCTTCACCCGCCCTACGTTCGATCGAGGGTGCGACGCGGGTCGACATCGGGCAGTCGTTCGTCCAGAACAAGTCCTTGGGTGTGTATTTCCAGCAGCAGTTCAACTGGAGGGATCGGGTGTTCCTGACGGGTGCTGTGAGGGCCGATGGCAACTCGGCGTTCGGCGCGAACTTCGATGCGGTGATTTACCCGAAGGTGTCGGCGGCCTGGGTCCTGTCCGACGAAGATTTCTGGAACGTGCCATTTGTGTCCTCACTGCGCCTCCGATCCGCGCTTGGACAGTCGGGCCGGCAGCCGAAGACGTTCGACGCCGTGACGCTCTATGAAGCCCGAACGGGCCGGGGGGGGGAGCCGGCCATGGCTCCATTGAGCATCGGTAACGCTGATGTCGGCCCGGAGATCGGGACCGAGCTGGAAGTGGGCTTCGATTACGCATTGCTGGACGACCGCGTCTCGGGCGAGTTCACGTGGTTCCACCAGTGGACGCGCGAGGCACTGGCCAGGTTGCCTCTGCTCCCGAGTGAAGGGTTCAGCGGCAGCGAGGCCGCAAACGTGGCGCAGCTCAACAACTGGGGTTGGGAGGCGACGATGGATGCCCAACTCTTCCAGCGCGCGGGGTGGGGCTTGGAGATGAACCTCTCGGCTTCCCACGATATGAACAAGATCATCAGCTTGGGCGGAAGGCCACCGACGCCGAGCGTCCAGGAGGGCATTCCTTATCCGGTGCAGACCAGCGACGTGCTCTTGAGCGCCAAGTTGGACGAGAACGGGAAGCCGGTGGATCTGATGTGCGATGGCGGAACCGGGAAGACTGGTGTCGAGCGGGGAGGTCCACCGGTGCCCTGCTCCCCGGACGGGAACCCGGTGGTGCTGGGTCCCGACTTCCCTGTCTATACGGTGAGCGCGGCGCCCACCCTGTCGCTCCTGGGTCGGAAACTCCAGCTCTTTGCCCTCGCGGAGGGGAACTTCGGGCAGTGGGTCAGAAGCACCGACATCTGGTGCCGCTACGCGGGATGCTTCACGAATACGCGGGTTTCGCTTGCCCTGGACGATCCGGTTTACGTCGCAGGGCAGGTGTTCCAGAATCACCCTTACGACCGGACACTGGTCGGACAATTCGACGCCAGCTTCATAAAGCTGCGCAGGATCGGCGTCCGCTATCAGCTTCCCGGGGGGTGGGTACAGGGCTTCGGGGCTGACCGGGCGTCCATCTCAATCTCCGGTTCAAACATGTGGACCATCTGGCAGCGGACAAAGCAGGCGTCGTCGGGGGTACCGATCATCGATCCCGAATTCACCGGAGCGCGCACGGGCAACCTGGGGGACAGCGATCTTGGTAGAATGCCACCGCTCTCGAGCTTCGCGGTGCGCATGGACGTGAGCTTCTGATGCGGGAGCGACGAATGTGCGAGCGAGGCGGAGCATCGTGGGCACGAGATCATCAGAATGTGGAGAGAAGTCAGATGAAGAGTTGGATCAATCGTAGAATGTCGCGGTGGCCCGGTCGTTTCTGTCTCGCGCTAATGGTGGCTTTCGGGATCGGTGTCCTCGCTGCTTGCGACAACGTCCTGCAGGTGGACCTGCCGGGCCAGGTGACTTCCAAGGCCCTATATGACCCTGGTCAGGCCACGATCCTGGTGAACTCGGCGGCGTCATTGTTTGAGTGCGGCTTCTCCGATTTCGTGGCCAGTGACGCGGCGGGCTTCGAAGACGTGATGACCCGGGACACGGGCTGGTGGGGTGGACGGCATGAGTATGACACTGATCCACCAACCGGCAAATGCAACACGGCGGATACGGGCGTCGGCTGGTGGACGCCGCTGCAGGCGGCTCGGTTCATGGGTGAGAAGACCTACGATCTCATGACGAACGAGTGGACGACCGATGAGATCCAGGGCGATCCCAACCAGTTGGAAGCCGAGCTCGCGATCTACCTGGGTGCCGACTACGAACTCTTCGGAGAGTATTTCTGTGACATGGCGTTCGAGGGCGGCAAGCTCATGGGGCCGGATGAGGTTCTGGCAAGTGCCGATGACTGGCTCACGAAAGCGATAGGCCACATAAACGACGCCGGCGGGGACTTCGCGATCTCCGGTGGGGTCAGCTCGAGTGCGATGGAGTTGGCTTATCTACTTCGCGGTCGCGTGCGCTATGCCCGAGGCGACGAATCCGGTGCGGCGGCTGACTTCGCGCAGGTTGAAAAGGGCTTCGTGGCGTACGACACGCGCGACGCGGGTGGCGAGCGCACGCGTTGGAACAAGGTGTACAGCAGCCACAACCAGGAGCAGATCAATACGGTGATCCCGGCCGTGACCTGGTGGGAAGGGCCACCGAATCCTTGGACGGGTGAAGCGTGGCCGGACACCATCCCGTTCACCGGATACCTGAATTTGGGCATCCTTCCCAACGGACGCGCCGTTGCCGACGACGGAGTCGCAATCACAACGGACGCGGAGCCGACGGCCGTTGCCGACACGCGCGTCCCGGTGGTGGACCTGGGCAGGAAGTTCAACGAGCACGAATCGTGGCGACAGGAGAAATATCCGGGCCTGGACGCCGACATTCCAATGGCGAACTGGGAAGACGTTTGGCTGTTGCGTGCCAAGATGGAAGGCGGCGCGACGGCGGTGGATCTGGTCAATGAAATCCGTGACTTCCACGGCCTGCCGGAGGTAAGCTACGTGGATCCGTCGGATGCCGATCAGGTCCGCAACATGATCATCGAGGAACAGCGGCGTTCTCTCTTTCTGGAGGGCCGCTTCTGGGCCACCAAGATCCGGGAACACCTCTGGTTCCCGCGGGGCGTCGGTCATGTAGAGCCTCCTACGACCTTCGGCTACCGCGGGGGGGTCCGGATGGTCATGCCCGAGAACGAATATCGATTGAATGACAACTTTGGGTTGGCAGATCGAGGCACAATGTGTGCTCCGAACGAGGCACCGGTTCTCTGAGGATGCTCTGACGTGTTCTATCGTTCACGGATGAACCCGTCTCCAGAAAGAAGGAGTCATCAAATGCAACGCAGAATCGCAGAGCTTCGCTTGTGTATCTTGGGAATTCTGGCGGTTGTTCTCGTGGCCTTCCCGCCGCGCGTCGTCGCCCAAACGGCGAACGCCTCCGGCGGAACGGCCGGAATGGCAACGCCTACATTTACTGAGGATGTAGCGCCGATCCTCTATGATCACTGTGTGCGATGCCACAGACCGAACGGGGCGGCACCCATGTCGCTTGTCACGTACGATCAAGCGAAGAAATATGCGCCCTTGATCAAATACCGGACGGGGCTGTTTCCGAAACAGGGAACCATGCCGCCCTACTATCTCGAGCGGAACGTGGGCATTCAGCAGTACAGTGACGATGTTCGGCTGACCGAGGACCAGATCGCGACGCTGGCGGCGTGGGCGGACGCCGGCGCGCCGGAGGGCGATGCAGCCAAGATGCCGCCGAGGCCCGATCTTTCATCGGACGAGGGCTGGACGATTCACCCGGACATCATCGTGAAGTCCAACGACCTCTTCATGGAGGGCGGGCATCCCGACTGGTGGGGCGAGATCGATCCGATCCCCATCCCGCTGGACGAGGACCGGTACGTCAAAGCGGTGCAGGTTCGGGAGGTGAACGACGTGCCCAAGGAAGGCACGGGTGGTGGCACCCATGTCGGGGGCCGTTGGATCGTCCACCACATGATCTACCATACGGAGGCCGAGAACGACGAAGGTAAGAAGGAAGTGACGCCGTGGCCCGTGCATGAGCTGGGTCGGAATGCGGACATCTTCGACCCTGACGGGGGTCCGCTGCTCGCCGCCCACTCTGAGATCGTGTCCAATTCGGTGCACATGCACTCTAATGGGCGCGACACCCATGCAAATCTCCTGATCGGCTTCGAGCTCTTTCCGAAGGGATACAAGCCCAAGTACAAGCGGGCCCGTCTTGCGTTGGGGGACGGTCAGAACCTCGACGTCCCGGCTCGTTCAGAGGGAGAGTCAACGGAGTTCCATGCGTACGCGGCACTGAAACACAACGTGAAATTCCAGACATTCGAGCCGCACCTGCACGTGCCGGGGGAGCGGATGTGCTTGGAGTACATCTGGGGGACGATGCGTGAGACCCTGAGTTGCGTCGGCTACGATCACAACTGGGTCAAGCAGTACACGTTCAAGCCCGGCTACGAGCCGCTGATTCCCAAGGGGGCGATCGTCCACATCGTCGGTTACAACAACAACACCAAGTCGAACGCAGAAATCCCGGATCCCCGCAACTGGCAGGGCTCGGGAAACCGCTCCGTGCAGAACATGTTCATCGATCTCGGCCGGCAACTGCAACTCACGGACGAGCAGTTCAAGGAAGCAATGGAAGAGAGGGTTCGCGAGCGCGGCCTGACGAAGAACGACCATGTGGTCGGATGCCCGCTGTGCCTGGCTACGATCCCGACGCCTGGCCCGAAGCCCCGCGAGGCGATGAAGGCGAAGACGGGTCAACAGGATGACGATCAAGGAGGGAGGCAGTGATCGTGACGCTCAAGGCCGACGCACGTAGCAACCGGATCAAATGGCTGGTGGGGCTGGGAACCCTGATTCTGCTGTGCTCAGGGGTCTTCGTTCACCCCGAGCCGGTGGATGCCCAGGCGCCGACATACCTCGCGGGCCAGACCGTGTCGCCGGCCTATGAGGGGTGGATTCAGAAGGACGACGGCTCGAGGTATTTCGTCTTCGGATACATGAATCGGAACTGGAAGGAAGAGCCGGACGTCCCGATCGGCCGCGACAATTACTTCGCAGTGACCGACGTGGGCGAGCTGACGGACCTGACCGTCGACGCCTACGATGCCGCGGAGGCGGATCGCGGGCAGCCCACCCACTTTCTACCTCGTCGGAACCGTTTCGTGTTCGAGGTGCCGGTTCCTGACGGGTGGCAAGAGGAAAGCGAGGACCATGAGCTCGTCTGGAGTCTCCGCACGCATGGGAAGATGTTGCGCGCGTACGCTAGCCTGCGACACGACATGTTCATGGACAACGTCGTGATCATGTCGGAGACGGGGGCATTGGGAGCGGGCCACAGCGACCCCGAGCTTCGCGCGAACAAACCACCGGTCGTGGAGGTGCAGGGCAAGACCGAGAGGGAAGTGCAGGTGGGTGAGCCCATTACCCTCACAGTTCGTGTGACGGACGACGGCATTCCCGCTCGGGATACCACGACCGTGATGCCGGTCGATGATAATGGAGAGCTCGACTTGGAGGAGGCGCTGAAGCACCCTCCCGGTAGGGTTACCGTCAACAAGGTCAACGGACTGTGGTTCGCTTGGTCCCCTTACCGCGGACCGCGTGCTATGACGTTTGATCCGTCACAGATCGAGACATGGGAAGACACACGCGCTTACTCCGATTCACCGTGGTCCTTGAACGACTGGGTCCCACCGAAGGAACCGGGAGACCATCTCTGGGTGACTAAGGTCACTTTCCACAAGCCCGGACTGTACGTACTTCGCGGACGGGCGGACGACGGGGGCCTCTATACCAACGTGGATGTAACCATCCGCGTGCGGTCCCCCGGCGTCAGCCAGTGAGTGGAGAGACATTGGAGTGAAGTGGATGGCGACGCAGCACGGACAACGAGAAGGCTCTTCCCATGAGGGCAGCGTCGCCCACAGGCGTCAGCTGCTGAGGAGGCGCGTGCTCCTCATCGCTCTCCTGACCGCCCTCCTCGGCTCGTGTAGGGGCTCAGAGAGCCCCGGGAGGGAAGGTCTCCGGGTGGAGGACGTG
>Ga0102944_1002145_pt1 | contig 11887 bp, 14 predicted proteins | sample SalPonD_shore_MG_FD_78172 | JGI IMG/M metagenome (GOLD analysis project Ga0102944, IMG submission 78172) | Salt pond soil microbial communities from South San Francisco under conditions of wetland restoration - Salt Pond MetaG... | ecosystem: Environmental > Aquatic > Marine > Intertidal zone >... | reverse complement strand
CCAGTCAAAATCTTTCTCAATATTGGAAGCGTTTACAACCAGCATATATTCATTTTCTCCGAGCATATACACAATCAGATCGTCGACGATTCCGCCATCTACATAGCACATAGCCGTATATTGGGCTTTGCCCGGTACCAATTTAGCGGCATCATTGACCGTCACATGTTGAATAAGATCCAATGCTTCATCACCGGTAACGAAAAATTCGCCCATGTGCGACACATCGAACATCCCCACGCTTTCGCGCACCGCGTTGTGTTCTTTGCGGATACTGTCATACTGCACAGGCATTTCAAATCCGCCAAAATCAATGAGTTTTGCTCCTGCTTGTTTATGAAGTTCGTAAAAAGGAGTTTGTTTCAACATGAATTTTTTATATTTGTAATCTTGTTACCATTATTGCACAGACCCAACTGCACAGGCCATTTTTGAATAATATTTTACCGGGTCTCAAGTGACATGATACACGATGGAACAGAGCCAAAGCATGAAACATGAGGCCGGCATCTTGAATCTTGCAAACGGTTGCCAAAAATACGCATTTATTGATAGAATAGAGAATTCTTTTAGCGACTCATTATTCATCTCAACTATGAGGGAGACCTTTTGGGAAAGGGATATAGCGGCCTGACTTAAGGTTCCCTATCAAGCTAAATATCGTTTAGCATGTGGAATTAAATCCTTATCTTACGAGACTAAATAATTTAGTCTTAACCGAAGAAGTTTAGCAATGTCCATTAACAAGCAGCAAGTACGTATGGCGCTTACCCATGTCATGCATCCCGAGGCCGACAAAGATCTCGTCTCGCTGGATATGATCGAAGATCTTATTGTCCAGGAAAAATTCATCACTTTTACGATTGATTTGCCTGAAAAAAATGCCAGGCTGGAAGCTCAGCTTAAGGATAAATGTGAAGAGGCGATCAAAAAGTATGTATCCAAAGATGTCGTTTTGGATATTACCACAGCAGTCAACATTTCAAAATTTCGGGATGACGAGGGCGAACCGGATTTCCCGGGACAGGGACATCGCAAGAAAAAAGAGCAGAAAGAGGATAACGAAGAAATTTTATCCGGTGTCAAGAATATCATTGCGGTAGCATCGGGCAAAGGCGGCGTCGGTAAGTCTACGGTAGCGGTTAATTTGGCTTGCGGACTGGCACGAACCGGGGCAAAAGTCGGACTGTTGGATACTGATATTTACGGGCCCAGCATTCCCACGATGATGGATACCCACGAGCGTCCCAATATTACCACGCGCAAGAAATTAATCCCCATGGAAAAATACGGCGTGCGTTTTCTTTCGATGGGATTATTGGTGGACCCCGACCAGGCGATGATCTGGCGCGGACCGATGGTGACCAGCGCAGTTAAACAGTTTATGCAGGAAGTAGAGTGGGGCGAACTTGATTACCTGGTATTGGATTTACCTCCCGGAACCGGCGATATTCAACTCACATTGGTCCAAACCGTGCCCTTAACCGGGGCCGTGATTGTTTCTACGCCTCAAAACGTAGCGCTGGATGACGCCCGCAAAGGTGTGGCTATGTTTAAGAAGGTAAATGTTCCGGTGCTGGGGATGGTAGAAAATATGGCTTATTTTGTACCTGAGGATATGCCGGAGAAAAAATATTATATCTTCGGTAAGCAAGGTGCTCGAAATCTTGCTGAACGCATAGGCACGAACTTTTTGGGAGAAATCCCGTTGGAGCAGGCCGTGCGCGAAAGCGGCGATGAAGGTAAGCCGATTGTGCTTGGCGATTTGAATACGAAGTCGGCGCAGGCTTTTGTGGAGCTTTCCAACAATGTGATTCAGCAGCTGGCCATCCGAAACCAAGACAAAGCCCCGACGGAAAAAATCGATATTAAAATTCGTCCCTAATATTTATGTCATCCCGAACTTGTTTCGGGATCTACAGCATCAGATGCTGAAACAAGTTCAGCATGACACATAGTAGGATAATTTAATAGTAGTTGTCTCACAAACAGCACTATATTCTATTTTATCTTTGACTTAAGCCTAACAGAAAATTCCAGATCGTCAGAGCTGCCAGTTTCGTAGTCTGATTGTCCTGATCGTGAAAAGGATTCACTTCCGACAGGTCGAATGAGGTAACCTGTTCATTCCGTCCCGCAAGATAGGCCGCTGTCAGCCATAAATCCGCAGGAAGACCATTGGCGCAAGGGGCACTGACGCCCGGGGCCTGCGACTGGTCTACCGCGTCCATATCAAAAGTGACCATCAGGCGCTCGCTGTCGTGTTCGTGAAACAGCCCGGAGACAGAAGTGATATTTGTTTCATCCCGGAAAAGATAACTGCCATTGTGTTCATCTATAAATTTAAGATGAGATTGTGCAACTGCGTGAGGTTGTAATCCCGCTACCAGGTATTTTTCAGCACACCTGCTCTCATGTTCCAGCGCTTGACGAAAAGGGGAGCCCGAATGTGCTTGTTCTTTCTTCAGAGGGCGTACATCCGTATGCGCATCGAGATTAAAGATTGATGTGGAAAGGTTGGCTTCGGCATATCCCAGGAAATGAGCAAAAGCGGTTTCGTGTCCGCCGCCCAAGATGATCGGCACAATATCATCCCGCAAGTAATCAGCAATGATGCTTCCCAACAGTTCCTGATCTTTCGGGAGGTCGCCCGAAATCTGAACATTTCCAATGTCTTTTGTCCCCTTAATAAGTTCAGTAAAAAGTTCATAATGCTCCGCGCTGGGCGTCATCTTGAACAGCTGCTCCCTTATAGCTTCAGGGGCTTCGGATGCACCCGGACGCCCGCCATTAATACGTACTCCGGCATCGGAAGGGAAGCCTATGAGTACCGCTTTTGGGGATGCTTCATCCGTCAATAATTCCCCCAAAAGATGCCCGATGCGAGGATCTTCGCTATTGGTATTGGGCGGTTTGATGTGTGACTCTTTTAATCGATTCATTTTAGTGGAATATTGTGTTGGAGTGCAAAGCCAAAAAACTGAAAAGGGCTCGATTTCTCAAGCCCTTTCAGATAAACCTATATGTTTAAGATAAGTTATTTCATGGAATGCAGGGCCAGGCGGTTTCCTTCAGTATCCTGAAAAATGGCCATGTAACCATATTCATCTGATATTTTGGATTTTTGTCGAAGTATTTTACCGCCGTTCTTTTCCACTTTATTCAGAACTGTTTGCAAGTCCGGGTTGGCACTTAAATAAACAAGTGCTCCATCCATGCTGGGTTTGTACCAGTCTTTGTGCTCGCATAGAGCTCCACCGATGCCTCCTTCCTCTACGGGAAACATGGTCATCTTCAACTCATTTCCCATGTCCAAATCCTGCATCTCTATTTCAAAGAGGGCTTCATAGAATTTTTTTGCTCTGCTTAATTTTTTGGCGGGAATTTCAAACCAAGAGACAGCAGTCTTCATCTTTTTCATTGTTTTTGGTGCCATAATGCTCTCCCATTTTATGTTAGTCGGTAAAAATTATCTTCCACACCTTAGGACAGTTAAAAAGACTGTCACTTTAACTGGGGTAGAATTTAAAGTACTTAAATTTATTAAAAACAAATATTTATAGTGAATTTATTTTCGCAATAATTTAAAAGCATGATCCCATGTACCGGTTATGAAACCATATTTCAGCCAAAGAATACAAAGCGGTTCCAGTTCCCGTGCACCGTCAATTCCACCAATGTCGATGGTCGGCCAGCCAAAGTCGTTGCATATTTCGTTAACTTTCTTTTTAGCCTCGGAATCATTTCCGCAGATAAACATATCCGGCGGGCCTTTGGGGAATTCGGGGTCGACCATGTGATCGTGTCCCACTGTATTAAACACTTTTACTACCATAGCACCGGGCAGCCAGCGTTGGATCTGTTCCCCTCCAGAATCGGTATGGCCGAGCGCCAATTTCGGCGGTTTTCCATCTTCAAAAATCAACGGGTTGGTAATATCCATAACTACTTTATCTCGAAAGTTTGAAGGATTAGCCAGATCGATAGCATTTTTACAGCCGCTCCAGGCTACGGCCAGTACAAGTATTTCTCCAAATTCAGCTGTTTCTTCAAAGGTCCCGGCCCATGCCGATTCACCGGCTTGTTTAAGCCAGTCTTTGACTTTCGGGCTTTCGGGCATCCTCGATCCTATCATAACCTCGTGACCGTATTTGAGGAATCCATTGCCCAGTGATTTTCCTACATCTCCCGTACCAAGTATTCCTATTTTCATAACTATTTCTCTCCTTATCTAATTGATTTTCAATGACTAATGTACAAAGGAAATATGAGAAGGGGAATAACCAAGTTTGTATGGCGGATGTTAATACTGTCTCTGCTGTCATCCCGGACCCTGATCCGGGATCTTTGGATAGACTTTTTAAAAACGATTGGATGAGCCATCAACTAGCCGCTAGAAACAACGCTCTTTTAAGTATAGCCGTCGCTGGGCAGGGAAGCTGTTTTTTTCTAAAATGTTAAGCAGATGCTGAATCAAGCCTGTCCCGATGCATCGGGGTTCAGCATGACAGGGTAGTTATTTCTGGGGAAACGGTGCCATTTCTGGCTTTTGGGATGGCTGTTCAGGATGAACGTTAGTGAGTCAAGCCTGTGCCGACTGCCCGTCGGGGTTCAGGATGATACGATTGGGATTTAGAATTAGGTTAATTGCCCTCAAAACCATCTCTTGGTATGAGCGTCCGCTCGTTTCTTTAAAAGATGAGGATATTTAATTTCTGCGGCCCGGAGCGTTTTGGTTGGGTCTCGGTCCATTTCGGTCTCGACGGCGGAGGGCCTGCTCTATGACGCGAGCGAATTTCTTCTGCTGTTCATCGGTAAGCAGCTTTCGCATCTCCTCCAAATGGTCAAACATATTTTCTTCCATTTGAGCTTGCAGCTGACCGATTTGCGTGGCAATGCTGTCGATTTCTGCCTGGTTAGCCGTACTGTCCGGGCTTTCTAACAGATCAAAATAACGGCCCCTGAGTTGATGAATGTTATTTAAAATCTCTTGATTTTTTTGAAAATGCTGCCGGCGAAGCTCCCTAAAAGTCTGTCTTTGTTGATCCGTTAAATTGAGCTCTCGTTCTAGGAAATGTTGTACACGCTCGCGTCGCTCTGTGGGATGCCGGAACGGAAAAGGCGGACGAATAATCCATATCGTGCCCAGGGTGCCTACATTCAGCACGACCATAATGATAAATCCGATTTTCATCCAGCGATATTTTTTTGATAGCTCCATCTATTGTTGGGTATTGGTATTGAGTTCATAAATAGTCGGTACGTCTACCTGATTTTGGTATTCTTCGGCAAAAGCGTCCAGGTTCTCCTGTCGCACCGTTTCGGTACTGCCGTTCCCATAGCTTTCCTGGTACTCGCGGATCGTAAATACATTAACCAGTAAAAGGATGATGATAGCGGCCGCAAGGGAATACCAAGTCCACGAAGATTCTTGCGATTTTCCAATTTCCATCCGGGACTGCAATCGCGTATAGAAAAGCTCATCCGTTTTAGCCCGTTTGATTCCATCTATCGATTGCAGGGTCTTTTCAACCTCATGCATTATGTTATCTTTGCGCTTCATGATTTTTAGTCCGATTGTTCCTGGTAAAATTCATACAACAAATCCTGTAATTTTTTTTTGGCTCTATGCATCAATGATTCTACAGCCGAAACCGATGTTTCCATAACTTCTGCAATTTCTTTATAGCTTAAATCCTCCACTTTATGCAGGGTAAAAGCTATTTTTTGATTTTCGGGAAGCTGATCAATTGCCCGGAACAAAACTTCAGCTCGCTCTTTTTGTTCCATTGCTACACCCGGGTGGACAAAAAAATCGTCCCCGGAAACCACATCCGGATCATTATCCTGTTTCAGTGATTGAAAGAACGATTGTCGCTTTTGGCTTTTGCGATAGCGGATTAGCTCCAGGGATTTGGTTACGGCAATTCGGTAGATCCATGTTGATAAAGCCGCTTTTCCCTCAAAACCACCGATGGAATTCCAAACCTGAATAAAGACTTCCTGGGCCATATCTTCAGCATCCTGTGGGTTATGTAACAATCCCAGGCAGGTATTATACACGCGATCTTTCTGTTGCTCCACCAGTTGCCTGAATGCTTTTTCATTGCCCAGCTTTAACTGTTTGATGAGTTCGGAATCCTGCAATCGTCAGCGAATAGTTTAAGGGTTTGATGTCCCATAAGCTTAGCCACTTTTCTGAAACCAGACAAGGATAAAGGAGCTGATTCAAAGATCATTACTCCTTTATCGTGTCTGAGAGGCTGCAAGCTATCTGTTAAAGCCGTGCATTCCGGTTCTTGCCTTGCGACCGAATCCCATCATTGCATGAGAATCGAACCACACGCGTTGCTCATCGTTAAGCAGTTCCCGGATTTGCTGATGTGTTTCAAATCGTTTCTTCATGATTTGAGTCCGCAAGTTGCCAATATCATCAATGACTGCTTCCGCAGCTTTTTGATCCACATTGTCACCGGTTGAAAGCGTTCTCAGATGAGCAGCTTTCTCACGCATCTGGTTCTGCAGGGGCATCACACTCTCACGATTTTTCAGCATAATATCTTTAATCTGGTCTTTTTGCTGATCGGTAAGGTTGGGAATTCGCATATGATCCCAGCCACCGTTTCGCTGCATCTTCTGATGCCATTGCATAGCTTGGGGATGATTCGGCTTAGATGGGGGCACCTGCGCGTTGGAAATCCCGGCAAATCCAGCCATCACTAAAACCAGTGTCATTGTTTTAAAGTATTTAACCGTCTTCACGATTACCTCACTGTTTTAATTCATTGGTTACCGGTTAGATGCGAAAAGTCAGAAAAACTTGCGGGGAAATACGAATTGCTAAAAAAGCCGGCGGATTCTTGCCCTGATTAGCAATTAACATAATTAATGTGAGTTCCATAAAACTTCTGGGCAACATCGATCTTTAGCAGGATTAAATTCGGATTGATCACTCATACCTAAGAGCATCAATAGGATTGAGAGCAGCCGCTTTACGTGCAGGATAAAATCCGAAGAACACGCCGATGCATCCCGAAACCAGGAAGGCAAGCGTGATGATATAAGGCTCAATCACGATTGCCAGGTTCATAAAGTTCGAGAGCAAAATTGTTGCGATAAAAGAGACCAGGATCCCGGCTAACCCGCCCCCGAAACTCAGAACGACCGCCTCGGTTAAGAACTGAGATAATACGTCACTTTCTCGGGCACCCACCGACAGTCGGATCCCAATCTCCCGCGTGCGTTCGGTTACCGACACCAGCATGATGTTCATGATACCGATGCCGCCCACAATCAGCGAAACGCCGGCTATCGATCCCAGGAGCATGGTTAATGTTTGGGAGGTCTGCGTAAAGGCTTCGGTTATTTCGGCCTGGGTACGCACGCTAAAATCATCTTCTTCATCGCCAACAAGCTTATGCGTTGAGCGTAAAATCTGCTCTATTTCGGTAGCAGCTACCTGCATCGCATCGGTGGATGTAGCACTTGCGTTAATCATATCAATGGTGGGGAAGACGCCGGTCAGCCGGTACATAACCGTACTATAGGGCGCCAGGATGATGTCGTCCTGATCCTGTCCGCCGCCGCTTTCTCCCTTTGCTTTCAGAATACCGATGATAGTAAACGGGATATCCTGTATGCGAATGCGTTCGCCGACGGGGTCGCTACCCGGAAACAGTTGTTCGGCTACAGTGTGACCCACAAGGGCTACTTTGTTACGGATCAGTTCATCTCTACTGCCAAACGATTCCCCGTTTTCAATTTGCCAGTCCCTGATATTCAGGTAATCCTGTGAAACGCCATAGACCGTTGTGAACCAGTTAGATGCAGGACCGATAACCTGTGCTCCCGTCCGTACAACCGGCGAAACGTTGCTCACGTGTGCCGCCTGGTCGCGTATTGCTTCGACATCATCCAATGTTAAGGTTCGCAGGGAACCGGCCCCGCCCCTGACGCCGCCTCGCTGGCTGGAACCGGAGCGAACGAGCAGCAGATTTGTCCCCAGCGACTGAATCCGTTGTTCGATCTGCTGCTGGGATCCTTCGCCGATCCCCACCATGATGATTACTGCACTTACCCCGATGATGATGCCGAGCGACGTTAGCGTGCTGCGCATTCGGTTTTTATAGATGCTCTTGAAAGAGAGTTTAATAAGGTTCGTTATCTTTTTCATTTCAACTCCTCATCCAATGCTTGTATTGATTGGCCAAAATTATATTGGCCTCGATAGTTGCGATTTTGTACGGGCTCGTCACGAATAATACGTCCATCCTTCAGTTCTACTATTCGTTTGGCATATTGCGCAATGTCGTGCTCGTGTGTCACAATCAGAATGGTGATGCCCTGATCATTTAATTCCTGGAAAAGACGCATCACTTCCTGGGAAGTCGTCGTATCGAGGTTTCCGGTAGGCTCATCCGCCAATAAAAGTGCCGGTTCGGTCACAAGAGCACGTGCAATCGCAACCCGTTGCTGCTGTCCGCCGGACAGCTGATTTGGTTCGTGATCCATGCGATCAGCCAGGCCAACTTTGCCGAGGGCCGCTTCCGCCGCTTTCCGTACTTGCGGGATGCGCTCCTCACGGTCATAAAGTAATGGCAGTTCTACGTTTTCGATGGCTGACGTGCGGGCCAGCAGGTTAAATCCCTGGAATACAAAACCGATTTTCTGATTTCGAATATCGGCTAATTTATTTTTGCTCATATCACGGGTGTTTACTCCATCTAAAAAATATTCTCCGTCGGTCGGTTGGTCCAGACAACCCAGGATGTTCATCAAGGTTGATTTTCCGGATCCGGATGACCCCATGATTGCTACCATCTCCGCACGTTCGATCATTAAATTAACTCCACGCAGGGCATGGACTTCAATATCTTCGCCCGTTCTATAAATTTTTTCCAGTTTATGTGCTTCGATAACCGGGTTCATAATCTTCTCCATGGCTAATACTGAAGTTAAAAACGTGGTCCCCTGAGACCACTGCTACGGCTGCCCGAAAAAGGAGTAACGGCATTATTGGATGAGGCTGACGCTTCCGTTAATGATCCGGTCACAACTTGCATCCCTTCTTTAAGCCTTGGGCTTATCGATGAAACTTCCGTAAATTTGCCGTCTGTGATGCCAACGCTAACCGGAATCATAGCCAGTTTTCCCTGTCCGTCCAGATACCAAATCCGACTTTGGTTGTTTCGTACAGAATTTCTATTTCTGTTACCTATATCATTAAGCTTTTGCAATGTAGTATCGGGACCTGCAAAAGTAGTTCTGCCGGTATCCGTTCGATTTTGCATTCGAGTTTTGTACTCTTTCATCATGGCTTCGACTACCTCCTGGGAAGGAGAAAATCGTAAAGCGGCCGATGGTACCCGCAATACATTCTCCTGATGTTCGGTGATGAAATCGATCATGGCCGTCATCCCGGGCAGCAGCAATCCACTTTCATTACTGGCATTAATGACCACTGTATAGGTTACCACGTTAGAAACTGTCGTAGGTTGAAGTCGTACCTGCCGGACTTGTCCTGTAAATGTTTTTGTGGGATAAGCCGCCACTTCGAACCGTACCTGCTGACCATCCCGGATAGAACCTATGTCACTTTCATCGACTTGTGCCAGGATTTCTATCTTGGATAAGTCTTCAGCAATCTCAAACAAAACCGGCGCGGATAAACTTGCTGCAACTGTTTGTCCCTCTTCAATATTTCGTGCGATAACCGTCCCGGTAATCGGCGAAATGATGTAAGCATTTTTGAGATTATATTGCGCACGCTGCAAAGCAGAATGGGCGGATTTTAATGCTGCTTCCTGCGTCTTTAAACCTATTTTAGCTGCCAGGAAATCAGATTCGGAAATGAGTTTTTGATCAAATAGTTGCTTATTCTGACGATACGTATTCTGGGCTTCTTCCAGCTTGGCCTGAGCCTGCTCTAAATTGGCTTCGGCATCTTCAACACTAGCTTTTAAAAAAGTAGTATCCAATACAGCAAGCAATTGTCCTTTTTTGACCTGCTGGTTAAAATCCGCATAAATTCGGGCAATGTTGCCCGAAACCTGCGTGCCGACCTGTACTGTAGTAAGCGGACTAAGGGTGCCCGTACTGGAAATCGTAGTCTCAATATTCCCTTTGCTTACTTTGCTGAACTGATATTGTTGAGCCTTGGTCTTGGACAGGCTTGGAAATAATTTCAAGCCTAGCACAAATAGGGCTGCCAATACGATACCCGGCAGTAAAATATATTTTATAATTTTCATGATGAATCCGGTTTTTGACTATGATATATATCAGGTTAGATGCGAATGGCTCGAAAAACTTGTGCAGGGTTTTGGTGATAGTTTATAAAAGTAATTAAGGTCAGATCGGAATCACATGTACTGCCATGATGGATTTCTCGGCTCCACAGCCAACCCGGCTGCTCCGCTCGAAATGACGTCAAAGTTTGGGGGGCGTTGCTTTCTGTATAACAGGATGTGGTTTTCAGTCAGGACATTTATAATGCTTACAGCAGTTATCCAGGACAAAACCAATAGAAAAAGCACGACGTCATTTCGACCGTAAGTCCGCGGGTTTGCGGACTGTAGTGGAGAAATCTCTTTCACTTTATCAGCGGTATGAAATTGGGTATCAACAAATATTTACCGGAGACTCGTTAATTAGATTAAAACAGTATTAACATTTGGTGTTATCAGTAAGAAAGTTTAAGCAGATGAAAATTAATTTGTAAGGATTTCCTTTTGGAACAGTCTTACTTGAAAGAGCAACTTAAAAATTACCATGTATTTTGTTTACATACTTTCAAGCACCTCCAGGGCAATCTATGTTGGTGTTACGAATGATCTTTATGATCGAGTTAAGCAACATAAATCGGGAGTGAATTCCAATGCCTTTACAAAACGCTACAAGATTACTCGTTTGGTCTATTATGAAACATATAAAAGTATTCAACGGGCTATTGAACGCGAAAAACAGATAAAAAGATGGCGCAGGGATAAGAAAGTAAAGTTAATTGAGTCCGTTAATCCTGAATGGAGGGACCTCTCACGGGAGGCCAGGTTCAGTGCTATGTGATAAATTAAGTTATTCCAATGATTGATGTAATTTTGACCGCAGGTCTTGTGGGTTTTGGACCGGAGTGGGTTAGGACCGCTATTTTTGGCGGTTTCTACCATTGTCGGAAGAAATCCCTTTCACTTGAACAACGGCACAAAATAAGGATTAACACATATTTTGCCGGAGTCACATTCATTACTCCAAGTTAAAATTACTGCCATGCTGGATTTCTCGGCGTCACAGCCAACCCCGGCTACTCCGCTCAAAATGACGTCGAAATTGGGACAAAATTTATTTTTTGGATTTTAAAGACGGTGCCTTATGTTAGAAGTCCATTTGAGAAAAATTTATTGAATCAGAAAAATGAACGTTGTTAGCTCTTTAAATATGTACATGTGTTGTTGTATGCGGGATTGCTTTATGCAAATGTCCGAATGGAATACGACTACCTGTATGAGAGCGGAGGCCACATGATTTTCGATGATTAAATAAATTTTCCTCAACGGAAAAATGAAAGCCCACTCACTTACAGGTGAGTGGGCTTTTTTATTTGGTCCCATTTCTCAATTAACCGGATTGCAAATGGGACTCTAACTACAACACTAAATAATAACAGAAAAAACAATGAATACAGAATTTGCTTATTGGGTTCCTAATGTCAGTGGAGGACTTGTGATTACCGACTGGCCACAGAATACCGATTGGAGTTATAAATACAATAAAAATCTTGCCCAGACAGCCGAAGAAGTGGGATTTGATTACGCGTTGGCCCAAGCTCGCTTTTTCGGTAGCTACGGGGCTGACAAACAACTTGAAGCGCTTAGCGTAGCCAATGCCCTGG
>Ga0102944_1002144_pt1 | contig 11891 bp, 5 predicted proteins | sample SalPonD_shore_MG_FD_78172 | JGI IMG/M metagenome (GOLD analysis project Ga0102944, IMG submission 78172) | Salt pond soil microbial communities from South San Francisco under conditions of wetland restoration - Salt Pond MetaG... | ecosystem: Environmental > Aquatic > Marine > Intertidal zone >... | reverse complement strand
GCTGCTCTTCTACCCCGAAGAGGCGGCGCAGGCCGACGGGACCGGATTGCTCTCCTCGTGCCTTGAGGAGCCCACAGCCGGGCTCAATCCGGGTCAGGCACGGGCCGTCGCCGGAGCGTTCGGAAGCGAGCTCAGCTTCCTCTGGGGTCCGCCGGGCTGCGGGAAAACCACCACGCTTGCCGCTCTCACCGAGGCCCTGCGCGATGCTGGCCGGTCGGTCCTCGTCCTCGGACCCACCAACCACGCCGTAGACCACCTTCTGATGGCCGTGGCCGACAGCCTGAGCGCCCGGGGCAAGCTCGCGCCGGGCGACGTTCTTCGCATCGGACCGATCAGCTCCGGAGCGCTCGAGCGCGCCTACGGCACGTCTGTCGACCTCCAGCAGGCATCCGCTCGGCTGGTGGACGAAGCGCTCGCGGGCACGGTTCGGCCGGAGGACCAGCTCGCGGCGGTGGCCGACCTGCTAGGGCGCCTTGAGCGGCAACGGGGCGAGGCTGCGGCTACCTGTGAGGGCGAGGACGCCGACGAAGCTCATCTGCGGCGCATCTTGCTGGAGGACCGTCGGGTCCTGGAGGAAGAGGTCAAGATCCGTCAGCACCTGGTGGGGCGCGTCCGTCGGTCGCTTCTGGAACAGGCGCTGGTGGTGGGCACCACGCTCCACCGGGCCTTTCTGCCCGGCCAGCTCGACCGGTCCTTCGATACGGTGATTGTGGACGAAGCCAGCTCGGCCGCCGTTCCCCTCGTGCTCACAGTGGCAGCGCGGGCCGAGCGGAGCATGATCATCGGTGGAGACTTTCGGCAACTCCCGCCCGTCTGCCACGCAGACCACCCCGCGGCGCGGACCTGGATGGGGCGGACCGCCTTCGACGTGGCTCGCCTTCCCGCCCTCGTCGAGGCGGGCCGCCGGCCGTCCTTTCTTCACCGGCTCAACGTGCAGTATCGGATGAGGCCGGAGATCTCGGACTTCGTCGGCGGGCTGTTCTACGACAACGGGCTCAGGACCCCGGGTTCGATCCGCGAGCGGCCGCTCAGCGATCGCCTTCCGTTCGATGCGGCGCCACTCGTCCACGTAGACACGCAGAACCTGTCGTTAGGGCTACGCAGTGATCGCACGAATCATTGGCACGGGTTCGTGATTGCGCGGCTCCTCGAGCAGCTCTACCGGTCACGTTCTGAAGGCTCGGAGTCCGCCCTCGAAGTGGCCGTGCTCACGCCCTACCGGCGGCAGGCGAACTACCTGCGCCGGCAGCTCGGCAAGACGTACGGCGCACACTTCGGGACCGTTCACACAGCGCAGGGCCAGGAGTACGACGTCGTCATCCTCGATCTGCCTGAGAAGGGGGACATCCCGCCCACAAGCTTCCTTGGGGCAACCCGTCTCGACCACACCGGAGCTCGTCTCCTGAACGTTGCCATCAGTAGGGCCAGGCAGCAGGTGATCGTGATTGCGGACCAGAGCTACTTTGAACGGAAGACCCCGAGAAACGGGATATACCGCCGGGTCCTGCGCGAGCTGACCAGCGTCCCCATCTGGAAGGTGTCGCCCAAGCTTGGACGGGACCCGAAGCGGGACGGCCGGTGAGAAGCGGCATGCTGATGGGCGGTTCGCCGCTGACTGCACGTCGGCCGGGCAGGCGGACCGCAGCATGTGGTGGCCCGGCCGTCCGGCACCACCTTCTACTGGAGCAGCGGCCATGGAGCAGGTGACCCTGACGCGCAAGGAGCTCTACGACCTCGTCTGGACCGAGCCGATCAGCAAGCTGGCGCTCCGGTTCGGCGTCTCCGACGTCACGGTAGCCAACACCTGTCGTCGTCACCGGATCCCGCGACCGTCGCGGGGCTACTGGCAGAAGAAGCGGTTCGGAAAGAAGGTACGGCGGACGCCCCTCCGGCCACTCCGCCCAACGGACTCCGAGAGCCTCGATACGATCACGCTCGGTCCTTCACGCAGCGTTCGCCTGGAAGCTGTAGCTACGGGCCCCGTCGCCGATCAGATCCGGTTTGAAGCAGACCACAAGAACAAGATCGTAGTGCCCGAGCGGCTCGGCCGGTCGCATCCGCTGGTTCGGCAGACACGTGAACGTGAGCGGGCCTTCCGGCGTGACGACGGGTGGGCCGCAGTGCGCCGGATGCCTCCCGGGCTGAACGTGTCGGTGGAACGCTCAACCTTCGATCGGGCCCTGCGCATTCTGAACGCCCTCATCAAGGCGCTCGAGAAGCGAGGATACACGGTGTCGGTTACGAAGGGAGACCGTCGTGCGAAGGACACGACCAGGGTGACGATCCAGGGGGTCGATGTCGCCTTCCGCCTGTTCGAGCGAAAGAAACGGGTGGAGCGTGAGCCCACAGAGTGGGAGAAGAACTCAACCTGGCATACCGGTCCCTACTACGACTTCAAGCCATGTGGTCGCCTCACCTTCGAGATTGAAGACTGGCACGCGAGGGGAGCGCGAAAGACCTGGACGGACGGCAAGAAGCAGCGGCTGGAAGAGTGCCTCAACCAGATCATCATCGGCCTGGTACGAACCGCCGTAGCCAAGAAGGAGTGGCAAGTTCAGAGGGAAGAGGAGCGCCGTAGACGGCAGGAGGAGGAACAGAAGCGGCGGGAGCTTCAGCGCCTACGGGAGGAAGAGCGGCGGCGAGGACAGCAACTCGAAGCCGATGCAGCGGCTTGGCTTCGGGCTCGTCAGATTCGGGCCTTCATCCGCGCGATATCCCGAGCCCCGAGTGGATACCTACCTGACCCGTGGGAGTCGCACGACCAGTGGGTGACGTGGGCTCAGGCATACGCGGATCGTATTGATCCTGTTGAGGGGTCGAGGGCATGAGGCAGCCCATGAACCCGGGGCGGTTCAAGTCTTCCTCGAACTGGGTGTTGCGTACGTCGCCGAGCTTCCCGGGTGAAAGGTCGACGAACGCCTGCTCGCGGACGATCTTCATGACGGCTGTGGTGGGTGGTCGCGGACGGGGCGGAGTCGGCGCCGGGCCAGGCCGGCCCCACGAAGGCCGGTCGGCCCGGCCTGCCCTAGAAGCAGCGCCTCATTGTGGGTTCGTGCGCCCACCGTGTGGGGGCGTCAGATCCGCTGAGTAGGCTCCGCCGCTCCGGGCGCTGTTCGTCGGAGGGTGTTCGCCTTGGCTCCTGGGAGCTGTCGCGGTAGGGATGGCGCGGTCGGGGCGAAGAGCCCGTGCCCGATGCCAGAGGCGACGTGGGACAATTCGGAGTGACTTTGTGTATTAGGGGTCATCTCGTCCTGGTTTGAGACGCGCATGTTGGAGCGGCCCCGCCCCCCCGTAGCGTGCTCGCCGAGCATGACGACGCCTTGCCCACCGATCGGGAGCCGGCCGCAACGAGGGCGAAACGTTCCGGATGCAGCCCGGCGCACACCGCACGAGGGAGGGCACGACGCATGGCTGAACGTGACAGCCCCCGGGCACCCGAGGACCGGCCCCTGCGGGCGGCTGACGTGCGGTGGAGCTCCAGCATCGACAAGCCGGCGACCGAGCTCACCTACCCCACGACACCCAACGCCGGTCGGTACAACCGTCTCATGTACTACCTGCACGAGCAGCATCGGCGTGAGAGCAGGTTCTCGGTGCCCGAAACCGAGATCTTCGCCTTCATGCAGAAGGCCTATCCCGGCAGCTACAGCGAAGAGGAGTGCCGGGCAGACCTCGCCATGCTCGTCGGCTGGGGCGTCCTGACCCTGGAGGATCGGCGCAGCCAGGTCACACGCCTGGACGAGCTCGTCGCGCGGCACAAGGCCTACCGGATGACACCGGCGGGCATCCGCGTCGAGGAGCTCCGCCAGGAGCTCGCCAGCGGCGTGGGTCCGTCGACGTCGCTGAGCCCGAGCCGGATCGAGACGCTGCTTCAGAACCTCAAGGAGCTCGGCGACCTCCTCGCCGAGCCCTGGCCCGAGGAGCCAGCGCTGGCCGAGCTGCAGCGGGTCGAAGACCGCTGGGGCCAGGCCTACGACGACTTCCGGCGCGTCTCGAGCGACGCCCAGAACTACATCTCTCGGCTCGACCAGGCCACGACCTCCCTATTCGAGGACCCCGAGCGCTTTCTCGCCTACAAGACGAGCCTGCGGGACTATCTGACGACCTTCGTCGAGAAGCTGTCGGTATACAGCGCGGATATCGGAGCCGTAGTGACGGCCTGGAGCCGGGACGGGCGCCAGGAGCGGCTACTGGGCCTGCTAACCGCCTACCGCCTGCAGACCGACCCGGAGGTAACGGCCGAGGTGGCCGTTCGGGAGGAGCTCGCCCGACGCTTCAACGGACTGCTGCAGAAGTTCGGGCCGGGGCGCGAGATCGAGCGGCTCGAGGCGAGTACGCGGGACGTCATCGGCACCATCGTCCGCTACAACCTGCGCCTAGCCGATCAGGCGCGCGGCGGCGTGGACGTCAAGCGGCAGCTCGCCCGGCTCGCCCATGCCTTCGCGGTCTGCCCGGACGAGGAGGCGCGGGCGCGGCTCGCCGGCATCGCCTTCGGCGTCACGAATCCGCGCCACCTGACCGGAGATCGTCAGATCTTCGCCATGGACCGGAGCGGGTCGGTGTGGAGCCAGCAGCCGACGGAGATTCAGATCCGGCCCATCCGGGCGGGGCGCCGCCGCGGACGGCGCGAGCCGCCCCCCGTCCGGGACCGGCGGGCCGAGCAGGCCCGCATCCGGGCCGAGGAGCGCGTCCGGATAGAAAGGGCCCGGGCCCTGTGGAACCGGATCTTCGCCGAAGGGCCCGTCAACCTCGGTGCCTTCGAGGCAGCGTCCCCGGAGATCCGCAACCTGCTGCTCGAGGTGGTGGGCCACTGCTTGGCCTCGGTCGACCGCACGACACTGGCCGAGGACGGAACCCGGATCGAGCTACTAGGCGTCGACGGCCGCCGCGTGCCGGCCTATGGGACGCTGGGGGCCGACGACGGCGTTCTCCTGACCCCGGGCTACGTGCTCCGGCGCGTCCGTCGGCCGGCCCACCGGAGGAGCGCATGAGACAAACCGCAATCGGCCAGGAGCGCGTCCGGCTCCGGGAGGCGCAGAAGCGCTTCATCGACCTGGTGGACGCCCCGCTGCTGGCCGTCGACGACGACGCCAACGCGTACTTCCGCGTGCGCCGCAGCTTCACCGCGCTCCAGAAGTGGTTCGCCGAGAAGGCCGGCTGGACGATCAGCCGGCGGGCGAACTTCCTCCGGCTCATCAAGGTGCCTAGCCGTTCACTGGTGGGCTTCGGCTTCGACTGGGTCAAGGACCCGCTCGATTACGAGATGTTCACGTGGGTCCTTTGGTACGCGCGCCACGTCAAGAACGATCTTTTCCTCGTGAGCGAACTGGCCACAGCGCTCGAGGAGACGATCCCGGTCGCCGAGGGAGAGGCGCGTTTCGACTGGGCGGACCGCTCGCAGGCGTGGTCTCTCTACCGCGCCATGCAAGCGCTCGAGGCCATGGGCGCGGTGCGCTACCTCGACGGGGAGCGCGGCGATTTCGCCCGCGGAGGCGAGGGTCGCACCTTCTACCGGTTCACCGATCTGGCTCGCCGACTGCACATCGCCCTGCCGCCCGAGATCTTTGAGGTGGCCCAGCAGGGCGGGGATCTCACCCAGCTGCTGGAGCACTGGTTCGAGGTGGATGCGGCCACGCCGGAGCAGCGCCTCTACCGAGGCCTCCTGCTCGCGCCAGCCTTCTACCGCGCGGACGATCCTGAAGCGTTCGCGCTCCTGGACAGCGAGGACCGGCGGCGGGCCGTGCGGCGGGACTTCCGCGATAACTTCCTCTGGGACCTCGAGGTGACGCCTTCGTACGCCGCGCTGCTTCGGCCCGCGGTCTCTACCGTGGCCGAGACCTTCGACGCGAACTCCGGCATCAGCCACGTGGCGCTCCTGTTCTGCGGCCGGGTGCGGGACCTGGTGGCCGAAGGGGCCCTCGCGGCCGATCGCTTCGACCGGGTGTCCATCACGGGGGCCCGCTTCCGGGCCGAGCTCGCGGGACTCCGGGCGGACTACGCCGAGCACTGGGGCAAGGGGCTCGGCGCGGAGTCCGTGGCGCGCCTGCAGGAGGACGTCGCCCGGTACATGAAGGCCTGGAACCTCCTTCGCGGCCCGGCCGAGGACGGGACCTACCACGTGATGCCCCTGGCGGCCCGGATGCGGGCAGTCTACGCCACCGAGGAGACCGCATGAGAGAGCCACGCGAGCCCGCCCCTTCTCCCGGCGGTGAGCCGGTGAACGCAGCGCCCGGAACCGGCGACCTGCGGGAGGCGGCCCACCGCGGCATCCGGCCGCCGGCTGACGGGCTGGACCCTCTGCTGCGTGGGACTCTGGACCGTCTTGAGGAGACGGCGCCCCGGCGCTGGTATCCGCGGCGGCTGTTTCTCGTCAACTACTGGCTCTTCGACCAGGAGACCTTCGAGCTTCCGCACGGGAGGATCCTGCTGCGCGGCCCGAACGCGAGCGGCAAGTCGACCGTCTTGGCCAGCGCCATCACGCTCGTGCTGGACAGCCACAAGCGGCAGGAGTGGATGGACACGACCGGCGGACGGCGCTCGGTCTCCTACCTGCTCATCGGCGAGGAGGGCAAGGAATACTTCTACGAGAGCCGACGCGGCTACGTGGCGCTCGAGTTCCGCAACGGACGAACCGGTGAGATCAAGACGATCGGGCTTGGCCTGTATGCGGACCGCACGCGCCAGACCGACGCCGTCGACTCTTGGGGGTTCGTGATCCGCGACGGGCGGCGGCTTGGCGAGGACCTCCACCTGGTCGATCCCGAGGCGCGCACGACGCCCGACCGGCGGGCCCTGGAGGAGATGATCGGCGCCGGTGGGGAGATCGTCGAGGGCGTCGGCGACTACGAGGCGCTGGTCAACCGCGAGCTCTTCGGCTGGAGCGATCCGGACGAATACACCCACACGCTCGACATGCTGCGGGAGATCCGACGGCCGAAGCTGACCAAGGAGCTCGATCCCGCCCAGGTCTGCGAGCGGTTGCCGCAGTCGCTGCCTCCCCTGGAGCCGGGCGTACTGGAAACCGGCGCCAAGATCATCACCAACATCAGCGAGTTCCGACGGCAGCGGGAGGAGCTGGACGCGCAGATCCAGGCGATCGCACACTGCGACGACCGGCTGTCTCTCCACCTGCGGCACCGGGCCCAGCGCGCCGCCTTCGACTACCGGGAGGCCTACCGGGCCCTCGACCGGGCGCGGGCGGAGCACGAGGAGGCGCGTCAGCAGCTCGAGGAGGCCGAGGCCGCACTGAAGGCGGCAGGCGAGCGTATCGGGGCCATCGAGGGCCGGCAGAGCACGATCCAGGAGCGCATCCGTCAGATTCGCGGCAGCGACGCCTTCAAGGGCGAGGAGGCCCTGCGGCAGGCCGAGGTCGAGCTTGATGAGGCTCGCTCGGAGAACACGATCGCGGCCGGGGAGCTCGACCGGGCGCGCACCCATCTCGAGGACGCACGGCAGAAGCTCGCCGAGCGGCGTGAGGCCTGGAACGTGGAGCGGGGCGAGCTTCTGGGGCGCCTCGATCGCCTGCACCAGCAGGCGGACAGCGCGCTCTGGGACATCGCCGATGAGCAGGCTCGGGCCGCACGGGCGGCCCTCGAGGATGTGAGCCTCGAGGAGGGGAACCTCGCCGACGTTCCCGCCGCGCTCGCGCCGGCCGCACTCCGCCAGCATGGCACGGACCGGAAGGAGCGCCTGGGGGAGGTCGTCGCCCGCATGGAAGAGGTCCGCGTCGCCGAGGCGACGGTCGACGAGGCCGTGACCCGCCTGGACGAGGCGGATCGGGTGTTTAGGGAGGCCGACGCGGCCCGCGAGGCGGCTCACCAGCGCTTCGAGCAAGCCCGCAGCGGCCTGGTCTCGGCCGTCGAGCGCTGGGCCGAGGATCTCACGGACGTTCCGGGCCTAGATGCAGCCCTCGAGGCCTCCATCGGATACCTGGAGGCTGCAGCGGGAGATGACGATCCCGCTCGAGGGCTCGGCCCGATCCACACGGCCGTTCGGGCGAGGCAAGCAGAGATCGACGAACATCTCCGCGGGCTCGGCGAGGAGCGTGCGAGGGCGGCGGCGCGAGCCTCGGACCTTCGCGGCGACCTCGAGGACTGGCAGGGACGCACCGAGGCGACCCCGCCCCGTGACGAGCGCACCACACGGGCCCGGCAGGCGCTCGAGGAGGCGGGCGTGCGCTGCGCGCCCCTCTACGAGGTGGTCGAGCCCCGCCAGGATCTCCCTGCCGACGAAGCGGCGACGCTCGAGCGGGCGCTCGAACAGGCCGGACTCCTCGACGCCCTCGTGGTGGACGCGGCCGAGGCGGGCCGGGTCGAGGCGCTGCTTGCGGCCGACGGGCTCGAGGATCGCTGGATCGCGGGGGGCGCCGGGCCGGCGCTCGGCGGCACGCTTTCTGAGCTTCTCACTCCGGTGGGTGGTACACCCTTCGCAGCCTCAGCGCGGCGGGCCCTCGAGGCCTTCGCGATCGAATCGCTCGGCCATGGAGCGCGGCTGGGGCGCGACGGACGCTGGCAGCTCGGTCCCCTGGCGGGGCGGGCATGGGCCGAGGAAGCGGAGGCCCGCTACCTGGGCGCGGAGAGCCGACGGCGGGAGCGCGAGCGACAGATCCGGAGGCTGGAGACGCAGCTTGGGGTGGCCGAAGCGGCCCTGTGCGGCCTCGAGAGCCGCATCGAAGCGGGCCGGGACGAGCGCAGGGTGCTCATTGAGGCTCTCGAAGCGCTCACAAACCTCCCTCCCCTCGGACGATGGCGCCAGGCCGCAGCGGCCCTCCTGGCCGCGCAGGAGGGCCTCGAGCAGCGGCGGCTCGACGTCGGCAAGGCGGACGCCGCCCTCAAAGTCCGGAAGCAGGAGCTCCAGGACGCCCGCGGCCTGGTTCTCTCGGCTACCTCCGCGATTCCGGAGGTTCGGGGCGCCTCCCTCGACCGGGTTCGTGTGCTCCTCGGCGGCGTCGACGTTCTCGTGGAGCAGTTCGAGGAGACGGCGCGGGCGGCGGACCGACTCGGTACGTCCCGCCGGCACGTGGCGGACCAGGTCGACCAGGTCGATCATGACGAGGAAACGGTGGCGACTCGTGAAGCTGCCGTATCGGCCGCCGAGCGACGAATCCGCAAGCTTGAGTCCCGGGTGCAGACGCAGCGGGAAATCCTCGAGGGTACGGCCGCCGACCTCGAGGCCCTCCGGCGCGAGGTGGGCGAGCTCGAGGCCGAGCAGGCAACGCTCGGCAAAGAGCTCAATCGCCTCCACGAGCGGCGGGGACATTATCGGGGCGAGAAGGGCCGCGCCGAAGCTGCGCAGACGAAGGCGGAGCGCCAGGTCAGCGCCGCCCACGCCCGGGCCCTCGAAGACGTCGGACTCTTCCGTCAGCGGCTGGACGCCTACCCCTCCCTCGCCGAGGTCCGGGCCCTGTGCGAGGAGGACGAGGGCGGGCCGAGACGTGCTGCCGAGTCCCTGCTGGAGGACGACGAGGGCGACCCCACCGACTACCAGCGCAGGCTGGACAAGCGTGTGCGAGATTCAGGCACGGAAGTGGACAACGCCGTACGGCAGCACGACTCGACGCTGGCGAGCTACCGGGATAGCCGCGATGAAGATGGCGTGCTTCGCTTCACCTACGAGGGCGAGCCTGTCCTCCCCTGCGTACTTCGGGACAAGCTGACCCGGCAGGGCGAGCTGATTGATGCGCAGGTCGAGGATTCTGAGCACGAGCTCTTCGAGAACATCATCCTCACCCACGTCACCGCCGAGCTCAAGAAGAAGATCCGCTTCATGGAGGAGTGGGCCCGCGAGGTCAACCAAATGCTCGCCCGTCACCCGCTCCAGCACAGCGAGGTCTTCTCGCTCGAGTGGCGGGCGCGCGCGGCCGGCGAGTATGAAGACACCGGGCCGGCCGAGATCGCCCGCATCGTCGAGCGCGACGCGGCTCTGTTTACCGCGGAGCAGCGGCAGGCAATCATCGACTTCGTGACCCGCCGGGTCCAGGGGCTTTCCACGCTGGCGCTCGACGATGAGCGTGACATCAATTACGAGGAGGCGCTCAAGGAGGCCCTGGACTACCGGAAGTGGTTCGAATTCCGGATGTATTCGGAGAAGCCGGGGCAGAAGCGTGTTTGCCTGAACACGCGAACGCACGACACCCGGAGCGGCGCCGAGAAGTCCCTGGCCGTTCTGGTGCCCTTCCTTATGGCCCTGAGCGCCCGGTTCGACCACGCCCACCGGGACGCTCCGCAACTCATCGGGCTCGACGAGGCGCTGGCCGGCGTGGACGCAGGCAACGCCGCGCAGATCTACCACCTCCTGGTGGACCTTGGCTTCTCCTGGATCATGACGAGCGAGCAGCTCTGGACAGTCAGCGATGCCATCCCCGCCTGCTCGATCTACGAGATCCGGCGCAAAGAGAACCTGGTCTGCCCCATCCTCAAGATCTGGGACGCCGAGAGCGGGCGGACGGTCGAAGCCGGCGATCCAGGACTGGCGGCGGACGATCAGGGCGAACTCTCGGCCCGGGCCGGGGCATGACCGCACCTGCCGTCGCGGAGGCCGTCACCTACCTGCGCGGCAAGCCGATCGAGCGGCTGCTGCGAGCTGCCAGAGATCGGTACATCCGCCGGGGCAATCTCCGGTGCTCCGTGGAGGTGACCGGGGCCGAGAAAGAGGCCTTGCGGGGATTGTTCGCGCCGCGCGTCGTCCCGGCCTCGAGCGGTCGGCTCCGGCTCGACCGGTTCAGCAAGGCGCTCGAAGAGACGCGCTTCGGGGTGGGGCTCGTCGAAACGCTGGAGGCCTACTTCGAGGAGCCCATCGTCACGCAGCAGACGAAGGAAGCCGCCCAGAGGGCGGCCTGGGCAGAGCTGCGTCAGGAGCTCGAGCGGGCCGCGAGCAAGACAGCCAGGAAGGGCGGACTCCTGGCCTGGCTCGGCGAGCAGGAATCCTACCTGCGGAGCGAATGGCGGCGGCAGACAGATGCTTTCGAACGGGGCGTGAGGATCGCGATGCGGGCGTTTAGCCTGGCGCGCGAGCACCCCGGCCTTCGCCTTCCCGTGCTCGCCAACCGGGCGGGCCGCGACCCCCACGCGCTCGACCTCCAGCGAGGCGGCCAGATGCCGCGGGCAGCCCGCTACCTCCGGTCGATGCTGCGGTCTGTTCACCCCGACATCGCGGGGCGCAGCCGGCCGGCCGCCGAGGAGTGGGCCGAGCTCCTGGAGGCGGAGGACATCTATCTTGATGACATCTCCTCGAACGTGGTCACCGCGGGGCTCGTGGGCACACCCCCCCTGATCCGCGCCGCGGCCGAGGCGGGCGACGTCCTGTCGATCACGGGTCGGAACCTCGAGGCGTGGAAGGGCGGGCGCATCGAGGCGCCTGGCGGAGCGGCCTACCTGGTCGAAAATCCGTCGGCCTTTTCGGATCTCCATGAAGCGCTGGCGGGCCGCCCACCGCAGGACCGCCCCGCTCTGGTGTGCACGAGCGGACATCTCAGCCTGGCTGCCCGGCAGCTTCTCGACCGGCTCGTAGACGCCGGCACCACGCTCCGCTATAGCGGGGACCTCGACCTGGAAGGGGTCCGCATCGCGCGCTTCCTCCGCGCGCGGTACGGGGAGGCGCTCCAGTTCTGGTGTATGGACCCGGCGACGTATGCGGAGCTGATTCGTCACACGGGGCGCGAGGTTTCCGGCGACGCGAACCTCGGCGGGCTCTCAAGCCTCGATCGTCTGATCGCCGAGCATGGCCCAATCTATCAGGAGGCCTTCATCGGCCGCCTGGAGGAGAGCCTTACGCGGTAGTGCGTGGGGTTCCGCTCGACGGGCGCGGCCGGCGCGGTGGGCCATCGCAGGGCGTGCGAAGGGAATGCGTCGACATCATGCGCCAGACGTTCGGCGGGGAGGAGGTGCTGCCTC
>Ga0102944_1002143_pt1 | contig 11892 bp, 11 predicted proteins | sample SalPonD_shore_MG_FD_78172 | JGI IMG/M metagenome (GOLD analysis project Ga0102944, IMG submission 78172) | Salt pond soil microbial communities from South San Francisco under conditions of wetland restoration - Salt Pond MetaG... | ecosystem: Environmental > Aquatic > Marine > Intertidal zone >... | reverse complement strand
TCAAATCCTTCTCTTTCTAAATATTTCGCTATATTTCGAATTGAAATATGCTCAATTTCCGAAATAATTATATGATTTCCCTTGCGTTTATTCTTTAAAGCAGTACCTATAAGTGCCAAATTATTCGATTCAGTTGCTCCAGAGGTGAATATAATGTCTGATGAATTTGGAGCGTTAATAAATTCTGCAACCTTTTCTCTGGATTTTTTTAATGCATCTGTAGCAATATCACCTGGTTTATGTAAGCTAGAAGGATTCGCAAAGTTATCACTGAAATATGGAAGCATCTCTTTAACGACCCTTTCATCCACTGGTTTTGCTGCTTGATAATCCAAATATATATTCATTCGTGATTTCGCCTCAATTTTTAATATGTTATTTTTTTTCGTTTACTTTCTATTAAAACCACATAACGCCATCCGCTTCGAGTACAAGATCATTTAAGGTAGCAGCTCCTACAATCTTTACTCCGTCTATTAGGTCTACAGTTTCCCAACCTAACATTCTCTTAGATGCTTCACAAACAAGTATTTCTATTCCGGAATCTAAGGTCTTATTAATCATTTGTTTAACTGTGGGAAATTCTCCTAATTTAATTTTTTCTGCTTCTCCAGGTTTTAAAATTTTTAATCCCATTCCTAAGTAATATACCGTTGCATCAATATCCATTGCTTTTGCCGTTTGAGCAAGAACTAATGGAGAATATTGGCGAGCAGGTTTATCGCTTGTTTGGACATATAACAACTTTTTCCTTTCTGGCAATTATCTCTCCCTCCTTTTAATTTTTTTTTCTAAAAGTAAAAGTTAATAAATTTCCATTTCTAACAAAATCAACAATTTCTGTATCAGTTCTTTTGGCCCAGCGTTTAAAGTCTTCCTCAGCTGCAGGATCATCTGCCACTACTTTAAAACATTGCCCAATTTCCACTATTTCACTTAGTTCTCTTAGTTCAAGTAATGGCTCTGGACAAAAGAGACCTGTGGTATCCAATTCTTTCGTAATCTCTATCTCATTTTTCATCTCTTTCAATATATTCATCTCCACTTTTTTTCTATTATTTAAATTTTAACAAATATGTAATTTACTATAAATTCTTATTAAATTCACTAATCAAATAAAAAATAGTTGTCCGATTTCAAAAACTTATTCGTTATGTTATATTGAAATTCCATCATCATATCTTATTAAATATAAAGATCCTAAATTAAAATTAATAAAATATAATTTTTGGATAGAAAAAACTAGGAGTAGTCTTAACTAAGCCGTTTAATTAAAAATTAGAAAATAACTCTTGAAATATTTTAAAATAAAAAAAACTAAATATACTAAAAAAAAGAACAATTACATCTTTTGAAGAATTTTTTTCGCTCGATGTTTAATCTTAGAACGTTTTTCACCTTTCTTTTTATACCGTTCTTGAGCTTTTTTCTTCCATTTCTTTTTCCATGCTGGGAAACCTCTCTTGACATAGCGTTCCCTGTTAGGAAAATCTTCCGCAACCCAGTTAAATAAACTAAAAAAACGATCCTTATAATCATTTACATCGATTTTAGAGTGAACTCCTAACTTCCGTAAGTGATTAAAAAACCTTTCTTCAACTGCGTCTTGTAATTTTCCTTCAACTATCGCTGGGACATAATTTATGTTTTCCTGTTCGAACCATTCTCGTACGAGTTCAAAACAGTCTCCCCGGCATAGTAATACGCGGTCTTGAGATTTATCAAAATGGAGACTTTTCAGTCCATCTTTAACAGTTTTTAAAATCTCTTTCTTGGGTCTATTGTCATTCCTATTATCTTCTATATAAAGACCCACAGGAATTCCCCGAAAGATGATTTTTCCAGTTTGGACATCATGGAGACCAATAAACGCATCTCCAACAAGATCTCCTGTGCCAGCATCATCGATTTCAATTGTTCTTCCCTTCCAGTCTTTCGCGTCTTCTGTTGATATACAATTCATAACGTGTCAAATCTTTCTTTTGTAAATTCTGTAAATTTTTGTTGTCTATTTTTATGTCTTTGTAGGTAAGTAAATTATCTATTTAATATAATTTTTCGCTTTTTTACTAATAATGATAATTCTTGCTATTAAAATTATGGCATATCTTACTAAAATTCTTCGATTTCATAAAGTGTTTTTTATCCTTCTTCAGAAAGGCTTTGAATAAAAACAGAACTTTTTAATCCATTTTAAGATATCTCATAATTTTATTTTCATCATTATGGATAATTCGTTAAAATTAATATACTTCATTTATGTATTTCAATACTTTTTTTGCGTTCTCATGTTTAATTTCACGACAAAGATTCTTGATCTCCTCTGCCCAATTCTCAAAATCAGGGTGGGAGAAATCTAAATTATCTAAATATTCTCCGTTTTTGAGTGATGCAATAATTCGATCCTTAGTTTCTCCATATAACTTTCTTAATTGGGTTTTAATCTCATTCCAAACCTTTTCAGCATCACTACGATAGCCAGAGAACTTTTTTACTACATTTTTCCATATCTTTTTTGATAATCCAATGAAATAGATATCACCATGATAACCGATCTCCATTCGTGGAGTATCTTGGGTAAAATAACAGATACAATTGCTATCTAAGATATCCCATCTGAAAGATTGAATTGGATTGCTGGCTAATTCTATCTCAGTCAACGACCAATCAGAAATACAATCAGGAATTGTCTTAAATTGGTTATAGGAGATGTCAATAAATGAAAGGTCCCGTAGTTGGCACATGCTTTTAGGTAATTCTTCAATCTTATTATGAAGTATACTGATCTCTTGGAGGTATGGGAAACTTTCCCAAAAATCAGGCAGTGAAGCTAAGTTATTTACTTGAGCATAGAATTTTGTAAGGTGATGTAATTCAGCAACTTCTGAAGGTATTTGCTCTAGCTGATTCCATCCTATAAACAACCCTGTTATATTTCCTTCTCTATTCACAAGTAATTTAGTCTCGTAGATTTGCACCACATTATTTTCATATTCTGCATATATTATGAAATCTTTCTTAAGTTTTGATTGGATCTTTTTAATTGCAGTTTTTTTCTGTTTGGAAGTTTTTTTGAATCTAATTTTTGCTTCATGTGAATAAAATTTCCATTCTTTAATTGCCATTTTTTAACCTCAAGTTAACAGCCCTCTAGTGACCATATGACACAAATTAAAATAATTATTGAATTTAAAAGCTTTTTAATTTTTTCTCTCATAGGAGAAAATTGAGCTTTATTTTATAAGGATGATGTTTATTATTATACCCATTAAAAATAGAAGAAAAAAAAATGTAAAAAATTAAAAATTAAGTTGATGATTTTTGATCGCTTTAGTCTATATCCCCGAATTCTTCTTCTACCAAATCAATAGCGATATTCATGTCTTCGTTAGTTAGTTTCTTCCTATTGGCATGTCTGGTCATTTCCAGTGCGACTCCCGTCACATGTTCAGCCACCTGCTCCAAATAATCTATAAGAGCGTCCACTGCATCTCGAGCAACCATTTCAGCGCCATTATCTTTCATCAACTTTCTAATAGGACTCCAAGCAAATACTTTTTTAGCCATTTCTTTTCATTCCTCCACTATTTTTTTATAAGGAAATTTTTCCTCGATTTTAATTTTTAAATTTATATGGGAAGTTTAATAATTTTTCAATAAACTTCTTTATTTAAATATATATCATTCAAATATTTAAAGGTTATGGTAAATTGGTCAAAATGTATAAATGGGTTAATAATTTTATAAATTTCATCCGATCGACAAAATTTCGATGTCTTGGAAGAAAGGCGGTAGATATACTTCTGACGCATTAGAGCAGAGATTTTTTTTAATTTCCAATCTCATAATTTCTTGCTTGAAGCACATTTTATCAATCTTTTGTATCGTGCAAATGAGTTAATTTCATTAAGGATTTGACTAATATGTTTAGTTATTGGGAGATTTCCAATTTAAAAGTACTTAGCTCAAATTTTCCCATAGTAAAGGATAATTCCCCATTTACATTATCCCATAGAAAATCTCGTTCTTCTTCTCTTTCTATTAAGTCCACTGCTTTTATTTTAGAAATATTTCGAGCGAAGGTTTTTTTGAATTTAAGTAGTACTTTACACGAATAGCCGGAGTATTCTTGGAGTCTGATTATAATATCATTATTCTTATCCCATTCATTATACTTTAGTGCACTTAGCATAACATTTTTTGGAGATATTGAAAAAAGAGGATCATTGTTAGGAATATCATCGATTAAAGCTGAGTTAGCACCTATGGGAATAATTAAATTGGGTTTATTAAATTCTTCTGCCTTTTTCTTAACTATAATATTAGGAGATCCATCTGAATTTTGTAATGCTCCTCCTTTGTGGGGAAATAATGCATAACGACAGCTGAAAGGACCAATTCCACTATATTTTGGTACTTTGTGTCCGTATTTTCCTTCATTTAGTTCTCTCTCCTTATTCACCCAGGCTTCTGGAGCACTTTCAGGATATCGGCATGCACGGAGTAAAGTTAAGCTTATTTTTCCATCCGTAACATCGAAGGCGTATTTTCCTTCGTTTAATATAGCAATCCCCCATTTTCTGTCAGCAGTACTAAGATCAAAATATTTATGACAAATTTTTTCAAAACGAGCGGCATCACAGGGTGTTTCTGGATGAATTTTGGATGAGATGGCACAACTCATTTCATCAGCAATAACCTCAGTAGAGTTGGTATTAGGAGTATATTTTATCTTTACCATGGCATCTTTTTGGTTCCAATCTGATAAATATTCAAGAAAAACCTCAGAGCATTCTTTGAATAGTGAAATTTTCTGTGTCACGGTGCTGGGTCCGATGGATTTTCTAATCTTTAAGATAGAAAAGATAGGGCCTTGCTCAGCAATAGAAATTCGAACATTTTTTTCATTAGAAAATGGTAATTGATGGTTCCAATATTCTGGAGTTAGGTTCCAAGCGTGATATTGGATGGGCACCCGATCTCGATAACAAAACGTTAAATTAGACTCTTCTCCATTTAATAGATTCTGTTCTTCATTGATATTTTTGCCAAATAAGCTGATAATTGACCCCGTTTCTTCATTAATTTTAATTTCTATAATATCATTCGATAGGGAATTTTGAGAGATTTGTATATTTTCTATTTTTTTCCGATTTTTTATTGCGTTTTGTTCTTTTTTATCTAATAATTTAATTCTCGCTTTTTGAATGCTTATAGGTGCTAATGTGAGTACGGTCCACCATCCTGCTGGTAATGGATCTATAGCTTCCTCGGGATCGGCCGAAATTGGTTGACAAATATATTCATCATCAGCTTTATTATTCAAAATTAACTTCGCATAAGGCGTTTTTTCTTTATCTGAAAGTTCTGTCTTTTCTTGAAAAACTGTGATTGGGATAAAAACTCGAGAGTTTCTTTCCCAACTAAGAGGATTATAGATTAAAAATTCAGCAGTTGAGGGATCGGGTAGATCTTTACTTTTTTTCGACAATATATTTCCAATATGATTAATATGTTTATCAATTATCCTTTCTTGACTTTTCCAATCCTCCCAACAATCATCATACACTTCTGGAATCGAACTTCCGGGCAATATATCATGAAATTGGTTTTTTAATGTAGTTTTCCATAAATCTTCAAGATCCTTTTTAGGATATTCATATTCTGGAAAATAGAAATCTATAAAGACCATTAAGCTTTCTAAAGACGTCAATAAATTTTCGAACTTTCGATTATATCGCTTGACTTCTGCATGATTTGAGAAGACTCCTCTATGAAATTCTAAATATAGCTCATCATTCCAAATAGGAAAATGTTTGGAATATTGCTCTAAAGCGTTGAAAAACTTTTCGACGCTACTCCATTGGAACCAATTTAATTTTGCCAATTTGTTCGCTTCAGCGACCTCTTTATGCGTTGGTCCATGTCCTCCATCGCTTTGCCCAAAAAAGAATCCAACATGGGGGCAAATCTCATCCTTCTTAATATGGTCTTTTAATTTAGAATAATCCAAATTATAATTCCAAATTCTGGTAGCATCATCCTTTAGAAGATATCTGCCTACTTTATACTCTTCCCACGTTTCTAGAACTTGAGGATCATAATGGAAATTTGCGGCAACTAATTTTGAACCATCAGGCGAATGCCACCAAAAATGCACAAATGGAAATATAGTATCTCTGTTCCATGTCATTTTACTAGTCCAAAAATATTTAGCTCCTGATTTTACTAGGATTTGAGGAAGACCATAATTGAATCCAAATGAATCAAGAAACCATTCAACTTTTGGCAATTGATTAAAATAATTGCGATAAAATCTCATGCCATATAATCTTTGACGTATCATCGCCTCCCCAGAAGGCATCATCGCATCTGGTTCTATATATGAACCCCCTACGAGCTCAATATTCCCTTTTTTTACTTTCTTTTGAATACTTTTAAACAATGTAGGATTATCCGCTTGAATCCATTCTAATAAAATAGGTTGACTCAATGCAAAACAAAAGCTATTGGGAAATAATTCTGAATGAAGTATCGCTTTTTTAAAAGTTACTTGAGCTTTCTGGCGTGTTTGCTCAGAGCGCCACATCCACGCCATATCTATATGAGATTGCCCCACCATATGAACGGTTAATTTTTTAGGTTGAATTGTAGGAGATATATTATTACGCCAACGTTTCAGCTTACGCTTTATTCGGATCTTACGCTCTCTATCTAACCATTTTTGCTTAGTTTCTTCAGTATCACTCTTAGGCTCTTCACAATCATTGATATCTAATCTATAATTTCCTGAATAATGTCCCTTTTTCTTTAAAAGATGATAATTTTTCACTTTACTTATCCCTAATCCTTTATTATATATGACCTTTAAAAATAGAATATTAATATAGTTTTTTGGTTCAAATTATAATTCTCGCTTTTTTATTTCATAAAGGCTGGTTCCTAATTGTCTAATATATTCCATATTCTCTAATTTATTGATCCAATTTTTGGGAATTTTATTTATTCCTAAAAAACTTCCTAAAAGTCCAGACATCATAGCTCCCACAGTATCTCTATCTCTACTTACCAATACTGTATCTAATAAAGCGTCCTTAAATGAGTATGGATTTCTGAAAAATGCGAAAATACTAAATGGAACGGAAGTGAAGGCTAACACATTTGAACCAACTATTTTTTCAGCATCTATTATATCAGCATTTTTTTCTAATAAATCTTTAATTTTGCTAAGTTTGCTTTTATATTCATCCGTTTTTGCAAATTCTATTATTTCTGTTAATATTTCTATTTCATGTTGCTTAATATCAAACTTATCGGGGTCTTTTGGGATCAATATACTAATTAATTTTGCGAGGATGGCTGCTCCGTCAATTCCTAAGGGATGAGTGTGGGTCGCTACTGCTGCTCTTTTTGCAATTTCATAAATATTTTTTGACTCGTAATAAAATACTCCTAAGGGAGCAATACGCATTGAGGCCCCATTTCCATACGATCCATCACCTCCAAATAAACCTTCGGCTACCTCTTGATATTTTTTATGCTCTCTCTCCACTGTACGAAATATCATAGGAGGCCCCAATCCATAGCCACGATAGGGTTCTCTCTTATAATTTTGATGAAATTGTGCTCCCAAATCTTCGGTAGCCCAATCTCCTTTATTTGATATTATTGTTTCTGCAATTCCAATGGCCATGGCCGTATCATCAGTATATCTAATAGCCTTCCTATTATTAATCTCTTTAATTAACTCCTCTTTTTCATGATAATTAAAAGCTAATTCCCCAATACTATCGCCTAAGGCACTTCCAATAATACCGCCGAGAAATTTAGATTTTATATCCATACTAATGATAAATGAGTGGTAATGATTTATAGTTTTATAAAAAACTTATTTATAAATGTATCTTATGACCTAAAAATATTCATGTTAATCCTTATTATTTTGTTCCAAAAAGAACATATTAAGATTTTTTCTAAATATTTATAAAATTTGTCACAAATTTATTATTAATATCCTTATTTTTTGATTTATCTAATTTAAGGGTAAAAAATTTTTTGGAAAAGATTAGTTATGGGGTTGAATATAGATTTTAATAAATTATGTGGAAGATTAGCTCTAATACCTATTCCCTTCTTTATGTTGGGGTTACTAACATCCTCGCTTTTTGGAGTATATTTAGGAGATTATACTGTCTTATTAAATACGATTAGCGAGTTAGGATCTTTAGAATTTACGCCTTTTCCAGAAGCCATCAATCTCACATTTATCATAACTGCACTCTTTTTAACGACGTTTTTCTATGTCCTCTTTAGGAAAATCTATTCAAAAACAAAAGATACCAAGAGGGCTCGATATTTAACCTATATTGGTTTTGGAATGTTCATGCTTTTGATCTTTTGTTTCTTTTTTGTTGGAATCTTTTCTGTTGATGTAAATCTCTCTGCTCATTTAGGTTTTGCTACCACTCTTTTCATTTCATTGCTTACTGGGGAATTTATATTTGGATATTTGATAATAAGATATCGTGTATTTAAAAGGTACTTTGGAATTGCCATGATCTCTTTTCACATCATAATTTCGATCTTTTTCCCAATCTTTCCAGACGCAACCTCAATTTTAGAATGGGTTGTATTTTTTATTTTATTAATATGGGGATTACCTCTTTCATTTCATTTAAGAAAGGGATATTAACGGAGAGAACGAATTTATCACTCTCAATTAAGAAAATAACATATAAATTCCTTTTAAAAGCATTTATTATTGTTAATTAATAATAATTCCTCATAAAAAAGGGATCAAATTTCAATCTCATTGTAATTCTAGAAAAAAATAAAATATTATAAACCAAAAACCCTTCCGACTTCCATGACTACTGCGGATATGAGTGGAACAGTAAAATTATCATTTACCCGAATTGAGATAATTTCAATTAAAGGTGCGGATATCGCACCAATTAAAATGATATAGGTAGAAAGATTAAGTGTATGAGTAAGTACATACCAGCAGATAAGAACGCAACCAAAGTACGCTAAGGAGCCTTCAAGAGTTTTATCAAAAATTTTATGTCTTCCAAAACCCAAGCCGAATATTTTACTGAATATATCTCCAAAAACAGTGAAAGTTAATGCCGTGATAGCAATTTCCTTTTTAAATACAAGCATTACTATAAATGAAGCTACTAAAAAGGCGGTCATTGAAGAAAATCTATCCTCTTCCCCTTTCCTAAATATTGATTTTATTCGCTTCGTGAGGACTTCTTGGGTTGATTTGCTAATGATCTTTGATAGATCCATCGCAATAAAGCATAATGTAACTATGCCTATAATTGTTAAAGATATTAATTGGTCAAAAAAATAATGAAATATTATAAATAAAACGGCAAATGGTCGTGCAATTAATCGCCACAAATGAGTTTTAAATTCTTCATCTTCTATAGTAATTAGCTTTTGGTTAATGATGTTATAAACTCCCACTATGCATATATGTGCTATAATAATCCATAAAAAAAAATTATAAGGATTTCCCGGAAATTCCAAATACACATAAAATCCTAACAGAGGTAAAACGATTATTGATAAGAATTCATCTACATTCGTCACATACTTAAATATTGCGACTAGAATTAGACAAAATATTATAAACACAAGGAAATCTAACCATCGAACATTAAGTAAATAAATTACTAGATAAACCAGCATAATTCCTGTAGCTGTAGCTACACCTTGACCGCCATTAAATTTAAGGTAAAACGGGAAGATATGCCCAACAATTGCCATTAATCCGCATATTTGAATGATAATAAATTCTGCGCCAAGTAAAAATGCAATAAACATTGCTAATAAGCCTTTAAGCGTGTCATATATTGCAGTGGGAGCCGCATATGCAGCACCTAACGTATGATATACATTTTTAGTACCAGCGTTACATGTTCCTACTTTACGAATATCAACTCCCTTCAATCGCCCAAAAATATAACCGGGATTTATAGAGCCCATTAAATACCCTAAAATGATTGCAATTATGTTGAGAACGATATTAAATAATTCCACAATTTATCCTTCCATTAAATTAAATATTCTATACTTACTAGTAAGATGCATATTTATAAATGTTTTTAATAATTTTAAGAGTATTTATCGGTGTAATACTAATATTTTAAATGAGATATTAGAATTTTATTTTACTTTTGACTGACTAAAATTAAGGAAAAGTGATTATAGCTTAGAAATATCGTTTTTGTATTAAAAGCTATGGGGATTTTAGTATAAATTTTCATCAAAATTTTTATAATTTTGACATTTAAACGAGCTTGCTGATCTATAAGATTTGGATCTATTAATTGATGAACATCTTTTTATTGGTGAGTATATTTACTTGCCTCTTTTGTTATGAAATCAATAGTTTTGTATCCTTCTTCATGAAAGAGGAACCCATCACTATAGCCTCCTATCCATAAATACCATCCCTTTATTTTAATATTTAATTCATTAGCAGATTTATAAACTAAATCTAATAAAAAAGGAGAAAGTTCTTTTTTTGGCACATAAAAACAATCTACGAACTCCAGAGGGTTATTTTTTAGCCCAATCATATCAAGATTCATTACTAGCGTATTGGAAGGATTTAATTCTGTTTTATATTTGTTTAAAAAAGCAATAGCACCTTGTTGGTTAATTTCTTCGGCACCTATTAATATGAACCAGACTTCACCATGAGATAAGGGTGAATTATGTAAATATTGGGGCATTTTCCATACAGTATATAATCCTGAAGCATTATCTAAGGCTCCTGGGGAATCATTGGAAATGTAATTTGTAGCTATTGTTAAGAAAAATGAAACCATTAACCATCCTACAATGAATCCATATTACTTCAATCCGTAGCTATAAATAGCTAAAATATCACGTCTCTCAAAGATTATTATTACTATATACGCTAAAATTGCAAAAAAGATTAAAATTATGAAAAACAGCGCAACATACGCACGAATATATGTTGACAAATACTGCGATTTTGAATCATGATGAGCCATCACTAGAACATTATACTTCTTCTTTTTAGTAGGTTTTAATCGATAGATAAGATTTGATTGGTTAAAGGCAATTTCCTCCTTAGGATCTGATTCTTTTTTAATTCTTCGTACGCATGGATTTTTTTTTAGAAATAAACCTCTATTTTTAACGCAATATGCAAGAATAACTATAAAGATTGGAACTGTCCACCAGAAGAGAAACATTAAGAGTAATAAAAATATTATGGAAAGAAAAGAGAACACAAAAAAGAATTTGCTTATTCTAAATGACTTATTGGAATTAAATATGGGAAAATTTTGCTGCGATTCATTCAAATTAAATCTGCTAAAATCCTCTTTTAATAACTCTACAATTTGATAACTACCATCTGAACCAACTAATCTGGGAATACACCAACGATTCATTAGATATTCATATTCATTAATATTTTCTTTTCTTGCTTGAAGTTCTTTCATTCTCGCATTCTAATTTTTAAATGAATAGGACCAGATTTTAAAAATTCTGAGTTTAAATATATCTATAAAAATTACCATTTTTAATTTCCATTTCGATTTAAAGTTTTTGTTTTAAAATTTTATATAGCTCAAATAAATGGAGCTTATGGGTTTTTGAGATTCAAATCTTTTTTCCCATTTAAATTATGAATAATTTAATAACTTCAGAATCAATATATACTGGTTTTAAATATTCATATCATCAATTGAATTAAGATTTAAAATTAAATTCCTATCGCTGATTTTTAGTATAATATAAGGAAATATTTTGATAATTTTTATTATTTTCTATTATTTTTAACTAATAATGTTATAATTTTTTTATCCATCTAAAATCATAAGAAATAGGTAAAAGAAGAGAATG
>Ga0102944_1002141_pt1 | contig 11896 bp, 9 predicted proteins | sample SalPonD_shore_MG_FD_78172 | JGI IMG/M metagenome (GOLD analysis project Ga0102944, IMG submission 78172) | Salt pond soil microbial communities from South San Francisco under conditions of wetland restoration - Salt Pond MetaG... | ecosystem: Environmental > Aquatic > Marine > Intertidal zone >... | reverse complement strand
TAATTTTCATAAGATCATCTATCATTACCCCAGAGGGCCACCCATATTATCATTGTAATAGATCTTAACTCAGAATTATATTTTTTAGATTTATTTTTAAAATTTTTCTTTAAATAATCATAAAATCAGTAATTGCCAAAATTCATATGAAAAATTATGACTTTACGATTTAACAAAAAAAAAGATAAATTTAGACCATTTAATTTAGAAGATTTTCCTTATAGCAATATTTTAATCGATATTGTACAAAATTTTCCTCCAGATTTGGTTCTATTTGCTAATTTTTGCTTCGCCGAAAATGTTGCCGATATTTTAAATATTAATATGAAGGTATACCAAAGAAAAGAAAGCTGGTATAATTCTTTAGAAAAATTAAAACGAGCAGACTTAATAAAAGTAAAGGAAAATGCAGTCAATATTCATGAGATAAGACCGGAAGAAGTGTCCTTGTTACCCAAAGGCAAGAAAGTAAAGAAAATGTTAGAAAATACAAAATTCAAAGATTTTTTATTGGAACTTAGTACACAATATTTTAGAGATAATGAGGAGTTTATAAATTATTTCAATTCCAAAGTGATATACCCTAAACTTAAAAATCTAAATCCACATATTATCAATTATATCGAGCAAACTCCTAAATTTAAAGGTGTAAATATTGAAGATTTTTTCATTTTAATTAGTTATAATGTGTATCAGAATGGTGATAGAACTTACCGTGTATATAATCCCGTAGAATTTTCTATAACATGTTTATATTGCGGCAAGAAATCATCTTTTCAAATTAATTATAATAAATATGAAGAATATCAGAGAGAAAAGAAAATTTTTGTTAAGGAATGCAAATTTTGTAAGAATAATAAGAGTAGGCGTCGTACAAAATTTTTAATTAAAATATCTAAAAAAATGATTAAATGTATTCGATTTACAATAAAAGATAAGAAGACTTTTCCAAAAATTCATAAAAACAAATCTAAGAATAATTATTCTATAAAAGAAAGGAGCCTAGAATCAATTCCGAGGAAAAAAGAAATAAAAGAGAATCTGTATGCTCAAAAAAAATTAGATAATCCACATATTCAACTTCCCAAAACAGAGATAATAAGAAAACCTCAAGAAAGGAATAAAAAAACACATAAGTCTAAAAAGAAGAAATATATGCAGAATACAACTATCGAAAAGAATTCTATTTCGAAGGATACTTTAAATCCCCTCAAATTCAGTAAGGTTTATCAATCGGAACAGATTAAATTTCAAAAAATAAATATTAACACATTAGAAATTAAAACGCTTCTTTATAAGATCTGTTTCGAGTCCTTAACCAAGCAAGAAGTTAAAACATATCTTAAGAAACACCAAATTCTTAAGAAAATTAGGAATTTTGCTTATTCTAAAAAGACACAAAATTTATTCTTTAAGTTTACCAAAGTTGCAGGGCGAACTTTTCGATTTCCTGATTTTTGTACCCTCATTGGAAAATTTGCTCACTGGAATAGATTATATAGAGCGCAATTTTCTAAATCCGCTCCAAGAATGTTTAAAAATATGATTCTTAAAAAATCACCCTCAGGAGTAAATTATCCTATTATAAGCTCGAAAATGCTGAAAGAATATCTCAAAAATTTCAATAATATTAAGGAAATCAAAATTGTTAGACCCAGAGAGATACTTCAAGTTTTTATCGATGATGTTTCAAACAAATATCTTGCCTATAATCAATTTGTTAAATATTTTGAATTTATAGTTGAATGTATTGAAAATCAAGAATTAAAACAAAAATTATTGAAAGAAATTACTAAATAAGAAAAATTCCCAGAGTTTTAATTATAATTAAATAATTTAAATTAATATAAACGCTAATTAAATGAAAAAAATGATTTACGTTCTGGAGGAGATAAATGTAATATGAAGAATAAAATAGATTGTCAGATTTAGTCTGCCAAAAGCGTAAATAAGTAAATGGATCAATTTCACCGTTTCTTAGCTTACTTAAAGAAGAAATAAAAAACAAATTATCGGCGAACGCAATCAGAAAAAGAAAGCTATTGGAATTATAATTGATAATTTGGAATTATTTGTAAGCAAATACGTTAAATATCCTAACATAAATTGAATCCCTATGAAAAATACCGTTTTTATAATTCCCAAGGTTATATTTATATCTTTCAATGATGGGATTTTTGTCCAAATATTCAAATAACTATCCTTTTGAAAATATTTTAAATCTTCTTCTTCATTATTAAAAGCTTCTGAAGGTCTATTGTTTTTCGTTTCTGTTTTATTGTTTATTGTAAACATTTAATTCACTTTAATTAGCAGGTATATTTAAAAGAAAAAAGTGAATTCGAATTGTTTAAAATGAAGCTAAAGAATGATTAATGGAGGTCCTTTTGGATAATAATAACGTATCTTGTATAATTTAAGTTGTTTTTTATACTTTGAATATTGCTTTTCCGATTCTTCTTTTTGATGGAACTCGTTATTATTTAAAATTACATAAATAAGATTGGATTTAAAACTCTTAAGCATAAAAATATGCTGTTCTTCATTTAATGAAGGTATCTGTTTCTCATCATTTAATAATTCTATTTCGATGATATTAGAGATATTCTTTTTATCTTCTGAATCTTTAATTTTCTTCAATTCTTTTTCCTTGAAAGTGCCTAAATTATATATGGTGGTTTTTATCAAGTCAGTAGATTTTACTAGACTTTTAAAACCGAGAATATTAAATCGTTCTATGAGTTTTCTTTTCACTTGTGATTGAATGGTACTCATTTGAATATTTAGTGCATTACAGATAGCATTTATGGTAACTTGATCGCGATAATGACACAGAACAGCAATTGAGGAGACCAGCCCAGCAATAACATTGTCTGTAGTTAACTTGATCCCCTCCCATAATCTCAAAAGGATTTTTTTCGCATCGTAATAAAACGCTATACCCAGATTAAAATGCTCGGAAACCCCCAATACCTTTATTAATATAAATTGCATGCGATCTCGTTCATAATAATGAGGTATAAATCTTGAAATTTTTAACTTGCAGTAATTGTATTCCTTTTTATCCACTTTTGAGATTTGCAATAATGCATCCTCATCAATTGCAATATATTCTTTCTTACAATAGAAATAAATTAAAACGGGGATCAATTTCTCGGGATTACGATATTTTATGCCTTTTTTTAACTTCCCTCTAATTTCCTTAAAAAGCTTAAAAATCGGTCCTTTAAGAGATGCTGAAAGGGATAACCCTGTAATTAATCGTGAGATCTCAATTTTCGCAGATTTATTTACATAACTAATATTTGACTGTGATTGTTGAATTTTTTGTAATCGTTTCATTTTAGTTGAATTTTGATTTTGCTGTCGCTCTTTCTGAAAACCAATACGAGTCTTTCCAGAATAAATCTCCTGCTGGACCTTTTCTTGCATATAAGGGTGATGATACTCCATTCGGGGGATATCCAAGACCAATCCGCATTTAGAGCAAACATATCCCTGATCAGTTTCTATAATTTTAGTTGAGTGGCATTGTTCACAAGAAATATCAAACTCTAAAATGTCATATTTACACGAAAAGTCTTTGGTTGCCATTTCTTATCACAATTTATAATTAAGGTCTGGATCTTAATTTTTCAATTTTCTTAAGTGCATATAGGAAGGAGTTTGATTTATAAAAATATCGATCTCTGGAAAATGTTTAATTTTTTTAAGTTAAATTACATTTCTATTGAAGAATGTTCATGAGACTATTTATATATATTAAAAATCTTTTTGCTTTAAGTTTAAAATTATAATTAAGATCATATCCTTATAAAAATTATCACTAAAGAGAATTGCGCCAATAAAGTTCTTTATTAGCATAAAATCTCGATGATCGTTGGATCGCTGAAAAACAGAGTAATTTGAATTTTGGTTGAAATATTTATTGTTAATATTACATGATTAACAATCTTAACTATCTGAAAAAATCTTTTTTGGAATTCCCAAGATTATTTTTTTCTTTAAATAGATTTGGAAATTCATTGCTTTTAGTATTAATTAATAAAATTGATTGAAAAATAATAAAATGGCAGAAATAATACTTTATCCACAGGCAGAAAGTAAAGGAAAAACATACGTGAAATGGGTATTTTACGGACTAATAGCCTTTCTGGCGATATTCTTCCCTTTTTTCGGAAAAGATTTACGGTATTATCTTGCTCCAATCTTTAAGGGGATTTTCAATACCATATTCGATGTTGTTGGTATGTTCTGCGTATTTGGAGGGATCATTTATATCCTTTTGGGAATTTTCGGCCTCTTTGGGAGGCGATTCTCATTTGGAAAAATCATTCTTGGAGGGATATTACTTTGGGTTGGCTGTTGGATGACGGGGTTTGTAATTGATTTTTTCGGCGTTACTTTCGGAGGTGAAGGCTCCTCTCTATCCTCAAAAGGATATCATTAAAAGCGGTATTTAAATAGCATAATACCAAAATTATTATAAAAAAAGAGGTTAAAAAATATGGATAGTAGAAATATTACCTTACAAATCAGAGCATTAGTTGACAGTGTGCGCGAAGATGATGAACGCTTATCTCTATTGCTAGGAGCATTTCAGAATTTTCTTGATAAGTCAGCCACAAGATTAGGAGTGTCATATGATAGAGCTACCTTAAATAAAAAGATAAAAAAATATATTAAAAAGAAAAAGAGAAAAGCGGGTAAAAAAGGAACGAATGTGGACCAATCTGCCCTTAAAGAGGTCCTTTCAAGGGTGAGATTGTTAACATTTACCATTGAAAACCCCTCTACTGACCTTAATGAAATAGTTTATTTATTTGGTTTTTCAATGGGTCTTCTTAATAGAATCATGAGAAAATTGCATATCAAGTATCAATTACCATCAATATTCTGAAGAAATTCTAATTAATTTTATTAATTTTCATTTTTCCAAAAATGGAAAAATGATAGAATTTATGGAAAATAGAAATGCTTAATTAAGAAATTCTACCCAGTGCTTCCCCAAGATAAAGGGAATTTAGGTCTCTACAATAATTTCTAAAGTCCTTCTTATAAGGAAATATTCTTTACCATAAGGTTTTTAATATCCATCATTTATATATATAGTAGTATTTAAGGTTTCCATTAAAAAAGACCGTTTTCCATTAACAATGATTTTGATCTTAATGAAAAAGTATTATACATGATTTTTAATTGTCCTTATTGCGGAAAAAAACTAAAAGTAAAAAGCAGATGTAAATATTTCAAAGTTGTAAAGTGAAGATAAAAAATGACTGCTTCTAATAGTGAAGATGATAAAGAAAGTAAAGAGAATGAAAATAAAGCCACACTACGCATTCAAAATGCAAAGAAAAGAGATATGGGGCGTAATATTATTCGAATAGATCCCGAAATCATGGAGAAGTTATGCATTCAGACGGGAGATGTAATCGCCTTGAAAGGCAAGAAAGATTCGGCGGGAATTGCGTGGCTAAGTTATCCCCAAGATAAAGGATTAGGAATAGTGAGAATAGATTCCCGCCTGAGGAGAAATACAAATACAAGCATAGATGATACTATTGAGATAAGAAAAGTGAATGTTGAGACCGCGCGGACTATGGTATTAGCTCCTGCTAATGTGAAGATTCGGAGCAATCCCAGATTTGAAACGTTCATTAAGCGCAAATTGCATAACTACCCGATTACAATGGACGACATTATTATTATCTCAATTGGCATAAGTAGAGAAATCACGTTTAAAGTAATTAATTTGAGACCAGAGGGAGTGTGTATCATAAAACAAGAAACGAAACTAATAATTAGTGGGCGTAATACAGAAGAGAAAGAAAAGGGTTCATTATTTAAGCTTTTTAAAAACGCGACCTTTCATTCGGAAATGAATCTTTACGACATAGTGAAATGTTCTAAAATTGTTAGCGAACTTCTATCATCTGATAGCATTGGAAATATGCTTCAAGATACCCAGATTTTTCTTAAATATTATGGGGTTTCTATTCCAGACTTCTATTATGAAGATGCTAAATTGTGTGTCTTTGTTGATGGTCCTCCACATGGAAAAGAAGAACAAAAAATAAAGGATAAGGAGCAACGAAAAAAATTACGTCAGTTAGGAAATGGTGTTTATATTATGGATTTCTTCTCTAATATTGAAGAAGGGCAAACCATTTCAGATAATCTTATACGAGAGAGATTAAAGCAATTCAGAGATTATCTAACTTAATTAATAAATAAAAAAATAGTCTAAGTATAGATATGGAAGAAATAAACTATTTAAAAATTATCAAATTACTTAGCCCAATTTTATTTTCAATTGTAGGTATAATAATCTCAAATTTTATTTTAGAGATTATTGAAATAGAGAAAGATATTAAAATAATATTAATATTGGGTTTTTTCTTCATATTCTTTTTATTGAGTCTTATAAGCTTTATAGTGTATTATAAAAAAAGATTTGAATCTCTCAAAGAATTCAAATTAGATTGGTCGAGTAATTGGGATAAAAGCAATTTAAGGAAATTAGGTCTTATTCGTTATAAAAACCTGAAAAAATTTTTGCAAACACCAGGAATCTGGGAAAGATTTTTAAAAAAACTAAATAGATTGAATAAAAGTACAATTTGGATGAATAATGCATTTAAAAGCATTAGAACAGGTTCAAAAGGATTACTCGACGCAAAATATATTGATCATTCGCTTATTAGTGTTCCACCTCCATTCGATCTATTAAATAGAGTGATAATAAATCTTAATACTAAATCTGTATTTGGAATTATTGCACCATCTGGATGGGGTAAAAGTCGCCTCGTTCTTTGGGTTGCGTTGGTATATTATTTAGAAAGTAAAAATAAAATTTTTAAAAAAAAAAGAAAAATTTATTATTTTGGAGATCCAATTGATTTAGAAAATGAAGAAAATAGAGAAATATTAATTCAATTACTAAAAAAGAAAAGAAATTTAGTAATTATTGATGATTTTCATCGCTATAATGAGATTGCAGTACCAATAAGTTATTGGAGATATATAACTCGAATAGCTATTAGCAAGAAAAGTTATATTCTATTCTTACAAACAAAGAGTATTAAAATCCAGAAACATGCATTATGGGTTAGTGATTTTCCATATTTAACTGTTGATGAATATTTAGGATACTGGAAGCCAATTTGGTTAAAACGATTCACAATATGGTTTAAAGGATTAGGAAAAACTAATTTAAAAACATATTTACGATTAGAATTATTAGAGGAGCCTTATAAAATGAATAGTCCATGGTCATTTGTCTCAGCAATTGTCGATCTTCGAAACTTGATTAAAAACCAACTCTCTATTGAACTCGATAGACATTTAATTGTATTATTTACGATATTTGTTTGGGGTTTTACAATTAGTGGAGAAAAAGGTTTAAATCTCATTGAGATATTTAACGGACTTCTATGGTTAAAAAAAAATAAGAAGCACAAATGGGATGAAATTGAAAAAACTGGTGGAGCTTTATGGAGTTTGATAAAAAAAAATAATGAAATTCACTTTTATCAAGAATCAATAAAAATTATTGAGGAATGGCGATCTAAACCCAAGGATTCAGAAAATATTAGGTTACTTCCTAGTGAGGGTGTTTTTCCCAATGAAAAAGTTCCTGTTAGAATTCATCATACTGCTTGGTGGGAACATCTTATAAAAAAACTCTGGAAAAACGAATGGAAGGAATATTATCCAGTTAAAGAAGCATGTGAACTTGTAATTATACATGGTTCCCCGATTATTCATGGAAAATGGATTAATCTTAAGAAAAACTGTGAAATTTTAAAAAATTGTAAAAATATTTTAGTTCTTAATCTTAATGAAACAAATGTTAATAATATTGAAGTTTTATCTTCTTGTTCAAATCTTAAAGAATTGTATCTTAATGAAATAATAAATTTTGAAATTAGTATTATTAACAAACTTTCAAATCTTCAGAAATTAAGTCTAAATTGGGATAATCATTTATTTAAAAATCAAAATCAAAAAAATTTAAATAAATTAAGACAATTAATAGAAAAGGGAATTGAAATATTACCTCGATTTCGAATTGAAGCATCTGAAATATTTATAGAATTAGAGAAAGAATTCATCTCTTATAAAGAATTAAATTTTCTTAAGGATTTAGAGGTTCAGATTGGTGAAAAAATTGATAATTCTTATTTTAATCTTAAAAAAGGAAAAATTATATATTTAAATCTTAAAGATCTTGGGATAACTGTTTTACCTGATTCAATAGGTCATTTAAATCAATTAAAAATTTTACATTTAGAAAATAATAAATTAGAATTTCTTCCAGATTCAATAGGTCATTTACATCAATTAAAAATTTTACATTTAGAACATAATAAATTATGTATAATTCCCGAATCAATTAGTAATTTAAAAAATCTTCAAGTGTTATATTTGCATGACAACAATTTAAAAGAACTTCCAAAATCCATTGGAAATTTAATCTCACTTGTATACTTAGATTTAGACCATAATCAACTAAAATATTTACCTAAGTCTATAGCGAATTTTAAAAAACTCAAATCATTACATTTAGATTTTAATAACCTTATTAAAATTCCAGAATCAATTGTAGAATTAAGCTCTCTTAAATATCTATATTTAGATAATAATTTGATAAAAAATCTTCAAGATTCAATTAAAAAAAAAAAATCTCTTAAAATTTTAACATTGTAATTTCTAAGAAGGTTAAAACTAACAATTAAAAAAAGATCTATCAAAATGGCAAAACAAGTACTTGATATTGGCTTCTTCAGCACTATTTACTCTCAGATAAGCGGTGCTGCCTATGGTATAAGATTCTTAGCAGAAGCACTTGCTAAAACAGGTCATAATATCCATGTATTTACACCAAAAATACAGAATTATGATAAGATACCTAAAAGATTATTTCTACATGAACTTGGAGGAGAAAGATTAATTGGAAAATTAAAATATTCTCTTAGCTTACCAGTTAATAAATTTTTTTCTTACCAAAATGATTATTTAGATATTGCTCATATTCATACACATAACAACATTGCTAGGTTAGCAGTGAATGAATGTAAAAAACTTAGGATTCCAATAATTGGTAGCCATCATGTCTCTATGAGATTTTATTCCGCATATTTTCTCCCCGTAATTGGTAGTCTCTTAGGCAAAACCAGTTTTTTCTGGTGGTACAAGCGGAGAGCATTTGAGAACTATGATTTAATTCATGTTCCGATCAGGAGTAAAAAAGAAATGTTATTAAAATATAAATTTAAAGAACCCATTATATCATTAACCAATGGAGTTTCAGATTATTACTTTCAAGATGTAAAACCCATTGGTATCCGTGAGAAATACAATATTGAAGACAAGAAAGTTTTATTATATGTATCTCGATTATCTCCTGAGAAGCATCCAATAAGAATAATTAAGCAATTTATAAGCATCCTGAAGCAAGTTCCCGATGCCTATCTCTTATTTGTTGGTCCAGATGGACTGTCGAGTGAATCTGTCAAGAGAATTATTAAAAAGCGGAAATATAAAGATTTTATTTCTTATGAGGAAAGAGTACCTTTTGAGGATTTAATCAAGCTCTATAGGGCCGCGGATGTATCTTGTTTATGGTCATGGATAGAAGCAGAGGGATTAGTCTTATTGGAAGCAATGGCGCAAGGGACGCCCAATGTGGGTGCGAATGGAAGCGGAATTAAAGATGTGATACGCCACAGAAAAACAGGCTTTCTAGCAAATAATTTGGAAGAATTTGAATATTATGTGGTAAAATTAATGACAGATGATGATCTAAGGGAAGAAATGGGAAGAAATGCGAAAAAAGAAGCAGAATATTATAGAATCAGTACAATTGCTAAAACATGGATAAAGATTTATAAATTTGTTATTGACAATTTATACCCTCTAGGGTATTATAAAGGATCAAGAAATCAAAGAGTAAGGTTAGTAAGAGAATTTGTCCAAAATTTGCCTAATGTTTCTATTTAATAATTAAATCTCAAAATTTTCTATCTTTGAGTGGAATTTGAGGAATATTTCGCGATTTTGAATGACTAATTCATATTAAAACAATTTAAATTTAAACCTTTTATTATTCAGATCATTATATTAAAATCACTCAAATACTATATTTACAGAATAATCATCTTTCGACTCTTCCAAAGTCAATAAATTTGTTTAAAAAAGAGGAGTAAAAACTTTTACTAATTAGAAGATAACTGAAATTCTCTGCTTTTTTGGGTAGGTACTAAATTAAGTGATACCTTTTAAATCTTTTCATACACTCAGCTTTCATGTAATTGCGAAGTATTCATTCCAAACTTCTTGGTATGTAGAGAACCATCTATTTAGCTTCCTTATCATGCTTCCATAATGATTCCCCTGTCCGCAAAAAATCCTATCCCCTTTCATTTCCGGTAATGAAGCCCTCCAGCGTTTACGCTTGAGCTCATAATAAAGAATATATTCCGGAAATCGTTCAAAGTTATTCTTAAAAACACGATAATCAAGAATTCGCTGAGCGCCGCGCTCTGTCATCATATGCTTTTTAAACGAGGGATAATAGGTATACTTCTTATGGAAGGATTCCAGAAGGTTATTAGTGCGTGCTAAGAACGAGTCTCTCTGATGAGCTAGTAATTTCGGCATCCACTTCTCTAATTGCCTAAAGGCTTTTATTAATCGCTTGATCCTCCTTTGATTCAACTGATTTATTGAATAACGCAAGATTTCTAAATTAATATAGATATCCGTCTCATTCTTGGAATCAATTACATTATATACCCGTTGTAATAGCCAATTCCATTCCTTGGGAAGAGGCTTAGGTGATCCGGAAGGAATTCCTACATATGCCCTTACATGACGTGACATAATCCATTTAACATGGGTAATACAATTCTGAAGCTTCACATTCTTATATTTTTGTGTTTTAAAAAGCCCTCCCAAATTGGTGGAACAATCTTTCACGATTCCTTTTATTTTTAATGTCGCACGCTTTCTTCCTTCAGATAATACTTCTCTTCCTATGTTTCTTCCCATATGTTGGGTAATCCGTGCTACGGGAACGAATCTTGTGGTAAGATCCACGGTATCTATCGTGTAGCGCTTCTTTCCGGCGACTTTCATGTGGATTTCATCATACCCCCAGTACCCGCTCGAGGGAACGGGAGTGTCCCTTAGAGTCGTTCTGAGAGGCTCTTCTAGCTCATTAATCCATCTGACGAGGGTTGATTTAGAGATAGTAATCCCAAAATCAATTCTAAATACCCGCTGAATCTGCGGTGGCATTAATCCTTCCATGTAATGCTGTCTCGCTCGGGATTTATAGTTTTTATAATAATTGCAGTATTTAGGAACTAATTTAGAATAATCGGGTCGAATTTCACCGCACCTGGGGCAGCGTTTACGCCGTATGCGATATATACGCTTTCCGTTCCATTTATCTAAGTACACTATTCTGCGATTCGAACCATTCTTAACCAAGCGCTTTCTGCACCGAAGACAATGCGTCTCTCTAATGGAAATAGAATAATCGGGGTTTAACTCGAGCGTGTAGGGGAGGTGTCTAGAATAAGCTTTTGAGCGCTTCTTGTAGGGTGTTAACCGATTGATCTGAATTCCTGGCAAAAATTTAATAAGGGTGGTTTGTTTTATCTTAATTGGAGGCATACGTCTTTTATTTGGTTGATTGACATTGATTAAATAAAAGAGTTGCTTCCTTTTAAATACTTCCTCTTTGTTAAATCCTTTCTCACTGAAATTTGATGCATAAACCGGTGTTTCCACTGGAAAAAAGATGATTATCGCCATTTGGATTCATATCACTTTTCGATCCGTTTCAAATCACTGAATTTAGTACGCAATCTCTATTTTTTCTTTA
>Ga0102944_1002138_pt1 | contig 11912 bp, 10 predicted proteins | sample SalPonD_shore_MG_FD_78172 | JGI IMG/M metagenome (GOLD analysis project Ga0102944, IMG submission 78172) | Salt pond soil microbial communities from South San Francisco under conditions of wetland restoration - Salt Pond MetaG... | ecosystem: Environmental > Aquatic > Marine > Intertidal zone >... | reverse complement strand
AAATTACTTATCATGAAATTACGTCTGGATTATCAAAAGGAAAAGGGTGACGACTACGATTTGGCCGAATTTCATAAAGAGATACTATCTTATGGTTCTCCCCCCATATCGATCCTTCGAGATATTATGTTGGAGAATTCCAGTACCGGATTGCTCTAATTCAAGAGAACAACTATTGCCTCATTTGGTCTGAGTACATAATATTGATCAAGATACACATGTTTCTGATCTAAGTATGAGGTTAGAAGGAGAATATCAGGATCATATTTCTTAATATCAAATTTTCTGGATTGATTACTGAAATTCAAGATAACAAGAATGGAATCCTGATTATTTGTTCGAATATAGACGAGACAATCATCAAAGGGACTATCTTCTGGGATATAATCACCAAGTCGTAGTGCTTTGATCTGTCTTCTCAGTTCAAGTAATTCTCGGTAGAGATTCAGCATTGAACTCTGAATATAGGTTTCTTTATTCACATTTATCTGCTCGTAATCACCTGAAATAGGCAACCATGGTTCTCCATCAGTGAATCCAGCATGTTTTTTATTATTCCACTGCATGGGAGATCGATGGGGATCTCGTTGCTTGCCTGCAGTAAATTTACTCCAGGGATCTCTCATATACGAACTTGGAATACCAACATCAACCATGCCTAATTCCTGACCATAATAAATTAGTGGAGTACCTCGAATAGTTAATAATAGAACTGCTGCCACTCTGGCCTGCTCTCTTCCAATACGATTGATTAATCGGGGAAAATCATGAGTCGATAGGATATAATTTGGCCAGTGATCTCCTCGGTGAACTTCCTCATACTGATCGATGAAATTCTTGATGATCATGGCATCCCAGTCTAATTCTACGAATCGAAAATTCAATGGCATATCAATGAGATCTGCCACACTATATTCTTCAAGATACGATTCCAATGGACTGAATTGGTCAATCTCCGCAATTAATATTCTATCCTCAAATTGATCGATCTCATCAGCTATCATTTTTACATAATCAAGGAGTTCTGGTCTATCATAGCTATAAATAGGAATATTCGCATTATAAGGGAGTTCTGTCGAGGGATCGTAATTCGGATTTTTTGGATCATCTCTCAATTGATCATCTTTAGCTAACCAGCTCAGCATAACAAGAAGAATTCCATCAACTCCAAGATTGAGCCAAAATCGTATTACTCCCAACATTTTCTTTCGTAATTCTTTGTTATTCCAGTTCAGATCTGGTTCGCTCTCAAGAAATGAATGCAGGTAATACTCTCCCGTCTGTTCATCAAATGTCCAGGCACTCTCACCAGTGATACTAAGCCAGTTATTAGGGGGACCTCCGTTTTCTTTCGGTTTTCTCCAGATATACCAGTCTCGTTTGGGATTATCTATTGACGATTGAGATTCTTTAAACCACGAATGCTCTATCGAGGTGTGGCTCGGTACTAAATCAAGTATGACTTTCAGATCTCTTGCATGAGCTTCTTCGATCAATTGCGTGAAGTCTTTGATGTCTCCAAACATCGGTTCCACACTCTTGAAATGTGTAACATCATAGCCCATGTCATTCATGGGGCTGGGTTGTATCGAATTCAATCTAATTGCAGTAGCCCCTAACCACTTGATATAATCCATTTTTTCGATAATTCCTGGAATATCTCCTACTCCATTGGCATCAGAATCGAAAAATGAGCGGGGATAAATTTGATAGATCACCTGTTGCTTCCAATCTGTGGATAGGATCCGTTTGTTAACCTGATTATCTTTGGTACGTGGTCTTCTAAAGCCACGTTTAAACAGATGCATCTCTCGTTTGGCCATAACCTGTTTTTTATACATTTCAGCTGCTTCTTCTATGGTAATATCTCGGTGTTCTCGACGTTGCATCTCATTCTTGAAATCCAATATCTCTGCATAAGTTTGCAATGCATTGGAGGTCTCGTCAAGCAGATCGAGTTTTTCTGCAATTGGATAGAAGTAATTATTATTCCAATAATAGGCAGCATTGCTCAGTGGTGTCTCTCTCTTTCGTTCTTTGGTAAGTTGTGCTTTGATCTCATAGATTTCAGAAAGTAATTTTCGGGCAACATTCTCCTCTGTGGAGAATCCTGTTAGATTCTGGAATTTATCCTGGTGGTAATTGCGATCCGTCACTTTTGGTTTGATCCTGATCTCATCACCCTCACCCGTTGTCGTCATCTCAATCTCATCTACCGTGAAACCCAGCTGGTTGATCCTATCAATTTTCTCATTGATCTTGTAATTCTCTGATCGTTTAATTGTCTCATCAGAATTCAACTCAGACCAGAGTTGATGATATTTCTCAGTAACCTTGGTACCGATCTCAAAATAATCAAATCCATCTGGTAATGAGATGATTTGTGCCAGATCCATCAGTTCTCCAGCAAGATTTTCCTGCATCACCGTAAGTTCGTATTCTCGTTTAGAATCACTGATCGTGGAATTCATCTCACTCGTCTCGGCATCAACTAGGTATGCCTGCAATTCTCCAGCATCTCGTCTGAAGAGAATATTGGACAACGAACAATCGCCCCAGTAGACTTTTTTGATATGTAATGTGACCAATAATACGGCAAGAGCATTTAGTAATTTTTCTTGGTATTTTAACAAGTCAGAACGCATGAAGATACTCCGATAAGGTAGTGAGGATTTCAGATATTCAGTTATCACAATGGATCGGTTCTCTCCGGTTTTGATATTCTCAATCGATGCGTAACCTACCGGTTTGACTGCTTCGATTTTCTCCTCTTCTAATTTTCGCAGGATTTGGTATTCATATTTACCTAAATCATTTGGTAATTCTTTGACCGCATAGATTTTGTCATAATGAACAAATACAACCTCATGTCTACTTCTACCCCGTTCTACCTCTACAATCCGTGAGCAGTTATCATTCCATGCTGAAAGATGTGCTTCCCAGGGTAGATCGAGAAAATCAGGATGATTTTGCCTGGTGAACATCTTGGTAAGTTTGAACTGCTCTGTCATGACAACCGGTGTATATACTTGTCGCATCCTCACATATAATGGTAATCTTCATAGTCCCCTAATTCATCTAATGGCGCCATAGAGTTGCAAACTACTCGTATAATTGTTTGATCTCCTCCTATTATTCCCTGATTGAGATACTACAGATATGTCTTATTCTATTCATCGAAAATACTCAAACTGCAAAAATAGGATTAGCCATCAAAAATAAATCTATATGTGATTAATTTACAATTGAGACGTCTATGAAATACAATTATTTAGGTAAAACTTCACTAAAAGTCTCAGAACTTTGTCTTGGCACCATGATTTTTGGTGAATCATCCGGACGATCAGCAGACAAACCAACATCACTGAACCTCATAGATCGATTTATTGATGCAGGTGGTAATTTCATTGATACTGCCAATGTATATGGTGATGGAGCATCAGAGAAAATTGTTGGTGAAGCAATTCAGGGTCGTCGAGATGATTTAGTTGTGGCTACAAAATTCAGATTTGGTACTGGAGATCAACCCAATGATCAAGGATTATCGAGAAAATACATACTTAATGCTGTCGAACAGTCTCTGCAAAGGTTGAATACAGATTATATCGATCTCTACTATATTCATGCAACCCAGATCAGATTGCCATTTGAGGAATTTATGGGAACGCTGAATCAGCTGGTTCAAGATGGCAAGATTAGATACATCGGAGTGAGTAATTTCAGAGCATGGGAGGTAGCTAAAGCCAATATGGTGGCGAAATCACATGGTTGGGAACGATTTGCTGCTGCTCAGTACCAGTATTCACTTGTAGAACGTAATATTGAACCCGAATTCTCCTCATTATTTGCTGAGGAAGAGATCTCCCAGGTTCCATGGGGTCCACTAGGTGGAGGTTTTCTAACCGGAAAATATCGTGCCAATCAAGCCCCACCTGAGGGATCAAGAATTGCTCAGATCGAGGATCCTGGACTTGAAGAAAGCTGGGAGAACCGTGCAAATAGGAGGAATTGGGAGATTATCAGTGTCGTAGATGAGATTTCCGAGGAAACGGGCTATTCATTTCCGCAGATTGCATTGGCTTGGCTCCTTGAACAGAAAACAGTTGTCTCTCCAATAGTGGGTGTTCGTACGATGGAACAATTAGAAGATAATCTTGGTGCTGTAGAAGTTGATCTGACTCCAAATCAGCTTGCACGATTGAATGAGGTAAGTGAACCTGAAACCCATTATCCCTATGGATTTATCAAGAAATATACAATGTGAGTTATACTTGATCTATACTGTGATCTGTGATTCCTTTTACAGCTAATTCTCTTACATTCGCAAATATCTCTTTCTCATTTTCTAACATCGATTGATCAAACCATTTGAACTCATTATCACGAAGGTTCTCATCGAATTCTGATGCATCTGCTAACGCATAAAAAATCCAGTCAAGATGGTAGTGACCCGGTTCAATTAATTCTGATAATAACAGGTGGGGCATCTGTAGGATCTCAGCACGATCATCAATTACTCTCGGTTCATTACCATTCTTGACAAAAATAAGTTCATTCTCTTTGATTCCCGTTTCTTCTTCAATTTCTCTAACTGCAGCTTCGTATGGAGTCTCATTCAATTCGAGATGTCCTCCTGGAGGTAGCCAAGTCTGCAATTTTTCATGCCAGTGCAGTAGAGTACGTGAGGAATTCTGGTCTAAAATATAGGTAGTTGCAGTAAAATGACGATCTAGTTCTTCAGTCATATTACTGACTCCTCACCTCAGATACGGCATAATTGACATAAAATGAGCTAGTACCTTTGACTGCCCGGATCAATTCTCCCATGGTTTTGATTTTACTTAGTTCACCTTTACAAATTGTTATCTCAAAACAGAGATTATGATCAAGATGGACGTGTGAGGTGGTCTGAATGAGCTCATCGAAGGAGTGTTGTACTTCCATGAGTTCAGACATAACCCTAGTGTCATGATGGTCATAGAGGTAGCTAATCGTTGCAACTCCAGTACCTGCAACATCAGCTGCCTTGGTCGAGTGATCCACCCAGTGTGATAATGCTTCACGTACGACCATCGACCGATTAGAATCGGTATTTTCTATTATATTATCTATTGATTCTATCAGTTCCCGTGGAATAGTGAAACTGTATCGTTGTAAATTCTCCGATTCGTGATCAGAACCCATCATATAGGATTCGTAGTAGAAGTTTAAGTAGAATATGTTTGATTATAGAATTTTATTTTATCGAATCTTATGATATTTGCCGTTTCTGGGAATTTATATCGGATTATCAGAAGTATCCATGATGTTTCGTCTGTTAAGATCAGGTTTGAGATTGATGAATTGATCTATACTTCGCTTCGGGACTAATCATTTCATGTATCGTCCGATTCAAAAATTCTGTAATGAATGGCATAAATGGTGCAAATAAACGCAGATAATATTTGAAATGTATTGTAAGAAATCTCCGATCCGAAGTACTGAGCTGATTATCATAGTGGTATGATTTGAATTCTTCCAGATGCTCAGCACAGAATGTATTCCAGAATTGATCCTCTATCAATGCTAATGCTTCCGTATAATCAAATTTCTCAAAGTATTTCTCATATTCCTGTTTCGTAGAATTGAGATTTGAGATCATCTCAGTACGAAGATCGGTAATATCTCTGCCATTGGATGTTGAATCTGCCGTGACAATGATCAACGTTAACTTGGCTGCATTATAGAGTTTGGTTACCAGCTTTCTACCTCGATTGAGTATGGCTTCTAATAGATACTGATCCTTCCCGAGTTTGGCATTTGCCGCCCAGTACCGAAATGCATCGGCACCATATTCCAGTATCAAATCTTTAGGATCCTTACCAGTTCCTGAGGATTTTGATGCTTTGATTGCTTTCTTACCCTTTGCCTTGAAACCCAGACCCCAACCCGAAATCAGGAGATGTTTCCAAGGTATGGGTCGGTCCATTAAATATGCTTTCAAAATGGTATAGAATGCCCAGGTTCGAATAATCTCATGTGCCTGTGATCGCAAAGTCAAAGATTGGTTATGACCTGACATGAAGTATTTGTCCTCCAAAATAAGTGGTGTAAGTGAACTAGTCATCCAAGTATCGAAAATATCACCATCTGGTCTGAGGTTACCTCCACAGGCACAATTTCGGTTTTCCATCTCCTGGATTCGGAGTGGTAATTCTGTTTGAGTGGCTAAATCTATCTTTTCACATGACTCACAGATCCAAGCGGGTATAGGAATTCCGAAATATCTCTGCCGGGAGATGATCCAATTCCATTGCAGACCATTGATCCAATGTATCAATCGTTTTTTCATGTAACCTGGCGTAATTTCGATGTCCTCAATATAGTCCAGTAAACCTGTTTTGTGAGATAGAATATCAATCTGCCATTGCATTGTGTTAATTATCTCAATTGGAGTTGAGCATCTCTCACATGCGGAATAGCTCTGAATTACACTTTTCTTCTTTAATATCCTGCCCTTCTTCTGGAGTATATTCAGTATCTTCTCTCGTGCAGTCAAAATAGAAAGTCCATTAATCTGATTACCAATCATCTTGCCATCGGCATCGATTGATGGTATCAAATCCAATTTGTATGTACGATACAACTCGATATCGTGCTGATCTCCAAATGTCGAACACATCATCAATCCACTTCCAAATTCCGGATCAATAGTGTTATCTTCCAAAATAGGAAGCGATCGTCCATCAATTGGATTGATCAAGTGAGTTTCAGACATATGATTATATCTACTGTCTTCTGGATGGTAGAATATTGCGGTTGCTGCTGGGATCAGTTCTGGCCGGGTTGTGGCAATTTCAAATGGTTTCCCGTCAGTAGTATTGAAGGTAATCCAGTAGAGCTGGCTTTCCTTTTCTTCTTTCTCAATATCTGCCTGCGCCAATGCAGTTTGACAGGATATACAGAATAATTGTGGTTGTCTATCGCGGATAATCAGACCTCGATTATACAGATCAATGAAATCCTGCTGAGTAATCCGCATCGCACGATCATCAATAGTCGTATAGGCTATATCATGATCATATGAGAACCCTAGTGCCTCAAATTGGGATTGCTGATTTTTGATGGCTAATTCTGCCTCCTGCCGGCATAATTGGAAGAAATCATCAGGATGGTCACCAGGTTGAATCCCATATTTAATTTCAGTATACCGCTCAGTTGGAAGCCCGTTGTTATCAAAAGCTAGTGGTAGAATGGTTGGATGTCTCTGTCTGAGATATCTTGCAATAATATCGAGCTGAGTATAACTCATTCCATGACCATGATGAAGTGTTCCATTTGCATATGGTGGAGGAGTATCGATAATCTTCAGATCATCAGCAGTCAGTTCTTTACAACGATAAATCTCATTAGCTTTCCAGTAGTCATGAATCTTAGATTCATATTGTTGGTAGTCAAATCTTTTAGTTTTCATTAATAGTGCTATCTCGTCTGATGACAAAATACCACTTCCTTAGTTGTTCTTGTTTCAACTTATTCACCTCATAGGTTGTCGTTAAAATGGTAGTAAGGTTTATCCTGGTAAGACCTAATATCAATTAAATAGTAAAATAATTGTAAAATTAAGTCAGTAGGGGAAGTACATTTGATAGTCTCAGCTGAGTCCAACGAAAAGTATGTATCGGGATATAACCTGAGACCACATCCTTATCTACCTAAGATAATTAGACAATGAAGACTTATAAATTGATCTATCTGAAAGTTTATCTTTAAAATAGTTGGTGTGATCATCAATGATTCAGTCTGTGTAGATAAAATAATCTAATCATCAGCTAATGCAAAGTCAACTGCCGCCAATGCATGAATTTCAGTTGTATCAAATAAGGGGAGCGAAACATCTCCTGGTTTGACTAACATCCCAATTTCAGTGCAACCCAAAATCACACCTTCAACATCTGACGCCATTTTATTGATAATCTCGATATATTTCGATTTGGAAGTTTCATTGATGATACCCAATACCAATTCATCATAGATAATATCATGAACTTCATCACGATCTTCCTCATTTGGTACTACCACTTTGAGATCGTACAAATTCTCAAGTCTACCCTTGTAGAAATCTTGTTCCATTGTGAATTTTGTTCCTAAAAGTGCAATATCATGGTAATTAACCTGTTCTATAGCCTCTGCAGTGGCATCTGCAATGTGAATTAATGGAATTGAGATATTTTCGATAATGTCATCAGCCATCTTATGCATCGTATTCGTACAAATGACAATACAATCTGCACCTGCCCGTACTAATTTCTTGGTCTCATCAATCATGATTTTGGTTAAGTCGTCCCATTTGTTCTGATGTTGTAACTGGTCTATTTCAAAGAAATCCACGGAGTTAACGAGAATTTTACCCGAGTGAGTTCCTCCAAGCCGTTTCTTTACTTCTCTATTGATGATTTGATAATAATGAACTGTAGATTCCCAGCTCATTCCCCCAAGTAGGCCAATCGTCTTCATACTGATTTCTGCAAAGATTCCTCATAAAAACCTATAGATCACCGAAAATTATTGGGAAATTAAATACTGATTATCACAAAATTTCGTAGAATTCTATTTGATGGGTTTTTGAGTTAAATATTCAACAAAAAGATATCTGTCTGTTAATTTTGTAGTGTAACTAATTTACGTTCTAGCCGGATAGATTATATGATAGCTCCTCTATGTCAGTTTAGGTTGAAATCCGACTTTATCGACACATACGGTACCGTAGGTTATTTTTTGAGAAATCTTGATATCAACACCACAAGTAGGGTAGCAATGTTATCAAGTCTGATTCATCTCCAGTCATCAGACGAATATGTAAAATTTGATGATTTCTATGAGTTTGCCTTGAAGCAAACTGGAGAAAAACTGGAAAAGTCAAGTTTCAATACTTTACGATCGAAATTAAATACAGCAATTGGATCATCAGATCTTATTGAACTTGGTGAGGTGGACGATGATGATGCTTACCGAGCATCTACTGAATTACTGAAATTGGTCAATGAGGCTGGTTCGCAATTTTCGTCATTGATTGATAAGATTTGATATTTTCAGTATTCATCATCAACTCAGAATATTGCGAGATCCCAAAATAACTTCAGGCAAATGTTCAAGAAGCCCCCTGTAGAGATAAATCTATGGTCAAGAGTGTTCAGGATCTTCTTTATTCAGAATTAACCAACAAAATTGCCAAAGAAATGCCAATTTTAACCAATATGGTGATTGAACTTGAAACATCCCGTCCATTTGATCAGATAAATATTGCAGTGACACATGTGGTGGTTAACAATTCTTGTCCGATGCTTGCAGCTTTGAAGGCAGGTGGTGCGAATGTGACGATCTGTTCAATTCCTGATTTACGACAGGATGAGCAAATTATGCAAGCATTACCAGAATACGGATTTAATATCACTACAGAAATCGGTTCAATAGATGTTGATTATGCATTGGATTGTGGTGGTTATTTTGCTGAGACTACCTCTCCTCCTCATGGAGTCGTCGAGGTGACAAGATCTGGTATTCATAAGTATGAGCAAATTAAACCTCAATACTCATTGATTGATGTTGATTCCAGTCGATGTAAACTATTGGAGACTTTTATTGGTAATCCAATATCAGTACATCAAGCGATGAAGAAATACGAACTTTCCGATGATTTTCTCCATGATTCATTACTCGTAATTCTCGGATTTGGTAAAATAGGGAGGGGAAATGCTCGATATTTCCAAAATCTAGTGGGAAAATTAATTGTTTTGGATATATCAGAAAAGGTGGTGACAAAAGCAAAATCACTCGGCTTCTCAGCTTATCAAATAACTGATGACATTGACATGAACTCAAGTTATCTTAAGAAAGCAGATATTCTCATCTCAGCTACAGGTTACAAAGATACAGTTTCGAATTATTTTCATTCCTCAGCACTAACTTCCTGTGTTAAGATCAATTTAGGTGCAGTAGATGAATTTGGAGTTGATTATTCTGATACAGATATCCTTGGTGGTAAAAGAAATCCATTTAATTTTACCATGGACCCTCCCACACCTTCAAAATTCATCGATGCGATCCTTGCATTGCAAGTTTATGGTCTTCGATATTTGGTAGAGAAAAATACTGAACTTCCAAGGGATAGAATTATTATTCCTGAATTGTATGATCTCAAAGTCTATGACGAATTTATTCGACATAATATGGAATATCAAGATTTGATTGAGAAATATTTTGAATTATAATTAATTGTGAAGTTTTAATTTTCTAATTATTGGAATCATTACCATGTGTATTCTAAGGTACCGTTAGCTTGTATAAAAATTGGTAATTATGAGCATCTATCATTAATCTGATGATATAATATTCTCACTCCACAGGGCATCAAACATCCATGCTAATGATTTGGTAAGCGAATTACTTACTGATCTTAGAACCATGGGTTCTACCAAGGAATCAGTAGTGAAAATAAATAGATATGAGATTGAATCAATAATAATGAATGAGATGTAGAGTTCTTCATTGTAATTTACTTTTACAACCTTTTTCATGTTGTCAGAAATACTTGTGAGCGTATCTCTGAGATGAGTTGCCATTTTCTCATCGTATACCAAATAACGGACATCGAGAGCCTTTCTTACCTTCATAGTCAGTTGTTTTGTTGCATTCCTCCAGTCTATAATGGGATTTGGTGAAGAAGCTGCAATTAACATCCTGTTCTCCAAGTCTTTCATATCCTTTAGTAAAAATGGTTCAATACTGTGACCGGGGATTAGCCGAACTCCAACGTCGGTTTCTTCTCCAATATTGTGCCGCCAAATATCATCAAGATAGGTTTTCATGCGATTCAATGCCTCTCGTTTCATCTGACTTCGGTGTTCTTCCTCGGCAATTTGTTCCTGAATGGCATCTATTGGAGGAATTAGACGGTATCCACCATTCATCATATCTTTCTCAACTAGATTTTTTGCAGCAAGTTTACTCATCGTCTCATATATTCTTGAACGTGGTAATTCTGTGTAATGTGCCAGTTCCTGAACTTCAGCATCTGGATTCTTTAAAATTGCAAAATATACTTTGGATTCATTCTGTGTTAGGTCTAAAACTTCTTGAAACCTATTAATTGCATTATTATCCAAATTGACCATTACTACTCTCTCAAATTTGATTCAGCATGATTAGTTATAAGATCGAAGACAGATGTAATTACAATTGAATATTGTTCATATTTGGAATTAAGTTAATCAAGTTCCAAAGAAGAGAAATCCGGATTTTCAGGATCGAGAATATCTGGTGTCTTATCCTTCATTTTTTGACTTACTTGAGAATGATCTGAATTGTTATTCGTATCAATTTTGGTTTTACGATCTAAAAAGGCAATGAAAACGAGTCCCTGATTTTCAACTGTAACATACTTTCTTTTCCTCAGATAATATCCTTCAGCAATCAGCGTATTGACCTTGGTATCGAATTTCTTAGGATCCTCTTCTTTAACTGTTGCTATTTCAAATTTTTTAACCATATTTTGTGATATTACTCATAATAGAAAAGCTTTGTACTTAAAATTTTTTCTCTCTGATAAGAACAGGAATGAATTTTTTTTAACTTATGGTGATCCGTTGTGTCTTGGGGTGATTATAGTTGGTAACCCAACATCGAGATCTATTCCCCGATTTACTCCGATAATGAATGACGGGAGGTTTTAAGCTTTGTTTGGTATATTATTGGGTAAGATCAACTGGTTCAGATTGTTGTTCCTCTTCCTCGTAACTTAGATCATTCATTGCATATTGTTTGATATGAAATTCATCTGCATTGGTGAGGTAATAGAGATTTCTCGGTTTTAGTAAATCAGTCATACCGTTTTTAGATAATATCTCGTTGTATGGTCGGGGGCCAATAGTTTT
>Ga0102944_1002137_pt1 | contig 11912 bp, 9 predicted proteins | sample SalPonD_shore_MG_FD_78172 | JGI IMG/M metagenome (GOLD analysis project Ga0102944, IMG submission 78172) | Salt pond soil microbial communities from South San Francisco under conditions of wetland restoration - Salt Pond MetaG... | ecosystem: Environmental > Aquatic > Marine > Intertidal zone >... | reverse complement strand
GTTTCTGGAACGCTGGATCCGCGAGCAGATCGGCCCCAAAGCCTTTATCAAACACCTGCGCATCAACTTCCCTATGTGGGCCGAACGTCTGCCGCAACTGCCCAATATGGTCTACGATGTGCTGCAACAGGCCAAGGACGGTAAGCTGAATGTGGAACTGCAGGAGAGGCAGATGCGTCAGCTGCGCCGGGAAATGCGTCGCGCCAACCGCCGCACCTGGAGCGCAATTGTCGGCGCCAGCCTGATCCTCTCCGCCACCATCCTCGCCGCCCTCGACGGTTATGCCAAAACCATGCTCGGCGACCTGCCGTTCTTATCATGGATACTGGGCGGCATTGGCCTCGCCATTCTGCTCACCGCCTGGCCTGATTACCAGGATGATTAAGTTAGTTTATTTATATCGGAATCCCAATGAAAATCTGTGTCCTAACTCATATATTTCCAGCGCGCTCAGAAACCTTTGTTCGAGAACATATATTAGGACTCGCAAGACGCGGACACGATGTGACAGTCATAGCAAGAGAGAAAGACGAGAATATTAACCAATATGAAATGGAAGATCTTGCCAAGGAGTCTGTTCGCTGCATATATTTAGATAAGTTAAATTCCAGATATAAAGTGACCATTGCCGGACTATCCTGTATTGCAAGACAGCCGCATATATTCCCTCATGTAGCCCGCCCAAAACCCTGGAAACGATCGGCAATAATAACAGCATCCATGTATGCGTCAGCGATTCGTGACATCAATCCAGATATTATTCATATTCACTTCGGCAGCCTTGCTGCCAGACTTCATCTTGTCACCAAGTCAACGGACTCATTCTTTCCTGTGTTAACAACCTGGCATGGCTACGAAGCCAATGCCTTACCCAATATGCTTGGCAGCAACATCTATCACCCTTTATTTTCTGCCCCATATAAACACACTGTCGGCTCATGTTTTATGCATGAGCGTTTATGTTCATTAGGAGCCAAGCCTGAGAATATATACACTATCCCAATGGGTATAGCTTTGGACCGATTTACCTATAGAGAACCGAAAGCCTTCAGCTCATCAGAACCATTAAAAATTCTGTCCGTTGGCCGACTGGACGAGATGAAAGGGCACACCTATCTCATCAAGGCAGTCCAGAAAGTCATTCAAAATGGAAATATTGCAGAATTAAAAATAGTTGGCGATGGTCCCCTTAAATCCGATCTAGAGGATCAAATTTTTGACGCGGGACTTGGAAATCATGTACATCTTCTCGGTGCCAAGGACTCAAACGAAGTACTAAAACTGATGCATTCAGCAGATTTATTCGCACTTACTGGCACCATTGCCAAATCAGGAAAAGTAGAAACACAAGGCGTTGTTTTTGCCGAAGCCCAAGCAACCGGGTTACCTGTCATCGCGAGTGATGTTGGTGGTGTTCCCGAGAGCATTATTGACAGACAAACTGGTATCCTCTGCCCACCAGCTGACGTCAGCAAAATCCAGGAAGCCATTCTTTTCTTTATAAATAACAGGCAAGAATTGAATAACTTTTCAGTTCGAGCTAGAAAATTTGTTGAAAGGAAGTTTTCGATCGAAGATATGCTTAACCACTTCGAGGAGGCTTACAAACACTGTCTACTACAAACTTAAAACGTCAGCAAATGACTTTTATATATGTACCCTGCTATGGCATGAATTATGCCATAAAAGAATTCTGGGCAAAGAACCCTGAGACTAAAATCCTTCTGCTTTCCCATTCAATATCACGGATGTTGACACTTGCCAGCAACAGAAATCGAATATTATTAAGTGGTTCATATCTGCGTCTGATTGCATACAGACTGAGAAAGCTCTTGAAATATCATATTCGAATAACTCAGTATACCCAATAACTTACCCATACCGTTCTCATGCCGTGAATTGAGAAAGAGTATTAAATCCAGGCATTAAAACTGGAGACTATAACTATAAACGTTTTCATTTTAAATACAGGAAAGTGCGGATCTACCACGTTTATCAAGGCCTGCAATCATATTACAAACTTCTCATCTGCACACGAATCGAGAGTTTCAGCACTTGGTGAAGAGAGGCTGAATCACCCACAAAACCATATTGAGACTGATAACAGACTGTCCTGGTTGCCGGGCAGGCTTGATAAAAACCTATGACGATAATGCCATTTATGTCCATCTTAAACGAAACAACGATAACACTACCCGCAGCTTTACCAAGCGTTACTCGTATGGAATCATCAAGGCTTACAGAGGAGGCGGCATACTGATGGGGTTGCCAGAAGATAGCGAACCTATGACTGTTTCCCTGGATTACTGCGATACTGTAAATAGCAATATAGATTTATTTTTAAAAGATAAAACACAAAATAGACATGAATCTTGGAAGCATAGAGCAGGATTTTATCGCTTTTTGGAAATTAACCGGCGCGGAAGGGGATATAAATGCCGCCCTGGCTGAATTTGGTACACGGCATAACGCCTCAAAGCAACGCCAGAAATCCGACAAAGAAGGCCTGTTCCTGCGTATTCTATACAAGCTAAAAAGACTGGCTATACAATTCCCGGATTATATCAAAAACGCCTAACATGCTATTGCAAATGATTTCCCGCCCCGGCGGTTCAGCATGAACTATAAGCCAGGGAGCTGGGTTTGAATTTTTCACTTTGCCTTTAGTTATTGTTGCTGTATTTGATATCGAGGCAGGTTTTTATATAACGGTGTTTTGATCCTGTCGAACGGGTTGATTAACATTTAACTCCTGTCTGGATATGATGTCATCGATAAGCTGATTGGGTCTTCAGCGATATTAGCGCTCACCAGCATATTTCAGCCATCAACAGCCAACCTTTCTTCAATCAACTACCGCGAGATCCGTGCTGACGATGCTATTCGTTGGTTTAGTGTCGATAATCTCGTCATAAAGCCAAATGCGGTTTCCGTGCCTGCCCGGCATCCTGGCCTTCGGCCTTGCAGGTCTGATGGAGCTTGCAACTAAATAAAAGTTCCCAATACCCGAGCATCCCCCGGAACCGACAAAACCTGGATCCGTCGCGCTGTTCCTTGATCCAGGCTACGCAGTAAAATGGACCGGTATTCGGAACACGTATTTTAGCCCTTGCGCCGCAACACCCAGATCTCCAGCAGCGCCCACTCCTCGCCGGGGTAGTTCTCCTGCTCCAGCGGTGACAGGCGACGATGCCTTGAGGCCATGCTGCCGACGAACTCGAGCCGCTCCAGGAGCATGCGCTTGGTGGCGTCCGCTTTTTCCAGAGCAAAGGGGTTGAGGAAATTGACCAGCATGTAGCCTTCGCCCGAGCCTTTGGCAAAGGCGTCCAGCAGTGTGGCAATCGCTTCGGGCTCCAGGTAGACGAGCGAGGCGGTGGAGATCACGATGTCGGCATTTTCCATAGTCGCCTCGACCTGCGCCTGCACCGCCTCGGGGGCGGCATTCAGGTCGGCTTCGATGGTCTGGTCATACAAACCGGCGGCGTGGCCATAGGCCAGGGCATTGGCGGAGATATCGATACCGGTGGTCGCGGCGGGGAACCGGCGCTGCCCCGTGATCTGCTGCGCCGCCTCGGCATCACGCCAGTTGTTGCGAATCGCCTCGTAATCCATGCCGTACAGAGTCGCCATGGTGGTATTACCGAAGCAGCCGGCCAGATCCACGAACTTCAACGGCTTTTCAGCGCTGGCGTTTTGTTGTGCCCAGGGCAGGATCAATCGATCGAAGGTCTGGCGATTAAAATTGTCGGAAACGTATTCCAGCTGATCCAGGATTCGCTCCTTGAACGGCACCGGATTCTCGGCTACGTAAATGTCATCGAAATGCTGTTTTTTTTCGTCCGTGCGAACGTCCGGCTTGGTCATGGAAATGCTCCTTTTGCTCTGAGCCTTTAAAGTTGGAAAGTCATAATCGCAATTATACCCGTTCGATCTCGCTTTCTACAGGGCTATTGAGTTGTTGCTGCGTGCGCACGGGAGAAGAATTCGCCGGTTTTTGATGTTAGAATCAAAGCCAGAGACAATTCAGATGCGTGATTAAATTACACAGGACTGCGCGCCAGTATCACGAAACGATTCTCCCCATATCTGGTAATGTTTAGCCGCCCTCTGTTGCGTCTTCACTCACGCGCCACACGGGACAAGTCAGTGCCAGACATGCGTCTGACGTTTTATCCTGCAATCCGATGAAGGGACTATTGTCAGGATTCTGGTTAATACCTACGGGCTCTGGATAAACGAATCACCTATGCCTCGACCAACTTTTGAAGAAATCTGGCGCAAACGCTTTACCGAACGCGGCCGGGTATACGATGACGACGCCGGTATCGCCGGGTGGACCGAATCCGGCCTGGAAGTCCGCTTGCGCCATTTTCAGCGGGTCTGGCCGGGTGATGCGGCAGGCGCCCGCTGGCTGGATGTCGGCTGTGGCGCGGGCAGCTATACCCGCTATCTCGCCAGTCAGGGTGTTACCCCCGTGGGGGTCGATTATTCGCTGCCCTCGTTACAAAAAGCGCGTAGCCGCAGCGATGCCTCGATTCCCTGGCTGGTGGGCGATGCCACCCAGTTGCCCGTGCGCCCGGCCAGCGTGGACGGGGTGATGTGCTTCGGAGTGATGCAGGCCCTGTCCGGGCCGGACCGGGCTGTTCGTGAGCTGCTGGCCCTGATTCGGCCCGGCGGACAGATCTGGATCGATGCCTTGAACCGGCAAGCCCTGACCACCGTGCTGAACCGATTGCGGGCGCGTCTGCGTCGTCGCCCGCTGGGACTGCGCTACGACAGTCCCGCGCAACTGATCCACCTGCTGCGCGCCGCCGGCGCTACCGAGATTCGGTTGTACTGGGTGCCGATTCTGCCAGGATCCTTGCGCCGCTTTCAGCCCTGGCTCGAATCACGGCCAGTGCGCTGGTTACTCGCACACCTTCCCTGGCTTGCCTCACCCCTGAGCCACGCATTTTTGATCGCCGCCCGCAAAGCCGACCACTGATATCCCCTGGCAATGCTACGGATCCTGCGCACAAATATTCAGACACTGGGGTGGTGGAACGGCGTGTTGTACCTGCTGGGTACGGCACTGTCACGCGCCAGCGCCGATCGACTGCGTATCGTGAAATACGAACTGGTCAGCCAGCCGATCAGCACCGCACCCCTGTTACCCGAACATCGCGGCAAAAAGATCCAGGTGCGTGAAGCCAGCTCGGATGATCCCCTGCTGCGGTCCGTGCCGGATCGCCGTGAAGGGGTGTTCGCCGAGCGTTTTGCCCAGGGCGCGCGCTGTCTGCTGGCCGAACTCAACGGTGAGCTGGCCGGATTTTTATGGTTCGTGAAAGGGGACTATCCCGAAGATGAAGTGCGCTGCCTGTTTCGACCCTTGCCCGAAGGGCAAAGTGTCTGGGACTACGATGTGTATGTCGCGAAAAAACACCGCCTCTCGCCGGTGTTCCTGAAACTGTGGCAAGCCGCCAACGAACGTCTTTATGCCGAGGGCATTCATCACTCCGCCAGCCGGATCTCGGCCTTCAATACCGCCTCGCGAGGTTCTCACGAACGTCTCGGGGCACGCAAGGCAGGCTGGGCGCTGTTTGTCTGTCTCGGTCCCTGGCAGATCATGGTCGCCAGTCGCAAACCCTTTGTGCATCTGTCATTCAGCCGGCAAAGCCGGCCCGTATTACAGGTCGGTCCCGTCGCCGCCTCTGCGGGCGATGACGCACTGTCGCAGTTCGATTAAGCGCCCGGATTGACGAGCGCCTGTGTCTGACAGGGGCAGATTAAACCAGAATCTCCACCGGCTCGGGATGGCTCAAAAACCGCGTCGGGCTGGCCGTATAACCGTAGGCGCCGGACTGGAATACCACGATCAGATCCCCAATCTCGGCGCGGGCCAGTTCCATCTGTTGCGCCAGGACATCCAGCGGCGTACATAGCGGCCCCACCACGTTGACCATCTCGCGCTCGTCGCCCTGCATCCGGTTGCCCACCACCACCGGGTAGTTCTTGCGGATCACCTGGCCAAAGTTACCCGAGGCCGCCAGATGGTGGTGCAGTCCGCCGTTGGTGATCAAAAAGATCTGCCCGCGGGATTCCTTGCGATCGATCACCTCGGCCACATAGATCCCCGCCTCACCGACCAGATAGCGCCCCAGCTCCAGGATGATCTCCGCCCGGGGCAGTTGCTCGCGCACCGCCGGCAATCGACTTTCCAGGTGCGCGGTAATCGGCGCCAGATCCAGCGGCGTCTCGCCGGGAAAATAGGGGATGCCGAAACCGCCCCCCATGTTGAGCATCTCCACCGGCCCGGGCGCCGATTCGGCCAGGCGCAGGGCCAGGTCGAAGGTCTGCCCCTGGGCCTCGATCAGCGCTTCGGGGCGCAGGTTCTGCGAGCCGGAGAAGATATGAAAGCCGCGAAAGTGGAGATCCCGTTGTCCGATCTCCCCGAGCAGGGCGGGGACCCGTTCGGCGTCCACGCCGAACGCCTTGGGGCCACCGCTCATTTTCATGCCGGAGGTCTTGAGTTCAAAATCGGGATTGACCCGCACGGCCACATTGGGCGTGATGCCGCTGCGTTCGCCAATGGCCGTAACCCGCTCCAGCTCCGTTTCGGATTCCAGATTGATGGTAATACCGGCGGCCACGGCCATCGCCAGCTCGGTCTCGGACTTGCCGGGACCGGCAAAGCTGATTTCATGGGCCGCCATGCCGGCATCCAGCGCCACGCGCAACTCCCGCCCCGAAGCCACGTCCAGCCCGTCCACCAGCCCGGCCATGTGCTGCACCACCGCCGGCATCGGGTTAGCCTTGACCGCGTAATGTACGCTGATCCCCCCGGGCAAGGCAGCGCGCAACGCGCCGACCCGGTCGGTCATCGCCTGCCGCTCATAGGCATAAAACGGTGTCTGGCCCACCCGCTGCGCCAGCTGCGACAGGGCGACACCGCCGATCTGCAGGCAGTCGTCCGCCACGGGAAACACGTTGCTCGGGGCGTGGCTGGGGCGGCTGTCACTCATAGCGGGATTAGTCTCCGGAAAAAAAGTCGGTGAAACTCGTGGCCAGGTGCTTGCGATCGATCTTGCCGTTGGCATTGCGCGGCAGCGGCTCATGCTGAATCGCGATATGCCCCGGCAGCATGAAGGCAGGCAGGTGCGGGCGCAAGGCGTCCAGTAAACTCTCCATTGTCAGTCCATGCGCTTTGGGCAACACCACCAGCACAATACCGTGACCCAGTGTCGAGTGCGGCACGCCCAGGGCCGCAGCTTCGGCGACCAGTCCTGTGGCATAGACCACCTCTTCCACCTCATTGGGACTCACCCGGTAACCGGAGGTCTTGATCATCTCGTCCCGACGGCCGATGAAATAGAGAAAGCCCTCCTCATCCATGCGTACCGTATCACCTGACCAGACGGCAACCTCGGGAATCGGGATAGCGCCAGACTGACCGGGAGCCGGGCGAAAACGCTCGGCAGTGCGTTCAGGATCATTCCAGTAACCCAGGGAGACCAGCGCGCCCCGGTGAACCAGCTCACCCGGTTCACCCGGTGCACAGGGGGTGCCGTCTTCACGCACCACCATGACCTCCGCATTGGGAATCGCCTTGCCCATGGAATCCGGGCGCCGATCCAGTTCCGCAGGTGGCAGATAGGTGGAGCGAAACGCCTCGGTGAGCCCGTACATCAGGTAAAAGCGGGTCGAAGGTAATTGTTGGCGCAAGGCATCGAGCACCTTGCGCGGCATCGCGCCGCCCGAATTGGTGACATAACGCAAGGTTTCGCGCGTTTGCTCGGGCCATTCCAGCTGTGCCAGCTGGTTCCACAGCGGGGGGACCGCGGCCAGCCCGGTGATACCTTCTTTCGCCACCGCCTTGATCACATCCCGGGGCAGCAGGTAATTCAACAGCGCCACGCTCGCGCCGCTACAAAAGGCGGTGGTGAGCTGGCTCAGGCCATAATCGAAACTGAGGGGCAGTACCGCAAGGAGGCGATCCTCCGCCCGGTTCTCCAGGTAGCTGGCCACACTTTCGGCACCGGCCACCATGTTGCGATGTGAAAGCACCACCCCCTTGGGCCGGCCCGTGCTGCCCGAGGTATAGAGGATGGCAGCCATATCCGTGTCGATGGTGCGATGCAAATCCGGGCACTCGACGCCCTGGATTTCGTGCCAGCTGACTTGTTGATAGTGGCCGGAGGGGTCCCCCGCTTCAGCCTCGCCCACCACCAGCACGGTATGCAGATCCGGGCATTGCGCCAGGCTCTCCTGCAACGCCGCGAGGCGCTCCGGGGAAGTCACCAGGATCCGGACATTGCAGTCCTGCAGGATATACGCGACCTGTTCAGCCTTGAGCAGCGGGTTGACCGGCACAAACACCCCGCCGGCCAGCGAGGTGCCGAACAGGGCATGAATGGTCTCCGGGCGCTTGTCCAGGTAGACCGCCACCCGCTCCTGGCGCAGTAACCCGGTTTGCAGCAGACCGGCAGCGACCTGCTGCACATCGTCTGCCAGGCTGCCATAATTTTGGTAGGTACCACGATAACCCAGCGCAGGAGCCCCGGCAGATTGCTCGGCCCGGGTGATGATGGGATCGTGCAGCAGGGTGGGCATGGATATCATCGCGTGGTGGGTATGCGTGATTGAATTATACCGTAATGTCAATGGCGATGATAACATGATGCACTATCATTAGTTGATATGTCGTCGTCCGGGCGTCATGTCAACCGACGAACACAGTGTCGAGGTTTTTTACATGTGCAATCGGAATGTACCTGGGAAAGATACAGCAGCGTGGTTAACTCGCGCCCCCAACGGAAGCCGCATACAGGCGCTCGCCGTCGTGCTCGTCTTAATGGTTCTGTCACTGCCACTGCAGGCACAGGAAATCTGCGGGAAACACACTCATCCAACCGGCCCCTTTGACTATACCAATCGTGCTCATACCGACAAATACCTCAAAGTTGTAGAAAAGCATCATTTCACCGAGGATGTACGCACCTTGCGTCGAGGTGCCACATCGTATCTCATTAACGATCTGGAGTATGTGCTGAACTGGTTTCCCAATCACCATCAGGCACTGAATTCGCTGACCCGGCTGGCCGCCCGCGAGGGAACAACCCGGCCACTTCGTTCCCACGTGGACATTGAATGCCGCTTTCAGTGGGCACACGATATCGCGCCCGATGATGCCATGGTCTATGTCATCAAGGGTTTGTACTACGCCCGAACCGATCGAAATGAAGAGGCGCGTTCGGTCTTGCAACAGGCGGTCGACATGGCACCCAAACACCCGGAGATTCATTACAACCTGGGGCTGGTTCTTTTCAGGCTCAAAGACTATGAAACCGCCCGTATTCATGCCGAAAAGGCCTACGAGCTGGGTTACCCGTTACCGGGATTAAAAAATATGCTCGAAGAAGCCGGTTACAGCCTGTCGGATTAGGTCAGCAGCGTGCGTGATTATCTACTCTTCGCCATCATCATTGGCATTGTGCCGTTTATTCTCAAACGGCCCTGGATCGGTATCGCGGCCTGGTTCTGGATCGGCCTGATGGTGCCCCAGGGTCACACCTGGGACTTCATGCGCACCTTCCCCCTGGCCATGATCGTCGGCCTGGTTACCCTGGCTGCACTGCTCATCAATCGCGACAGGCGATCCATCCCCTGGACCCGGGAGATGATCCTGCTGGCTGTCTGGGTTGGATATGTCACCCTGACCAGCGTCTTTGCCGTGAATCCCGTCGGGGCCTGGGATTTCTGGCTTAAGTTTATGAAGATTCTGCTGATTACCTTCATTACCCCGATGCTGATCTACGGGGAAAAGCGCATCATCGCGATTCTGCTGGTCATCACCGCGTCCCTGGCGTTCTACGGCTTCAAGGGGGGGCTGTTTACGCTTTCCACCGGAGGCAATCACTCGGTACTCGGACCGCCGGGTTCCTACCTTTCCGGCAATACCTATATCGGCCTGGCAATGCTGATGGTGCTGCCACTGATACTGGTCAGCGCCCGCATGTTTCATCGTCAATGGGTCGACTTTGGCCTTCCGATCGTAAAACGCTTTTCCCGCCCCCTGGGATTGGGGCTTTACGCTGTCTTCTGGTTAACGATCATTTCCATTCTGGCCACCTACTCCCGGGGCGCGCTGCTGGCGCTGCTGGCCATGGCGCCATTTCTTTTGTGGCGCATGAAACACAAATGGCTGATGGCTTCACTGGCGATTCTGGCCATCGGCGTCGTGGGCATTACGGCGCCCGATCGTCTCATGGCACGCTGGCAAACGATTGAGACCTACGAAGAAGACACCTCCGCCATGCAGCGTATCCAGTCCTGGGGCATCAGCTTCAACATGGCCAAAGAGAATCCGATTACCGGCATGGGCTTTGGTTATACCAAGCTGGGTTATGACTGGTGGAGCTCCTATGCCAATTTTGAAGGGCCCTGGCGACATGTCTTGTCACCGCATAGCATTTATTTCGGTGTGATGGCACAACATGGGTTCGGCGGTCTGGCAATCTTTCTACTACTTTTGGCTGCAACATTTTTAACTTTGAATAACATTCGTCGAACTGCCAGACAACATACCGGACAAGTCTGGCTGGCTGAGTATGCCTGGGCCTTGCAAATCAGCCTGATTGGCTATGCGGTAGGCGGCGCATTTCTGGATGTGGCCTATTTCGATCTTTACTACGCGTTCATTGCGCTGGTCGTGATTATGTGGCGCGAACTGCAAGAGGCGCCATCCCCCGTCGAAGCGGCAACACAAAACACAAAAGACACTACGGCCTCAACCGCCTCCCCCCGATTCCCCGACTTTGTTGCGACCAGCACATCAGATCAAAGCGAATCAAAATAATGATGAGCGTGTCTGCGTGAACCCACCGCTTGATACCTGGATCGACAGCCAGCTTGACGAACGGCTCGTGAGTCTGACAAGCGCATTGCAGCAGCAGGTTAAATCGGACGGGACACTCCGGGATCCGCAACAGGGCGAATCGAGCCCCCCGGATCATTATGCGCAGATCAGCACGGCACTTGCCCTGTATCTTCGCCAGCCCGGCGATCCTCTTGCTCGGCGACTGATTGAACACTGGCTTGCCCTGACACCCGATCAACGTGGCCATGCCCCCTTCAATCGTTTTCTGCTGTTATTACTTCGCGAGGCACGGCATACCCACGACCAGGCACACAGCGCGCTCGATGCGTCGCTGATCACCGAGTCTCTTTCCCGCTGTTCACTGGCACGCCGCTATCCCTCGAATAACTGGGCCTTGCTGGCACAACTTTGCCGCCTGATGGAAGCGGCTTCAAAAAAACAGCGCGCACAGGCCACCCGCGAACTGGAACGCATGCTGGATCGCTGGACCACGCCGGCAGGTGGTTTTGTGGATTTTCCCGGCCATGCTGCAGGCTCGGGCAGCGCCACACCCATGGCGTACCACCATAAAGCCCTGTTCGTCACGACCATGGCCTTGCGCTATACGCACTCGCCCGGACTGATGGACCATCTGCAACGCATGCAGGAGTGGGTTTTACTCTGCTGGGACGGCCAAACCCATGTCGGCGGCTTCGGTCGCAGCACCCATTCCCTGTTCGGGGATGCCTGTCTGCTGGCCAGCCTGGTTCTGTCGGGTTTTGACAAACAAAAGACATCGCAGTCGACCGGGGCACACATTATTACCGGCATACTCAAACGCTGGTCAGGGCAGTGTCGTGACGACGGCTTGCTGGCACTCAACCCGGCGGGCCAACAAGGTTGGGACAACTATATGTACCTGTCGGTCTATAACGCATGGACCGCGGCCATTGTCGGCTGGGCCAGGCGTGTCGCGACGACCGGTGCGCAGCCTGTTATAAACACGCAGGCGCCTGATGCGGCACCGGCATTCCGGCAGGACACGGATGCGGGCTTGCTGCGTATCGGTACCGACGCG
>Ga0102944_1002136_pt1 | contig 11914 bp, 12 predicted proteins | sample SalPonD_shore_MG_FD_78172 | JGI IMG/M metagenome (GOLD analysis project Ga0102944, IMG submission 78172) | Salt pond soil microbial communities from South San Francisco under conditions of wetland restoration - Salt Pond MetaG... | ecosystem: Environmental > Aquatic > Marine > Intertidal zone >... | reverse complement strand
TTGATTAGAGATGTTAAGAAAAAAGCCAGCTTCTCTAAGAAAATAGAAATTGAACTTGAAAAAGTTGACGATGTAGTACTTGCTGCTAAAGAGGGAGTTGATATTATAATGCTTGATAATATGTCTCCAGAAGAAATAAAAAAATCTATTGATCTACTCCAACAGCATCAACTTCGAGAGCGAGTAATAGTTGAGGTTTCTGGAGGAATTACAATGGAAAATATTTCGAATTATCTTATTGCCGAACCAGATATTATAAGCACGAGTGAATTAACTCTGTTGCCAACAGTAAAAGTAGATCTTTCTCTCGAACTTTTTTGAGTATTCCCTATAAGACCAGCTAGCTTTCTAGCTCTTGTATTTTATGGCTCAAACCTTTAATCAATTTTGTTTCTTACAAAATTATAGGTTTTTTAAGAGTTTTCTAGGGGCATTCGCAAAAAGTCCTTTAAACATTGCTTTAAATTTATCTAAATCTTTATCATTTAATATATATGGATTTCCTACTTGGAGAGTCCCCCAATAAATTTTTGCTAATTTTTCTACTAATTCAGCAAATTTTACTGCGTGGTCAATACTTCTCCCACATACTATATTACCATGATTAGCTAAAAGTGCCGCATTCTTATATGCTAATGCATCAAGTGCTACCTTTCCCAGATCTTCGGTATGAGCTTCTCCATATGAACCCATGTCAACAGTGCCTCCTAAAAAAACTACTTGCTCTTCCATAATGATTGGAATTCCTTTACGTAGAACTGATAACACAGTTGCATATGGAGAATGTGTATGAATTACTCCATTTACCTTTTTACGGGCCTTATAAATAGCAATATGCATTTTAGCTTCGGTTGAGGGAAGTTTACCACTACTAAGAGCTTCTCCTTCGAAATTCATATGCACTACATCTTCTTTTTTTAAATCATAATATTGATTAAAAGAAGGAGTAATGAAAAATTCATCTCTATTTCCATATCTAACACTAACATTTCCTTCACCAGCTTCTACTAAACCCTTATTAAATATTGCCTTCGCGGCATATACAACATCCATACGTAATTCTGTCTCATCTACCATTTTTATGAACCAATTCTTTTTGTTTTTTTATATTTTTAATCTATTCTTAATTAGGAGTAGGTTTGATTTCCAATTAAATTTTATATTTATATATTAAAATTATTAAATTATATAGGTATAGTTATTTAAATTATAAGTGGTACTTTTACACATAGAATAATTTCAAGATTTGAAATTAAGTTCTTAGCCTTAAAGAGATTTATAAGGTATGGATAGATTTATTTTACATGCTGACCTAGATTGCTTTTTTGCCTCAGTTGAAATGCGGGACAAACTCAAATTAAAAAATAAACCAGTTATTATTGGTGCTGATCCTAAAGAAGGAAAGGGTCGTGGAGTAGTATCAACTTGTTCTTATGAGGCAAGAAAATTTGGACTTCATTCTGCGATGCCTATTTCGAAAGCATATCGCTTATGTCCTCATGGTATTTATTTACGACCGAATTTTGAAAAATATTCTCAAACTTCTAAAGAAGTAATGAATATCTTATCTTCTTATACGGATAAATTTCAAAAAGTAGGAATGGATGAAGCTTATATAGATGTCTCTGATATTTGTAAGTCCTTTAAGGATGTTGAAGCTTTAGCAAATAGAATTAAAAATGATATAAAAACTCAAGTCGGAATCACTTGCTCAATAGGAGCGTCAATCACAAAATCAATCGCAAAAATAGCATCAGATGAAAACAAACCTGATGGTTTATGCATTGTACCACCCAATGAAATTAAAGCCTTTTTAGCTCCGAAAAATATTACCAGAGTACCCGGAATTGGGAAAAAAACAAAAATCTATTTTTATAAAAAGGGAATAAAAAAAATTGGAGATTTAATTGATTTCCCACTACATAAGTTAACAGAGTTATTTGGGAAAAGTGGTAAATGGATTTGGAAAGTAATAAATGGATTGGACAAACGGAAAGTAAAGGAATTCCACGAAGGAAGAAAATCTATTAGCAAGGAGCGTACATTTTATAAAGATACTGATAATTTTGAATTAGTATTATCAAAAGTAGAAGAAATAAATGATAAAATCCATCAGAAACTATATGAAAAAAAAATAAGCTATAAAACAATAACCCTTAAGATTAGATTTGAAGATTTCCAAACATATACCAGATCAAAAACTATAGATTATCCTATATGCGATAAGGATAAATCTATTAAGATATTCTTAGATTTATTTCAAGAATTCGCAAAGATGGACAAAAAAATTCGCCTTATTGGAATTAAATTTTCGAATTTCGAAAGAACACCCAAAATAAGACAAGAAACTCTTATGAAATATATTTATTGCTAACTTGTTAAAATAAGAAGTAAAAAAGAAATAATTATTGATAATCACGGAATTTTAATTATTGGTTTTCCCATTACTATATGATCAATCTCATTGAAAAGCTTTGGGCCTTCTGCAAGCATTTCATAATCCAATTTTTCAAATAAACCTCTCGCGCTTTTTCGAGCATTTAATTTAATATATTGGATCCCCAAACTTATTGAGAGCCGCTCTATATGCTTCAATAAATTTTTTCCAATATTCTGCCCCCTATATTCTTCTTCCACTGCTAAATATCTAATCTGTCCTTCATGTTCATTGCATGTATGATAACGAGCGGTTCCTACTATTTTTTCGTTTACTACTGCGATAAAATGATGGACGCCATTCTCTTTGCAATCTCTCTCATCTTTCTCAGAGCCTTTTGGCTGGTCCCAAGGTTTTCTTAACACCCTCCATCTAAGATCAAACATCTCTTCAAATTCATCTTGAAGGCAAGGCTGTCTTATAATGATCTCTTTCATTTTTAATAAGAAAGTGGGTATTATAATATTATGTTATTACTATTCCTTATTTTATAATATTATTTATTATTTCCTTTAAAATTAATGAAATTAAGTAAAAATGGATTTTTTAATACTTCCCATTTAAAATACTTCAAAATTAAGGTTTATTTTTTTTTATTTTCATTAAAATTTATTAAAGAAGAATTAATTTAATTTATCAAATGTTATTATTTGAATTACAAGACCCTGAAGAAAGGTTTCTAAACTCTATTGGTCTTATTTATGAATCTATCGTAATTATTATCGTAATAGTACTCTTAATTTTAATATATTTAAAATATCGTGAAAAACGCCATGAGCTTACCTTGTATTTATTTGCAATTTTCATACTTTATAATCTTGGGATCTTATTTTCTTGGATGTCAAAACTTTTCGTAGTTTTAAGATTAGATACTGTTGTCGGCGGGTATACGCCATTTGGATGGTTTTTTTACCGCATAATGAGTTTTAGATTGAGTGAATTGATGATCTGTATCGCAATTTTTTTATCCTATATTTTGAAGGTAAAACTTTTTCACGAGGGGTACTATAATAAAGTTCATAAATATATTGTGATAATCTTTGGTATTATTACTTCGATTTATGTATTCCTCTTTTATCTCTATGAAGATACCAGTTTTGCTGTTTTATTAGACACTATTGCATTTTTGCTAACCTCCATTTTTATGGGAATGATTTATATCCCATTTTTTTATCGCTCACTGGAAGCATATAAAACAGTGAAGGAGGAGCAGTATAAGAAAGCCTTTCTTTCTCTAGGAATAATGTCGATTTGCTATATTCTTATCTTTGTCAACTTTTTCCTCGATAGATTATTAATTTTATTACTATATATACCAGGATTCACTCCATTTTATTATTTAGCGTGGATACTTGCTATTGTTGCTACCACAGGTGCCTATTTTGGGTACATAAGACCAAAAGCAGAAGAAAAGTAAAATGATTTTAAAATAATTTTTTATATTTTTTTTTAATTAAATTTTTAGGCATAGATTATTTTGTATTTCATAATTCAATATTTTAGTAAAGTCGCATAGTAGGTTTTTTATAGTAAACAAATGGTAAAGCTCATAGAAGATATTTGGGTATTGGACAAGGCTGGAATAGTTGTATTCCATAGAACATATGATAAAGATTTAGATGTACAACTATTTGGTGGATTAATGTCAGCTTTAAATTCATTTGCTGAGAACTTGTCTGAAGAAGGACTAACAAGCTTTGAGTTATCGCAAAAAAAATTTGCTATAATTCGGAAAAATGAATTCTTATTTATAGGAAATGCAAAAAATAAAACAAAAGAAAAAGAAATTGTCAGGGAGTTAGAATCCATCAGTGAAAAATTCTTTGAATTATATGCTGATATAATCGAAACTTGGCAAGGAGACATTACCTTATTCCAAAACTTCGAGAATGAAATAGAGGATTCTTTAGAAGGCACAATCGAACGCTTTAAAAAAGCCTTCTGGTAGGTACTATTTAATGTTTTTATATATAAATTTTATTGGTGAATTAATTAGAGTTCACCGCAACCTTCACAGGTATATTTAAAAAAGTTGGCGTCCCGGACCTTTTCTATTTTTTTAACTTCAGCCAATAAATTATCTAAATCGGAATTAGAATCTGCGATTGAAAAGAAAACCCCAAAAAAACAGTTCCCTTTACTTTTACAAAAGCCTGTTGATGTAATAATATTATTTTCCTTATTTTTTATAATTTCAAGACATTTATGTAATAACTCTGGTAATATTACAGTTGTTTCCACTTCTAATAGATAAACAGGTTCAGACTTAGTAGGATATAAGCTTAGATGAATATGATTCTCATGCCCTTGTCGTTCTTCCTCGGGAGAAAGTGTTAAGAAGTAGTAAGGATAATCCTTAATGTTTAATTTTTCTGCTATTTTTTGAGGAAGATTCCATTTTAGTAGAGCATTTTTATCATATAATTTACCTTGAAAGAATTCAATTATATTACTCATTGTAGAATATAAATTTTTATATATTAAAAACCTAATTTTTAGGGGATTTTCTGTTCTTTAAAGAGGATAAAAAACCATATTATGATCTTTTTCTTCTTTGATAGTCTATAAGTTAAATATTTTCCCTTCAAAAAAGAGATTATTTATTCTTCGCTTTTATCAGATGGAGGATTTAATCCAGCTCCTAATTCTGCGATTTTAGATCCTATTTTTAGCGGGGCTTGAGTTCCAAATTTCAAAGTTTTCTTAGCAACATACTGGGATTTTGTTGAAAGCGAACTTATTTTCTCCATTATTTTTATAATAAAATCCTCAAAATTTTCATTCTTAACGAGAAAATGAACATATCCCCATTTATGCATTTGCTCTGCGCTGAATCTTTCTCCAAAAAATAACATCCGAGTCGCCCTTGCTAATCCGATGTGTCTCACCATACGTTGAGTACCCCCACCAGCAGGGAATATCCCTCTTAATATTTCAGAAAATCCAAAAGTGGAGCGCTTACTTGCAACGATTATATCACAAACAAGTGAAAGTTCGCAGCCTCCACCTAACGCAAATCCGTCTATTGCAGCTATAAGTGGTTTGGGAAATTGTTCTATTATGTTAAAACTCTTATGAAATAGATACATTGCATAAGTCATATGAATAGGAATATTTGGCTTAATCCCAGGCTTAAAAGGACTACTTAAATCAGCCCCCGTGGAAAAGGAGGGTTTTTTAGTAAAATGTTTTGTTCCTCTTAACATCACACAATTTATTTCAGAATCTAGTTCCATGGAATATAAAGCAACAACAATTTCTTCTAAAGTTTGTACCGTTATTGCATTTAATTTATCTGGACGATTTAAAGAAATTATTGCATAATTTCTGGGAATATTTCCACCACTTATTTCTGGTAATTCAACTTTTATATGCTGAAATTGATGTTTTTCCATCTAAAACAATCTCTATTAATTTTTAAGTTATTGATCAAATTTTTAGAGTTTTATTAAATATATCTATACTAATGTAGTTATAAATAAAAAGATCTAAGGATATAATTATAATACTCCCAAATAAAGAAAGAATAACGAATTATTATAATAAAAAAAGGATTAAAATTAAGATGCTTGATAGCGAGCATTCCCGTTCATGATCTTACCATTTAAAATCATATCATTGGCTTGCATCCCAGCTAATAATGCCCCAAAAACACCATGTACAAATTTAGGATTGAATAATCCTTTAATCGGAGTCCTCATCTTTAAACGTGTTCTTCCAAAATTATCCGTATATGGCGCCATTCCGTATATCGAACCAGTTGGGGAACCTGAATACCGTTTATAAGTTGTGGGAGTAGAAACATCCATCACTAAAATATGTTTTGAAAGATCGGGTATCATGTATTTTTCTATTTTATCAATAAAAAATTTCGCCCATTTTTCTTTTCTTTCGTTGTACTTTTTTCTATCTTCCTTACGTAATTTCTCCCAATCACCCAAAGCCATTGGACTTATCCTAATAGTGAGGTTTGGTCTCCCGCCTGTTGTGAGAGAGGGACAAATGACACCAACATGGAATCTCTGATCGCTAAATCCTATTTCTCTCCTTTCATATGCATCAAATAATCGATCGTACGAGTCTCCTCCAGTTGTTAAAACATTATACCCACAATCTAAACCTAAAGCTTCTAAATCGATTTTATCATCCAGCCCAAGACTAACATTCATGGAAGATGTGGACATCTTTACTTCTTCTACTTTCTGTGCATACTTCTTATCTAATTCTCGAATGATGTCTAACCCAATCATTTTTTCCATGAGTAATTTAGTATCAGCAGTATTGATTATGTAATCCGAAAAGATTTTTTCCCCTCCTTCTATTTCAACGCCTTTCACTTGATCGCCTTCAACCAGAACTTTTTTTACTTCCGTTTTTAACATTAATTCACCACCTAATTCTTTAAAATGTTTTTCAAGTTCATTAGGAAATTCAATAAATGGCCCGGTAGTTCGATAAGTTCCATCCAATAAGGAATTCATAGCTGAAAGAGGTACTATTGCGGCAACACGCTCAGAGGGTAGTGCGGCGAATTCAGCAAACACATTAAAGATTTCTTTAACATCGGGTTCTGTAATATTAAATTGATCGAAATATTCCGCAAATGTTTTACTCCCATTTTTCACGATCTTTGGGCAGGTGAACAAAAGTTTTAAAATATCGATGAATTTTAGCTCCATCTTAAGTTTAAATAACTCTAAATACATTTCTCTGGAATAATCTAGAAATTTCTCAATTTGCGAGGTATTACTGGGATATTTTTCCATTAAATAATTTTTAAAGGTTTCCACTCCTGAAGGTAATTCTAATAGCTTTACTTCATCTATATCCGGATTTACATGAAAAATTCTCATGTAATAACCCTTAAACTTTTTCAGCTCTATATCGACTCCAAGATACTCTAAAATATCAGAGATATTTGGTAACATCTGGCACGTATCGAACCAGTAGTCTTCACGCTCGTAGGACGTTACGAATCCTCCCGTTTTGGGATTTTTTTCAATAATTAGAACGGGATCTTTTTTAACATCATGATTGATTGCCCATGTTATACCAGCGCTTAATCCGGAGATTCCGCCACCTATAACAATTAAACTTTTTTTATTTTTATCTGTCATGAATAACACCTTCTTTTTTATAAATATATGATAAAAGAATATATAAAGTTTTACAAGAAGAGAAAAAAAACTCGCTTGCGTTCTTGAAAAAAAGAAAAAAATTTTTAAAGAATCAAGAAAGAATTAGTAAATTTTCGAATTAAATAGTTGTTTGCAAAGATTATAATGAATAATTTAAACATATCAAAATCGTTTTATAATTACTCCTGGTTTTTTCTTATTCTGTTTTCCATTTTTAACTACGATCTGACCATTAACAAGTACATAAGATATTCCTTCGGGAATCTGATATGGATTTTCATAAGTTGCCTTATCGATTATCGTATCTGGATCAAATATCACGATATCTGCCCAATAATTCTCTAAAAGCAGCCCTCTATCTTGCAATCCCAACCTCTGAGCGGGAAAAGAAGTCATTTTACGAATAGCTTGTTCTAGGGTTAAGAGCTTTTCCTCCCTTACATATTTACCCAGAATTCTCGGGTAAGTACCAAAACATCGAGGGTGAAACGCCCCACTACTGAATGAAACAGGAATACCAAATCCATCCGTTCCTATCATTTGATAGCGACTCGTCATAATTCTACGAATATCCTCTTCTCCCATACTTTCTATTGTAACCGAAACTCCTAATTCATTATCGATTAATAGTTTAAAAAAGGTTTCCCAATCATCTGAAAAATTCTTAATTTTGGTAATCTCTGATATACTCTTTCCTGCAATATCACTCCATTCTTTGTTACTACAAGAAGAAATATAAAGATTTGAGAAACCATTTTCCTTAATCCAATTTTCAAAACTTTCAAAAACTTCTTCAAGCTCATTTTTAATGCGTATCTGGTTTTCGAAATTTTTAATTCGCTCTAATATTTCATCAATTTCTCCCTCACGCACCCAAGGAGGAAGAGTTGATACTAAACCCGACATTCCACGATTATATGGATATTGATCGCACGTCACACTTATTCCCCTTTTATTTGCTTCTTCCATTAAGCGAATTGTTTCTTTACTCAACCCCCAATATGCTTTACCGGAAATTTTATGATGAGCAATTTGCCCGCCAAGGCATCCTGAGTTTTCAACAATTTCAATTACTTCCTTGACGGCTTCTACAACTGTTTTTCCCTCTCCTCGAATATGAGAAAAATAATATCCATCGTATTCAGCTACTACTTTCATCAATTCTATGATCCCTTCCGTGCTTGCATATACTTGGGGTGCATAGATAAGCCCAGTACTCATCCCAAATGCTCCCGCTTCCATGGCCTCCCTAAGATAGCTTTTCATGCGCTCCATTTCTTCCAGCGTAGCATCTCTGTTTGCTCTTCCTTGACCGCCAGCGAATCTTAGATTTTCATAACCCACTAAAAAAGCAAGATTAGCAGAGGGTCGCTTTTTCTCTAAATATTCTAAATATTCAGTATAAGTATGATAAGGGTAGTCAAATTTTCCAAGAATTGCGTCAGCTGAGGCCATAATTTTTTTAAATTCTTCTTCTTTTCCTTTAGGGATTGGTGCCATACCGAGGCCACACATTCCAACCACACTTGTAGTAATTCCTTGATGAAGAGTAGATTCTAGATTTCTGCTTATTCGCAATATATAATCTGAATGAGAATGAATATCAATAAATCCAGGAGAGACAATCTGGTTTGTAGCATCAATTACTTTTGTTGCTGTTCCATCTATTTTTGTCCCAATTTTTACAATTTTTCCCTCATTAATTCCTATCTCTCCATAATACCATGGATTTCCTGCTCCATTTATAATCTTACCATTTTTAATTATAATATCATAATTCATGTTTTCACACTTTTAGTTCACAATTTGAAATATAAATTTTTAATTTTAGTTGATCTAATGAGTATGATTCTAAAATGATAGCTAAGTATTAAACCTATTTCATCTTAAACGACATAATTTGTGTGTCTATCGGTTAACGTTGATAATCTCGCAAAACTTCACCATTTCCTCGGTGCGCTCATTTTTTAGTTCTTACTCTTCCTCCTTCTATCTATTCTACCGTTAGGTTTCACCTTAATCTTTAAATTCGCAAAAAATAAATTAAATATATGAACAATCAAGAAGAAAATGAGATTGAAGTTGAAATTCGGGAGCATTCTGATGCCGATTTTTTTCCCAAGAAATGTCCAAAGTGTAAGTCGAGTAGGATTAAAAGGCTCACCTATAAATATAGAGAAATTCAGGATTTAGGGTCCCCTCTCATTTGCCGTCGCACGCATTACGAACGGGTATACTTTCAATGTAAAGAATGCAAAGAGGTGTTTACTATAGAGCACCCTATCATCCCAATCGGCGCTAGATACATGCCTGCTGTGATAGAATATGCGGTAGGGCGAGTATTAAAAAAGGGTGATTCTATTCGTAGGGTAACGCAAGATTTAAACGAGTTCCATCTAGTAAGAGTATCGGAGACCACGGTTCAGAGATGGATAAACGAACATGGAGAAGAAAATAAGATTTCTACCGATTTAAGCGAAGAAGACCCACCTGATAATTTTTCTGGGTTTCTCTGCTTGGATGGGACGTTCAAATCCGTGAAGGTAAAAAAAAACGACCACAATTTGGCACCTTAAATCCTGGATTGCTCATTGCTACGGATTCATTAGAAAAGAAACCCCTCGCCGGCGCTTTAGTCACGGGGGAGAACGAAGAGGAAACCGCCTTTTTATTAGAAGAGCTGAAGAAATGGCTTCCTTCGGGAGTAAATTTCATGACTATCGATTTTTCTACGCGACTTGAAGCAGGGGTAAATGACGTATTTCCAACCGTGCTTGTTCAAAAATGCGTATTTCATGCCATCCAATTACTTACCAGAGGGTTCATTAAAGAATTTACCAAAATAAAGAAGGAGCATCTTTTAGATCATATAGATGAATGGAGAGTATTACGCAGATTCACGCTCGATTTAGAGAAAAACGAGCAAATAAAGGTTCCTGCTCCCTTTCAATTCAAAGACGTGGAAATAGCAAGGGATGTCTACATGCACCTTAGAGGGTGCATTTCTTCTAACAACCCAAAGCAAATAGAACAAGCACTGCAATCCTTTTTCTCAACCCCTTTCTTTAATAACTGGGAGGGTCAGCACACGTTCTTGTCGAAATACGATGATATTTTTATCAAAAAGAAGCTCAAGTATAGTACTAAAGGGATTAAATACATCATTTCAAAAATCTATATTGTTTTCAGAGCAGCAATAAGAGATCTTCGTAAAGAAATAGAACAGGAAAAATCTCATTTCAACAAGGGTAAATATCTCATATTAATGAATCCTGTCAACATGAAGCCATATCACCGCTCTAAACTCCGGAAATATTTAAAAGAATTTCCGTGGGTGCGCTCTTACAGGAAATTATTAGTGAAATTCTATTATCAATTTCGCTTGTCCCCTGAAAGGAGAACCCCACTCTCGTTCTTATCTGGACTAATATCTGATACATCTCATCCTTGGCTAAGGAGCGCCATTCAAACTTTAATTGAAAACGAAGAGAATGTGTTCCGATTTCAGCGTTTTAAGGAATTTTTCCCCAAGGTCAAGTTTTCAAAATCCATAAAAGTTGTACACGAGTCTGTAAACAAGCTCGTGAATCAATTGCATCAGACGCAGTGCGGAATGCGCACGCTTGAAAATATACGGATGAGAGTTTCCAATCGGTTGAATTGTCCTATTATAATTTCACCCGCTTTGTTAGAGAAAATAAAATAAAGAACTAATAATTATGCATCATACTCAATGAAAAATGAAAAAAAATATGAATTAGCAAATTAGTCTTAGCGTCCATTGGGCGTGTAAGGGGCGACAAAAACCACCGAAAAGTTGAAAAAGACCTTTGATCTATTATATTATAATGAATAGACCAACCAATTCAGAAAAATATAGGACAGTTCGAATTAGTTTCCTGCCCGAATTAGATTTAACATGTCCGGCGTGCGAGAGCGAGGTAAAGTATATGTATCCCGACAACGGAAAGTTAGTCCACACCCTACAGGGGGATGTATATCAAGTTGTGAATCTCTACAGCTGTATCAATGAGGGGTGCGCGATGAATGAAGTTACGTTTAACCCCAGCCCGAGGTTTGATTATAGCAGTAGGCATTTCGGGGGCGATGTGTTTAGTATGGTCGCCGAAGAATTTTTACTTTACGACCAGAAGCCGGACCAGATTTATAAGCGCTTGGCGTATAAATACCGGCTGTCGATTTCTCAAGATACCGTGCGGAGGATGTGCGATGACATACTAACTCTAAAGTCCCTGAAAATCGATGAGAGAACGGTCGAGATCATCCAAGAGCAAGGGTTTATCCTACTTGCAATGGACGGGCAAGACCCCGGGGGTAC
>Ga0102944_1002135_pt1 | contig 11922 bp, 8 predicted proteins | sample SalPonD_shore_MG_FD_78172 | JGI IMG/M metagenome (GOLD analysis project Ga0102944, IMG submission 78172) | Salt pond soil microbial communities from South San Francisco under conditions of wetland restoration - Salt Pond MetaG... | ecosystem: Environmental > Aquatic > Marine > Intertidal zone >... | reverse complement strand
TGGGATTCGACCGCTGCCGGGTCGAATGCGACCTGTAGCTCGGGATCGGGCAGGCCGGTCGGCAGGATGCGGTCGACACCGTCGAGCTGCTCGATGTCCTCCAGCACGGTCTGCGCCTGGCGCCGCAGCTGCTCGCCGTCGCCGGGTGCGGTGACCACGATCGTGGCCGACGGAAAGGCGTTGGCCGTCGTGACCTCCAGGATGCGCGGGTCGTCGGCGTCGTCCGGCAACTCGTCCTCGGCCGAGCGGATCTCCCGACGGAGGTCGGCCACCCGTTGGTCGAACGTGTCGTCGTCGATGTCCTCGAACCGGACCAGGACGCTGGAGACGCTCTCCCGGCTGGTGCTCGACACGAACTTGATGTCTGACACCTTGCGGATCGCGCGCTCGAGCGGGTCGGTGACGCGCAGCTCGACGTCGCGCGCCGTTGCGCCGGGCACGACCGTCGTGATGTCGATCCAGTTGAAGTTGATGGTGGGATCCTGCTGCCGGGGCAGCAGGACGTAGGCCGCGATGCCCAGCGCCATGACCAGCACGAACGTGGCGTTCGCCAGGACATGGTTGTCCAGCAAGCGGCGCAGCACGGCGTTACTCCCCGGCGGCGACGGTCGTGATCGGCATGCCGTCGGTGGCCGCGTAGCGGCCCCGCACGATCAGGCGTGCGTCCGGCGGCAGATCGACGGGCGCCGGGCGTCCCTCGACGGCCTGCGGGATCGCGTGGAAGCGCGCGGCAGCGCCGTCGGCGAGCATCACGCCGAGACGGCCGCCGCGTCGCACGAGCAGATTGGCGGGCACCGCCGCAAGTGTGGCGGACCAGCGCAGACGCCCCGCTTCGCCCGGAGGAGGCAGGGTGCCCGTGAACGTGAAGCGCGCCTCGCGCTGGCGTGTCGCGGGGTCGGCGGTCGGCACGAGCCGGTCCAGGCGAACGGGGTAGCGCGTCGTACCGGCGACGAAAGTGGCGCCGGTGCCGCGGGCCAGTGTGGCGGCATCGTCCTGCGTCAGCGTGGTGCGCAGCTCGACCCGGTCGAGATCGACCAGCTCGACGAGGGCGGTCCCGGGCTGCACGAACGCGCCGGCGTCGACCGGCCGCGCCGTGATTGCGCCCGCGAACGGCGCGGTCACGGTGCAGCGCCCGACGTCGCGGCGGGCCGCATCCACGGCGGATTGCTGCGAACGCATGCCGGCGCCGAGGGCGTCGAACTCGGCCGCGGCCTCGTCCAGCTGGTCCGCCGCGACCGCGTTGCTCTCGCGCAGGCGCCGGGTGCGCTCCAGACGGATGCGCGCGAGACGCCGGCGCGCTTGGAGTTCCTCGAGGCGCGCCGACTCGGCGGCGAGGCGATCCTCGAAGTCGACGCATTCGAGCCGGGCGATGGTGGCGCCGCGGTCGAGCCGGCTGCCGACGTCGACGGCGAACGAATCGACGCGTGCTCCGATGCGGGCCGGCACCGGGGTTCGAACCAGAGCCAGCACCTCGGCCGGCGCGGTGCGCGTGTGGGGTACGCGGACGTCGGCGAAGGCGCGCACCGTCACCGGCAGCGGCTCGCGGGCCGGCGCGCTCACCGCCACCAGGCACGCCAGCAGGCCGGCAGCGCCCAGGAGTCCCTTACTCATCCGTACATCCTCCAGCGGTATCCGGCACGTGCGCCTCGGCGCTGCGCAGGAAATCCCGCTTGGCCCGGTTGACCGCCAGGCCGTAGCGAACCGTGAAGCGCATGCCGGGCAGCAGATCCGCGCGTGCCTCGACTTGCTCCAGGTACGCGATCTGCGCCTCGGTCGCCGCGAGTCGCCCGGAGACGGCGGCCGCGACGCGGCCCGCCGGCAGCAGGTGGGCGAAGAACATCTGCACGAGAAAGTCGGAGCGCAGCTGCTCGCCGGTTTCGACCTCGTCCAGCGTCTGCGCCAGCCGCTGGCGGCCGTTTGCCGTCAGCGTGTAGATCTTGCGGGCGGGCCGATGCGTCTGTTCCTCGACGCGGTGAGTCACGAGGCCGTCACGCTCGAGATGCGAGAGGGCCGGGTAGATGGAGCCGAAGCTCGCGCTGTGGAAATGAGCGAACGTTTCCTCGAAGAACTTCTTCAGCTCGTAGCCGGACGCTTCGCCCAGTGACAGGGCGCCGAGGCAGAGGGTGCTGACGTGGATCGTCATGGCGCAGGAGTATGTTCAACAGATATATATCGAGTCAATATATATTGTCACTGGTAATACCATCCTGCTGGAAGGGACTGGCGCGTGTGGTCGGGTTCTTGCATGCCGAGCGGGCGCGTCGGGGGACGAGTCCCGTGCGTGGGGACGCACGGTGCCAGAGAGCGCCGCAGTGAACTGCGAGCGTCAAGGGGAGACAACAACAAGTGACGTGTCGGAAGACACTCGGGCAGACGGGTCGATGCCTGGCCCGGGTCGTGACAGTGCTGGTACTCGGCTGGTGCGGGCTCATGCCGGGTGCCGTCGCGGCGGATCTCGACTTCGCCGACACGGCCTGGGAGCGGGCAGCGCGCCCGCACGGCATCGACCCGGCCCTGCTCTATTCGCTGGCGCTGGTGGAGAGTCGGCGTCACATGGGCGCGGGCCAGATCGCCCCGTGGCCCTGGGTGATTCGCACGCCGACCGGCGGCTACTGGTTCAATTCGCGCGCTTCGGCCGAGCGCGGCCTGGCGGCGGTGCTCGCGAAATGGCCGGCGAAGCGCGTTGACGTGGGGGCCGCGCAAGTCAACGTTGGCTGGCACCGCGACCGCTTCGGCAAGCCCTCGCAACTGCTCGATCTGGAATACAACCTCAATGTCGCCGCCGGCATCCTGGCCGAGGCGATCCACTCGACGGCCGATACCGTCGTCGGCGTCGGCCGCTACCATCACTGGGCCAGTGCACCGCGCGCACGCCGCTATGGGCAGCGGGTCTGGTGGACCTACCGTGCGATCACGTTCGGCAGCCCGGATCCGCGCAGCCGCTACGCGCTTGCGTCGGAAACGGAGATCGCGCCCCTGGCTGCTCGCCTGTCGGCCCGCTGATACCAGCCGAGCCCCGGCTTTGCGCCACGCGAGTGCGGTGGTCCCGCGAGGCGCGACCGACCGGTGGCACAGCCGGCTTCAGGCCGTGGCCGGAGGCGCGCTGCCGCTCGGCGTCGGCGGCATGTCCGGCTTGAATGGCCCCCGGGGCGGCCACTCGCTCCTTGGTCCCCGCGGAGGTGGTCACGATGGCCCCGCGATCAGCCGGTCGGTTCCTCCGGGTGACTGGTCTCGACGCGGCAATCGAGGCGGCCGTGGGCCAGGCGCACCTCGAGTGCGTCGCCCGGGTCTACGGCGGCCGCGTCGGTGACGGCGCGGCCATCCTCGCGGTCGAGCACCAAAGCGTAGCCGCGCCCGAGCGTTGCCAGCGGGCTGACGGCATCGAGGGCGCGGGCAAGCCCGGCGATGCGGGATTCGCGCGCACGCATGCCGGCGACGACCGCTGCCTTGAGCCGGCGCTCTGCGTTGGTGAGCCGGTCACCCAGGCGCGCGATCCGTGTGTCCGGCGCGTGGTGACGCAGCCTTGTCCGTATTCGGGCCAGTCGATCGCGGTGGCGCTGCAGCGTCTGGCGCCCGGCGCGCTCGAGGCGCGAAGCGAGCTCGTCGCCGCGCTGCTGGAGTTGCTGCAGGCGCCGTTCGGGGTGCTGGCGGCGCAGGCGGCCGGCGACTGATTGCTGGCGCTCGCGGGCGCGTCCGAGGAGACTGTGTTCGGCCACGGACAGGCGGCGCTCAAGGCCCTCCACGCTGCGCGCGAGGGCGAGCCCATCGGGTGTCACAAGCTCCGCCGCGGCGGACGGCGTCGGGGCGCGGCGGTCGGCGGCGAAATCGGCGATTGTGACGTCGACCTCGTGGCCCACCCCACTGACGACCGGGATCGGGCAGTCGACGATGGCGCGGGCGAGGATCTCCTCGTTGAAGGCCCACAGGTCTTCCAGGGAACCGCCGCCACGCACCAGCAGCAGCACGTCGCAGTCGGCGCGGTCGCCGGCTCGCGCCAGCATGCGCGCAATGGCCTGGGCGGCCGCGTCACCCTGCACCGGCACGGGGTAGACCACGACCGGAATCGCGGGGCAGCGCCGCGCCAGGACGTGCAGGACGTCGCGCACGGCGGCGCCGGTGGCCGAGGTGATGACCCCGATGCGGGCGGGCCAGGCGGGCAGGGCGCGCTTGCGCTGCTCGGCGAACAGGCCCTCGGACGCGAGGCGCTTCTTCAGCTCCTCGAATGCCCGCGCCAGCGCGCCGGCGCCGGAGGGCTCCATGTGCTCGACGATGAGCTGGTACTCGCCCCGCGGCTCGTACAGGCCGACCCGGGCGCGGGCCCGCACCAGCATGCCGGCCTCCGGCGCGAAGTCCATCAGCCGATTGCGGTTGCGTAACATGGCGCAGCGGACCTGTGCGTCCGCATCCTTCAGCGAGAAGTACATGTGGCCCGAGGCGGGGCGGGCGATGTTGGACAGCTCGCCCTCGATCCAGATGCCGCCCAGGGTGCCCTCCAGGAGGTCCCTGACCGTGCGGTTGAGCTCACTGACCGTGAATACGTGGGGCTCGGCCGTGGTGCTGACACTCCGTCGGGCTGGCATGATGCTCCGGGACTGGGCTGAATGAGGGTGGCGGCGTTTACCGCTTGCCCGGTGCCCAATATAATAGGCTGCTTACCACCGACGATCGACCCGGATCCCGCCCACCATGCGCATCATCGAAGAAGCCCTCACGTTCGACGACGTGCTGCTGCTCCCGGCACACTCGAACGTGCTGCCCCGCGATGTCGACCTCCGTACCCAGCTGACGCGCGACCTGGCGCTGAACATCCCGATGCTCTCGTCGGCGATGGACACCGTGACCGAGGCACGGCTGGCGATCGCGCTTGCGCAGGAAGGCGGCATCGGCATAGTCCACAAGAACATGACGGTCGAGCGCCAGGCCGCCGAGGTTCGCCACGTGAAGAAGTTCGAGTCGGGCGTCGTGCAGGACCCGATGACGATCAACCCCAACACCAGCATTCACGAGGCCATCGAGCTGACGCACAAGCACGGCTTCTCCGGGCTGCCGGTGGTGGACGGCAAGGATCTGGTCGGGATCGTCACCCGCCGCGACCTGCGCTTCGAGACGCGGCTGGACGAGCCGGTCGCGTCGATCATGACGCCGAAGGAGAAGCTGGTCACGGTGCGCGAGGGCGCCTCCAAGGACGAGGCCATCGAACTGCTCCACAAGTACCGCATCGAGAAGGTCCTCGTGGTCAACGACAAGTTCGAGATGCGCGGGATGATCACGCTCAAGGACATCCAGAAGTCCACCGACAACCCCCACGCCGCCAAGGACAGCGAGGAACGGCTGATCGTCGGGGCAGCGGTCAGCACCTCCGCCGGCATGAAGGAGCGTGTGGCCGCACTGGCGGAGGCCGGAGTGGACGTGCTCGTTGTCGATACCGCGCACGGCCATTCGGTCGGCGTGCTCGACATGGTCTCGTGGATCAAGCGCCACCATCCGGACATCCAGGTCATCGGCGGCAACATCGCCACCGGGGCGGCGGCGAAGGACCTGGTTGCCTCAGGAGCGGATGCCGTCAAGGTCGGCATCGGGCCGGGCTCGATCTGCACCACGCGCGTGGTCGCGGGTGTGGGCGTGCCGCAGATCACGGCGATCACCAGCGTCGCCGCCGGGCTCGACGGCACCGGGGTTCCCCTGATTGCCGACGGCGGCATCCGTTTCTCCGGCGACATGGCGAAGGCGCTGGCCGCCGGCGCGTGGTCGGTCATGATCGGCAGCATGTTCGCCGGCACCGAGGAAGCACCTGGCGAAGTCGAGCTCTACCAGGGGCGCTCGTACAAGAGCTACCGCGGCATGGGCTCGATCGCGGCCATGCAGCAGGGCTCCTCGGACCGCTACTTCCAGGACGACGAGGACGGCGCTGACAAGCTCGTGCCCGAGGGCATCGAGGGCCGGGTGCCGTACAAGGGCTCGCTCGGCGCGATCGTCCACCAGATGCTCGGCGGCCTGCGCTCGAGCATGGGCTACGTCGGCGCGCCGGACCTGCCGACGCTGCGCGAGAAGGCCCAGTTCGTTCGCGTCACCGCCGCCGGCGTGCGCGAGAGCCACGCCCACGACGTGGCGATCACGAAGGAAGCGCCGAACTACCGGATCGACTGAATTGGGGCGCCCGGGTGCGAACGGGGCCGCGCTCGGGGTGTTGGCCAGAAGATAATCATGAATGACGACGAATGAAGTCGAGTGCGGTTGGCGGTTGTTCGATCATTGACGGAACTGCGCTGAGACCGTTGCGAGGGCCGAGCGGTCTGACACCGATGGCGTAGCACCCCCAGGGGGATCGCGATCGGGCCTGCGCGGGGCGAGCGCGGCTGCCTCGAATCGTCGGCCCCGTGAACCGTACGGACGCCATCGACGTCTGGTTGAAGGACTGTCCAGTAACGCCGGTTTGCATTCGCGTTCATTCGTGTTCATTCGTCGTTATGATCCGATGGGCCGCTTCGCCACCGAGCGGCCCGTTTCGTTTCCGGAGCACGGAGTCCCGAGTCCCACATGACCGACATCCACGGCCAGCGCATCCTCATTCTCGATTTCGGTTCGCAGTACACGCAGTTGATCGCGCGCCGCGTACGCGAGCTTGGGGTCTATTCGGAAATCCATCCCTGGGACTGGGACGACGCCGCGGTACGCGAGTTCGACCCGCGCGGCGTGATCCTCTCGGGTGGACCGGAGTCGGTCACGGAGGACGAGCCGCCGCATGTGCCCGAGGCCGTGTTCGACCTCGGTGTCCCGGTGCTCGGGATCTGCTACGGCATGCAGGCGATGGCCGCCCAGCTCGGCGGCGCTGTCGAGACCGGCCATGAGCGCGAGTTCGGGTATGCGCGCGTGCGCGTCCATGGCCACTCCCGGCTGCTGGCCGATATCGAGGACCATGCCGAGCGCGATGGCACGGCGCTGCTGGACGTATGGATGAGCCACGGCGACCGGGTAGCGCGGCTGCCGGAAGGGTTCCGCATGATCGCGGAGACCGACAACGCGCCGCTGGCGGGCATGGCCGACGACGAGCGCGCCTTCTACGGCGTGCAGTTCCATCCCGAGGTCACGCACACGAAGCAGGGTGGACGCATCCTCGAGCATTTCGTGCGCGACATCTGCGGCTGCGATGCGCTGTGGACGGCCGACAACATCATCGAGGACGCCATTGCGCGGATCCGTGAGCAGGTCGGTGACGGCGAGGTGATCCTGGGTCTCTCCGGCGGTGTCGATTCCTCCGTGGTCGCGGCCCTGTTGCACCGCGCGATCGGCGATCAGCTGGCCTGCGTGTTCGTCGACAACGGTCTGCTGCGCCAGGGCGAGGGCGACAAGGTGATGGCCACCTTCGCACAGCACTTCGGCATCCGCGTGTTCCGGGTCGATGCCGAGGACCGCTTCCTGTCCCGGCTCGCTGGCATCCCCGACCCGGAAGAGAAACGCCGCATCATCGGCAACGAGTTCATCGCCATCTTCGACGAGGAGGCGGCGAAATTCCGCGCGGCGAAGTACCTCGCGCAGGGTACGATCTACCCCGACGTGGTCGAGTCGGCCGGCACGAAGACGGGCAAGGCGCACGTGATCAAGTCGCACCACAACGTGGGCGGGTTGCCGGAGCACATGAAGCTGGAACTCGTCGAGCCGCTGCGCGAACTGTTCAAGGACGAGGTGCGCCGGATCGGTGTCGAGCTCGGGCTGCCGAGCGACATGGTCTACCGGCACCCGTTCCCCGGACCGGGACTCGGCGTGCGCATCATGGGCGAGGTCCGCAAGGAGTACGCCGACCTGCTGCGTTCGGCGGACGCCATCTTCATCGAGGAGCTCGAGCGTCACGGCTTCTACGATACCGTCTCGCAGGCGTTCGCGGTCTTTCTGCCGGTGAAGTCGGTGGGCGTCGTCGGTGACGGCCGTGCCTACGAGTACGTCATCGCGTTGCGCGCCGTGGAGACGGTCGACTTCATGACGGCGCACTGGGCGCGGCTGCCCTACGACTTCCTCGATCACGTGTCGCGCCGCATCATCAACGAGGTCGGCGGGATCTCGCGCGTCGTCTACGACATCTCCGGCAAGCCGCCGGCGACGATCGAGTGGGAATGAGGTGCGCCGGGACGGGGAAGTAACCTCGGGCGGGCACTCGCGCGTTGCCGCGACCATGCCCGCTGTGCTGCCCTACGTCGTACTGACGGCAGCGGTCCTGTTCTGGTCGGGCAACGTCGTGACCGGACGCGCGCTGCGCGACGCGGTCGACCCGATCGCCCTGAACCTGTACCGCTGGTCCATCGCCGGGCTGCTCGTCCTGCCCTTCAGCCTGCGCCCCTTGATCGCCCACCGCCGCGCGTTGCTCCGCGCCTGGCCGGTCGTGCTCGGCCTCGGCCTCACCGGTCTCGCCGGCTTCCAGACTTGTGTCTACCAGGCACTGCGCCACACGGAAGCCGTCAGCGCGCTGCTCATCCTGCAGCTTGCCCCCGTTGTGATCGTCCTGGGGGCGCGCCTCGTGTACGGCGACCCGATCACCCGGCCCAAGGCGATTGGCATGCTGGTGGCGGCGCTCGGGGCCGTGGTCCTGATCGGGCGTGGAGACCCTGCGGTCGTCGTTCGGCTTGCCTTCGGCGCCGGCGAGCGTTACATGCTGCTCGCGGTCGGTTTCTGGGCCGTCTATTCGCTGCTGTTGAAGCGCCGGCCGCCGGCCGTGCCCCAGATGGTGCTGCTCGCGGCCAGCATCGCGGTCGGCCTCGGCATTCTCGCTCCGGCCTGGCTTGTCACGGGCGGACCGGATGCGCGGCCCGCGCTTTCAGCCGGCGCACTGGCCGGCGTCGCCTACATCGGGGTATTTGCCTCGTTCGTGGCCTTCCTGTGCTGGAACACCGGCGTGGCCCGCCTGGGGCCCGGCCGAGCCAGTGCCTTCATGTATCTCATGCCCTTGTTCGGGGCGTTGCTGGCCTACCTGCTGCTCGACGAGGCGATCGAGCTGTATCACCTGACCGGGGCGGCGCTCGTGTTCGGCGGAATCGGTGTGATGAACCTCGGGGCCCGCAGCTGAAACGACCGGTTTCGGAGCTTCCCTTGCCGTGCGTCAAATCGGGCGCAGCGGGCACTTGAAAAGCCCATGCAGCGTTCCTAATACATCCGGTGAAAGGGCCGGGCGTGCAGCGCCCGGTGGTGGAAACCGGAACTCATACGGGAGGTGATGCACATGGCTCGCAATGAAGACAAGGTCAGCCGGATGCCGGAGCGCCGTGCCGACAAGGAGGTCCCGGTACGCGGCGGCGGTGCGTCGTCGCTGCGCAATGAGATGAATCGGCTGTTCGACCGTTTCGCGGGCCGCGGCGTCGAGGCGCCCACGGGCCGTCGCGCGTCGGATCTCTGGAGCAGCTGGGATCCGTGGTTCGGGCGCGATCCGTTCGAAATGATGGAGGGCGCGTTCGGAGGCCGCGACCTCGAAGCGTTCGGCAACGCCGACCTGAGCGAGACGGCCGAAGGCTATGAGCTCGAGATCGATCTGCCCGGCGTGAAGAAGGGCGACGTTTCCGTCGATTACTCCGACGGAATCCTGACAATCTCCGGCGAGCGCAAGGACGAGCACGAGGACAAGCGCAAGGGGTACTACCTGAGCGAGCGCAGCTACGGCTCCTATCACCGGAGCTTCCGCGTCCCGGAGAGCGTCGATCCGGACAGGATCGCGGCGCACTTCTCCGATGGCGTCCTGAAGGTCGAGCTGCCGAAGACCGAGGAGGCGCAGAAGACCACGCGCCGCATCGACGTCAAGGGCGGCTGATCCGCCGCGCTTCGGCCGTCCGTCATGAACAGGCACCCGCCCGTGGCCGGGCGGGTGCTGTCGTTGCCGGCGTTCGGACTGCATTCATCATCGCGTGTTCATGTGCCCACCGGTGCCAGTCCGGGTGGCACTGTGGCATCATGCGCGCGCTGTGACCGCGCGTTCCCGTTCCCGCCGACCGTCTCCCCGCAAGCGCTCGCGCAAGCGTCGTGGCGTGCTGGTGCGCCTGCGTCCGTGGCTGCTGCTGCTGACCGGTGTAGCGGTCGCATTCGTCACGGTTTCCTTCGCGTTGCTGGACTGGCGCGTGCGTACCCAGTTCGGCAGCACGCAGTGGCGCCTGCCCGCGCACGTCTACACTCAGCCGCTCGAGCTCTATGATGGCCGCCGGATCCGCGAGGATACGGTGGTGCATCACCTCGAGGCCGTGGGCTATCGCCGCGGGGGCGATCTGGCTGAGTCGGGGCACTACCGGGTAGACGGGGCGTTGCTGCGGATCCACACGCGCGGCTTCCGCTATGCCGACGGTCCCGAGGATTCGCGGCGGCTCGACGTGCGCTTCCGTGGAGACCGTGTCGCATCGGTCGACACGGCGGGCGGTGGCGCCGCCATCGCGCGCATCGAGCCCGAGCGCATCGGGCGCGTGTACGCCGGCCGCCAGGCCGACCGCATCCTGGTGCGGCGCAAGGATGTGCCGCCGGCGCTGGTCAAGGGGCTCGTTGCCGTCGAGGATCGCGATTTCTTCGACCACTACGGGATCCAGCCAACCGCGATCCTGCGCGCCCTGGTCGCCAACATCCGCGCCGGGAGAACGGTGCAGGGCGGCAGCACGATGACGCAGCAGCTCGTGAAGAACTTCTTCCTGTCGAACGAGCAGACGCTGTCGCGCAAGTTCACCGAGGCACTCATGGCGCTGTCGCTCGAGTGGCACTACTCGAAGCACCAGATCCTCGAGGCCTATCTCAACGAGGTCTACCTGGGACAGGACGGCCAGCGCGCCATCCACGGTTTCGGCCTGGGGGCGCGCTTCTGGTTTAACCGGCCCCTGCGCGAGCTCGATCTGCACGAGATCGCGCTGCTGATCAGCCTCGTGAAGGGCCCGTCCTACTACGACCCGCGAGCCCATCCGCAGCGGGCACTGGCCCGGCGCAATACCGTGCTGCGCGTGATGCGGCAGGTCCCCGGCATTGATCCCGCGCAGGTCCGCCGCGCGCTGCAGCAGCCGCTCGACGTCGTCGATCGATCCGCCGTCCAGCTCGCGAGTTATCCCGCGTACCTGGACCTGGTCCGTCGGCAGCTTGCGCGCGACTACCCCGAGGACGAACTGCGCGCCGGGGGGCTGCGGGTGTTCACCTGGCTCGATCCGCAGGTTCAGGCCGCGGCCGAACGTGCGCTGGCGCGGCGCCTGGATCAGCTCGACGGCGGCAAGGATCGTCTCCAGGGTGCGGCGATCGTGGCCAATCACGACAACGGCGCAGTGCTTGCCGTCGTGGGCGATCGGGCGGCGCAGCGCTCCGGGTACAACCGGGCGCTCGATGCCCGCCGCCCGATCGGCTCGCTGATCAAGCCGGCGATCTACCTCACCGCGTTGGCGCAGCCCGAGCGCTACACTCTGGTCACGCCGATCGACGACTCCCCGCTGCGCGTCGCGCTGGACAACAAGCGCAACTGGGAGCCGGAGAACTACGATGGCGAGTTCCACGGCGACGTGGCGCTCATCGACGCGCTGGTGCATTCCTACAATGTTGCCACCGCGCGCATGGGGCTGAACCTCGGGCTGGATCGTGTCGGCCGCACGCTGAAACGGTTGCGCGTGCCCGGCGCGGATTCGCTGGTCCCGGCCGATCTGCTCGGCTCCATATCGCTCACGCCGCTGGAAGTCACGCGCATGTACCAGACGCTCGCCGCGGGTGGCTTCGACGCGCCGCTCGGCACGATCGCGGCGGTCCAGGACGGCCAGGGCGAGTCACTGGAGCGCGCCGGCCTCGATGTGCACAAGGCCCTGCCGACGCGGGCGGTCTTCCTGGTGGACACGGCATTGCGCGAGGTGACCCGGCGCGGCACCGGGCGGGCGCTCGAATGGCTGCTGCCGGGGCGCGAGCTCGCCGGCAAGACCGGGACCACGGATCGGCTGC
>Ga0102944_1002134_pt1 | contig 11931 bp, 9 predicted proteins | sample SalPonD_shore_MG_FD_78172 | JGI IMG/M metagenome (GOLD analysis project Ga0102944, IMG submission 78172) | Salt pond soil microbial communities from South San Francisco under conditions of wetland restoration - Salt Pond MetaG... | ecosystem: Environmental > Aquatic > Marine > Intertidal zone >... | reverse complement strand
CGCGGCCAGGTGGACCCGGTGTTCGTGCAGACCGTCGACGAGCTCTGCGAGATCCTGCCCGACGTCACCGAGGAGGGGGATCTGGTGATCACCCTCGGCGCCGGCAGCATCGGCAACGCCGGACCCACCCTGCAGGAACGCTTCGGAGGTGGGGCATGAACGCGGTAGCGCAGCGTCAGGGCAGCCTGCGGCGCGACGAGCCGCTCGCCCGCTACACATCGTGGCGCGTCGGCGGACCCGCCGACCGCTTCTACGAGCCGCGGGATGCCGAGGATCTGTGCACCTTCCTGGCCGAGCTTCCCGAGAGCGAGCCGGTGTTCCTGCTCGGGCTGGGCAGCAATCTCCTGATCCGTGATGGGGGCATTCGCGGCACGGTGATTCGCACGCAGCGCGCGCTTGGCCACCTGGCGGCCGTCGACGGGCAACGCGTGGAGGCGGGTGCCGGTGTGCCCTGCGCCAAGCTCGCGCGCTACTGCGGTCGCCTCGGGCTGGTGGGCGCGGAGTTCTTCGCCGGCATTCCCGGCACGCTCGGCGGGGCCCTGGCGATGAATGCGGGCGCATGGGGCGGAGAGACATGGCCGTGCGTCGAGCGTGTGGAGACGGTGGATCATCAGGGCAGGCGGCGCCGGCGCGGCCCGGACGATTTCCGGATCGGCTATCGCAGCGTGGAGGGCCCCGCAGGTGAGTGGTTCCTCGGCGCGCTGCTGCGATTCACTCCCGGCGGCGACCCGCAGGGACTCGCCGATCGGGTAAGGGACCTGCTTGCCCGCCGCGCGGAGACGCAGCCGACCGGTCAGGCCAGCTGTGGATCGGTGTTCCGCAATCCCCGGGGGGATCACGCGGCGCGGCTGATCCAGAGTGCGGGCCTCAAGGGCACGCGCATCGGCGGTGCCCGGGTGTCGGAGAAGCATGCCAACTTCATCATCAACGACGGTAACGCGACGGCGAGTGATATTGAGCGCCTGATCGAGCGGGTGCAGCAGCGCGTGGAAGCGCAACACGGCGTGCGTCTGGTACCCGAGGTGCGGGTGGTGGGCGAAGAGGTGCAGTCATGACCGCGCGCAATGAGCTGACGCCACGGGACATGGGGCGGGTCGCCGTGCTGATGGGCGGTGATTCGGCGGAGCGCGAGATCTCCCTGAAGAGCGGTGCGGCCGTCTGGCAGGCCCTGCGCAATCGAGGCGTGAACGCCGAACAGATGGACCCGCGCGACCGGCCCCTCGGAGACCTGGCCGCGTTCGACCGGGCATTCATCGTGCTGCACGGGCGTGGCGGTGAGGATGGCGTCATTCAGGGTGCGCTGGAGGCGCTGGGAGTCCCGTACACGGGGAGCGGGGTGCTCGGCTCCGCGATCGGCATGGACAAGCTGCGCACGAAGCTCGTCTGGCGAGGTCTGGACCTGCCGACGCCATCGTTTCGGCGGCTGCGCACGGCCGAGGACTTGGTGGACCTCGAGACCGCCGTGGGCATGCCCGTGATGATCAAGCCGAGCCACGAGGGCTCCAGCCTCGGTATGACGCGCGTCGACCGCGGCGATTCACTGCGCGCGGCGTGGGACACCGCGGTTCGCTTCGACGCGGAGGTCTTCGCCGAGCGCCTGATCGCCGGCGACGAGTACACCGTCGCCCTGCTCGGTGACGAGGTGCTGCCGCCGATCCGGATCGAGGCCACCCGGACGTTCTACGACTTCGAGGCCAAGTACCGGGCGGATGACACGCGGATGCACTGTCCCTGCGGCCTGCCGGATGCCGCGGAGAAGGAGCTGAAGGCGCTGGCGAGCGCCGCCTTCGAGGCCGTCGGTGCCTCCGGTTGGGGGCGGGTGGACGTGATGCGCGACGGCAACGGCCGGTTCTGGCTGCTCGAGATCAACACCATCCCCGGCATGACCGATCACTCACTCGTCCCGGCGGCCGCCCGGGTCGCCGGCTACGAGATGGAAGAGCTCGTCTGGCGGATCCTGCTGACCAGCGTCTCGCGGAGCGAACGCCCATGAATGCGATCGTACTCGACGACGACCTGCCGCCGCGGGAGCCGGGCGGCGGCGCCCAGCAGCCGAGAGGCATGGGTGCCCGGCTGATCCTGCTGGCGGCGGCTCTGGCAGTGCTGGGTGCTGTGGCGTCCATCGTTGTGGAGCGCGTGGAGGGCCCCGAACTGTTCCCGATTCGGGCCGTGCGTTTCGACGGCGGTCTCGCCAACGTTCGCGATCAGGATCTGCGCTCGGCGGTGTCGAGCCATCTCGACGGCGGTCTGCTCGGCGTTGATGTCAATGCCATCCGTCACGCGGTGGAGTCTCTGCCATGGGTCGCCTCCGCGAGCGTGCGGCGTGTGTGGCCCGACGCCCTGAGGGTAACGGTTACCGAGCAGCAGCCGGTCGCGCTTTGGGGAGACAGCGGCCTGGTGAACGGCGAGGGCACCGTGTTCACACCGGCCGCGCGCCCGACCGACCTGCCCCGGCTGGCAGGGCCGAAGGGTACCGCACCCGAGGTACTGAAGGCCTTTCGGCGGCTGCGGCAACGGCTGGACGCGATCGGGCTCGAAGTGGTCGGTCTCCAACTCGACAAGCGCCGGTCCTGGAAGGCCGCGCTGGCCGACCGCGGCGAGCTGATGCTCGGCCAGAAGCATCGTGGCGAACGACTGAAGCGGCTGGTGCGTGCCTGGCCGTCCCTGCGCACGACGGGCCGGGTGCCCGCCCGCATCGATCTGCGCTACCCCAATGGATTCGCGGTGCAGTGGCGCAAGCCCGGCACCAATGATTCGAATGCCCCGAAGGACTGATACGGATGACGCGTAAACAGGAGCGAAACCTGCTGGTCGGGCTGGATATCGGCACCTCGAAGGTGGTCGCCATCGTCGGCGAGGTCACCCCCGCCGGGGAAGTAGAGGTGATCGGAATCGGTTCGAATGCCTCGCGCGGCCTGAAGAAGGGGGTCGTGGTCAACATCGAGTCCACCGTGCAGTCGATCCAGCGCGCCGTGGAGGAGGCCGAGCTCATGGCCGGCTGCGAGATCCATTCGGTGTTCGCCGGCATCGCGGGCAGCCACGTGCGCTCGCTCAACTCCCACGGCATCGTCGCGATTCGGGACAAGGAGGTCACGCAGGGCGACGTGGACCGGGTGATCGACGCCGCGAGGGCGGTCGCCATCCCGGCGGATCAACGCATCCTGCACATCCTGCCGCAGGAATTCGTGATCGACAGCCAGGAGGGGATTCGCGAGCCGGTCGGCATGTCCGGCGTGCGGCTGGAAGCGAAGGTCCACATGGTCACCGGTGCGGTCAGCGCGGCCCAGAACATCGTCAAGTGTGTGCGCCGCTGCGGCCTGGAGGTGGACGACATCATTCTGGAGCAGCTCGCCTCCAGCTATGCCGTGCTCACCGAGGACGAGAAGGAGTTGGGTGTCTGCCTGGTGGATATCGGCGGCGGTACGACCGACATCGCCGTGTTCACCGAGGGGGCCATCCGTCACACGGCGGTGATCCCCATCGCGGGCGACCAGGTCACCAACGACATCGCAGTGGCCCTGCGCACGCCCACCCAGCACGCCGAAGAGATCAAGGTGAAGTACGCCTGCGCACTGTCCCAGCTCGCCTCGCCGGAGGAGACCATCGAGGTGCCTTCGGTGGGGGACCGGGCGCCGCGGCGGCTGTCCCGCCAGACCCTGGCGGAGGTGGTGGAGCCCCGTTACGAGGAGCTGATGACGCTGGTGCAGAGCGAGCTGCGGCGCAGCGGTTTCGAGGACCTCTGCGCGGCGGGCATCGTGCTCACCGGCGGCAGCTCGAAGATGGAGGGCGCCATGGATCTGGCCGAGGAGGTCTTCCACATGCCGGTGCGCATGGGGATGCCGCAGCAGGTCTCCGGGCTCGGCGATGTGGTGCGCAATCCGATCTACGCGACCGGTGTCGGCCTGCTCATGTTCGGTAACAGCAGCAATCGATCGACGGTACCCGCCGAGATCGGTCAATCGGGAGAGAAAGGGTTTTCGGCGCTGTGGCAGCGCATGAAGGGGTGGTTCCAGGGGAATTTCTGAGATTGCCGGCGGATGCCGGTAGCGAACGGCGACAATACAGGTAAGGAGGCGCAGCGATGTTCGAACTAATGGATTCGTTCAGTCAGAACGCCGTGATCAAGGTGATCGGCGTAGGTGGCGGCGGCGGCAACGCCGTGCAGCATATGGTGGCGGCCGACGTGGAGGGCGTGGATTTCATCTGCGCCAACACCGACGCCCAGGCGTTGAAGAATACGTCGGCGAAGACGGCGTTGCAGCTCGGCGCGAATATCACCAAGGGGCTCGGCGCCGGAGCGAACCCCGGCATCGGCCGCGAGGCCGCGCTGGAGGACCGCGAGCGCGTGGCCGAAGTGCTCGAGGGTGCGGACATGGTGTTCATCACCGCCGGCATGGGCGGTGGCACCGGAACCGGGGCGGCACCCGTGGTGGCCGAGATCGCCAAGGAGATGGGGATCCTCACCGTGGCGGTGGTAACCAAACCCTTCCCGTTCGAGGGCCAGAAACGGATGAACACCGCCATGGCCGGGATCAAGGAGCTCGGGCGCAGCGTCGACTCCCTGATCACCATTCCCAACGAGAAGCTGCTGTCGGTGCTGGGCAAGGATCTGACGCTGCTCAACGCGTTCAAGTCCGCCAACGACGTGCTCCTCGGTGCGGTCCGGGGTATCGCCGAGCTAATTACCCGCCCGGGCCTGATCAACGTCGACTTCGCCGACGTGCGCACGGTGATGTCCGAGATGGGTATGGCGGTGATGGGATCCGGTGCGGCCCACGGCGAAGGCCGTGCGCGCGAAGCGGCCGAGCGCGCCATCGCCAGTCCGCTGCTCGAGGACGCGAACATGGCCGGCGCCCGCGGCATCCTGGTCAACGTGACCGCCGGTATGGACCTGTCCATTGGCGAGTTCGACGAGGTCGGCAACGCGGTCAAGGAATTCGCCTCGGACGACGCCACCGTGGTGGTCGGCACCGTGATCGATCCGGAGCTCGAGAACGAGCTGCGGGTGACCGTGGTGGCGACGGGCCTGGGCGCCCCCGCGCACGCGCAGGAGCCCGAGAAGCCGAAGGTCGTCGCCCGCAACGCCAGCGGCGAGGTGGACTACAACAAGCTCGACCGACCCACGGTCATTCGCAAGCAGGCGGCGAACGATCGGTACCCGGCGCAGTCTGACGGCGATATGGACTATCTCGATATCCCGGCGTTCCTGCGCCGCCAGGCCGACTGACGGGTGTCGCCGTTCGTTGTGAATCGGCGGTCAGGGAAGACCGTCCGGTGCAGCATTGTCGCGCCAGAGGGCCGGCGGCTCAGGCCGCCGGCGCCGCTGACCGGGTTATGTTGCGCTGCACTATACAGATGAGAGGGATTTGTATTACACTTGCGTGTCATTGAATTGTGAGTCGTTCGGGCCAATGTTGCGAACCGGACGTGCGCCGGCGTATGGACGGCACCGACACGACAGTATTTCAGGGGACATCCGCGCGATGATTCGGCAACGTACGCTAAAAAACAGTATTCGGGCCACCGGAGTAGGCCTTCACACCGGTGAAAAGGTCTACCTGACGCTGCGCCCGGCGGCCGTGAACACGGGCATCGTGTTCCGTCGCGTGGATCTGGAACCGGTGGTGGAGATCAAGGCGCACCCGGAGAACGTGGGCGACACCCAGCTGTCGACCTGCCTGGTGAACGATGGTGTGCGCGTGTCCACCGTCGAGCACCTGCTCTCGGCCATGGCGGGTCTCGGTATAGACAACGCCTACGTGGATCTGAGCGCCGCGGAGGTGCCGATCATGGACGGCAGCTCCGGCCCGTTCGTATTCCTGATCCGCTCGGCCGGCATCCAGGAGCAGGCGGCGGCGAAGACGTTCATCCGCATTCGCAGGCCGATCCGGGTCGAGGAAGACGACAAGTGGGTTCAGTTCGAGCCGTTCGAGGGCTTCAAGGTGGCTTTCCAGCTCGATTTCGACCACCCGGTGTTTCGCTCCGGTGTGCAGCGCGCCGAGGTCGACTTCTCCAGCACATCCTTCGTGAAGGAGGTGAGCCGGGCGCGGACCTTCGGGTTCATGAAGGATTTCGAGTTCCTGCAGCAGAACAACCTCGCCCTGGGTGGTAGCCTGGACAACGCCATCGTGGTCGACGACTACCGTATCCTGAACGAGGACGGGCTGCGCTACCACGATGAATTCGTGAAGCACAAGATCCTCGACGCCATCGGAGACCTGTACCTTCTCGGGCACAGCCTCATCGGATCGTTCTCCGGCTACAAATCCGGGCATGCCCTGAACAACCGGCTGCTGCGCAAGCTGCTCGCCGAGGAGAAGGCCTGGGAGGCCGTGACCTTCGAGGAATCGGAGACCGCGCCGATCTCCTTCGACCAGCCGTTGCCGGTGAGTGCCTGAGGCGGTCAACCCGTCGCTGACGAGGCCTCCCGGCACGCCGGCGACGCCACCACCATAGGGACGGCGGCCCGCGGGCCACCAGGGTCGTCCTTTCCCCGGAAAACGTCGCTGCGTGACGGCATCCACCCCCCGTCAGTCCCCGCCCGTTCCTCCGTCGCCACGGCTGGCGAGGCGACGAAGCGACTCGCGTAGCCGCCCGTCCTCCTGAGAATCGGCGAACTGCCGCAGATGTTCCGTTGTCTTATGGCTCAGGGCGGCACGATCCTCGCGGCGCTTGCCGATACGGGGCGGGTCGACGGTGATGTGGCACCGCCGGGGGCGAATGCCGGCACTCTGCTCGACGGCGGCCAGCAGTGCCGACTGGCGGAAACGCAGCTGCGATGCCCAGGCCGGTGACGCGGCGACTATGGACAAAGTCTCGCGGTCGACCGCGGCGAGCTGCCAGTGGCCGCGGGCAGACGCGGGCAGTGCCTGCTGCAGCCGCCGTTGCAGCCGGCCGAGCGCGCGAGAGTGCTCGGCGATGCGGACCAGCGTGCCCGCGCCGCGACGCAGCCACCCCCGCAGGGGTTTCGGGCGACCGCCGCGCTTGGTTTCGTGATCGTCGTGCATCATGGGGGATCTCGACCCAACCGTGCCCGTCTGGGACCTGATAATGACCATTCAGATACGCTATAGTAGCCCCCCTGCGCCGTCCGGCCCATACCGGCGGCGCACTCGTGTCAGGGCCTGTCGCTGGGAGCGGGGCGCCGCGCGCCCGGCCCGTCGGCGGCAGGCTGGTTTCCCGTTCAACTGCCGGATGATTTCCCTATGCTGAGCGCCATTGCGAAAAAGGTCTTTGGCAGCCGCAACGAGCGCGTCGTCCGTCGTCTGCGCAAGATCGTGGACCGGATCAACGATCTCGAGCCGGAGATGGAGCAGCTCGACGATCAGGCTCTGCGCGCCAAGACCGACGAGTTCCGGGAGCGCCTGGACAAGGGCGAAGCCCTGGACGACCTGATCCCGGAGGCCTTCGCGGTCGTGCGCGAGGCCGCCCGGCGTACCACCGGCATGCGTCATTTCGACGTTCAGCTCATCGGCGGCATGGTGCTGAACGACGGCAAGATCGCCGAGATGAAGACCGGTGAGGGCAAGACGCTCGTCGCCACGCTCGCCGCGTATCTCAACGCCTTGCCGGGCAAGGGCGTGCACGTGGTCACCGTCAATGACTATCTCGCCAGTCGCGACGCCGAGTGGATGGGGCGTGTATACCGCTTCCTCGGGCTGGAGGTCGGGGTCATCGCCTCGGGCCAGGACCAGGACGACAAGCGCGCCGCCTACAACGCCGACATCACCTATGGCACCAACAACGAGTTCGGCTTCGACTACCTGCGCGACAATATGGCGTTGCGCCGCGAAGACCGGGTTCAGCGCGGCCGGCACTTCGCGATCATCGACGAGGTGGACTCCATCCTGATCGACGAGGCGCGCACGCCGCTGATCATCTCGGGCCAGGCGGAGCAGTCCAGCGAGCTGTACATCAAGATGGACAAGCTCGTCCCGAGGCTCACGCGCCAGGAAGAGGAGGAGGGTCCCGGCGACTACTACGTCGACGAAAAGGCACGGCAGGTCCACCTCACCGAGGACGGCCAGGAGAACGCGGAGCGGCTGCTGCGCGAGTTCGGGATGCTCGCGGACGACGAGAGCCTCTACGACGCGCGCAACATCTCGATGCTGCACCACCTGAATGCGGCGCTGCGTGCCCATGGACTCTTCCAGAAGGATGTGCACTACCTGGTGAACAACGGCGAAGTGGTCATCGTCGACGAGTTCACGGGCCGCGCCATGCCCGGGCGACGCTGGTCGGAGGGCCTCCATCAGGCCGTCGAGGCGAAGGAGGGCGTACCGATCCAGGCCGAGAACCAGACGCTTGCCTCGATCACCTTCCAGAACCTCTTCCGCATGTACGACAAGCTGTCGGGCATGACCGGCACGGCGGACACCGAGGCCTACGAGTTCCAGCACATCTACGGGCTCGAGGTGGTCGTCATCCCGACCCACATGCCCATGGTGCGGCAGGATCTCCACGACCTCGTGTACCTCACCGCGCAGGAGAAGTACCAGGCGATCGTCGAGGACATCGAGGACTGCCACCAGCGCGGTCAGCCGGTGCTCGTCGGCACCACATCGATCGAGAACTCGGAGCTGATCTCCAACCTGCTGCGCCGGGACAACGTCCCCCACGAGGTGCTGAACGCGAAGCAACACCAGCGCGAGGCCGGCATCGTCGCTCAGGCGGGGCGGCCCGGCGCGGTCACCATCGCCACCAACATGGCCGGCCGCGGCACGGATATCGTGCTCGGCGGCAACGTGGACGTGGAGATCGCCGAGCTCGACGACCCCGACGACGCCGCGGTGGAGCGGCTGCGTGAGGACTGGCAGAAGCGGCACGATCAGGTACTCGAGGCGGGGGGACTGCACGTCATCGGCACCGAGCGGCACGAGTCCCGCCGCGTGGACAATCAGCTCCGTGGCCGTTCCGGCCGGCAGGGTGACCCGGGCTCTACGCGCTTCTTCCTCTCGCTGGAGGACAGCCTGCTGCGAATCTTCGCCAGCGAGCGCGTCTCCGGCATGATGCAGCGCCTCGGCATGGAGGAGGGCGAGGCCATCGAGAGCGGCATGGTCTCCCGCGTCATCGAGAACGCCCAGCGCAAGGTCGAGGGCCACAACTTCGACATGCGCAAGCATCTTCTCGAGTACGACGACGTCGCGAACGACCAGCGCAAGGTGGTCTATCAGCAGCGCGACGAGCTGCTCGAGGCGGAGGACATATCCGAGACCATCGCCGCGATGCGCGAGGATGTGGTCGATGCGGTCATCAACGAGTATATCCCGCCGAACTCCATCGAGGAGCAATGGGACGTGGCCGGCCTCGAAGAGGGCCTGATCTCCGAGCTCAACATCCGCCTGCCCGTGCAGCAGTGGCTGGACGAGGAGGATGACCTCAACGAGGAGGGCCTGCGTGCCCGCATTCTCGAGCGCGTGGTCGAGGCATACAGGGAGAAGGAGTCGCAGATCGGCGACGAGGTGATGCGGCAGGTCGAGAAGTCCTTCCTGTTGCAGGTGCTGGATGCCCACTGGAAGGAGCACCTCGCGGCGATGGACTACCTTCGCCAGGGCATCGGGCTGCGCGGCATGGCGCAGAAGGATCCCAAGCAGGAGTTCAAGCGTGAGGCGTTCCAGATGTTCTCGGACATGCTGGAGAGCATCAAGCGCGAAACGGTCAAGATCCTATGCTTCGTGCAGGTCCGCTCCGAGGAAGAGGCCCAGGCCATCGAGGAGGAGCGTCGCCGGAGCGAGCAGCAGGCGATGAGCTTCCAGCACGCGGAGACCAACAGCCTGGACGAGTCCCAGGGCGGCGAGGGGGGCGGCGAGAGTCCGGCGGAACCCCAGGAGCAGCCCTTCGTCCGGGAAGGCCGCAAGGTGGGGCGCAACGAGGCATGCCCCTGCGGCTCCGGCAAGAAGTACAAGCACTGTCACGGCAGGCTCGCGGGCTGAGTCATGGCAGTGGGTAACGGTCACCTGCCCGAGCTCCGCCCCGTCGCGGGTATCCGGCTGGGTGCGGTGGAGGCCGGTGTGCGCAAGCCGGGGCGGCGCGACCTGGTCCTCATCGAGCTGGAGTCCGGCGGTGGCTGTGCCGCGGTGTTCACCACCAACCGTTTTCGGGCCGCGCCGGTGCGGGTTGCCGAGGCGCATCTCGCGGAGTCCCGCAGCATCCGGTACCTGGTCGTCAACACCGGCAACGCCAACGCCGGTACCGGGGAACGGGGGATGCATGACGCGCTCGCCTGCTGCCAGGCCGCCGCGGAGCAGGGCGGGTGCGCGCTGAACGAGGTACTGCCGTTCTCCACGGGTGTGATCGGCGAGCCCCTGGCCGCGGACCGTATCGTCCAGGCGATGCCCCACGCGGTCGCGGCGCTCGCAGAGGACGGATGGACGGGTGCCGCCGAGGGCATACTGACCACGGATACCCGTCCCAAGGGGGCATCGACGGTGGTGGAGATCGGCGGGCAGCCGGTGACGCTCACGGGTATCGCCAAGGGCGCCGGAATGATCCGTCCCGACATGGCGACCATGCTCGCCTTCATCGGCACCGATGCCGCGCTCGAGCCCGGGCTCGAGCGCGCCGCGTTGCGTCAGGCGGTCGCCCACTCGTTCAATCGGATCACCATTGACGGCGACACCTCCACCAACGACGCCTGCGTGCTCATGTCCACGGGCCGCTCCGGCGTCGCCATCGAGCGGCGCGACTCCGAGGCGTACCGCCAGTTCGTCGATGGCCTGTCCCGCGTCTGTCGCGATCTGGCCCACGCCATCGTGCGCGACGGTGAGGGTGCAACCCGTTTCGTGACGGTGGCTGTGTCCCAGGCCGGGACCGAGGCCGAGGCGGAACGGGTGGCGTTCACCGTCGCCGAGTCACCTCTGGTGAAAACGGCGCTCTTTGCCGGCGATCCCAATTGGGGCCGGATCCTCGCTGCCGTCGGTCGGGCCGGCGTCGGCGATCTCGATGTGGAGCGCGTCGATATCTGGCTCGACGACTACCCCATTGCCGAGGCCGGAAGCCGCGCGGCGGCCTACGAGGAGGCCGAGGCAGCCGCCCGCATGGCGCGCGAGGACGTCACCATCCGCATACGGTTGGGGCGCGGCGAGGCCGCGGCCTCGGTCTGGACCTGTGACTTCTCCTACGACTACGTGCGCATCAACGCCGACTACCGGACCTGACGGCTGCCGCCCGTGGCCGCGGATACCTCTGCTGTGATTCACGTGGCGGTCGCGGTGATACGCGACGGCAATCGGGTGCTCCTGGCCCGTCGCCCCGACCATGTCCACCAGGGTGGTCTGTGGGAGTTCCCGGGTGGCAAGGTGGAGCGGGACGAGACGGTTGAGCAGGCGCTGGAGCGCGAGCTGCGCGAGGAGCTCGGTGTAGGACCGGGCGACGCTCGCCCGCTGCTGCGCATTCCCTATCGTTACCCCGACAAACACGTCCTGCTCGATGTCTGGGAGGTTGCCGGCCTCGACGGCGAGCCGCGGGGCGCCGAGGGGCAACCGGTGGCATGGGTGCCAGTGGCCGATCTCGACGGCTACGCCTTTCCGTCCGCCAACGCCCCCATCGTGCGCGCGGCAATGCTGCCCGCCGTCTATGTGATCTCGCCGGACCTGCGGGACACCGACTCGGAGGAGAGCTGGCTGGCGGGACTCGAGCGGACGCTGGCGCGCGGCCGTCGGCTGTTCCAGCTGCGAATGCCGTCCGCGTCTCCGGCCGTCGCGGAACGGCTCGCGCGGCGGGCGGTGTCCATGATTCGAGCGGCCGGCGGTCGGTGCCTGATCAACGCTGACGCAGACCTCGCCCGTGCCGTCGGGGCGGACGGGGTCCACCTGCCCAGCCGACTGATCGATCTCGTACCGTCGCTGGTCGGTGCCGGCGTGTCACTGGTGGGGGTCTCCTGCCACTCCCCGGAAGAGCTCCTGCGGGCCCGGCAGGCGGGCGCCGGTTTTG
>Ga0102944_1002133_pt1 | contig 11936 bp, 3 predicted proteins | sample SalPonD_shore_MG_FD_78172 | JGI IMG/M metagenome (GOLD analysis project Ga0102944, IMG submission 78172) | Salt pond soil microbial communities from South San Francisco under conditions of wetland restoration - Salt Pond MetaG... | ecosystem: Environmental > Aquatic > Marine > Intertidal zone >... | reverse complement strand
GGGTCGACGACGCCGTGCGCGCCCTGCTCTGCGAGGCCGACGAGCGCGCCACGACCGCCATATCGGACAACCTGAAAGGCTTCGACCGCCTGGTCGCGACCCTCGAGGAGAAAGAGACACTCGACCGGGACGCCATCGAGCAGTGTTTGGGCAGGACCGACGCGACCGCCCCGGCCACCGTTCACCCCTGGCCCGAACGCGGCGACCGCCCCAGTACTACGCGCACCCGATGACTCGCCCCGTCGCGCAGCATGGCGATGGGAGCGTCGTGCGGCACCGGCTCACCGTCCAGGTGAAGCTGCACGATGCCACTGCACACGCTCTCCGGGTTGAGCACCTCGATGACGTATTCCGTATGCCTGCCGTGGCGGTATCGAATTCGAAATCCGGGCCATGAAGCCGGCACACAGGGATCCAGGGTGAGTGCGTCCTGCTCGACGCGAAGGCCAAGCACCCACTCCACCGCCGCGCGGTAGAACCATCCCGCCGCGCCCGTGTACCAGGTCCAGCCGCCACGCCGCGCGTGCGGTGGCTCGGCGTAGATGTCCGCGGCGACCACATACGGCTCGACCTTGTAGGCGTACGCCCCGGTCCGGGTAGAGGCCCGGTTCAGGGGATTGAGCAGACGCAGGAGGTCGCCCGCGCGATCGCCCTCGCCCAGTAACGCGCAGGCCACCACGCACCACAGCGCGGCATGCGTGTACTGGCCGCCGTTCTCGCGCACACCGGGCGGATAGCCCTTGATATACCCCGGATCGAGATGTGTGTGCTCGAACGGCGGCGTGAACAGCAGCACAAGCTCGTCGCCATAGCGAACCAGGTGCTCGAAGACCGAATCCATCGCCCTGCGTGCACGGTCCTGCGGGGCGGCTCCCGAGATCACGCTCCGGCTCTGCGCGATCGAGTCGATACGGCACTCGGGGCTGGTCGCCGAGCCGAGCGGCGTCCCGTCGTCGAAGAAGGCCCGCCGGTACCAGGCACCGTCCCAGCCCTCGCGCTCGACCGCCTCGGCCAGCGCCGATGCATGTTCGCGCCAGCGACGCGCACGCTCCTCGTCACCCCGGCTTTCGGCGACGTCCGCAAACGGCCGCAACGACGCGATCAGGAACCAGGCGAGCCAGACGCTTTCTCCCGCACCGCCGTTGCCGACGTGGTTCATCCCATCATTCCAGTCGCCACCCCCGATCAGCGGTAACCCATGGACTCCCGTCGCCAGGCTCGCGTCCAGCGCCCGCGCGCAATGCTCGTACACCGTGGCGCTTTCCCCCGAGGTTTCCGGCTGGTAGTGGGCGTCCTCCCGACCGGCCTCAACGGGCGGACCCTCGATGAAAGGCACGGATTCGTCCAGCAAGGTGCGGTCACCGGTCACCCGGAGGTAGTGGGTGGCACAGTATGCGAGCCACACGCGGTCGTCCGCGAACCGGGTTCGTACACCGCGTCCGGACGGCGGATGCCACCAGTGCTGAACGTCACCCTCGGGAAACTGTCGACCGGCGGCACGGAGCAGATGGTCGCGGGTTTGCCGCGGCGCGGAGAGCACGAGGGCCATGCCGTCCTGCAGCTGATCGCGGAAGCCGAACGCACCGCCGACCTGATAGTACCCGGCACGGCCCAGCAGACGGCAGCTCACCGTCTGATACAGCAGCCAGCGATTAACGAGGGCGTCCAGCGCGGGATCGGGCGTGCTCACCTCCACGGTCTCCAGGATCTCGTCCCAGTGGCGACGCACGGCGTCGAAGACCGTCGCGGGCTCGGCGGCACGATAGTGCGAGACGAGCGTTTCCGCCTGCTGGCGATCGGCGCCCTGACCGAGCAGCGCGACGATCCGCACGCGCTGGCCGGGCTCCAGTACGACCCCGGTCTGCTGCACACCGCAGGGGTCGAGTGCCGCCCCAACCCGGCCGCCGAGGCGCGCATCCCGCCCCAGCCCGGCGGGTGACGCGAGATCCCGGTTGCGGCCGATGAACTCCTTGCGGTCCGCAGTCCAGCCCGTCAACTGACCACACAGGTGCAGAAAGGCAACGCGCCTGCCGAAATCCGTATTCCACGGGTTGCGGGCGAACAGCGTTCCGGTGGCCTCGTCCATCTCGGTAATGACGTACGGCGCGGAGACCGAGCGCGAAGCGGCGAGCGCCCACTCGACGTAAGCCGTGACAGTCAGGCGGCGACGCCTTGCAGAGGTATTGTGCAGCGTCAGCACGGACATCTTCAGCGGGTCTTCCGTCGCGACGAACTGAAGCAGGTCGCTACGGATACCGTGGGACTCGTGCTCGAAACGGGTGTAGCCCTGGCCGTGGCGGCAAAGGTAGCGTCCCATGGGCAGCCGGACGGGAAGCGGCGTCGGCGTCCAGACGGTCCCCGAGTCGTCGTCACGGAGGTAGAACGCCTCGCCGGTGGGGTCCTGCACAGGGTCGTTGAACCAGGGCGTGAGCTGGTTCTCGCGGCTATTGCCACACCAGGAGAATGCCGCCCCCGCCTCGGAGACAATGAAGCCGAAAGACGCGTTCGCGATCACGTTAACCCATGGTGCGGGGGTCCACTGCCCCGGGTTCAGCGTGATGACGTATTCCCGTCCGTCGGCGGTCATCCCCCCGATGCCGTTGAAGAAGTCCACATGGGGGACGGCAGCCGCCGGAGACGACGTCTCGTCCGTATCGGCCACGGGCTCGGCGGGCCGCGGGCGTCGTGGCCGTCGCCGGCCCACGAGCTGCTGGAACAGGCTTCCGCGCTCTCCCGCCAGAACGATGCGTGCGGCATTCTGCAGTAGCAGCACATCGTCCTCGCTCAGCAGGTCGCGCCGAAGCAGGAACACACCCTCCCCAACGTCCACTCCCACCGGTGCGGCGAGACGCCTGCTGGAGTCGATGGCGCCGCCGAGCGCCTCGTGGAAGCGCTGCGCGTAGGAGCTTCTCTCCTCGTTTAGGATAACGAGATCAAACGCGAGGCACTTCAGCGCCAGATAGTCCCGCGCGCTGAGGAGGGCGTCGACGAGCGCCCGGTGTTCCTCGTGGGAGACAGTGGCCAGCACGATGGGACGGTCGCCGGAGATTCCGTGCTTCCACAGTCCTGTCACGTCTGTGTGGTTGCGGGCGAGGGTCGCCGGTGTCGCCCGGGCCAGGGCATCGGCGAAAAGCAGGCGGTTGGCCACCTCCTGGTAGAGCTGCGCGTCGTCGTGACTGATCCGCAGGTGGTGCAGCTTCATGCCAGTGTGGGTCCAGGCGAGCGCGGAGGCGCGCTTGAACGCGGCGGGATCGTGGTACTTGTCGGCCAGATCCTCAACCGCCTCGCGGCTGTCCCCGACCATCGTCGAGAAGCTGAGGTGCACCGTCGCGCCGGCGGCCACGGAGACCTGCACGCGCAGGCTGAAAATCGGGTCCAGCACCGCGCCCACGGTGTTGCCCAGCGGCGCACCGTTCATCACAGCGGCCGGGCTTGCGGGGGATCGGCCTCGCCCCAGGAAGCGAGCGCGGTCGGACTCGTACTGCACGCCTTCGGCAATGCCCTGTCCGCAGACGACGTGGGCCGCCCAACGTTCGGGCTCACGCTCGTCGCGGCGGCGCCGCGTGGCCATCAGTGCCCGCATCTGCGGGAGGAACTCCGTGCGCACGAACAGCCCCGAGAATGCCGGGTGGGCGATGTCGGCGCGCAACGGGGCGAGCACCACCTCCGCGTAGGAGGTGACTTCCAGCTCGACCGTGTCACCGCCGATGTTGGTGAGGCTCAGCCGGCGGATCTCGACATCGTCCTCCGGCGAGACCACCACCTCGAGCGCACTGCGGACGTTGCCGTCGCGGCGCGCAATACGGACCCGGTCTTCCAGGAACACCGCCTCGTATTCGTCCGGACGAGCGCGCGTGGGCTGGTATCCGGCCGACCAGACCGATCCGGTTGTCCGGTCCCGCAGGTAGAGAAAGCTTCCCCAGCAGTCACGCGTGCCGTCCTCTCGCCACCGGGTAATCGCCTGATCGCCGCATACGCTGTAGCCCCCGCCCGCCGCGGTGATCATGGCGGCATAGTGGCCGTTGCCGAGCAGGTGCGTGACGGGCTGGCGCGCACTCGGGGAAGGCTCCCTCCGCGGCAGCGGCTGGGGTACCCGCGCCACCTCGATACGTGCCTGGCCCGGCAGCGGGCGCGACGTATCCACCTCCCGCGGCACCCGCTCCTGTAACAGGAGCTCGACCGCACGTATGCGCGGCGCCGAATGGAAACGGTGCCGCATGCGGCCATCGTGCACCGCGTTGTCCAGCGCCACCAGCGACATTCCCTGGTGGTGCGCCATGTAGCAGCGTACGACCGCGACCGCCTGCCCTTTTTCCAGCCGCGATGGTGTGAAATCCAGCGCCTCGTAGTAGCCGTGTTCACCGAGTGCGCCGGTTTGCGCCAGCCGCATGAAGTTCTCCACAGCCAGACGCGGGTAATACATGGCCGCGAGCGCGGTGGCATACGGCGCGACGACCAGGTCCTGTCCCAGCCCCCGTTTCATGCCAAGGCCGGGAATACCGAACGCGGAGTACTGGTAATTGAAGGCCAGGTCGCGAACATTGTAGGCCGATTCCGAGATGCCCCATGGTACGCCGCGCTCACGGGCATACTCGATCTGACGCCTGACCGCCCGGCGGCAGGTCTGATCGAGCAGACTGTAGCGCGGCGTATAGCACACCAGCGACGGCATCAGGTATTCGAACATCGAGCCCGACCACGACAGCAGCACCGCGCCGCGCGCCGCCCGGGTCAGGCGTCGCCCGAGGTGGAACCAGTGGGCCCCGGACACCGAATGGCGGGCAATGGCGACCAGACTCGTCAGCCGTGCCTCCGACCCGAGGAGGTCGTAACAGGTCGTGTCCAGCTCGCCATCGTTCACGCGGAAGCCGAGCGCGAACAGGTGACGGTCGTGGTGGTAGAGGAAGCGGAAGTCCATGTCGGCTGAGAGCGCTTCCGCGCGCTCGGCGAGGGAGAGGAGGCGCTGATTGACGCGGGTCAGCTCCCCGGCGGCCGCCGTCGCGCAGTGCGGCGGGCCATCGTCGGTAGTCGACGCCCACTGTCGGACCGCCAGCGTTGCGAGCGGCTCGTCGGCCGATGCAACGGCGGCGTCATTCGGGAAAAGCGCCTCAAGGTCGCGCAACCGCGAGCGCGCATCGGCGAAAAGCAGCCCGGCCCACGCCTCCACGTCCCGCCCGCCAGGTCCGTCCGCCGAGGCGAGGTATGCGGCGGCCATGTCGTGCAGCGTCTCCGCCCGCTCGCACAATCGGCGGTAGCGCGTCCGCCAGTCGATGACATCCCGCCCGGCACGCTGCAGCAACGAGCCGCAGGCGGCGACCTCGTCACGCAGCATGTTCCGCGTCACCGTGGACGACGTCTCCGGTTCCAGCGCGTTTACGGCCAACTCGAGCAGGCGGTGCGTATCGGCGAGGCCGCGGATACCGGTGGCCGGGTCCAGTCCTTCATCCACCGCCAGCCGACAGGCCTGCGACAGCACCAGAAGGTGGCCGGCCAGATTGCCGCTGTCGACCGTGGAAATGTATCTCGGCTCCAGCGGCTCCAGGGAGTCCGTGGCATACCAGTTGTACAGATGGCCGCGCAGACGCGGCAGCCGCTCGATGGTCCCCAGGGTCGCTTCGATCCGATCGAGGGCGTCCAGCAGGCCGAGCCATCCGAAGTCGCGCGCCGCCACCACGCTCAGGAGGTACAGACCGATGTTGGTCGGTGACGTGCGCTGCGCCACGACCGGCTCCGGATCCTCCTGGTAATTGTCCGGCGGCAGCCAATGGGTTTCCGCCGTTACGAACGTCGTGAAGAACCGCCAGGTCCGGCGTGCGACGGCGCGCAGCTCCACGGCGTCGACGCGGGAACGTGCTTCCAGGGGATCGGGGCGGGGCGTTCGGCTGACCATCAGGGCAAACACGGGCGCCAGCCACCACACCACCAGCAGCCCGGCAATGCCTCGCAGACCGGCGGGATTGAACGCGAACACCAGCGCGCCGGCGAACAGCGACCCTGCCGTGGTTCCCCACAGCGGCACGGCGAAGTGACCGAGCGTCAACGACGCCGAATCTCGCTGCTGCGCCGCCGTCACCCAGTCGAGCAGGTGACGGTGCGTTACGACCAACCGCCAGAGCGTGCGGGCAACGGCATCAACGGTCAGCCACGTCCTCTGGCCCAGCAACACCACGGACACGGCACTGTGCCCGAGCCCCCACAGCAGATCGCCACGCACCGCCCGCAGGTGGTCCAGCAGGGGCACGGCCCGGGGGCGCCGCAGGCCGCCCAGCACCGCCAGTATCGCCGGCAGCGACAGCGCGAACAGCGCGAAGACGAGGAAGGCCACCTGGGGTGTCGACGGCAGCATCCACGCCAGCAGGATCGTGCCGAACGCACCAGGCGCCGAGAGTGACCGACGCAGGTTGTCGAACAGCTTCCAGCGATCGATGGCGGGAATGTCGCGCCCCCTGCTGCCGAGGATCCAGGGAAGCAGCTGCCAGTCTCCGCGTATCCACCGATGACTGCGCGACGCGGCCACGCTGGCGTGATACGGCGCCTCCTCGAAGAACTCGATGTCGCTCGCCAGGGCGCAGCGCGTGTAGATGCCCTCGAGCAGGTCGTGGCTGAGCACCGAGTTCTCGGGCACGCGGTCCGCCATCGCCGCGCGAAACGCGTCCACATCGTAGAGCCCTTTGCCGGTATACGACCCCTCCCCGAACAGATCCTGGTAGACGTCGGACACAGCACCGGCATAGGGATCCATCCCCCCGGAGCGTGATATTACCCGGTGGAATACGGAGTGCTCCGTGCGCCGCGGCAGCGTAGGGGTAACACGCGGCTGAAGGATGCCGTAACCGGCGACGACGCGGTGCCCATCGCCGTCAAGTGCGGGACGGTTGAGCGGGTGCATTGCCGTGGCGACCAGCGACCGTACCGCACCGAGGGGCAGCTTGGTGTCGGCATCCAGCGTGATCACGTAGCGCACCTCCGCGGGGACCGAGGGCAGCGCGGAAAGCGACACGAACGTCGTCTCCCCGGCCCCGCGCAGCAGCCTGGTGAACTCCCAGAGCTTGCCGCGCTTTCTCTCCCATCCCATCCAGCACCCCTGGGATGCGTTCCACAGGCGGCGGCGGTGGCACAGATGGAATCGCGGACCCGCCAGCCCCGGCTCATAACGGGCATTCAGATCCCGGACACCGTCGATGGCCGTGGCGAGCACCCGGGCGTCCTCCGGCAGCTCTTCGGAATCCGCGTCGCTCCAGTCCGTCAGCAGCGCGAAGTAGACGTCTCCATCCGCATTGGAGAGGTAGTGAGTTTCGAGCTGGACCACCTGGTCCTCGGCATCTTCGACGCTGCGCAACATCGTCGGCACCACGACCATCGTGCGGGAATCGGCGGGAACGCCGGCGGGCAGCTCAAGTCGTGGGAGGTGCCGCGGCGGGAGCAGCAGCGTGACGGCCTGGTTGACAAAGCCCACCGCGATGTCCGAGGCCGGCAGCAGCGCCACCAGCCCGATCAGCAACAGCGGATACCCGCCCGAGCCCGAGGCCAGGGCAGGGTAGACCGCAAGCGCGAGGACGAGCAGCGTAAGCAGCGCAATCGTCCCCAGGTACGCCGCCGCGGCGTTCCGGACGTACAGACGCCGAAACCGCTGGCGCAAGGTCGGGCGGAAGCCGACACGGCGCTCGAAAGCCGCGCGGCCGGCACCGATGAGGTGATAGCCCACTTCCGCCTGCTGGTTGGGGGCCGTTCCGGCGTCTTCGACGGCGGCCTGCGCCTCGAGCGCGATCTCCCACTCCTTCCGCCCGGAGTGTCGGGCCAGCTCTTCGACGGCGTTGCGGTAGCGGTTACGGGTCAGAAAATCCAGGGCGTCATACCCCGGCGTGCGTGCCAGGGTCGCGTCGACCAGGCTCACAGCCTCCACGAAGCCGCGCCAGTCGAACTCCGCAATGGCACGAAGGCTGGTGATCACGTTCCGGATGGACAGGCTCGCCGCCAGCTGCTCCGCATGTTCGAGCTCCACCAGCTCGTCGACGGTCCACCCCTCTGAGGCCAGCCACTCGTCGACGAAGCCCATGGGCGGAATGCTGCCGGGGTGGGGATCGCGCAAACGCAGCGTCAGCTGCACGACGAAGGCCCGTCTCTGGGGAGGCGCCGGTAGCACGGCATCGGCGAACGCCTCGGCCGGGTTCACGGACTCGGCCAGGGCACGATCCACGAGCGCGTCGGCCAGACGGCGTCCGTGCTGGGAGCACACGATCTGCTCGGCGAGCCGCCGCAGATTCTCGATCAGCACCAGACGCAGAGAAATCGCGACCGCCCAGAGCTCCCCGATCGTCAGCGGTGCGATGCGCTGGTACGCGCGCACGAAGGCGGTTATCTGCTCGGCGGAGAACAGGCTGTCCGTATGGGCCACGAGCGCCCAGGCAATGCCGTAGACCCGCGGAAAACCGGCGAGAAAGCCGTCGGTGAGTTTCGGCAGCTCCCGGTAGTAGCTGGACGGCATGTGGTCGGGAATGTCCTCTATCTGGCTCTCGACCACGTGAAAATTGTCCAGCAGCCACTCGCCGCCGGATACGATTTGCTGGCGATTCGCGACCGCAGCTGAGAGAGAGCGGTACGCGTCCAGCAGGACCCGCTCGTTGTCCCGCAGGCGAGCGTGGATTCCCCGGCCGCGAACGTTCTCGCCCACGTGCTGGGCGGCAGCCAGACTCTCCGCATGCTGCGCCAGCCGCTCACCGCTGAAGAGCTCCGAGCGGATGGGTGACGAATCACCGCCCGGCGGAGACTGCAGGCCAGCGATCCTCAGGAATCCCCTCTCTGTCCACCGCATATAGTGCGTCCTGCTGTTCCCCGGGTCGATGGCAGTCACGACGCCCGGGCATCGTTGGGCCGCACAGGCGAGTGGGTGTCAGGCGGGCCCCGCGCCGAGGCCGGCGAGGCGGACCATCGATGCGGCGCGATTATCAGCAATGTAGATCAAGGAACAACGGTATTGATCGCGGACTGCGTAGTGAGATGACCTCGATCAACCGATCCGTCAAAGAACCTGTGGTCCGGTGCGCACCAGAATGTAGATGGCCATGACCACCAGGAACCAGCCGAAGCCCGTACGCAGACGACCCTGCGGCAGGCGCCTCAGAAGAAAGTTTCCCGCCAGGTTGCCGGCGATACCGAGCAGCAGGAACAGAATAATGATGGCCCAGTCGATACGCCCTCCGCCTCCGGCCAGCAGTCCGAGGTGCTTGTAAAATCCGGCCGCGGAGTTCAGGACGATGATGGCGAGGCTCGTGCCGACCGCGCGGTGCATATCGAGTCCACCCAGGAGCACCAGCGCGGGCACGAGAAGAAAACCGCCACCGACCCCGACGAAACCGGTGATGACTCCGACTCCCGCGCCGCTGGCCACCAGAACCAGCACTCCCTGCGCACTCGGCACTACGCCGTCGACCGCCCGGTCCGGCTTGAGCATGCTGTAGGCCGCGAGCGCCATGATGACCGCGAAGACGACCAGCTGAACGGCGCCAGTCACGTGGCTCGAGGTCAACGCACCGGCGTACGTGCCCGCCACCCCCGGCAACCCGAACAGGACGACGAAGCGGGGCACCACCAGACCCTGCCTGGCGTAATTGGCGGCGCCGAACACGGCGATACCGCCGACGATGGCCAGTGAGCCGGCAATGGCCACCTTGTCCGGCTGCCCCACAAGGTAGACAAGGATGGGAACGGTCAGTATGGAGCCGCCCGAGCCGAGCAACCCCAGGCTCAGACCAACGATCAGTGCGCCAACCCAGGCGAGCGCCATGCCGTCATTACCTCGTGCGGTGCGGAGTACCCGAGCTCTTATAGTATATGTTTATAGCTAATTTTCATAACTCACTACGGGTAGGGAATCGCCCGGGGACAGGGCGTGACACGAGGCTGAACCGCCGCCATCATTGGGCTATATAGTGAAGAGAGGCGCCAGACGGATCGTCCGCACGACAGGGCGGGTACGTGTAACCGCGTCTCCTCACACCGAGCATGAAGGATCGACGCAACTCTCTTGGGAGGAGATATGACGCATACGGCATTGGTCACCGGCGGTACGCGCGGCATCGGCGCCGCCATCTCGGTCGCCCTGAAGGAGGCGGGGCATCGCGTGGCGGCCACTTATCACGGCAACGATGAGGCCGCGCGGCGTTTCACGGACGAGACCGGAATCCACGCGTTCAAGTGGGACGTTGCCGATTTCGCCGCCTGCGAGGACGGCGTGAAGCGGGTAGCGGCCGAGCTGGGACCCGTCGACATACTGGTCAACAACGCCGGGATCACCAAGGACGGCACGTTGCACAAGATGACTCCCGACCAGTGGAATGCCGTGCTTCAGACGAATCTGACCTCCGCTTTCAATATGTGCCGTGTGGTAATCGAGTCGATGCGCGAGAAGAGCTTCGGCCGCATTATTAATATTTCCTCGATCAACGGCCAGAAGGGTCAGGTCGGGCAGAGCAACTACGCGGCGGCGAAGGCCGGGCTCATCGGCTTCACCAAGTCCCTCGCCCTCGAGACGGCGAAGAAGGGCATTACCGTCAACGCCATCGCACCGGGCTACATCGCAACGGAGATGGTCCAGGCGGTACCGGAGAACGTGCTCGAGAAGATCGTCGCGCAGATTCCCGTCGGCCGGCTGGGTGAGGCCAGCGAGATCGCGCGCGGAGTCACCTTCCTGGCCGGCGACGACGCGGGATTCATCACGGGATCCACATTGACCGTGAACGGGGGCCAGTACCTCGCCTGACCTCTTCTTCCGGTTCGACTGACCGGCCCCGGTCTATGCGCCGGGGCCGTTCGTTCCGCCGGGCGCTGGAAACACTAGGAGTCTGCGCGCAGGCGCCGCAAGGCCGGCATCACGCCGCTCTCGACGACGCTGTCCGACAGGCGCCGATAGAGCTGGTAGAGCTCGCTATACCGCGGACCAACCGACGAATCGGGCGGGACCGAGCTCGAAGACTGAGCACCGAGGCGAGCAGCTCCGTCAGCGAAGTCTGCCACTGCGCCGGCCGCAACGGCGCCGTGGATCGCGGCCCCTCGTGCCGTCGCCTCCTGCACCTCGGGCAACCTGACAGTGCGGCCGGAGACGTCCGCGATTATCTGCACGAGCAGGGGATTCTTCTCCGCGAGCCCGCTGGTCACGACGAGCTCTCCGATTTCCAGGCCTCCCCCTTCGAGCGTGTCCACGACCCGCCGCATGCCAAAAGCGAGGCTCTCCAGCAGCGCCCGGTACAGCTCCGGCGCCGTGGTCTGCAGAGTCATCCCCACGAACAGCCCGGCCAGCTCCGGGTCGATCAGCGGCGTACGGCAGCCGTTCCACCAGTCAAGCGCCATGACACCGCTCGCCCCGGGCGCCAGTCGCGCCGCTTCGGCGTTGTAATACGCGAAGCTCTCCGCTTCGTCGGCGCCGTGGGGGAAGGTCCGCACGAACCAGGCCAGCAGATCCCCGAATCCGGCCTGACCCGCTTCGTACCCCCACAGTCCGGGCAGAATGCCGTTCTCCACGACACCACCGACGCCGGGCACCCTATGGCACTCCGGAGACATGATCAGATGGCAGGCCGACGTGCCGAGGGTTGCGACCACCGTGCCCGCTTCGGAAACCCCGACCGCCGGCACGACCGCGTGGGCGTCGACCGTGGCCACCGCGACCACCGGCGCCCCCTCGAGGCCCGTACGATCCAGCCACTCGGACGTAACCTCACCCGCCGCCTTCCCGATCGGCGTGGGAGCCGCCAGCCGATCACCCAGACCGGGAACGAGCTCCTCGATCTCGGCCGCATAGCCAAGGTCGCTAAGATAGTGCGCCTTGTAACCGGCCTGGCAGGTGCTGCGTACCTCTCGCCCCACGAGCTGGGACACGAGCCAGTCACCGGCCTCAATAAAGCGCGCCGTTTCGTTCCACAGCTCCGACGACTCCTCGC
>Ga0102944_1002132_pt1 | contig 11941 bp, 4 predicted proteins | sample SalPonD_shore_MG_FD_78172 | JGI IMG/M metagenome (GOLD analysis project Ga0102944, IMG submission 78172) | Salt pond soil microbial communities from South San Francisco under conditions of wetland restoration - Salt Pond MetaG... | ecosystem: Environmental > Aquatic > Marine > Intertidal zone >... | reverse complement strand
CGAAAGAAATATATTATGGATGGTGAGTGCATGATCATCAGCTTTGCACTCTCAAAAAACACCGGTATTCAGATCACCAAATACCATGGCGAAAAGTTTTCGGATGAAGAAAATGAAATATTAAAGCGTATTGCAAATGTTTTTGAACAAGCTTATGTACGCTTTCTCGATCTCCAAAAAGCTGAAGAGCAGGCCCGGCAAGCACAGATAGAAGCGGCGTTGGAACGTGTTCGAGCGCGATCGATGGCGATGCATAAAAGTGAAGAGTTGGCGGAAGTGGTTGACCAAATCAAAGAGGAAATCATTGGGTTGGGTATTGAAATTTATAACGCACAGATTACTACTGACTTTACAAGTGATCCCAATGATGGAATGAATGTTTGGATTTCTGCTGAGGGGCAGCGATACCTTGAAAAATTTCATATACCATTTATAGATCATTCACTAACTACAAAATTTTATGACACGCTTAAGAATGATCTTGGTTCTTTCACAAAAAGATTTTCAAAATCAGAAAAGAACGCCTATTTCAAATTGTTATTCAAGCACTCTGATTTTAAAGACATTCCAGAGGAAAGAAAGAATTTTGTCTTGAATAGTCCCGGTTGGGTAATTTGTTGGGTGATTTTAAAAAACTCCATGATGGAGTTTGCTCGATATAACCTCGAGAAGTTTAACCGTGAAGAAATAGATGTATTTAAGCTTTTTGGAAAGGTTTTTGAACAAGCCTACACCCGTTTCCTCGATTTGCAAAAAGCAGAAGCGCAGGCTAGAGAAGCACAGATTGAAGCTGCATTAGAACGTATACGTTCACTTGCCCTTGGCATGCACAAAAGTGAGGAAGTTGGAAAAGTTACCGACTGCTTTTTTGCTGAATTCAATAAGCTAACCGTTAAGATAATCGGCTGTTCCATCGTCGTAGTTGATGAGAAGATAGACAGCATAGAAATCTGGCGTGCAAGATCGGATGTTGCCGTCAGGCCGTTTAGCAAATCATCGCTTACCCAGTCATTAAAGATTATAAAGGAACAAACTCCGGAATCGTATTCAGAATTTCATAAAGCACTGGGAAGTAAAAACGGATATTCAAAAGAAGAACTGTCAGGCGAAAAACGTTTGCGATTTTTAAATTCTATCGCGGAACAAAGTGGCTTCTCACCACAGGAAAGATCCAGGTTCTTAGAAATGATGCCCGCTAAAACAGTTGTATCGTTCCTGTTTTTCAAATTAGGCTATCTGGCACTTATTTCGGAAAAAGAACTAACCCAGGAAAATTTGTCTATCGCCAGAAGATTTGTTGATGTTTTTGATTTTGCCTACACCCGTTTCCTCGATCTCCAAAAAGCAGAAGCACAAGCAAGGGAAGCTGAAATACAACTGGCGTTGGAGCGCGTCCGTGCCCGAACTATGGCAATGCATAAAAGTGAAGAACTTGCGGAGACGGCAGCGATCCTTTTTCAACAAATGACAGAGCTTGGAGTTTCACCTGAACGGATAAATATCTGTCTTATTAAAGAAGCAGATAATATTCTTGAAGTCTGGGCTACAGATCAACAAGGTGTTAAGATCAGTCATCACTTTAAAGCAAGTCTTGATGAGCCGACAACCGGGAAACGGGTATATGATGCATGGAAAGACCAAAAGAAATCGATAGTCATCGATCTGAGCGGAAAGGAATTAAATGATTGGATCCGGTATGTACGGGAGGAAATGGGCATGACCATTAAAGATGAGTTAATAAAGGAACATCGAATACATAGTGTGGCTTTCTTTTCTCAAGGTATGATATTAACAACTACTCCTGAACCATTGCCGGATGAATCAATAAAATTACTGGAACGATTTGCAGATGTATTCAATTTAACCTATCGCCGTTTTCTGGATCTGCAAAAAGCAGAAGCACAGGCAAGAGAAGCTATAAAGCAAGCCTCCCTCGACCGGGTACGCGGCGAAATTGCCAGCATGAGAACGACGGAGGACCTCAACCGCATCACCCCGGTTATCTGGAAAGAGTTGAAAACTCTGAATGTCCCATTCATACGCTGCGGGGTATTTATTATCAACGAGGATCGGGGAACCGTTCAGGTTTATTTATCCAAACCCGATGGGAAGTCGCTTGCTGCCTTGAACCTGCCCATTGAATCTACCTCTCTGACCAGAGAGTCTGTCGCCCTTTGGCGCGAAGGTGCCATTTATAAAGAGCATTGGGACCGGGATGATTTTGTTCAGTGGATGCAATCACTCATTGACATGGGACAGGTCCAGAATACGCGGACTTACCAGGGAGCAGATCAGCCTCCCGAATCACTCGATTTACATTTCCTGCCCTTCACCCAGGGGATGCTTTATGTCGGGAATACCAGTCCGCTTACAGAGGAAGAAATAGAGCTGGTACAATCGCTTGCAGAGACTTTTTCGGTCGCCTATGCCCGCTATGAAGATTTTAAAAACCTGGAAGAGGCCAAAAACAAAATCGAACTGACGCTGAGTGAATTAAAAGCCACGCAATCGCAACTAGTCCAGGCCGAGAAAATGGCCAGTCTCGGTGAACTCACTGCCGGCATTGCCCATGAGATCCAAAACCCGCTGAATTTCGTAAACAACTTCTCGGAAGTGAGCACCGAGCTCCTGGAGGAAATGAAAGAGGAGATAGAAAACGGGGATCTTGAGGAAGTAAAAGCCATCACCGAAGATGTCACCCAAAACCTTGAAAAGATCCTGCATCACGGACGGCGCGCGGACGGGATCGTTAAAGGCATGCTTCAGCACAGCCGCGGCAGCAGCGGGCAAAAGGAACCAACGGATTTAAATGCGTTAGCCGATGAATACCTGCGGCTCTCCTATCACGGGCTCCGGGCCAGGGACAAATCCTTTACCGCCGATTTTAAACTGGAGGCAGACGAATCGCTCCCAAAATTGAATGTGGTTCCACAAGACATTGGGAGGGTTTTACTTAACCTGATCAACAATGCGTTTTATGCAGTGTCCGCCAAAGCCTCTGACTTCGCCAAGGCTTCGTCAGATAAATCGGCGAAGGCGGACGGTAGTTATAAACCATCCGTCTTAGTAAGTACCCAGGTAATAAAGTCACCTTCAGGGGATTCAGGGGTGGAGATCCGTGTGAAAGACAATGGTCACGGCATTCCCGACGAGGTTAAAAAGAAAATCTTCCAGCCTTTCTTTACTACTAAACCGACCGGACAGGGAACCGGGCTGGGTTTGTCCATGAGCTATGACATTATTAAAGCGCATGGCGGTGAAATGAAAGTAGAAACGAAAGAAGACAACGGGACTACATTTATCATTCAAATACCGGCATAGCTAAAATGAAAATCAAAATACTGAATCTTACCATTCTGCTTTTACTCTTTTCCGGGTCCTGTTTTGCTCAGACAAAAGAAGTAATTGACAGCTTAAAAAGTATATTGGCCACCACGAAAAATGATACCACTAAGATTTATGCTCAGGCAAACCTTTGTGATGCATACCGTTTTGGAAATCCAGATTCCTCCACGTTTTACGGGCAGCAGGCTTTGAGACTTGCCCGAAAGATTAATTTTATACCGGGACAAATACTGGCACTTGGCTTTTTGACTGCCCCGGCACAACAGCAGGGGGATTATCCGAAAACCCTAGAATTAGGGTTTGAAGCCATTCAACTTGCAAAGGAGCATCATTTAGATGTGTTAGCTGCACCCGCATTGAGCAATATGGCTGCTGTGTATGCAAACCTGAAAGATTATCAGAAAGCCATTGACTATTCACACCAACAAATTTTGTTAGAACTGGCAGGACATATTGATCGGCGCATCGATCCGGGACTTGCTTATGGATACCTGCAAATGGGGGCTATACATTTATTGTACAACCAACTGGATTCAGCTGAATATTATGAAAAAAAGGCTGTTAAGAGTTTTGAAAAGCTGAACTATAATGAGCCGGCTGTCTACCAGCTTCTAGGAGATATCTCACTGAAGTCCGGGAGGAATAACGAAGCCCTACATTATTACAAAATAAGTAAACAGAATGCAATTAAAGGTAATCGGCTGCGGGCATTAACTGCTGTTTACAATAGTATTTCAGAATATTTTAGGACCCTGAACCAACCAGATTCTGCCCTGTATTATGCGCACAAGGGACTTGAAGTGTCGCAGGATTTGGGACAGAAGTCATCTTCCCTTGCCTCAGCGAAATTATTGTCCGGGTTATATGAACAAACAAACCCCAAAGAATCACTTCGATATCTTAAAATAGCGGATGCTTACAGGGACAGCCTATTCGGCGAAGTGAATTTGAAAGCGATACAAACCATAGTTGCCCGCGAAAAAGAACGCCAGCAAGAACTTGAAGCCGCAAAAACTGCTTATCAAAACAGGTTGAGGTTATACCTATTGTTAACCGGGCTTTCTTTTTTGCTGTTAATTTCACTCATCCTTTACCGGAGCTACAAAAAAAGTAAAAAAGCCAATCAGACGCTTAAGAATACACTTGATGATCTGAAATCCACCCAGTCCCAGCTTATCCAAGCCGAGAAACTCGCTTCCCTTGGCCAGCTCACAGCAGGTATCGCTCACGAGATTAAAAATCCACTGAATTTTGTGAATAATTTTTCGGATATCAGTGTGGAGTTGGTGGAGGAAGCTCGTGATGAGCTTTTAGCTCTCAGCGGTCAGCTTTCAGTTAAGGACGAGGTGGAAAAGGTGTCGGGTTTCAGTAATCAGTTATCAGTAAACAGTGATCAGCAAAAATCCTTAGAGGAGGCTATGGCCATTCTCGACAATATTGAAATGAACTTGCGCAAAATTTACGAACACGGCAGCCGGGCGGATTCAATCGTCAAAGGTATGCTTCAGCACAGTCGCGACGGGACGGGCGAAAAAGAACCGACGGAGCTGAATGCGTTGGTGAAAGAATTTACCAACCTCTCTTACCACGGCATGCGGGCATCAAAAGATCCCATCAACGTGGATTTACAATATGAACTTGATGAAACTATTGGCGATGTGCCACTTGTGGCTGAGGATTTTTCTCGGGTAATCGTGAATCTGTGCAATAATGCATTTGATGCGATGAGAGAAAGGCTCCAGAATACGAAAAAATATAAACCGAAATTAACTGCCAGGACTCGGTCTTCAAATGGAAGATTAATGATTGAAATTGAAGATAATGGACCGGGAATACCTGCCGAACTGAAAGATAAAATCATGCAACCCTTTTTTACTACAAAGAAAGGTAAACAAGGAACCGGTCTGGGTCTTTCCATCACCAATGATATTGTGAAAGCGCATGGGGGTGAAATTCATATCAGGTCTAAAAAAGGAGCAGGCACCACGTTCACCATTACAGTCTCTCAATCAAGATAATCCTATGAAAACCATTAAAATGATTTTAGGCCGGGCAGTATGTATGTGCTCATTTTTGATACTTGCCGTTAATACCAATGCATTCGGGCAGGACGAGCAAACCACTAAACCTACGGTGCTGTCCAGCGAAGCCCCTGCAGTGCGTTTTGAGCATCTTGGTGTGGCTAACGGTCTTGCCCAGGGATCAGGCAACGGCATAATGCAGGACAAAGAAGGATATATATGGATTTGTACGCAGGGGGGACTTCATCGCTACGACGGGCATGAATTTAAAATCTATACTACGGTACCTTTTGATACCACAGCGCTTATGTCAAGCTGGGTGTGGAACGCCACAGAGGCCAAAGATGGGGATATATGGGTAACCTACAACGGCAGTGGTGGTGTTAGCCGGATGGATCGGGCGACAGGCACCTTCACGCATTATCGCCATGATCCAAAAGATTCGACCTCCATCTCGGTTGGAACTACTTTTGATGTACTTCAGGGGAGTAATGGGGATTTATGGGTGAGCACTTTTAATTCAGGCCTCAACCGGATGAGGAATGGGCAGAATGGTATATTTGAACATTATCGTCACGATTCCGACAATCCAAATAGTATATCAAGCAATGAATTATACCGTTTTAATGAAGACAAGGACGGAAATATTTGGGTGGGATCCCACAACGGGCTTAACCGGATAGACCCAAAGACAGACAAGATAACCCGCTATCTCTATGACCCAAAACCAGATTCATTGGATGGTTCGCATAGCATTTTCAGACAATATTTTTCTTCAGACACGCCCGGCATTATTTGGCTGGCAACGGGTTATGGACTCGTTCGTCTCAATAGCAAAACGGGGGAATATAAACGTTTCCTGATTGCCCCGAATAAAGACAGAACGAATCCGAGCAATGTTCTCTGGGATGTAACCCAGGATCCTGCAGATTCGAAGGTGCTATGGGTGGGAGGACCCGGCACGGGTATGGCCCGCTTTGATACCCGTACCGAATCTTTTACCCGTTATCGCCATGATCCGCGCGATCCGCACAGCCTCATCGACAATCAAATTACCTCGATGCTGACTGATCGATCGGGCTCAATATGGGTGGGTACTGCAGGTTCCGGTCTTGATCGATTCAATCCCGGGGCTGTGAATTTCACGAACCTAAAAAATGAACCCGGAAAACCTTCAAGTCTTGCTCCAGGTACTGTATGGGGTATTTACGAAGATCATAGTGGTAACTTGTGGATATCCAGTGATGCGGGTACGGAAGGCTATTATCTTAATGAGTTTAATAAAGCCAGGGGAACGGTTATAAGGTATCAAAACGATCCGCACAATTCCGCAACATTGCTCCCGGGAGCCCAGAGGGCCTTTGCAGAAGACGGCGTCGGACATTTTTGGATAGGAGGCAATGTGGGTCTGAATCTTTTTAATCGTGCAACCGGGTATGTAACCCGTTTCCGACAAGAAAGCTCAGGGCCAAACCAGGGGCGAAATAGTATCTTTGCCCTTCTTCCAACAGCCGCCGATTCCAACATGCTTTGGATTGGAAGCTTAGGGGGACTGGACCGATTCAATACTCTGAGTCGTCATTTTACACACATCCATCTTACACCAAATAAAGAACAAGAGCCGGTAGTATTCAGCTTGCATCAAGATGCTGATAGTATTCTTTGGGCAGGAACAACTTCCGGTTTAATGCGTGTCAGCCCAGATGGAAAAGCAGGTATAGTTTCTGCTTACGACCCGCATGATACCACGAAAATAAGTGGTACCCGTATCCTGAGTATCGCGGAGCGGCCACAGGAACGCGGTGTCTTATGGTTAGCTACGATGTCGGGCGGTTTAAATCGTTTTGATACACATACCGGCATCGCCACTCATTACACGACTGCTGACGGACTGCCGAGCAACGCGTTGTATGCTGTCATGGTTGATAAGAGTGGCACCCTTTGGATGAGTACCAACAATGGCATCAGTAATTTTGATCCGGACACAAAAAAGTTTCGCAACTATGGCCTGGATGACGGATTGATGGCACTTGAATATGATCAGAATGCATATGCCAAAGGTGCCGGCGGAGTCTTCTATTTTGGAAGCGGAGAAGGAGTAACAGCCTTTATTCCTGAGAAGCTTCATATTAACGAGGTCCCACCTCAGGTTGAGCTTTCTGATTTTAAGATTTCCGACAAAAAAATTACCGCGGGCCCTCACTCACCACTTAAGAAACCACTTGCAGAAACTAAGTCCATCACGCTTGATTATAACCAAAACGATGTCACTTTTGATTTTGTGGCATTGCACTTCGCTAACGCAGATAAAAATAAATATGCCTATAAACTTGATGGCTTTGATAAAGACTGGATTGACTCAGGGACCAAATCATCCGCCCGATATACCAACTTGCCTCCCAATACATATACGTTCCAGGTAAAAGCCGCCAATGCCGACGGTGTGTGGAACAATAAGGGCGCTTCCATTCAGCTTATCATACTGCCGCCCTGGTATCGTTCGTGGTGGGCTTATGGGCTTTTTGCAGGGCTGTTGGCACTTGTTGTTTTCGGGGTAGATCGAGTGCAGCGTTATCGTATTTCCCGTAAAGAAAACGAACGAGCTGTTCTGAGGGAGGCCGAATTGCGGGCCGAGGCTGAAAATAAACGCCGAGCGGATACCGAAAAACTCAGCAAGATAGGCCGGGCTATTACTTCCACCCTTTCCGTCGATGAGATCATTGAAACAGTTTACGAGCATGTTAATGCCTTGATGGATGCTGCTATTTTTGGCGTTGGTATTTACAATAAAGAAGGTCGGCGCCTGGAATTTCCTGCGACTAAAGAAAACGGGGCAATGCTCTCCCCTTATGTCAATCATCTTGATGAAGACGGCCGGCCGGCGGTATGGTGTTTCAAAAACCGCGAAGAGATTATCATCGGCGACTTTAAAAATGAATACTCGAAATATGTCAAAGAATATGAGCCGCCTATACAGGGCGATTTGCCATCGTCGGTGATTTACTTGCCGCTGGTGCATCACGACCGGGTGATTGGTGTCATCACCACGCAGAGCTTCGAGAAAAATGCGTATACCGAATACCACATAAACCTATTGAGAAACCTCGCAACGTATGCGGCCATTGCCCTTGATAACGCTGCGGCTTATCGTAAACTCAACGCCACGCTGAGTGAACTTCAAACCACCCAGCAGCAGTTGGTACAGCAGGAAAAGCTGGCTTCCCTTGGACAACTTACGGCAGGCATCGCCCACGAAATCAAAAATCCGCTAAACTTTGTGAATAATTTTTCGGATCTAAGCATCGAATTGCTAGAAGAGGCCAGGGAAGAATTGTTGGCTCTCAGTGATCAGCCTTCAGAAGCTCTTGCCATTTTAGACGATATTCAGACTAATTTAAAAAAGATATATGAACATGGCGCCCGGGCAGATTCTATCGTCAAATCCATGCTACAGCACTCGCGAGGCGGATCCGGGAAAAAAGAACCTGTTGATTTAAATGCGCTGGTTAAAGAATACGTCAATCTTTCGTTTCATGGGATGCGCGCAAGCAAACATCCTATTAACATCGATATTGCTTTTGACCTGGATCCGTCCGTCGGTAAAATTTCACTAATATCGGAAGATTTCAGCCGTGTGGTTATAAACCTTTGTAATAATGCTTTTGATGCCATGAGAGATAAACTGAACGGTCATAATGGAGAGAATGCTGATAAATATTTACCGAAGCTTACCGCCAAGACTGCAAAAGCCAATGGTAAGATATTACTCGTGATTGAAGACAACGGTCCGGGTATTCCAGAAAAAATTAGGAACCACATTTTACAGCCTTTCTTTTCAACCAAAAAGGGCTCCGAAGGTACCGGCTTGGGATTATCCATCACTAACGACATTGTGAAAGCTCATGGTGGATCCATGGAAATTGAGTCAGAAGAAAATAAGTTTACCCGGTTTGTAATATCCTTAACTTAAAAAATGCAGGTTGTGCTATGAAATTTTTAGTGGTAGATGATGAACATGATATAGAGATGCTTTTTCGGCAGAAATTTCGCAAGGAGGTCAGGAAGGGCCTGCTCGATCTTGAGTTTGCTTTTTCAGGGACGGAAGCGCTTGAAATACTGCAAAGTAAACAGCCGCCCGATGTGGTTTACATCTTTTCAGACATCAACATGCCGGGCATGACCGGCTTCGAGTTGTTGGAAAAAGTCAAATCTCAGTTTCCACAAATTAAAGTGAGCATGATTTCTGCCTATGGCGATTCCGAAAACTACGATCGCGCGATTAGTTCCGGCGCCAAAGAATTTTTTACCAAACCCATAGATTTTGATTCGCTAAAAGAAGAGCTCTATCAAATGCTGAATAATGAAATGTAATTAAAGCAAAAGAGACTGATACGATGAGACAACAGAAAATAATGGTTGTGGATGATGAACCGGATCTCCAGATGTTGATTCTGCAACGGTTCAGAAAACAAATTCAACAAGACGTATACGAATTCTGCTTTGCCGAAAATGGTGAAGAAGCTCTTTCCATGCTGGGACAATCGGAGGACATTAACCTGGTACTGTCGGATATCAATATGCCCAAAATGGACGGCCTGACATTTTTATCAGAAGCTCAGAAATTAAATAATCCGGCGTTAAAGACCATCATCGTCTCCGCCTACGGCGACATGGACAATATCCGCACTGCCATGAATCGCGGGGCATTCGACTTTGTCACAAAACCCATCGACTTCCATGATTTGGAAATCACCATCGAAAAAGGTCTGGCAGAAATTCAGTATATGGTTGAAAGCATGCAGCAAAAGAGAACTTTGGAGGCCGTAGGCAGGGATCTGGAGACAGCAGCGCGTATCCAGCAAAAAATACTACCCCAGGAATTTCCTGCTTACCCCCATCGTCAGGAATTCGAAATTTATGCCGAAATGCATACGGCTAAAGAAGTAGGAGGTGATTTTTATGATTTTTTCTTTATTGATGAAGACCACCTGGGATTTGTAATTGGAGATGTCTCCGGCAAAGGTGTCCCCGCTTCAATATATATGGCTGTCTCGCGTACTATGCTTAAAGCAATTGCCTCTCAAATTTGTAATCCGGCGGAATGTTTAAAAACAGTAAATTCTATGCTCATTCCCGAAAGTGATCTCACCACCTTCGTAACTGTATTTTATGGGGTTCTTAATACTAATACCGGTCTTATTAACTATTCCAATGGAGGTCATAATCTACCCTATATCATTAAAAAAGATGGATCCGTAAAACAAGTAGAAAATACAGAAGGACTGTTACTCGGCAAGATCGAACCGATTAACTATCAGACGAAACAAATACAGATGGAACCCGGAGATAAAATTCTGTTGTATACTGATGGTGTCCCTGAAGCAATGAATGAATCCGAAGAAATGTATGAAGAAGAACGACTAGAAAATTACCTTGAGAAACACAATTTATATTCCCAGGAGAAATTAGTGCGCGGGATTATCGTTGATGTTCTCAAATTCATCAATAAAGCCCACCAATCCGATGATATCACCTTGCTTATCTTGGGATATCTTGGGCAACAGAATTAGTCGTTGGTAATATCATTCGAAATGGACTGCTTTATTCAACAGGATGACTGGCACGTCTTCTTTAATTTATGATAAAGCCGTTAAATTCAGCTGGTAATTTCATATTCCATGATTTGATGCTCCCTTGTCTTTATTGATTACTTGTGCTTTCTAAATACAGATAATATTTATTTACGTATAAATTATTGTTTTTAATAATTATATTTGTATGTTAAAAACAAAGTATGGAGATGTAGGGGGGAGGAAATATTTGGGGAGGCCAAAACTATCCTACCAAAAATAGCATGGCTCATCGAAGCTTGGAAACACCCTGCCTTTCATAAAACAAAAATTCTCAATTTAGGCGATATGAAAATGAACAAAAGATTTCTCTACCTGACCGTAATCTTTGGGCTAATGATCACTGCCTGCCATGATTTACAAAATCCATTAAGCACACAGCAGAAGTCTGAAAAACAGTTAACGGCACCTGGAAGCAGTACCATAATTGGCAATAATGTGAGTAATATTGTTCTTATCAATGACTATGAAGTCAAATTCAATGGTAAGACGTATGATGAGCAAAAAAATCAATCAACATTTTCTTATACCGTGTCGGGCACAGGAATTGAGCCTGCTTTAAATTATTTTTTCTTGGAAACCCCCTCCTGTGCCGGAACTCCAACTGCCTATATGCCAACCAATTCGGCAAAAGTCTTAGAAGATGGAATTCAATGGGAATCCTCCATTCCTACCACGGGGAGTGGAACTTACAGCATTACCTATGAAGGCGATTTGCCTGTTGGAGCTGTTGATGCCCGAATAGAAGGAGGCAATCAGTCAACTACCAAAGAAGTGCCCGGGCCCTGCAAAGGAATTTTTACTATTTCAGGAACCGTTTTCGTGGATGCCAATAGCAATCAAGTAAAAGAAAATTCAGAATCAGGTATTCGCAATACTACCGTATTGCTAAAATCAGTAGATGGATTGGAATATCTTCAAAAAACATCCGCTGACGGTACCTTT
>Ga0102944_1002131_pt1 | contig 11947 bp, 9 predicted proteins | sample SalPonD_shore_MG_FD_78172 | JGI IMG/M metagenome (GOLD analysis project Ga0102944, IMG submission 78172) | Salt pond soil microbial communities from South San Francisco under conditions of wetland restoration - Salt Pond MetaG... | ecosystem: Environmental > Aquatic > Marine > Intertidal zone >... | reverse complement strand
GAATGCCGTAGAAAAATTGGTGCTTATGACCCAAGAATCTTTTGGCCGGTACACTCCTCCAATAGTTCCTGTCAAAGCCCCGTTGTTGAGGTGAGCATCGGAAAAAGGAAAGGGATAAAAAGTGGTATCAAATTCAGCATCCAGAATATACTGGTTATAACGAAGACCTGCTTGCAGCAGAAAATAGTCTGAAAATTTATACTGGTCAGTGACATAGGCAGCCACAGACTGCCACACAGCTTGAGGATAACGAGAAGGACCCGGCCTGGTTATTCCACAGTCCTGGCAGTAGGGCATAACCGCTGAAATATCTTTATCCAGACCGGTCGAAGTCACATCATCCCTGACATACTCCATTCCATAGTACAAAGTGTTATGTTTGCCTGCAGACTTAACAAAATCAAAATTCGCAGAATAAGCGTCCACTTCTTCGATTCTGATATTTTTTTCAGGACTGTTCAATGAACGGCTGATACGGCTTTCTTCAAATAACTGAAGAGCCAAACGAACGGTCATTTCATCATATAATAAATTTCTTCTGCTGTGATTGATACTCAGGTTATTCATCACCCACTTCTGTGGGCCGTAATTCCATTCCGCGTAGCGGGGCAATCCGTTCCTTATTCGATTGTGCCGGTCATATCGTCCATAGGGAGACGTTTCAGAATAATGAAATCCAAATTTCAAATCCCATTTATCAGTGGGTTTGAAACGCACTTTTTGCATGAAATTTTTTTGAGAATAAGCTGAAGGGATTTGAAGCTGGGGGTCATCTTGGGCAATAACTCTGTCCACGCCGTCTTGACGCTGAACATAATAAGATTTTAAATAATCATCCGGACCGTGGCTGCCCTGCCTCAGATGACTGTAATCAAACGAACTGAGGCTGGTGACCAATGCCCATTTTTCCCATCCTATATTCACATCAAAATGGCCTGTCATCTCATTGTCTGCTGAGGAATGACGGACTTCGGCTTTACCGGTTATTGACGTCTCCTTATTTGAAAGCGAAAACTGGGGCACCAGTGTTTGAAAGCTCATCACTCCACCAATGGCATCACTGCCGTAAATCACCGAACCAGGGCCAAAAAACACTTCCGTACTTTCAGTGGCATAAGGATCCAGGGATATAACGTTTTGAATATTACCTCCTCGAAATATGGCTGTATTCATACGAACCCCATCCACAGTATAAAGCAAGCGGTTGGTGGCAAATCCTCTTATCATAGGACTTCCCCCGCCCAGCTGGCTTTTTTGAATAAACACTTTACCTGAAACTTCCAATAAATCCGCAGCTGTTTGTGGATTCTGTAGAGCCACTTCAACAGGCGTAATGGTAATGATTTCTGACGGAACATCGCTGGAAGTCTGCCTCCAGCGTGTGGCAGAAACCACGATCTCATACATACCGAGCGGTTTGGGCTCAAGGAATAATTCAAAAGATAATGATTCGAGATCTGCATAACTTTTTATCTCGGTTTTATAGCCCAGCCTTGAAATGATTATTTCTTCGGCACCTTTGAAAGCTGAGATATCAGCTTGTCCATTTTCATTTGTCTTAGCCTGGACACGGGGACTTTTACTAACCAGAGAAACCCATTCAATAGGTTCTTTAGTTTCCTGATCTTTAATGGTTATTGTTTGGGAAAAAGCACCGTAGGAAAGCCCGAACAACAACACAAGACTACATATCTTTTTCATTTTTTTCTTTGCTCCTTTTCAACTCGAGTTAAACAAAACAAGTGATTGGAATAGAGATGATCAATCCGGACAATAAAATAAACCTACATCCCGGACCTTATAAAAATGAGTGGTTTGTCTAACTTAATTGAGGAGGAGGAGTAGGGGGTTTGGCAAGAATTTGAGAATATAAATCATAAAATAAATCAACCTGGTGGCACAAAAATTTTGGAATGGATATATCTTCATACAAAGAAAACGGGCAGTATAAAGTATACGAGGAAGACATTAGAATCGCGATTTCATTACTGATTTTGGGGCTTTTTTCAAAAATTTGCTCGGCAGCTTCTTCTAACTGCCTGTTCAGCATGGTTTCTTCATGGTCATACCAGCATTTGTAATAAACTGTATCTCCCACAGTCTTTGTTTCAACAATATCATACATTTTTTGTTTGTATTCAAATTCCCTGGGATGAGACCAACGCAGTTCTGTTTGAGTTTCTTGCTTTGAGAATTTAAGCACAACCAGTTTGTTCTCATCAATCCCTTGATTGATTTGTTTTTGTACCTCTCTTTTAACCAGCGATTTTTTATAATGTATCCATGTGAAAGTGCCAACCATGGGATCAATCAAAAGGCAGGATAATAACATAAATACAGTTAGAAACTTCAATTTGTCTGCCAGGATCCTGGTTCTTTTCGGCAGTATCAATGACGCGGATTCTGTGAATAATCTCATTGAAGATAGAAATAATAAGGGAAAAATCAATTAACGTCAACCTGATTTATTGCTGATAGTTTATTGACTTCATCTATTTTTTTTGTTTATGATTAAAAATAAGATCATTAAAGAGGGCACAATAATTTTGATGTGGGTATGATAATTGATAATATAAAAAATAAGGAGGAAGATATGAAAATATTAGTATTTGGTGGTTCGGGCAAGATTGGTTCGGCTGTGGCCTGGGATTTGGCACCAGATCCTGAGGTTGAAGAGATTGGCATTGTTGGCAGACACATAGAGACACTTGAAAAAGTAAAAAACTGGGTAGGCAGCGATAAAGTGAAACCCCATGTTTTAGACATCAATGATAAAGAAGCTGTCATTGCTTTAATGAAGCAGTATGATGTGGGTGTCTTGACTTTGCCTGACCGACAAACCAGCTACAAGACCGTGGATCTGGCTATAGAAAGCGGACTCAACATTGTTGACACTATTGAGGAGTTTCACCGCACCCCGGATGCCTATGAAACAGAAGGTTTGGAAATACCTGAAGGCATGAATCTGGAGGAATACGGAGAGTGGCTGCACAAGAAGGCGAGTGAAAACAATGTGACTTTCGTGGATGGAATGGGATTTGCTCCTGGATTAAGTAACATAACAGTGGGCGACGGCATGAGAAAAATCGATGTTTCAGAACGCGCAGTGGCTCGAGTCGGGGGGATTCCATCGCAGGAGGCAGCTAAAAATCATCCTTTGCGATACATGATAACTTGGGCTTTTGAACATGTATTAAGAGAATACATGATCAAACTGGATGTCATCAAGAACGGCAAGATCGTTGAGGTGAATGCGGCTACAGACCGGGAGAAATTCAGATTCAACCAATTTGGTCAGGATGTGGAACTGGAGTGCGCGGTGACTCCAGGCATGCCCAGCTTCCTTTTCACCCGGCCTGAGCTCCAGGAATTTGCTGAAAAGACGGTACGATGGCCAGGACACTGGGATGGTATCCAGACTCTTAAAGAATGCGGTATGCTTGATATTGACCCGGTCGATTTCAAAGGCACCAAGATCGTTCCAAGAGAATTCCTATTATCCATGATCACTCCCAAGCTCCTTCCCAATGAAGGGGAAACCGATGTTTGTGTCATGTATAACACATTGGAGGGCAAAAAAGACGGTAAAAAAGTCAAAATTGAATATTTCATGTGGGATGAGGCAGACACCACCAATGACATATCCTCTATGATGCGGGTTACCGGATATTCCATGGCTATTACGGCACGCATGATCGGTAGAGGAGAAATAAAGGAAAAAGGTATTGTGGCTCCAGAAGATGCCATAACACCTAAACTTTACAAAAAATTTATCGGAGAACTGAAGAAAAGGAATATTGAAATCAAAGAGGTGTTTCAAACCCTTAAATGAGGAGAAAATGAAAAAGAGAACATTATTTTTTTCGTATCATCCGATGAGTGTTGTTGGCAGTGGTCCCGTCAAAAGTACTCGGCCGTTTGCCGCTGGGATCAAAATGAATTTCAGCTTCATCCTCTGATAGAAACCTCAAAATCCCAAAAGTAGTGACCCACTCTGATCCAGGATTACTGAATTTGCCTGTACATAAGTCGATGGCACATGGTTCTTGAGAGGGATCCAATCTGTATTCTCCTTTATGAGTCACTGTAGTACCGTCAGAGTGAACTTCCTTTAAGGAGTAGGTCATATCCGCTTTAAACACTGCTTCGCCATCTCTGGCCCCGTATTTGCCTGCGACAAACCATTCGCCCAAAAGCTTGGCTGCCAGGTCTTCCTGGCCGCATTCGATCCCGAATATAGGAAAGATACTGACTCCCATTAAAATAATTATAAAAGCAGAGAGAAACAATGTTAATTTTTTCATCGATTGTCCTTTCATGGTGACTGATTTTTAATAAGTATAAAGAAATATAGTGAAGCGAGAGAAGTGTCAAGCATAATTTTATGTTTGAATGATAATCTCACAAAATTGTAAAATGATTTTTATATGAGGATCAGAAGGAGGAAAAATGAACCAACCAACATGGGTAACAAATCTAATGAAATCACTTATTATTCTTTTTCTATTCTGTGCCATTACTGCAGCTCCAGATCAATATCAAACCCTTTCCGGAAGTATTCAATATGAAGGAGATCAAAAAAGTCCGGTTCAGATCCGGCTGTACAAGCTGGATGTGACTTCTCAGGGAAGAGTCGCTTCCCTCAGCAAGAGTGATATATACGGCGCAAAAAAACCTTTTAAAGAAATCACTCTGGATCAGCCTTCCGTTTATGAATTTCCCCGGCTTCCTTCAGGTCATTACACTGTTGTCGCTTTTATGGATTTGGATAAAGACCAAAAGCTTGATTTTAAACCTGTCGAACCTTTTGGTTGGTACGCTGATCACCCTGGAGCCCGGTTTTCATCTGTGGACCTAACCAAAGAAAGCAAATCAAATGCGGACTGTCTTCTCCGCGCTCCCACTCCTTTTCCTGAAAAAGAAATCCAAATAGAACACGGAGCTTTGACATGGATCAAGGGACTTCCTGTTCTTCAGCTCCAGGGAACCGCCGAAGAACGCGGTTATGCTCACGGGTATATTCTGGGAACACAGATCCTTGATTTTTTTGAATTTTATATTATTGAAGATACCTGGCAGTCAGCCAAAAACTACACAGATATTTTTGTGCCCTTTCTTGAAACAAACTTCAATCTCCCTCCGGAATTCGAGAAAGAATCTCATGCCCTCATCCAGGGGATGAAAGATTCAGGAATCGATATGAGTGTGGAATCTCTAGGACGGGATTTCAATTCAACCGACCTTCTGGCCATCAATGCCTACATCGAACGAAGAGCCGCTTTCCCAGTTTCACCGCCCTCATCCTGCACTCAATTTGCCTTCTGGGGAGACTTCACTCAGGACATCGGGCTTCAAGGAAGACTTATCGCAGCCCGGAACATGGACGGCGAATGCGATGTGCGTAAAGTCACGGTTAGTCATTTCCTTATTTTTGCGGTGGATCCTTCGGAACCTGGGCGTAAACGCTGGGTCTCCTTTATGTGGCCCGGATTTATAGGAACCATTTCCGGAATCAACGAAGACGGACTCTACAGCATGGAAAACGCGGGTGGAACCGGACCCGGACCTGTGGTCAAAAACATCACTCCCTGCTTCTGGGTTCAGAGAGATATCCTGGAAAAAGGAATCCCAAAAGCCTCTGCCGAAAAAATTTTAAATAAGATGAATCAATTCCAGTGCGATGGGGGAGGAGTGACCGCTCCGGGTTCCATTATTTTATGGGCTTCTCCTTATCAGGGCCAGAAAAATCCCGCCTTTGTCTATGAAGGAGACCGTTTTGGCGGAAAAATACGCGGTCCTGAAGAAGTCCGACCCATTCATCCTCATAACATCATGGCTTCCAATCATCACAAATCTTACGGATTTGATCCCGAACAGCCACAACTTTCTTTTGGAAGAAATGTCTCTTTTTCTTCCCTCTGGCGCTATGAAGCAGGAATGAACGAACTGGAAGCATGGGCCCGCCAGGAAAAGACATTAGGAATCCTTGAAGCCAAAAGGCTGCTCCAAATCGTCTCTCACAGCAGCACAGAATATTCGGTCATTTTTTCAGCTAATGAGATGAAGATCTGGGTGGCTGTGGATGACCTCAAAACCAATATGTGGGATGCTCCCTATTTAGAATGGAAAGAATATCATTTCGACCAGCTCTTTAATCACAGCCCTTAATATAATATTTATATCTACGACCTCTTTATAAGCCATAAAAGATTTCTATTTAATCTTTGATTTTGGAAAGGACATCTTTTTTCTCATCTCCTCAGATGGAAATCATTACGGAAAAGATTTTAACAATTCGCCTTTTGGAGAAGGGGAGAAACCTATCTCGACTACCGCAATACTTACTGGTGCGGCAAGTACTCTATTCCTTTTGGCCTTCTCACCACAGAAAAGGTTATAGCTCTCGCTACCAACCAAAAAGTAAAAGGAAAACTTTTTCGCTTCTCCGATACTTACAGTGAAGGGGTTCTTCCTCTCAAGAAAACAGGCATGGGAACCACAGCTCCTTTCTCGCTGCGGCACTGGGTGAGCTTTTTTTCCATGGGCTACTATATTGAGTGAATCAGCCTCCGTTTTTAAATTAATCCTAGCAAACACTCTCTCATTTTCGTAATATATTTTAATAGAAACGAAATTATTTAAATCAAGGAAAACACATGGATGATTCTTTAAAAAAAGCTATTGAATTCATATCAGATAATATGAAGCGTATGCCTGACAAAGACAGAGCTAAAATCATTGAAAGGGCAGCTAAAAAATTTGAATTAAATCCTAAGCAAGAAGAATTTTTAATAAAAAAATTTGTTAATAGCGAATAATATTAGGTTAAATTGGAGTATGACTTACTTATTTACCTAATTTATTTCCAGATTTCAGGTTGACAGGCATTCCTATTTATGTGTATCCCGAGTTCGAGAACAGCAAAATTCCAAATAATTGGCTGGTTCAATTTTAATTAAAATTGGTAGTTGTAAAACATACAATTTTGCACTATCTTTGACCTAAAACTCTATAACAGGAGAAAAAAATGCTGTTGCTACAGCTTGACCGAAAAAATCCAAAACCTTTGTACACTCAAATCATAAACCAAATAAAAGAAAAGGTATCCCAGGATGTTTTAAAACCAGGAACTAAACTCCCATCTACACGTCAGATGGCTGAAAAATTAGGAGTGAATCGCTCTACGGTTTATAAAGCTTACCAGGAATTATGGGCACAGGGATATATTGAGAGTCGACCTGGATCTTATTCACAAATAAGAAAACGACAGAAAATCGCCACTCCAGAACTAAAAATGGAACAAAGCTCTCTCCCATGGAACCAAGTGACCACCTTATCCAGCCAGCATATTTACCAAGATTATTTGAAATTCAATCCAGAAAAATCAGTTTCTCCAACCGAAGATATCATTAATATGGCTCAATTGGATATAGATCCTCGGCTTTTTCCTGCTGATGACTTTAGGAGATGCTTGAGTCAAATCATGCTGAAGCAAGGCTCCAATGTTCTGGGATATGGTGAATATATGGGTTACAAACCCTTAAGAGAAACCATAGCCAAACGGCTGCAAATGCATGGAATTTTGGCTGATTCTGATGAAATTCTCATCACCAATGGGTCTCAGAACGGCATTGAGCTGCTGTTAAAACTGCTCACAGTCACTGGAAAAAAGGTGGCCATTGAATCACCCACTTATGCCATTATCCTTCCGCTTCTGAAATATTACCAAACTGAGATGGCTGTTGTCCCCATGAGAAAACATGGTTTGGATCTGAATCACTTGAAAAACACATTGGAAACTCAACCCATTTCTTTTCTCTTCACTATGCCCAACTTCCAAAATCCTAGTGGTATCACAAGCACTCAATCTCATAGAGAAAAGCTGCTTTCTTTATGTGAAGCGCATAATATCCCCATTGTTGAAGACGGCTTTGAAGAAGAAATGAAGTACTTTGGCAGAGTCCCTCCGCCCATTAAATCCATGGACAGAAAAAACATCTGCATTTACCTGGGCACCTTTTCCAAAGTGCTGTTTCCCGGTCTGCGCATCGGTTGGATCACAGCCGACAAAGAGTGCATCCAGAGACTGGTGGCACTCAAAAGATTCTCAGACCTGACCTCAAGTTTTGTTCTTCAAGCAGCTGTTAATGAATTCTGTGAGCGTGGATACTATGACCTGCATATAAAACGTATGCATCGGATCTTTCGCAAACGCATGCAAACAGCCATAACAGCCATGCAAAATTATTTCCCAAAAGAAAATGTTTCCTGGAATGAACCGGCCGGTGGATATCTTATCTGGATACAAATCAAAAATGTTCATAAAGACGAAACTGAATTAATCCAGATTTTTGAAGAAAACGGAGTTATGGTATCTCCGGGCCAATACTACTACCCCCATCCAACCAGCGATAAATGTTTCCGCCTTTCTATCGCCATGCTTGATGAAAAAGAAATCTCAGAAGGTATAATAAGATTGGGTCAAGCCATCCAAAAAGCAAGCTCTTTCTAAAATCATCATCATGTTACTTAAATTGCAAGAAAATATTATATACGGGCCCATTCAATCCAGGCGGCTGGGCAGGTCTTTAGGCATCAATATCCTGCCCCCCAACATCAAATACTGCAATTTCAACTGCCTGTACTGCCAGTACGGCTGGACTGACTTTCATTATCTCAAACACAACAAAAACCCGCCTTTCCCTGGAACAGGAGAGATTTTAATCGCTGTTGAGAAGACCTTAAGTGCCCTCCATCCCAAACCAGCTTACATCACATTCTCTGGAAACGGGGAACCCACTCTGCACCCGGATTTCCATGAAATTGTCAATGGTGTGATTCATCTTCGAAACAATCTATCACAGGCTTCGAAAACAGCCATCCTTTCTAACTCGACCACTGTTTCAAACCCAGATATTCAAAAAGCCATCTCCAAGCTGGATGCCCTAATCATGAAACTGGATACTGGACATCAAAGAATGTTTTTAAAATACAACCGCCCAGTAAAAGGAATCGACCTTCACTCCATTTTCAAAGGATTAGCCCAACTTAAAAACATCACCATCCAGACACTTTTTTGTAAGGGTGCTCAGGGAAATTATCATGAACAAAACTTAAAGGATTGGATACAAAAATTAAAATTCATATCTCCTAAGACTGTTCAGATATACACTCTGGACCGGGACACTCCTTCCAGCTCAATCTCATCTTTGAGTCAAGAAGAGCTTTTGAACATCCACTTGCGGCTGAAAAAGAAAAAAATACCTTCAGAATATTTTTAATTTATAAAAAAATGCATCATGAACGGGAATTATATGAGAAGTTTTTAAATATAAATTGGGTACGGTTTACTCATTCACCTTTTTTTTAAGAGATACATCTGAGTCATAATAAAAAAAAATTTTCTTGTCGTTTATCTAATTAAATTTTAGAATACAAACAAAGTGAGAAATTCCATCCCATTTAAGGAGGCCTAGTTGTTCAAAACAAAGAAACTAGGGAAAAGACTATTATCACGGCAAAAAGTGGCCCTTTTTGTCATAACTACCATGGCTCTGCTGTTTATGGTCTCATGTGCAGCCGGACCCAACAACTTGGAAGATACGGAAAACCAGAAGGGTAAAGTGGCTGGATTTTGGGCCGGATTATGGCACGGATTCATTTCTTTTTTCACCTTTATCATTTCTCTTTTCAGTGATAAGGTCAATGTATATGAAGTCTATAACAGCGGCAACTGGTATAACTTTGGATTTATCCTGGGAGTTATGATCTTTTTCAGCGGAAGCGGCGGAGGTGCCTCCAGAAGGAAATGTTCAAAATAAGAAACAATTGATTTTCTTTAAGTATCCCTCAAATGAAAGGATCCATTATGTTTAAACTTAAAAATAATTGGTTATTTAATACCCTGATGGCAGCTGTTCTCCTTATCATGACTGCTTCCTGCCAAAATATTAAAACTCCAACCAGCAAATCACTTGCTCCCATAGACCCCCAGGTAGTTCAAGACCAGGATGATATGACCTGGAATGATTATCACCCTATACCTGGTCGAAATTGGGCGGACCCCTCACTCAAACCGGAGCGGGGATTCAGCATCGCTTTAGTGGCCATTGACTTTCCGGACCAGCCCTTTGTGATCACTTTGCCCAGGGAATCCGACCCTTTCGGAAATCCTCAGATCGAACCCAGCGCCCGGGAAGACGTTCCTCAATTCTATGCAGACTTCTCCATGAAGCCCAGCAATGTCAACCACGGACAGACCATCAACGGCTACTGGATGGAGCAGTCCAGAGGAAAATTCGGGATCACCAAAATAGATGCCTTCGGGCCTTACCGCATGCCGGATCCCATCTGGAATTACGGATTAAACGAGTACGGACAAGAAGACCAGACACCGGACGGAAGCACAGCCGACGGCCGTATGGAAAGGGACTGCGACGCCATCTGGATCCAAGACGTGGGTAAAGACATCCGGGATCAATACGATGCCATCCTCCGGATCTATGCCAGCTATGATGAGACCGGTGTTTGGCAGGAATTCGGGGAAATGAAATTCAACTCCAAGGAAGACATCCCCCCGGAATGGGGAAATCCCAATCCTGAGATGCCCCGCTGGATCACCACCCGGTATGTGGAGTGGACCAGCTGGCTGGCTGGATCCCAGCGGTGGGGTCTCTCTTCTTTACGTCAGGGAGAAAACTCAGGCACCATCACTCATGAACTCGGCCACCATGCTTTTCGTCTACCTGACCTCAACAACAATCCCTACGTCAAACCTTATCGGAGAGTGGCTGCCGGACCCTGGGACATGATGGACCGGGGATGTTTCAACGGACCCGGGGGCCCTCACAGACGGTGGGTTGTGCCGCCCATTCAAGGCGCCGCCATGCCCGCAGGACTCATGGTGCGCAACCGACTGGAAAACGAATTTATCGATGAATCCATGTTTTTAAGATTAAGCCGCGAAGGCCTGTCCAAGACCGGGCTGGCTGTAGCTAAAGTGACAGCCAGAGCTGTGGAACCCCTTTCCGGACAATTCACAGGCATCATGGTCCGGCTGGACGGAACTCCGGAAGGCGACCGCACTCCGCCTGACGACCCGGCTGAAAACCCTCTCTCGCCGGGAATCCCCAATTATAATTTCTACACTCTGGAGGTGGTCCAGCGGATCGGCTATGATTCATTCACTCCGGATAACGGTGTTCTTATCGCCAAAAACAAGGACAGTTTGCGGGGATGGAGCGGCGGGCCTAATGCTTTTAATTCCTATATATGGGTCATTGACGCTCACCCGGAAGACATCAATAAGGTGGACTATGTGAAACCCAACGGCGAAAAAGTGATGCGCACCATAGCCGACTACAGGCAGCTGAATGACGCTTTATTCCATGCCGGACAGGATTCCGGAAGTCTATATGAATGGGAGGACACTCCCAATGGACTTCATTTCTATATCCTCGACCGGGAGAAGAATGAACAAGGAATCCTCTCTTACACTCTGGCTGTGCGGTCTTTGGAAGGTTCCGGTGAACAGGGGAGAGGAGCGGCATTGGAGGCTCCGAAATCCGTTAAATACAAAGGAAACCACACACCGGTGACCTTCACTCTTAAAAACAATGGATCTCCGACAGATGCAGATCCCTCTTTACACCCCTCTGATGTCACAGCCTATTTGAATTCAGATGTTTACCGGCTTTCAGTCTCTATAGAGGGTGAAGGATGGACCGCCAAGCTTCTAAACAGTCTGGCTGCGGTTGAAGCCGGCGATTCTCAATCAGTAACAGTCTATGTTTTGGCTGAAGAAAGCAGTGCTGACCAAGCAAACGTGACCTTGCATGCCGTCTCTGAGAGCGATTCCTCCCAGACTGCTAAAGCTGTGGTCAAGTTATCCCGCTAAATTAAAAACATCCTCTTATAAATTTATTTTCAATCAACCCTTTATTTCTTG
>Ga0102944_1002130_pt1 | contig 11949 bp, 10 predicted proteins | sample SalPonD_shore_MG_FD_78172 | JGI IMG/M metagenome (GOLD analysis project Ga0102944, IMG submission 78172) | Salt pond soil microbial communities from South San Francisco under conditions of wetland restoration - Salt Pond MetaG... | ecosystem: Environmental > Aquatic > Marine > Intertidal zone >... | reverse complement strand
GTCTTTAAACACGGCACAGAATTGAAGGAAAAAGGATTAGATTTAAAATATGATGAAGGCATAATTAAGAAAGTTAGCTAATAATTCTTCTTTTATATTGATTTTATTTGAATATCTCTAATATATTTAAAGAGTTAAAATTATTCTTATCCTTTTTGGTTAGATCTCCTTTATAAATAAAAGAAAACATTAAGATTCTTAAATGGGAATGAAAAAAACTTTATGTAATAATTAGAGGATATTATCTGTATATTACCACCATTTAAAAATTTCCTGAAATACTGGCTTATTAAGGACATAATATTAATAACGATTGAAAAAATGGATTTAGAAATTAATGAAGAGTACCTTGAGCAGCTAGATCTCAAGAATCTCGAACTAAGAAAAGCGACGAATAATCATAAAATTGATTACTCTAAATTATTTATCCCCTTTTCCAAATTTATTAAAATGGAAAATCAGGTCAAACAATTGAATAATACTTTAAATAATTCATTACAAAAATATAATGAGAAATTTAAAGAGATCTTAGAATCAGAACTCTTATAATATTCTCCTTTTGTACTTCACAATTCTTTGTCATTCTAATTTATTTTCATTCTTATTCTTATTTTTTAAAATCAAATTCATTAAAATAAGATAAATTATATTATAAGTAAATTTAATTTTATTCATATAATATTAAGATTAAGATTCAGCCTTCCATATTATGCCAAGTTCTATAATCTCGCACCAAGCGCCAGCATTACTTATAAAATTAAAATATCCACGTAAGATTGATGGAACCGCTATATGTATTAGCACCTTTGTTCCTGATTTAAATGTATTTTTTGATTTCCTTTTACCTGGTTTCTTTAGAAATTTAACTCATTCTTTAATGGGAATTTTTATTTGGACTATCCCAATAACAATTTTCTTTACTATATTATTTTCCCAATATATAGCACCTTATTTTTCAAAATTAGCCAAAAAAGACATATGGATCTTAAAGCCTTTAAAATATTTTGGAATTGATAAATGGGATCAATTAAAATTGAAAAAGATTAATAGAAAATTTTACTTAATAGCCAGTTATTCTGCACTGATCGGAGGACTAACTCACTTGTTATTAGATTTACCAGCACATGAGTATATCGAATTATTCTTTCCTTTTATCATACTCAAGGCACCAGATTTTATGTCAATTCCCTTAGCATATCACGGAACAATTACCATCGGCTCTAGAATTATCCCTCTTGTTTTAAAAGTTTATAATCTTATTTGGTTTTTAGAAACTATAATATTAGTTTTTCCTTCACTTTATTCCCTCAGATATATAGAAAAAAAAAATTTATTGGAAAAATGGTATCAAGAGGAATTTTATGAAAAATAGGGCTTTCTATTGACAGACAGCTCAATATGAATTACCAATATTTCTTAGAATTTAATAAAAAACCTTCTGAATCAAATTCTAAGCTTTCTGGCATTCCAATAAATGTTAAATCTTCACGTGATTCTACTTGTTGAAAAAAATATTCCGAAACGAACATACGTGATAGCTCTAAAGTATTTTTAATCCAAACTAAGCGAAATTTTGAAGGGTCTTCCATATTAGCAAGATTGAAGATCATTTTAAGTATTTGCTGATCATTGGAAAGATATATTGGAATTTTTGGAGAATCAGTACGATATGCGGTAAGCGCATTCATATAGGTTTCCGAAAAATCAATCTTATCGACCAATCGTTTTGTAGTGAAATCAGCTAAGCCAATACCTTGAGCATTTCCATGAGTTTCTTCAGTTAAATCTCGAACAAACAACCATTGAACATTCATAGGAGATGAAGGCTTTCTACCTGTTATAGTAGTGTCCATCCCCGTTCCAAAAATATTTTTTCCCATCTCATCAACGATTAATAAATCAATGTCTTTAAAAGGTATCTTTCCTATCAAAGTTTTATATCTTTCTAATAGTTCAGGTTCTCGTGTAATAAATTCATCTGGATGCAATATATGAATTTCAGAGATTTGTTGTTGAGAGTTTTGAATTAATCCAATACCACATACAATCGGGGCATTTTTTATAACAACTTTAATAATCGATTCGAGAATTTTAGGCCATGAATGATCTTCTATTAATTGATGATAAAGTTTTGCCCCTTTATGTTTTCCTAATCCCATTAGGCACATTTTACAAAGTCCACTTTCTATCTTCCCAACAAATTTCGAATGGGTTTTTATTTTATTAATTACAATAATTTTATCTGCTAAAGCAGCTTGTTTATCTAAATATACAGGAAATCCCAGATTGGAATCTCCAAGTTTCACGACTTCCATACTTGCTTTAATTGGGCATCCTAAAGATTTTTCGGTTATACCATATTCTTTTAGGATACGAACCTGACCTTTCGCTGTAGCTGCTCCATGACTACCCATGGCGGGGATTATAAAAGGTTTTGTATCTAAATTTTTTAAATAATTAATAATTACTTTCAAGATAAGAGCTTGATTAGTAATCCCACGAGAGCTTGCGGTTAACGCAACTGTATCCCCCGCATGCACAAGGCGTTTTAGACCATAATTCTCTAATTTATTTTTTAGGACAAATTTTATATTTTTTATAGACTTAGTTGCTATATCCTGTTGAATACAACGGATTTTCGGGAATAATATTTCCCCCATATTCTTATTCTCTAGATTTTTCTGTTTTATATATATTATACCTAATAAAAAGTAAAACAATAATTATGTATTAGAATTTTTTATTATTTTAGAAAATAAGGAAATCAATTAAACAAATCGAAGATCTCCAGCTCCTTTAACTTTTTCTCAGAAGGAATTCCATTTGAATTCCATTCCATTATAATATAATAATTATCTAATAGGGTTTCTAAATCAACTGTCTGTCCTTTACTCTTTCCTTTAGGCATAGGTTCTTTTAAAAATCGGTCAGGTAAAGTATCATTTTTCCTAGTAAACCCTAACTTTACATTATACATTCGTTCAAGATTTATTATGCGTTCAGCAGCTTTATTTAGGGCTTCAGCATCTACCTTTATTCCAGTGACAGCTGAATATGCTTTAGCTTGATCCTCGAGAGGAACACCCGCTCGAATAGTTGAGCATATAGCAATAGAATCTACTATACACATACTGAATTGTTGATTTCTTTCAAGGACCTCTTTTTTTTCAATTTCAAAACGATTACCTTGAGCGAGTTCTGCTCCAAAAGTCGTAGCAAACATATGATGTGCTCCCTTAGGTGATGTTGAATAAGTGAGTGCCATAGCCTTAGCCCCTCTAGGATCATACACGGGAAAAGACTGCCCTTTTGAATGGACTGCAAATTCGGAAATATTAAGGTGTTCACTCGCTTTTTTAATTCCTTTTGCTAGAATATCTCCTAATCCTTGACGTTCTCCAATCATCTTTAAAATCTTAAGCAATGCATCTTCATTACCAAATTCCGTTTTCAAACCTCCTAAATCCGCTTGTGAAAGTTTTCCCTTCTCATAAGCCTCCATTACCATTGAAATACATGCTCCCGCATTAATAGTATCAAAACCATAAGTATCAGCTATTTTTGCAGCTTTTAAAATTGTTTCCCAATTGCTAATTCCACAATTTGAACCTAGCATCCCCACCGTTTCAAACTCAGGTCCTTCCATTTGAATCTTCTTATCTCCTTCCGTCTTCATATAGGTCCATTTGCCGCAACCTATAGGGCAACTAAAACAAGCACTATCTCCAACAATGATTTTGTCTCTCATCGCTTCTCCTTCAAGCTTATATCCTTCCTCAAAATAACCTTCAGAATAATTTCGAGTAGTCCAAAATCCAGCATTATTAATTCGCTCTACTAATTCCATAGTTCCGTATTGCCTACGAACTTTTCCACCATGAGAATTTCTAATATTTTGTGTTAATCTTTTTGTTAAAGTAATAACTTTATTTTTATCGGCAACTTTCACATCATTAGATCCTCTTACAGCTATTCCTTTCAGATTTTTTGAACCCATAAGTGCACCTGCTCCTCCTCGACCAAATTCTCTATACATTCCAGCAGTAATACATGCATAATTCACTAATTTTTCGCCCGCGGGTCCAATGACTGCAATTTGAATTGTTTTATCATCCCCCAATTCATTTCTAATTTGCATCTCACTTTCAGGAATTAATTGACCCCAAATATGATTAGCTGGTTTTAATTCTACAACTTCATCATCAATCCACAAATACATAGGTTCTTTTGCTTTCCCTTCTATTATTATCCCGTCATATCCGGCATATTTTAATTCTGGACCGAAATGCCCTCCACACAGAGAATAAGAATAACTATTAGTTAGGGGTGATTTAAATACAACGCAGACTTTATTATTACCAGGGATAGACGTACCAGCGAGTGGACCATTCATAAAGATAAGTTTATTTTCTGAACTAAAAATATCAGTTGTGGGAGGTACTTCCTGTGCTAATAAGTATGCTCCTAAACCTCGACCGCCCAAATATTTTTTCCATAATTCTGATTTTATGGTATCGATGGAAATTTGCTCTTTTGAAAGGTTTATTCTCAATACTTTTCCAATCATTCCATAATAATCACTCATTTGTTTTATCCTCCTCAATTAATTTTTGGGCTATTTCTGTAATATAAATTGATTTATAGATATTATTTGCTTTCTGTATATCAAGATATTGGATGGAATTTTCTGGACATATATTAACACATTGGGGACTTCCTCCGCATAAATCACAAATAAGTACTACTTCTTTTTCAGGATGTATAGATGGCGCAGCATAAGGACATTCTTGAATACATTTTCTGCATCCAACACATTTCTCTTCATCGACAAGTATAGCATTTGTTTGAGGATCTCTAGAAAGAGCGTCGAAATTGCATGCATCAATACAAGGAGCATCACTACATTGATGACAATACGTTGCAATATCTAATTGAGAATGATGATCTCTTATAATGCGAATACGAGCTTTTGAAGGATTGGCTACTCCATAATGAGTCAGAGTACACATTTGCTCACATAAACGGCATCCTATACATTTCTTCGGCTCAAAAACTAAGACCTTTTGTGTCATATTTCATCCTTTTTTCAGACTTAGCTTCGAAAATATAGCTTTGATTAAATTATTTTTTATTATACATATATTCGTAAATTTTCAAGATAGCCTTAATCTAAATAAAATTATAAAGAAAATCTAAAAGAAATATATAAATCCTTAGTTGTTAAATCAAGTAATGAAATAAGAAAAAAAGAACAAATAGTATAAATAAAAAAAATTATAATTATATTATTTTAATTTTTGTGGTTGGATTTCTACGAAGGAGATAATAAGTACCCCAATTGCCAATATCATTCCTACAGAAATTAGAGCCCACCCATAGGCCCGCTTTCCTATAATATCATAAGTAGATAATACGGCTCCCATTATTAATGGTCCAAGGGCAGAAGATATTTTTCCGCTTAACTTCGAAAAACCAAAATATTCCCCAAACTTTTCTTTAGGGGCAATTTGCACCACCATAACTCTCTGAGCTGTCCAAGTACCTCCAAGAGCAGGACCCGCAATTATTCCTACTAAGAGACTCATGATAAATGGAAGATTCAGTCCAATATTGATATATGGCAACGAGAAAATTAATATAACCCCAATAGTTAATGATGTACCCCATAATAATCCCACTAAATAGAAGCATTTCTTAGCCCCATATTTTCGCCCAAAGGTCCCAACGAAATAAGTAAAAGCAACTGCGGAAACAGTCGCTATTATAATAAATAGCGTTCCAAAAATGTCTGAGGGATTGCCATCTGTACCAATAATAAGACCATCGGTTACGAGCGGCATCATATAAGCCACAATGACATTTGCAATATCACTTACAAAAAAATAACCTATAATAAAGATAAACATTGATTTGTGGGCGCGTATATCTTTAAAAGTGCTCCTCAATTGGGCAAAAGTGCCTTTTATTAATTTTCCCGCTGATGGAATTTTTGTCTTTTTCTGCTTCTCACGAACAAAGAAAAATGGAACTGCGAACCCAAAAAACAAAAGCATCGGAAGGACAAACGTAAACCAGTTTCCAGCATATCCATAGGTAAGTTCTTTTACCGGATCCACTATTTCAACCAAATAATATAATGCTGCTAAACTTCCTGCATTTGATTCAATAGTTAAATATGTTAACATTTCCTCAAGATTTATCTCAAAACGAGCGAAACTATTCATATCCCCCATAGTCATCATTAATGGTAAAACGATAAGGAGGGAAATAATAGTACCCAAATAGCCCCAAGCGACGCCGAAACCTCCTACCTTCTCACGATCTTCTCTTTTCGCAATAAAAGGGAGCATTGCATCATAGAATGTCAAACTAAATTGATAGGCAGTATTTGCTATGAGATAAAAGATTAAGACTAACGTTAGACTATGAGAAAATCCAATTAAACTTGCGAAGAGAAGAATTATCCCTGTTAAACTTATGACATATGGCTTCCGTTTTCCAGCAGTATCGCTTAAAGCTCCTAAAATAGGAACACATATCGCAATAATTGCTTGCATAGTTCCCTGCACTATACCAAATATTAAGCTTGTATCTCCATAAGTTAATCCGGATTCCAACTGTCCAATTACCAAAATATAACGATTAATTAAAAGACTGACGATAACCATTGAATAAATTGTGTTTGCTAAATCGTACATTGCCCAAAAAAACACATTTCTTCTGGAAGTTTCGGTTGCCTCTTCTATTTCTTCTTCTATCTTTTCTGTCGCACCAATTTCTTTCTCATTTTTTTTATTATTAGACATATTTATCATTTAACCTTGATCATTTATAATATTTTATTTTTTATGATGATTTAAAATCTTAAAACTATTTTAATGCTTAGATCTAAATATTTTTATAAGAAAATTATAAAATAAAAGATAAAACTATGAATAGGAAAAAAATTATAATTCCATTATTACTTCTCAGTATTTTATTATTTTTCATTCCTATTTCGGATACCAAAGCAGACATTTCCTTAATAAAAAGCAAAATGGCAACAACAACCCACTATTGATGGTGTTTTTGAAGAATCAGAATGGCGAGATGCGAATCATTTTATGTTCTATCATGATAATCCATCAATAGGACATCCTCCCGGATATGTACACCTCTATGTGAAAAACACAGCAAGAAAACTATATATTCTGATCGACGATATCCCTGATAATACAAGTGAACCCGAAGATCATCTCTACATAGAATTTGATTGTAATTATGATGATATTAAGGATTCCAATATCTCAATGTATGTTGATAGAGATCATGGTTTTAGCGCTCCGGGTAATTCTTTGGCAAAATGGGAGTTTGGATTTGGTAGCACTATTAATAATGCCAGCGATCATTCAATAATTGAAATAGCGATCAATATTACGATGAATTCTGCATATGATGGTCATTCAAAACCAGAGGATTTAAATTATATCCTCCCTGTCGGAACGCCTAATAAAAGCATTAGAATATTATTTGATGCAGCTAGTTATATTTGTAATTGGTCTATTCCCGAAAATGGAGATCTAGATGATCCTACTACATATGCTGAAATAACTTTTGCTCCAGATTTGTCTCTGTTTCTTCTTTTACTTCTAAGTCCAAAGGAAACACAAGCTATTTCTTTTTCGAATCTTGAAATAATGTTTTTGGTTATAGCTGTATCTGTTGCAGGTATTTTAATATATATATCGAATCGAATTAAGAAATATTAATTTTTTTTTTTAATTAAATTAAGATTTAATTAAGAGAAACATAAAAAGATAGAGAAATCAGTTATATCGATCTAAATAGTTTTAAATTTTGAATATATACATATTTATTGCTCTATATTTTATTCTGATAATGTTTATATGTCCACAGAAATACCTTTAAATAATTAAGGAACTAGAAAAAGAATGAAGTGAAAATGAAATCCCTTAACTTACAAATTCACGAACAAGCATCAGCCTGTCAACTCTCCTTTTTTAAAATCTAATTAATCACTTTAAACTTTTTCTAACTTCTTTCTTCTTTTTTGAATAATATTCAAATACCAAATTTAAATTAGCTAGACTAAGATTTTTCCAGTTGCAAATACTGATTTAATAGTTTATTTTTTTTCGTTTTTAAACTATTGATTTGATGTCCAAGATCAAAAAAGAAATCAAAAGGATCTATAACATCTTCAAGCAATTGTTTTGAGTAAAAACTTTCATAAAAAAATTCACCCTTTTTAGTAATTTTTAGTGTATTGTCAATTGAAAGAGCTAATAAATTATTATCCAGCAGCTTCTTAATCACTGAATCAATACCATTATCGATAAAAAGATATAATCCAAAATGAGCAAATGCACTATAAATTTCCTTCCCCTTTCTTATAGAATCTAAGAATTTGGTGTTTAATTCTCTAAGAGAATATTTCTCATCAGGATTATCATATAAAAAAACAAATACCCATTTTGCTACATATTCTCTAAAATTCTTTTCATATGACATTTGAAAGCTCTCAAATTCCATTTCCTCCTCCTTTCTTGAGATTATTGTAGTAAAGATTTCAAATATCTCATGAAAAATCAAAATGCTTACCAATATTGCGATAATGGGATCTAAATAATAAAACCATTGAGATATTTCGCTATTCCCTAATATTATACCTAGTGAGGTGCCAAAATCTGATAAAAGCGCTCCAAAAATTATTCCAATGGAGATGCCTATGTTGATTTTGGAATCTATAGCTGATGCTACCAATGAGGAGTTTCGATTTTTTTTTCCAACAAAATTTTTTATTGCTCTAAGATAAATATTTAAAAATATTGAGATTAAAGCAATAATTATGATATAAAAAGAATTTGAAATGGGTTCTGGCCCAACTATTAGAGATGTGATTGATTCATAAAGAATATATCCTCCCGCAAAACTCATAAAACAAATTAAAACAATATTAACTAATTTTTCTTTATTAAATCTAATTCCAATACCTATCAATACAACAGCTAAACAATCCAGAAAGTTTTCAAAGCCCTCTGAAAGTAAAGATTCAGAATTAAAATAGCCGATAATTATTTTTAAGATACTTAAAGCAAAAAGACTAATAAAAGATTTTAGAAGGATACTCTTACTATTTAAGATGTTTTCTAAACGGCTTGTTTGTTTTACCAATCTCTTTTTCCATAAATCAATGTTTTGCTTACCTATTTCGGTTAATGATACCAATTTGTTATTTATATCCGCATATCTCAATCCAGCTAAATGATATATTGATGATTTCGCTGTTTCCTCATCAAAATAAATATTTGGGATAAAAATATTAAATATTCCTCTTATCTGCTTTTTTAAATCACTAAAAGGAATTGCATAATTTTTATTATTACTTAATACCTTTAAAGCAGCAAATTCAACTCTATTAATAGGAAAAATAGTATATTTTCGTCTATGAAATCCTACGGCTATTATTCGAATGAGAGGTCCTATTGAAACTATGGATAGAATAATTATTGCTAAAACTAAAATATAGAAAAACATTGCATAATCTTCTGTAGCTGGATAAAATGTAGAAAAAAAGAAAAAGCAGAATATAAATACTAGGAAAAATAAAATCCAAGGAATTGTTAAATTTCTTATAGATCTATTTATATGAAATTGTATAAAAATATTATTAAAAGCCTCAATAATATAATGAGCACAGAAAAACAACCCAAAATAACATATCCAAAAACTCCAAAAAATTTCAATGTTTCCTAAAAATATTTTTGTTAAAATAACCTCAGAAAGAATTGCAATAATGCAAAAGCTTAGATAAGTTATTAACACTTTTCTTGTATTTAATTCCCATAAATTCATAACTCTTTTATCTATTCCAAAGTATTTTTATTTAATATTAATTAGATTATAAAAATAAAAATCTATCCACCCAAATTAATTGAAAAATTGATTATTTTAATATTTAATTTTACGATAATACAAAATTATTTTTCCAGTAATCAATAGATTTATTTCAACAATTTGTAATTAGAAATTTATTCTTTTTCTTAAAATTTATAAATTTTGTATAGATTAGTTAGTTAATAAGACTATTAACTTTGGAAATTAAAAAAATAGATTCCTATGATTAATGTTTTGCTAACCGGAGCTTCTGGTAACATCGGTATAGATGTATTTCAAGAAATCCTTTCAAGACAAAATGATATTAATCTAAGAATCTTTGTAAGAGGTTCAAAAAAGAATAAAAAGCTTTTTAAACCATATAAAGAGCAGATAGATATTATCTGGGGTGGTATTTTAGATTATGATGCTGTTAAGAAAGCTGTTCAAGACCAAAATATTATAATTCATATGGCAGGTCTAATACCTCCAGAATGTTATAAAGATGATGAATATACCTATAAAGTGAATGTCATTGGGACGAAAAACATTTTGAAAGCTTCAAAAGAATTAAAAAAACCTCCTGAAATAATCTATACTTCGTCAATAGTAGTGTATGGGGATCGTCTTGACGATCACTTGATTAAAGTGGATGATCCACCATCTCCAAATGACATTTATGGACTTACTAAATTGCATGCTGAAAAGTTAATTCGAGAATCAGAACTTGAGTATCTTATTCTTAGGTTATCTTACTGTGCCTCAATAAGAATTTTAACAATGAATCCACTTTTATTTTTAATGCCCCTAGAAACAAAAGTAGAAATAATCCATACCAAAGATGTGGCTATAGCGATAGCAAATGCAATTAAAAATAAAGATGTTTGGAATCGTACTTTTCTTTTAGGGGGTGGTGAAGATTGTAGAATAGTTTTTAAAAAAAATGCAAACGATTTATTTGAGATATTGGGTTTTGGAAGGGATTTTCTTCCAGAAGATGTATTTGAGGAAGATGGTTTTAATTGTGGATATTGTGAGACTACAGAAGCTCAAAATCTCCTTAAATATCAACATCATAATTTAGAAGATTATTATGAAGAAGTTAGGGAATGGATAGGATTTAAACGGCATTTTGTGCCCTTAGTTAAGTGGTTTGTAAAAAAATTTTTATTGAGAAGATTGAAAAAAAGTAAATATTTAAGAAAAGAAGAACGAAGGAAGGCATTTGAAAAATACAAAAAATCGAAAAATTTTAAGATTACTTTTGAAAAAAAATTAATATTAAAAACTAAGGAAAAATAATCATAAAAGATGGGATATCATTATCATTTCATAATTTTCTTCTTAAATGATGAAGTTTGCTTTTAAGAAAAAATGTTGAATAAAGAAAAATAAAAAATTAAAATCTCAAAATTTTTTGACTTCTCTTCTGAATATATTTTTGGTGGTATTCTTCCGCCCGATAAAATTCCTTTGCTGGTTCAATTGCGGTAACTATTGGTTTCTTATGGATTCCTGATTCTTCCAACCTTTGTTTAGATTCTTCTGCCTCCTTTTTTTGCTCAGGAGTGTGATAAAAAATTACGGAGCGATATTGATTGCCAACATCCCATCCTTGTCTATTAAGGCTTGTTGGATTATGAATTTTCCAAAAAAAATCTAACAATTCTTCATAAGAAATAATAGAAGGGTCAAATTCAACTTGAACTACTTCAGCATGCCCAGTTTTTCCAGAGCATACATCTTTATAGGTCGGATTGGGATAATCGCCTCCACTATATCCCACCGTTGTGGATATAACTCCTTTTAATCGGCGGAACCGATCCTCAACTCCCCAAAAACACCCGGCGCCAAATGTAGCTTTTTCTGCTTTCATATTTAGAATAAAACCAGCGATCTAAAAAACATATTTATAATTTTTTAAAGATTAAATCACAAATTTGAATAAAATTGATAAGAGATTTGTGAAAAAAATCAATAATTTGAATATACCTATTTTTTCTTATATTTTTCACGCCACTTAGGTTCAATTTTTTCTAATGCGTGTTTTACTTCATTTCTAACCCAATAATG
>Ga0102944_1002127_pt1 | contig 11957 bp, 19 predicted proteins | sample SalPonD_shore_MG_FD_78172 | JGI IMG/M metagenome (GOLD analysis project Ga0102944, IMG submission 78172) | Salt pond soil microbial communities from South San Francisco under conditions of wetland restoration - Salt Pond MetaG... | ecosystem: Environmental > Aquatic > Marine > Intertidal zone >... | reverse complement strand
TCATATTCCCATTTGTGTCATATTCATAAGTGTATACATCACCATTAGGATACACCCTCTTAATCAGATTCCCATGTGAATCATATTGATAAGTATATGTACGATTATTAGGCAATACTTTCTTAATCACATTTCCATTTGTGTCATATTCATACGTGTATGTGCTACCATCAGGATATACTTTCTTAATCATATTTCCATCAGAATCGTATTCATAAGTGTATGTACGATTATTAGACAATACCATCTTAATCAGATTACCATCAGAATCATATTCATACGTGTATGTGCTACCATCAGTATATACTTTCATAATCATATTTCCATTAGCATCGTATTCATAAGTGTATGTATTACCATTAGGACGTACTTCCTTAATCAGATTACCACTAGCATCGTATTCATAAGTGATTACATAACCACTAGGACGTACTTCCTTAATCATATTACCATGCGAATCATATTCATATTGAATTCTGCTGTTTAGTTTAGCCTTAACCCACGTAACAAATCCACCGAAATCGCCTTTGATTTCACCAATTCTACTGAATGGAAACCCAATCAATTTATTGCGAACAGCAAAGTCAATACCTGACTGGCATGCAGTACGATCTTTCAACCATTTTACTGTTAGTACATTATTCATATTATTTCCTCAACTATATAATCTAGCCACAAGGCTAGTCAGTGTTTCAAAATTGCTTATATTATTCAATGACTTATGAATTTATTTTCTAGTCACAAAATACAAGTTCTGATTTCCTCAGATGTCAGACGTTTCTGCGAGAATATTGGGTCACATCCATTAGCAACATACACATAGCGAGTCTGCCCATCCTTCTTGTACTTTCTACACACAAACCTGTAGCCATTAACCACAAAAGTAGATACAAAACTACTCACTTTTGAACACACATCGACATAATCTTCACATCGCTTTTCTTAGCATACTTAGACGTTTTAAGATATTGCGAGTAGAATTCTTTCGAAATCTTACTGTTTGCTTTCGTACAAGAAGTATATGATTTGAATTCCTGATGAACCGTGCTAATGGTCGGCATACCAGAAGGATAACCAGAACCAGAAACAATCATAATAATCATCATCAAAACATATGTATTCATATTAATCTCCTTATGAATACCAAGTATTACACAGATTGTAACGAATGTCAAGCTATTAAGTGATTGTCTTTCCGGGTGTGCCTATTAGAACCTTTTAAACGATGGTGTTTGCAAGTCGCTCAATGTGTTCAATACCTTCCTTCATATGATCAAAACGGTGAGAACCGCCTTCATATGCAACTACTTTGGCACGTCCACAGTATTTATCGTAAGCCAGTTTGTAGTCAAACACTTCATCACCCTTGTCAAGAAGGACTAACATAGGATTTGAAATTGTAGAATTCGGCTTCAGTGTTTCAAGGTATTGTTCGTACTCATACCATTTATCAACAGCCTTCATATATTTAGGTGCTGGAAGTGGGTTGATTAAACATGTCGGTACATTAAATGCCGATCCTACATAATCTGCATAGTAGCCACCAAGGGAAGAACCTACGATCATGAAATCTTCATTATTTTCTTCTAGCTCTTCCAACATAGTGAATAGCTTTGATATTGCAAGGAATGGATGTTCATGCAATACAGGACCAACGACATGGAAAGACTTCCCAAGAATTTCAGTCTTTCCATTGGATGGACTTCCTTTATACCCATGAATGTAAACTACCCTCATACTATCATCCTTCATATACAATACGCTCGTTACAACTACAACAGCGGTATCCATATCCCTTATTGATTCTGTTGTGTTTTGTCTTGCTTACCTTATGAACACCAGTCCCACAATTACAAGAATATGAAAATCGCTCCTGTCTCCTAGAGTGCTTCTTTCTAATTTCAGCAGGAAGAACATAATTATGACAGCGGGAAGGTTCAAGTCCAAATACCTGCATGACCTTCTTCCACTCTTTACCATGACACCTCACACCATATCCAAACAACTTTCGTTGAACGATGTGTGCTACTTCGTGGGGGACAGTACGTTTGATGAATTCGTCGGTACAGTGTTCCAAGAATACAGGATTAAACCTGAGAAGCGACTTAGAAAAATTTGCCTCTCCGGCAAGATTAGTTCCCCTGATATTGAACTTAACTAAAATGCTATGTGGATTGATACCGGCATGAAGCAGTTCATTAGCAATATCAATATATTCCCTAACTGTAGAAACAACCTGATCCTGCAATTCAGTCATACGACACATAATCAACTCCTTTGTTTAATATGCAGCCATTCTTACATATTACAAAAGTGATGTCAAGTGTTTGTATCAATCAAGATTAACAGGAACATCTACAATAGGATATTTTGCCTCGTTGTAGAACTGCCTACGTTCTCTAGCATCATAGTCAAATCCCGATAGCTTATCATATAGGTCAAGGATATATGCCATAGACTTATCCTTATGCTTTCTCAATGATCTACCAATAGCCTGAATGATCCTGATAAAAGATTTGGATGGTGATGCCAGTATGATATACTGAAGATTAGGAATGTTCAGCCCGGTTGATATTAATTGGTATGTACCTATGATTACGTTCAATTTACCATTACGCATGTCTTCAAAATGCTTCTTGCGTTCTTCGGCAGGAGTATCCTTATCCATGAAGACACTACCTCCTATCTTCTCCTGAATAGCCTTACCTTCTTTAATAGAGTTAACAATAACCAATGTAGCTTTACCATTATCAGAAAGTTTCGCAATATGATCCAATCTACAATTAGATTCTGCAAGGAATGATAGCTTGGCACGCTTAATAGCTAGTTTACGCTTCTTCTCGGTTTTGGCAAGAATGACCTTAGAATCATTTTTAACATAAGCATTGAATTCCTTTTTGAATCCCTTGCTATAGTTTAGTTCGTTAACAAGAATCTTACAGTTGGTTAATCTTCCCATCTTCTGCATTTCATGGGCATCTACCTTAACCAAAACATCGCCTAGAACGCCACGAATCGAATTGTACGTAGCCTTTTCCTTCGGCATAGTACCAGTAAGCCCATAACGATAAACAGCGTTTATAGCGGCATTCATTAGCTTCTGAATGACTTTATCTGGATTGCCTTTCTTGGATTTATCGACATTACCAGCACCATGACATTCATCCACAAAGATACACTGAAAGATTTGCATTAATTTGCTAGTACCGTCCGATTGTAATGTATTCTTTAATGATTGCCATGTAGCCACTACTATGTCACCATCAACAGACTTTTCATCACCGTAGTAGCATGATACTGACAACCCTAAATCTTTCAAGTCTTGTGATGTTTGGTTGATGAGGTTAATATCTGGAACAATAACCAAGAACTTTTTGATTTCTGGGCGGTAAGAAGAAAGAACTTTGTATGCGGCTGCGAGGCCAATAGTCTTACCCCATCCCGTACATAGTTCAGCAATCCCACGTTTATATTTTAGCAATTCTTTTATGGCGAATACTTGGTCATCATATAGTTCAATCCCATATTCTTCGAACATCTTTTGATCGATATCATACTTATGGTTAGACCATGTATTATAAGGGTCTTTATAATCTACTGTGATTCCTTCTTTTGTTGAAAGATATCTCAACGCCAGTGGTACTAAGCCGGTCATGAGAATACCAGTCTTGTACGAATAGAAATCTACTTTGCCGTCCCATACGTTAGCCTTGTATGCTGGCATGAAATAATAGTTCTTCACGTGCCATCGCATATATTCAGACAAGTCTAAGAGTGCTTTTAGTTCTTCTGGTGTTGCGTTAGAACCTTTTATCTTAGAATGTACAGGGTTGAATACTTCTACAGAAATCACAGGTTATTTATCTGCCCCTATCAATCAATATTTACAACACTCGAATTTGATAAATAAGTACAAGAAAGAATTTAATTCTTTCGCATATGCGAATTTTGAAGGAGAACAACAATGGCTTTATATCCCGGTAAACTACTAGAACAGTATGCCGCACAGTACGTAACAGAAAAGGTTTCCACACAGTATACAGTAGCTAACCTACCTGCCGCTGCATCTAATACTGGTGTTCGTGCTTTCGTAACTGATGCAACCTCACCAACTTTCGGCTCTACTGTTGCTGGCGGTGGTGCAGTATTTACTACTGTTTACAGCGACGGCACTAACTGGATTGTAGGTTAACTAATCTAGTAATAAAGTAAGAAACAAATGGGGGTGTATATACACCCCCATTTTTATTCTAAGTAGTTCTTGTATTTAATCAGTCAATCTCCTTGCCATTCATACGGAGTATTTCGTCGAGGATGTTTGATTGGGTTGGAACGTCTTCGTCACTTGCCTGATAATGCTCGTAATTCATTATTACAAACCCATTAAATCCACCTTCATCACAATCAGCACTAACAAATCTAGTCATCACCTTTGGAAACTTGAAAAAGATGGCAGCGGCTTGGGCGAGTCCGGTGGGGGATTTCTTATATGGCATGAGCGGAAGACCGCGCATCCCTCCCGTTTCCATTATCGTCGGAACCCTTCTGCTATTGATAATGTTTTTGTTCGTCGGGGTTATAATTTTCCATCCCATCAACTCAGCAAGCATCAGCGATTTCTCTTCGATTGTTTTCATAGTCTATCTCCTTGTTTGTTCAATATGTTCACATATTATCAAAACATAGAACACATGTCAAGAAGATTCTACGCTTCATACTTACTACGCTCATGCTCCATAAGAACCAAACGCACTACGTTATTGATAGCATATGACCGCTGTTCAAAAGCATTCACAATAGCCTTCAACATTTCTTGCTGGTCGATAAGAGCATCTTTCATCAAGCATAGCTTACGGTAGTCTTTATCATGTGTAATGTAATACTTGACTTCTGTGGACTTTAATGCTACTGCATATTCCTTACTGTAGTAGTTATATAGTTCACCAGAAACACATTCTAAAGCAGTATCGCATTGTTTGATAGCAGACGATACCATTGCTAGTAATGACGAATAGAATGCATATTCTCTAGGGTGCTTTCTTGCAACCGTTAGAATATCATCCCTATCGATTTCTAGTTGTTCAATAGCAGTATCTTTGTTCAATTCTGCTTTAACAAGTTGTTTGAGAACTTCCTTGCATTTAGAATCGGCAGATTGAACAATAGACTCTACATCAGTTTTCACTATCCAAATCCTTAACCTTAGCATCTACAATTTCATCTACAAAAGTCTTGAACTCATCACCATACTTATGCTCAAGAAACTTCAACACGATAGAGAACTTTTCATCAAACATTTCCATGACTGACAAAAGTTCTACCCGCTTGCATGGCTGATTTAGGTTATTGATCTTGCTGTTCAATTCCTTACTAGACTTCTTCTGTGCTGCTCTACGTTGCTGTCTTGTTAGTTTTAAATCACTCATTATAATACACCTTTCCTTTTAAGTCTTACTTCTTTTCGTTTCTGATCTAATTTGTCACGCTTTTTGATCATTGCCAACATTTTTCGTTCATTTGAAGGGGTTTTCGCAAACAGAGAATTAAATTCAATATCCCTATCAAGTTTCCCTATTTGTCTATCAAGATTTCTCAATCTTTTGAAAATGGTCGAAGCGGCACGGCTCGAACGTGCGCCTGTAGTACGTCTACTCATGTTCTATCCTCCTAAACTACGCTTCGAATCAAACATTATACCATACGTGCTATAATCTGTCAATGATATATGCCTGTGAATCCCAATACCGATAAGCCATTTTTCTAGCAAGTTTATACTTTGTATTATCGCTAATCTTTCTTTTGTGGAGCCTTGGCGCTGATTTTACTTCGGCTATGAACAAACGAGAATCATGAGATTCATAATATACATACAATCCAGCATATTCGGGAATATCACACTTGTTTTCAATTTCTTTAGGTATTAGAAATGAGAAATAGTTACAATTGTTTAATCCTTCTTGCAAGCATTCGTGTTTTGGACGTTCTTCAACAAATTTACCATACCCAGCACCAAAAACCTTACGCCCTTTATACTTATCGTCATTGATATGGCTGTCTATTTCAGTAAGAACAGTTTTCTTGAAATCTGCTTTAAAGTCAGATACGCTTCTTTTAATTTCAATCTCGTCTACAAACCCAGACTTCCTAACACCACACAAATCCATTTCATGAAATCTATAATCTAAGTAGACATTAGGAACAAGCAATTCATACCTCTGAGATGTGCTAAGATAGAAAGCGTGTTGTATTCTCCGCATGTCAATCATTTGATTCCCTCGTAATCATTAGATTCTTCTTCCATATTCTGAATGGTTCCCAAATCTTCTAAACCTAGTGTGGTGTAGTTGATCTTAAACTTAGACCACCAACCATCCTTAGCATTACGAACCTTTGCCTGCCACAGTTTGATCAATCCTAACTGCTTTTCAGCCGGGGTTTGACATATCGTTCCAAAATAACCAACCGCATGAATCTTACTGATACCGCCAGCAACAGACGCAACATCTGGCGTAGCTGCATTCATCCCTTCACGGTTCAACTGAGTGGCAGACACAATAGGTACGTTCAGTTCACCACTTAGACCACGAATTTCTTCAGCAACATACTTCTCAAGAATGTACACATCAGATACCGAAATCTTCTCATTACTACGCATAAGGGACAGATAATCGATATAGATGATATCTGGATAGAAGCCATTGCTAATGAAATACTGTTCAATATATGCTTCCAACATATGAGTATTAAGCGATGTAGAAGGATAGTATTTAAGCGTTAATGATCCACCAGTAGCTTCATGAATAGCTGTAAGGTACTTAGCAGACTTAGACTTTTCAGCAATAACCATATCCTTAGACTTATTCAAGATGATGGAATCATATCGACTTGCAAAGACTTCTTCAGACAGTTCTAGTGTTACTGTTAGTACATTAAGACCAGCAAGTACGTTCTTAGCTGAGAAATTGGTCAAAAAGATTGACTTACCGCCGCCAGTTCTACCACCAATCAGATGAAGTTCCTTCTTCTCCCATCCCCCAAGAATATCATCCATACATCCATATCCTGTAGGGATAATATTCTTAGAGTCTTCAAGATATTCCAGTCTCCCCATAATATCTTTGAAAAAGTTTAGACCCAGATCAATATCGACAGAGGCAGATGCAATTTCCTTGATCTTCTTATCTAAGGTTGCATAATCAATATCTCCCTTTTCCAACATAGAGATACCGTCAGAAAGCAATGAACGCATCATACCATGTTTGTAAAAATCATTCATAGATGATATGATGTAGTCTTTCTCTACATCAGTTGCTTCGTCTGTCTTGAATTGTTCTAAAGGGTCGAAACCTAGTTCTGTTTCTAAAATCGTATTGGTTGGTAGGCTATTATGCTCTTTGATAAATGACTTTACATATTCTAATGTCTTCCTACACTGTGGGTCTGTGAAGAAAGAAGGTTCTAAAAATTTAGAAACCTGTAGATAAAGTGATCTATCTCTAAGCAACCAACCAACTAACCTATGTTGCTTATCCTTATCCAATGCCGATCCTTTATATTAGTATTTTATAATATTCTAATTCTTATATTGAGAAAGCATCAATTGTCGCTTCCACTTAGGCAGCTTAGATACTTCTTCTACAGATAGTTTGAGGTGTTTGGAAAGAAATAAAATTTCCCTTTTCTTATCATCTTCTGCCATGCTTAACTAAAGTCCTATATGTTTGTAAGTTGTTTCCCTTCTGTTAAAGGCGGCTTCTTGTCAGGGCGACTAGACTTAAACTTTCCCCTACCGGCGACCATCAATCCCTGTTGAAATCCATGAAGAAGTTCTTCTAATTTAACTACATCGTTTTCACGCATAGACCAATTACCAAAATGACCATACCTACACTTGTAACCAAAGATATATTTAATAGCAATCCAAATGCGACTAAAGAATGGTTTATCATCTAAGAATACAGAAGTATATAGCATTGGTTCATCATAACCATTTAGGTCAAGATCAAGCGTGAATCTGATAGTGTGCTCATTAGCACCACAACTACATTCAAAGTATTCTGTCCCGTCAAGCATCTTCAGACAACTCAACATCAATGTCTTCAACTTCATCTTCATTATCACCAAATGTTGAAGGAACTTCGAACTCTTTGATAGTGTCCCAATGCTGTTCGAGAATCTTTCCGAAGTCCTTGCGCTGGAACTTCGTATCACCAAATGTATACCATGCTCCATTCTGCTCTATTGTACCATTATCTTTCAATAGGTCAAGTAGCCCAGAATATTTGCTAAGACCTTTCTTAAAAGAAAGACTCATTTCTACTTTACCAAATGGAGGGCAGAAGCGATTCTTCTGGGTTGTTGCTGTGATTGTTAATCCAGTTACTTCCTTACCGTCTTTATCCTTCTTCTTACCAAGGAAGGTGACAATAGAACTTGTATATTCAAGTCCCTTACCGGCAGACATTTCATCAAATGGTACGTATCCAGAAGCGTTAGTATAGGTGTGATTTGCAACCAATAGTGCAGCATTCTTCTTCTGAATCATACGTGCGACTGTCCTGAAGATAGCCCTGCCTAGCTTCGCTCGCAACCCCATATCGCTTGCGTTCTTTCCTTCTAACGCATCCTTCAATTCCTTTTCTGTTGCTAGGTTTCCATATGAATCAAGAACAAACAAAACCTTTTCATTTGTAATGGATTCAAGCATTGCTACTTGCTTATTTTTATAAGACTCCATCGTATCTACTTCGACATACGCAACTCTATCAGTATCAACCCCAAGATTTTTTAGGAATGTACTATCAATAGCCGCCTCTGAATCGAATAGAACAACAAAATACCCCTTAGAAATCGCTTCACGCATGATAGAAGCCATTAGAAGACTCTTGCCAGTACCAGAGGGTCCAGCGAAGGTTGTAATGCGTCCTACGGGGATTCCTTTGTCTAGATACCCACTGAATAACTTATTGAGGCAATAGTTTCCTGTGGAAATCCAATCAGTAGGTAATGCACCATCAGCACCAATATTCGCATTAATCCCTTTCAAAGCCTTTACGAAATCTTTACTAAAATCTGCCATCAATTCCTCACCATATTTTCAATTTTGTATACAATCGATTTGATCTTATCAAGAAAGCTAAATTTTACTGCTTCAAATGATCCACTAACCTTCTTATACCATTTACCATCTACAAGTCTATAGACGTTCTTCTCTAAGCAGTTAAACTCTCTCACCATAGATTCTGTTGATGTGGTTGTATGGATTAGCTTCTTGTAGACATTCTTACCCAGTAGATATGCATGTAGATCATGAGAATATTTGAATAGATATGTATCTGACTTAACATTGTCACCAACATCTTCTAAAATTACTGCCCTGAACGGCATTGCAAATGTAAGGACATCATCAATAAACTTTCTAACCTCTTTCCCGCCAGTAGCAGAAAGGCTATTAACCATTTGCGTAATAATCTGGTTCTGAGTAGGACATACCTGATTAACCAGCATAGAAAAAATATATTTTGCCGTTCGCAAGCTCAAATACTTAGATGACGCAAATCCCAATAGCATAATTCTATGTTCTACAGAATAACAACCACTCTTAATATTCATCAGGCACGATGACACTTCTTCTTCAAAATCTTCTACATTTTTAATACTGTGGATAGAATCTAAAATCTCAGCAACAGCACTTGTAGATGATTCAAAAACACCAACACACTGATTAGTATTCGAATCAAAGACGTTCACTATTCCAGACCCAACAGGACTTTCTTCTATCTTAAACTTCATTAAACACCTCTAAAATTTAAAAAGAAGTGGGGTGGTAGAACCCACCCCACCATTATGAGACTAGCTATTAATCTTAGCTAGAAGAGCTTGCAGGTCAGCATCGTCATCAGTAGTTGATGCGTCTTCCTTAGCTTCTTCCTTTGTTTCTGGAAGGCGTGCAGTAGTGCCATTCTCTACAGCATCTTCCCTATCATCTTCTTCACTAACAGAACTATTGCCATTTAGAATGTCAGATAGTTCTTCATATGACAAAGCAGGCTCAATATCTTCTACTAGATCGTGGCGTGCTTCGAACAATGCTTTAATCACCTTCTCATTGTCATGAAGCTTTGTCTTTGCCCTAGCAAAGTCTGATGAATCGTAGTTAGGGTAGTCCTTCTTCTCGCCGCGACGAAGTTTGAAATCGTATCCTTCAATTGGGTGGAAGAAAGCACCAATTTCATCATCTTCAATAGCTGCTTTGAACTTAGATTCGATGGTCTTCCCATACCACCAAACAGTAGGTTCATCGAGATTTGTAAGTCCTAGTTCTTCAGCATTCTTAACCCTAACAAATGCTCCGAACCTACGTTTCTTCCAGAACTTAGCACCAGTTTCAGTATCCCCACGGTCATAATAAGTCTTAGACTTTTCACAAAAAGGACACTTTGCCGTATGGTCAAACTGCTGCGGACATGTATAGAATCTTCCCTTGCCATTTAGCTGGTGGTAGATGTGCTCTACACTCCAATGCTTGTTATCATATCGTGGCATAACACGCACAATGGCTTCATCGCCTACTTTCATCTGCTTGGCAGGATTGAACTTTGTATCATCGTCTTCAAACTTTGGATTATCGTCTTCTTTGATTCGTTCACGTAGTTCATTAATATCAATATCAAAATCAAAATCACTCATACTTAATTTTCCTCATTACTTAGTTATAGAATTACTTGATTTTTGAGTGGCAAGTCCACCTACTAACCTCCGTAGAGGTAGTTTATTTATCGTCTCATCCCATCGTCATGTTGTTCAGACGGTTGGTGATATTCAAAGCGGTTTCTGATGCGTTTACTGGCTTCTCATCGCCTTCTAACGACTTGACATACATCTTGTATGCTGCGGTAAGACACTTCTTCTCTACATCGATATCTGCTGCCAGTGTCTTAACAATCTCATTCTTCTGACTACGTTCCTGAGAAATGCGTTCATCAGCAATCATCATTTCACGAAACGCATTCATGATCTTCTTATCATTCTCTACAGAATACACTACACCTTCACTCATTGTTTACTTTCTCCTTTTTAGTTCCGTCACCATGATATTTTGAACGGTCTTGATAGTAATGCTTTAAACCAGCAGTAGCTTCAGAAGGCTTCACCGTTGGTTCGTATGGTTTGAAATCTCTTTCTGTGAATCCCATTGCGTCATTGATGTTCATTGTTAAATTTGATGTTGCTGCTGTATTAATATTAGCCATCCTATTTACTCCTAATCTTTACATATAGTTTATCTGGTGCAGTTTCATAATACTGGAATAGTGCGGGGCATAGCCACCCATTCATATCTAGTTCATCACACCTATACCAATTACCACCACAGTCCTCTTCAATTCGTTCTAACATTACGGTATAGTCTGGAAATGGTGCTGATGAAAACAATAGACTGACACCAGATTCAAAATCAGGAATACCAGAACATAATGTGTCTAACATTGTATCGATACCAGCAACAAACGGCTCCCTTACTAATCCAACCGAAGGATCGTCAAACATCCATACATCATTATCTTTATAAGGTCGAATACAAAAGATACTGTTATTACTCATACGAAGCGCTCCTTAACCATCTTACTAACTAGTGCAGCATCATACTGCCCATTATATTCATCCTTGAAATGCTTCATGATCTTACCAATGTTGCTCATTCCTTCATCAATACATGCAGAGATAATGAACTGAATTTCAACATCATCTAACTGCTTTGGAAGGTAAGATTCAAGAATCTCAATTTCTTTGACAATAGTTGAGGATGTCTCATTGTTGGTAGTGTATGCTTCTAACGAAATGTTAGCACGCTTGATAAAAGATTTGATAACCTCAATCACCTCATCATCTGTTACTTCACGAAGACATTTCTTACCTACTGCTTCACAATCAGAGATTAGAGGAGTAAGACAACCTTT
>Ga0102944_1002126_pt1 | contig 11958 bp, 11 predicted proteins | sample SalPonD_shore_MG_FD_78172 | JGI IMG/M metagenome (GOLD analysis project Ga0102944, IMG submission 78172) | Salt pond soil microbial communities from South San Francisco under conditions of wetland restoration - Salt Pond MetaG... | ecosystem: Environmental > Aquatic > Marine > Intertidal zone >... | reverse complement strand
TTTTTTTCCTCACAATCCCCTTCACGATGGGGCTGTGATTATAAGAAAAAACAAGATACTTGCTGCGGGCAGCCTGCTTCCCCTCCCTGCAACCCATAAACTCGGCAAACAGTTCAAAACAAGAACCCGTCACCTCGCAGCCCTTGGTCTAGCCCAAGAGACTGATACCTTAGTAGTTGTGGTCTCAGAGGAAACCGGAACTATCTCTCTGGCCACTGAAGGGTATTTGGAAAGAGGTCTTGATAAAACCCAGCTAAAAGAAAAAATTCAAAGTTATTTCACATAAAAAAATGAAACCAAATATAAAAAAAATATTCACAAAAAATCTTGGGCTTAAGATATTTTCTTTTTTCTTAGCTTTGATATTATGGTTCTCGCTTATTCCTGAAGAAAAAAAGTTTTCCGAAAAGACTCTGAGTGTTCCTCTTGAGCTTCACAACATCCCTTCTGACATCGAACTTGTCGAAATGCCGATGCAGACAGTGCAAGTCTCCATACGCGCCCCAGAGAGACTTATCAATCAAATCACATCCGCCAATGTTCATGCTGTGCTAGATTTAAAGAAAGCTTCCACTGCCCAAGAGGACTACACTCTAAGCCGCAGCATGGTGAGCATCCCTGATGGCGCCGAAGTTAAAGAGATCTCTCCCAGTCTGGTTAATCTCAAGTTCGAGAAAAGCAAACAATTGATGCTTTCCATAAGACCCAACATCATAGGGGAACTTCCCCCAGGATTTACTCTTTTAAAAACCGAAGTAGAACCTCCTGAAGTCTTGGTCAAAGGACCTGAAAGTAAGCTCAATGAAAAGGATGTAGTTCGAACCAGCCCTATTGATATATCTTATTTTAAACACACCACTGCCATTGAGGCTGACCTAATAACCCCGGCTCCTGAACTGACCATTGTGGGATCAAGAACAACAGCCCTTGTGAAGCTGCTCATTCAAGAAGAAAAATCAGAAGAACAAGCAAACAAAAAATCCAATGGATAGACTGTTTGGAACAGATGGAATTAGAGCAGTCGCAGGAAAATATCCTCTCGATTACTCCACAATCTATAAAATAGGAAAAAATCTAACAGATCTGCTTAGAAAAAAAAATCAGTCCCCCCGTATCTTACTGGGACAGGATACCCGTTCTTCAGGAAAATGGATCCAACAGGCTTTATTCCAAGGAATCAGAGATTCCAAAGGCGAGGCTGTTTCAGCTGGAGTGATCCCCACTTCTGCTGTGGCTGTTTTAAGCAAAATAAAATCATTTTCCTCGGGGATCATGATATCTGCTTCTCATAATCCTTATGAATACAATGGCATAAAAATATTTTCCTCAAAAGGAACAAAAATAAAAGATGATTTTGAACAAGAGCTGGAAAAACATATAATTAAATCAAAAGACAAAATAATTCCTTCCTCTTCAGAACCCTTAACTGATAATGATCTGAAAAATGAATATATCCAATTTATAAAAAGCAAGTTTGCATCAGGAAACTTTCTGAAAGATATCAAGGTGGTGATTGATTGTGCCAATGGGGCAAGTTCAGATATCGCTCCAAATATATTCTCAGAATTGGGTTTTAACACTGTGCCCATCAACACTGAACCCAATGGAAACAACATAAATTCAAATTGTGGTTCCTTATTCCCAAACAAACTAGCCCATAAAGTCCTGGAAACAAAAGCTGATATGGGGATTGCTTATGACGGAGATTCAGATCGGGCTATATTCATCGATGAGAAAGGCAAGGTTTTAAATGGAGACCACACCCTTTTTATTCTATCCAGGTATATGAAGGAAAAAGGGCTGCTTAATTCAAGTAAAATAGTGGGAACTGTCATGAGTAATCTTGGCTTGGAAAAAGCCCTTAAGGCCATGGGACTCCAACTTATCCGAAGTGATGTGGGCGACAAATATGTTTATGATGAGATGATCAAACAAGAAAGCAATCTAGGGGGCGAACAATCAGGACACACCATTCTTCTCGATGAATGTCCTACCGGAGACGGCATACTCACCAGTTTAAAAATTATTCAAATCATGATTCTTAAAAACTGCCCCTTATCTGATTTATATAAAGGATTCCATGAATATCCCCAGGTTCAAAAAAATATTAAGGTCTCAAGAAAGGAAGACTTTAGTCATTACCCCGGAATCATGAGCGCACTAAAAAAAGCTGAACAGGAACTTAGTGGAAAGGGTCGGATTAAAGTCCGTTACTCCGGAACAGAACCCTTAGCAAGAGTGATGATCGAAGGAAAAAATAAGCAAGAAATCGAAAATCTGGCCCAAATGATTTCAAAATCAATTTCTAAAGAATTAAAATGATATAATGATTTACAATCTAAAAAAACCATTTAAAGGAGGACCGTTATGAGACTAGCGGTTAATATAGACCATTTCGCAACCTTAAGAGAAGCAAGAAAAAGCAAAGTGCCAGAACCTGTATTGGCCGCACTTCTTGCAGAACAGGCAGGAGCTTCAGGCATTGTCTGCCATATCCGAAGTGACAGAAGGCATATCAAGGAAAGAGACCTTCATCTTTTAAGGGAAACCATAAAAACAAAACTAAATATAGAAATGGCAGCCACCGAAGAGATGAAAAATATCGCTTTGGAAGTCAAGCCTGATATCGTTTCCCTTGTCCCAGAAGAAGAACATGAGCTGACCACTCAGGGCGGACTTGATGTCATCAAAAATAAAGATAAATTGGCCGCTCATATTCAAAGCCTTCTGCAAGGTAAAATTCGTGTCAGTATTTTTGTGGATCCTTCTGAAGAACAGATTAAAACTTGTCATCAATTAAAAGTAGATTTGATCGAAATTAACACAGGCAAGTACGCTGAACTTGAATCCGGACCAGAAAGAGATAAAGCTGAACAGGAAATAATAAAGGTTGCCCAAACAGCCCATAAATTGGGACTTGAAGTTCATGCAGGCCATGGTCTTGATTACTGGAATATCCATCCCCTAGCCTCAATTCAAGAAATCAAAGAATTCAGCATAGGATTTGCCATAATCGCCAGAAGTTCGATAGTGGGTATAGAAAAAGCGGTCAAAGATATGCTCAAGCTTGTGGTATCAAAAACTTAAATAAAAAGAGGAGTGATCCCATGGATGTGAAAATAAACCTGGATCGTCTGAAAAAGAATTTGATGGAGCTTTCTGAAATAGGCAAAGATCCTGGAGGAGGAATAAGCCGCCCCTCATTCAGCCAAGCTGACCTGGAAGCGAGGCAGTGGCTTAAAGATAAAATATCCTGTGCGGGCTTGTGCGTAAGCCAGGATGGAGCCGGCAATATATTTGGAACCTTAGATGGACAAGGCAAAACTGTTATGGCGGGCTCGCATATCGACACTGTGATCAACGGAGGGATGTTTGACGGCTCGGTGGGGGTTTTGTCTGCTCTCGAATGCCTTCAGAGAATCAAGGAAGAAAAAATCAACCACACCAAACCTTTGTCTGTGGCTTCCTTTACAGATGAAGAAGGAAACCTGGTGGGAGATTTTTTAGGGTCAAGGGCTTTTACCGGAACCATAAAAAGAGAAACACTGGAAAAAGGCCAAACCCAGTTCGGCACCACTTTAAACAGCATTTTGAAAAACACAGAATTCACCATAGATTCCATCATGAATGCCAGCAAACAGCGGCCCCAAATCCAAGACTTTATTGAAATCCATATAGAACAGGGGCCTGTACTTGAAACTGAAGATAAATCCATAGGCATTGTGGAGAGTATTGCCGGAAAAAACTACTGGACATGTTTTTTCCAAGGGCAAGCCAGTCATGCTGGGACGACTCCCTTTGAACTCCGTCATGATGCGTTTTTAGGTTTGGCTGATTTTGCACTTAAAGGAACTCATTATTTGGCTAAAGAACACTATGGAAGCATGTTAACCATCGGAAGAGTACATATTCATCCGGGGGTCTTTAGTATCATTCCAGGAAGAGCTGATTTCTCTGTTGATTTAAGAAGCCAATCCAGTAAAACTCTAAAAGAGATCGAAAAGAAACTACTTGAAATTGCCGAAGATATATCTGTTTCAAGGGGACTTCATTTTGACTACAAAGTGATCGATAAAACAGACCCAGTCAAAACATCCGCTCATCTTCAAAACCTTATGAAAAAATATTGCGAGGAACTCGATTATTCATTTATGAGTATTAACAGTGGGGCCGGACACGATGCGCAAATCTTAAATTCAATTACAGATGTTGGTATGATTTTCATCCCTTGTGAAGATGGAATCAGCCACTCCCCAAAAGAAAAAATTAATTGGAAAGACTTAGAAAAAGCCACCAATCTTTTGTTAAGAATACTGATAGATCTGTCAGCTTAAAACTATTCAGTCTCAATAAATTAACCTGAATTATTCACGAGCCAAGGTTGTATAGAGCCTAATGAAATTCAGGTATGGCTGAAGCGACTTTGAAGATGTTCTTGCGAAGAACGAAGTGATGAAGCAATCTCATCTTTTTACGAAGCATAATGAGATTGCCGCGCTCCCTTGCGGTCGCTTGCAATGACGAACAGAGCACAAGCCATATCTGAATTTCAGATCGGCTCGCCTCAATGGTAAAAAAATGGCGATTAGAATAAATTTTTTAATTAATAAAAATGTTCAAGTCATTGTTCTTGAAAAAATCTTGTACATAGCTGAAAATGAATTATTGATGAAAACATCGCCATTTTTTTATGAATAATTCAGGTTATGTGAGGAGGAGATTATGCATAATCATAAGCAACTCATATTAATGGCCTCTGCCCTTCTGATCTTTATAAGCCTTTCCTGTCAAGAACCTTATGAAAAAGAAGATACATTTTATCCCTACTGGCATCAGAGAGCCTCACTTTTTAAAACACTCCCTAATTTCGAAAATGAAATTGTTTTCTTAGGAGATAGTCTAACGGACGGATGCAATTGGGGTGAGATATTCCCGAAAAAAAACGTGGTAAACAGGGGCATTACCGGAGACCAAACATCTGGAGTGCTTTCCAGGCTGAATGAAGTGACCGAGTCGCAGCCTTTAAAAGTCTTTTTAATGATTGGCATAAATGACCTCGCCCAAGGTAAAATTGAAGAAGAAGTCGTCTACAACATCAAACAAATAGTGAAAATCATCCATAAAGGATCACCCGGCACAGAAATCTTTCTCCAAAGTCTACTCCCAGTTAATAACAACTTTAAAAATTTCCCAAACCACACAAATAAAACAGAACACATAATCAGAATAAACAGGGCTTTAAAAAATTTCTCTGATGTCAATGACATCACATACATCAATTTATATTCTCTATTTGCAAACAAAGACAACCAGCTCAATCCAGAATACACCAATGACGGAGTGCATTTAAAGGGAAGTGGTTACTTGGTTTGGAAAGAAGCTGTTGAGAAATACATCAATTGATTTTTTTAGCTGTGCTCTATTCATAATCTTCTGGTTTGGGCTCATAGCGACGCATTTTCTTCTTTTCAGATCTTTTCTTTTTTTCCTCTAGCATTCTTTCTTTGGCTTTTTTGGAACGCTTTCGCTTTTTGCGTCTTATTTTCTCGATCCTCTTCTGTTCCTTGCTTTTCTTTTTAAGAATCATTGATTCTATTTTATCAACGAGAAGCCTCCGGGCAAGAAACCGGTTTATGGACTGGACTCTTTCTCTCTGGCATTTTACTTCAACTCCTGTGGGAATGTGTTTCAAATAAACACAAGTGGCAACTTTATTGGCTCTCTGCCCCCCTTTGCCGCTTGAACGGACGAAATTTTCCTTTAAATCTTTTTCATAAATCTTTAACTTTTTCATCCTCCGACGCAGTTCTCTCTCTTTTGATTTCTTAACTCCAAAAGAAAGTTTTTTAGCCATTGTGATATCCTCAAATCTTTGATTCAGTGCTGCTGTATTAATTCTATTCTTTTTGCCCATGAATGTTAAGATAGAAAACATTTCCATTTTTATTATTCCATGGACCTAAACTCTTCCTACAGAAAACATATTATGCTAGACTATTTATATGGGTCAGTTCATAATCTTATTAACAACTATTTTCGCCCTTTTAACCACTCCCCCTACCCCTGTTTCCAATAATATTCAAAGGGCCTTTCTGCAAAACAATCCTCACAGCCTCTACTCTCTATTTCCTAAGGGTTATCATGTTAACTTTTCATTCCCTGAGCCGATTTCTTTTTCAGATCAACTCACTGACCAGCAAGCTTATTTTCTTTTCCAAAAAATTTTCTCAGACTATTTGACTTTTGAATTTTACTCTTTATCAGAAGCAGGAGAGGTTCAGAACAGGAATTATATTTATAAAGCTAGATGGTCGTTTAAGGACAAAAACAACAACAACCAGTATGTGTTTCACCTGTTTTTTCTTCTAAAAGAATCAGAAAAAGGGACAAAAAATAAACCTGGAAAATGGAATATCATAGAAATAAAAGCAGAGAGAATTTGAAAAAAGACAAGAACAAGCAAAAAAAAGAAGTCCTTCTGTTCAGCTTTTTAATCAGCACCCTTATTTCTGTCATTATACTTCTTCTCTGGCTCATCTATCCCCTATTCATTTCTTCCAACTACTACCAAAACAGCCTTAATCAATTAAGAAGTAAGTCGAATGACATAAAAAACGAATTTTCTTCTGTAGTGGAACAAGTTCTCGATAAAAACGAGATCTTAAAATCCACTGACCTTCCCGAAGAAGAAGATCAAATCTATTCTTATTTTGATAAATTCCATTTAAATAAATCACATGAAGGCATTGCTGTCTATAATAAATCAAACCAAATCAAACTCTGGTCCGGTAAAGTGATAGACATCCAGCAGATTTTACTCGCTCAAAATAATATGGACATTAACGAGCAGCATACCTTTTTAATCAAAAATAAAGCGTCGGTTTATTTGATCTCTATAAATAAAGATAAAAAAAGGCGGACTCTTGCCTTTTATTATTTATTGGCATTCCTTCCTCAATTCAAAGCTCAGTATCTTCAGGAACATCATTTTTTAAAAGATAAATTGATGTCAAACTGCAAAATTGACTACTGGGATTTTAGAGAAGACATATCTGGTTTTGAAAGAATATTTCACAAACACAACGACGAGTACATAGGCCAGCCTCGACTCCAAAATGAAATACAAACCATATTTTTTCCTTTGAGAAATGAACAGGGCCACATAATGGCAACAGTAACTTTGAGTTCTCCCCCTTTGAGTTCGCTAATTTCCTCTCAAAAACAGAATATACTGCTGGGATTTTATGTCTTTTTTGTGCTGTCCCTGATCCTTCTGCTTGTGTATATATTAAAGTATCCTCGGATTTTCAAAAAATTCAACTTCTTACAAAAACTTTCTGTTATTTTAATCTTGATATTCATCCGTCTTGTTTTCTTTCCTATAAGCAGACTGGAACATGTTTCTTCACTCCCCATTTTTTCACCTGCTGCTGCCAGCTTTCTTTCTTTAGGTCATCTCACAAAATCTCCTGCAGACATTTTACTCACCTCACTTCTACTGGCTTCAATCATTGGTTTTTTTCTCTTCCAATACAACAAATACATAAAGAAGAAGCACCCAAAATCTTCTCTTCTGTTGAGTGTTCCCTTGGGTTTTTTATCCTCACTCATATCGGTTTTTGTCATCCACATTTTGCAAGAACTTCTTCACCGCCTGGTATTCAACACCAAACATTCCTTATTGAATCTCTCTTTAAAACCATCTTTTTTTATTCTTCATATCAGTATCCTGTTGTTTGTTTTTAGTTTCTTGGCTATCGCTTATATGGCCGTAAAAACGACTTCTTTTTATTCCAGCAACAAGCTCATTCCATTTGCCTCGCTTCTAGTCACATTTTGTGCTTATACTTTAATCACTATATCAAGAACTCCAACTCTCATGGTGTTTCTTCAGGCGGTTGTTCTGTTCTATCTATTCACTCTGACATGCTTCCCCTCCCTTAAAAAAAGGAAGGAATTTATGTTTTTAGGTTTTGTGATTCTAGTCCTGTTCATTCACTCTTCACTGCACCTGATAAGCATGGATAAAAAGAAAGCGATTTTAGGATCCTCTCTTAAAAATACAATCATTTCTCAGGAAGATTGGGCTTTATTCCTCATTCAGGAATCCATACAGGAAATCAAAGAAAATCAAACTCAGGTTCTGACTTTTTTCCTCCATCAAAAGCCCCCGGAAATAGCAGCATCGCTTTGGAAAAGGACTCTCGTCGCACAATTTAACTGGTATTCCAGCTTAGAAATGGTCGATCCAGATGGCAACCTCCTTTCCAGATTCTCTTTAAATATTCCAAATCTACAAACCGGAACTGAACTTCCTTTTAGTGAGGAATGGACCATTTTAAGACAGACTATAACTCTCTTAGGAGAGGAAAAGCTGTTTCTTACGGGATATAAAGACTGGATAGAAAATAACCACTACTTAGGAAGAACTATACTATCGCTTTCTGTGGGCTATGAAATGCTTCCCTTCCTTTACTCGGCAAATCCTTATTTTGAACTCACCAGAGCGACCTCGATTCCTTCCCTAAGACACATCAACCTCAGGTTTGCTATTTTTAATCCTCAAGGAAAAATAATATTCAATCCAAATAATATATCAAAAGGGATATCTCCCCAAACTCTCCATGAAATTCGTTCCAATGATCAACCTGTTTGGGCTGTTTTCTCTGATAAAGGGAAAAAATTTAAAAGTGTGTATTTTGAAAAAGGAAACTCTATTTATTCACTTTTTATTCCCAAGAAATCTTTTATGACCCACTCCGTCGAATTTTTAACCATTTTTTTTCTCTACGTTTTCTTTATAGCTTTGGTTTCTTTTGTCTTTTTTGCTCTCAGCCACAAGAAAAAAATCAAAAATCCATTCTGGTCTTTTTCAAACCGGGTCTATATTTCATTCATTGCGGTATCCCTAATTCCCCTTCTGCTTTTTTCTCTCTTAACCAGGAGTTTTTTCTCTCAAATATTTACCCAACAATTAACTGAAGAAGCAGAAGCCCAAGCTCAATTCGCTCATAGCATCATGGAAGACTTTACTTTTTTCCAAGAAGAAGAGCAGCTCACTGTAACCCTTCCTCCTGACGAAATGGTTATGTGGATCAGCTCTACCATATCCAATGATGTGAACCTTTATGTTGAAGGCAAGCTGACCTCTTCAAGCCACAGAGAATTCTTTGACTATGGAATCCTGCCTGAACTCATAGACGGTGATATCTATTACAGAGCTCGGTACCAAAACAATCTTTTTTACACTCAAACTCAAAAAATAGGCGAATATTCTTTTCATACCCTGACTATTCCTTACGAACATAATGATTCTTTTCTTTTGATCTCCCTTCCTTTTCCCTTGGAACAAGAAGAAATCTCTGCTTTTTCTTATGAGCTTTTTGAATTTTTGGGGTTCATCTCCTTTTTCTTTATCACAGCTGTGCTTGTTCTTGCCAAAGGAATAGGGGATATGATTTTAAATCCTATCCAAAGGCTTCTTTCAGGCACTAAAGAGGTCAGTTTGGGAAATCTTGAAGTATCCATTGATTACAAAAAACAAGACGAGATGAAAACACTGATTGATGGCTTTAACACCATGGTGAAAAGCCTTAGAAAGCACCAGCAAGAACTTGCGGACATCACCAAAAAAATAGCATGGGCAGAAATGGCAAGAAAAGTAGCTCATGAGATCAAAAATCCACTCACACCCATACAGCTCTCAGCTGAACACATTATGCAGGTTTACGAAGACAATCGAGAAGATTTCAAGAAAGTGCTCAAGGAATCAACTTCCTATATAGTCACAGAAGTTGAAAATTTAAGAAAAATCGCCCAGGATTTTCTGGAAACCTCTAAAAAAGCATCCTTGCAAAAAGAAACTCTAAATCTCAAACAAATAATCAAAGAGACCATAGAACCCTATAAAAGCATTTTATCTGAAAGAATCCAATTCAAAGAAAAATATGATGCTGAAGATATGCTTTTCTCTGGCGATAAAGCAAAAATAAAAACAGTTTTCAGAAATATTCTTACCAATGCCATTGAATCAATCAAAGACAGGGGAGTGATCGAGATAAAGGCTTCTTCAACAGATGATGAAATAAGCCTTGAAATAATGGATACAGGCTCCGGAATACAGAAACAAATGTTGGAAAACATTTTTGAGCCATATTTCTCAACTAAAGAAGGGGGAACAGGATTAGGTCTGCCTATAGCGAAAAAAATACTCGAAGATCATGAAGGAAGCATAAAAGCATCTCCAAACAAACCCACCGGACTTAAAATATCTATAACCCTAAAAAAGATCGAATAAAAATTCTCTTAAAATATAAAGCTGTTATTTTTTCTCTTCTTTCAACTCAATAAGAACCCCATTCAGGTTTTCTGGATGGATAAAAATAATGCGGCTTCCTCCGGCTCCCGAAACTGGACTTTCCTGAACAAAACGGATTCCTTCTCTCTTAAGCTCCCTGATCTTTTGATCTAGGTTATCTGTTTTTAAACAAAGGTGGTGGATTCCTTCTCCATGACTATTTATAAATCTTTTTATTGGAGAATCATCTCCAACAGCCTCAAGAAGTTCAATCAAAGGTCCGTGGTCAAATTGAAGTGTCACTACTTTCACACCTCGGTCCTTAATTTCTTCGATTTCTCCCTTTTTTAGATTGAACAATCGTGTCCATTTATTCAGACTTTTTTCAAGCTTATTCACCGCAATCCCTATATGATGTATTTTTTCTGTCATTTAAGAATCCTTAAAATTTTGAATAAAATTTTCTGCTATGGTGTATGGATCCGTCTCTTTTTTAAAAATTTGATCCACATAATCTTCTAAATCATCACCCTTCATATTTTGATCGATCAATTGATAGATCTTTTCACGAATGATATCTTTCAACATCCACAAGATGAGCCTTTTTTTTCTGGCCACCTTCAGCTTCTCTTTTTGCCCGATTGCAAAATTCTCTATTTTCTCTACCAGTGAATCAACATTTTTTCCAGTTGTGGCCACAGTCTTAACTATAGGAGGGATTTTTTTTCTATCCAACCCCAAATCCAACATCGCTTTCAACTGACGTTATGCTTTTTCTGTCTCAGATGAGTCTGCTTTATTTAAAACAAATATATCAGCAATTTCCATGATACCTGCTTTAAAAGCCTGGATATCATCTCCAGTTCCAGGCGTTAAAATGACCACTATCAGATCTGCGAGTTTAACTACTTCCACTTCATCCTGCCCCACTCCCACTGTCTCTACCAGGATAATGTCCTTTCCCCCTGCTTCAAGAACAGTGATAGCTTCACTGGAGGCTTTGGAAAGACCCCCCAGATGTCCTCGAGTTGCCATGCTTCTTATAAAAACATCTTTATCTATACTGTGACGTATCATGCGGATTCTATCACCCAATATAGCTCCCCCACTAAAAGGGCTGGTGGGATCAACGGCAATGATTCCGATTTTTTTTTGTTTTTGCTTGAAAAGACCAACCATCTGATCCACTAAAGTGCTTTTTCCCGAACCCGGTGCTCCTGTGATTCCAATAATGGTAGATCTGCCAGAATAAGGAAAAATCTTCTTTAGAATCTCCTGGGCATGATCATCCCTATCTTCAATCAAAGAAATAGCTCTGGCCATAGCTTGAGGATTTCCCTTTAATATCTTATTTACAATATCCATTCTTCACCTAACCTGAACTATTCATTATAGCAAAACCTTCACTCAGTCAAAAGAAAAGAGTGGCTCAAAAATATTTTACTCAGGCCTTAGCCTGAATTATTCACGAGTCGAGGTTGCTGTAGATGCAAGGCGCAGGGCATGAAGTCGTGGTCCTTCACTACGAATGCCCTGCAACGAAGCAGATGCAGTGAGATTGGCTCGCCTCAATGGTAAAAAATGGCGATTAAAATAAAATATGTTAACAGAAAAAACATTCAAAAACATCGTTCGTGATAAAAACTTTGTTATCGCTGAAA
>Ga0102944_1002125_pt1 | contig 11959 bp, 6 predicted proteins | sample SalPonD_shore_MG_FD_78172 | JGI IMG/M metagenome (GOLD analysis project Ga0102944, IMG submission 78172) | Salt pond soil microbial communities from South San Francisco under conditions of wetland restoration - Salt Pond MetaG... | ecosystem: Environmental > Aquatic > Marine > Intertidal zone >... | reverse complement strand
ATTCAATGGCCAAAAAGAACTCAAATAAACTTGCATTATCAATCATCACCTTCATTTTCTTTATGTGGGGATTCCTTACCGTGATGAATGATATTCTAATTCCGCATTTGAAATCCATGTTTCACCTGAGCTATGCCGGGACGATGCTCATTCAATTCATGTTCTTTCTGGCTTATTTTATCATGTCGATGCCATCGGGTAAGATCGTATCACTTTTCGGATATAAAAATACCATTATTATAGGTTTGATCGTCTCCGGTATAGGTGGATTATTATTTTATCCGGCAGCCGCCTTGCCTTCTTATCCACTATTTTTGGCTGCCTTTTTCATTTTGGCGACAGGTATAACGATACTGCAAGTGGCCGCCAACCCATATGTGAGTTTATTAGGTCCCTCAAAAACGGCATCAAGCAGACTTAATCTGGCCCAGGCTTTTAATTCTCTGGGAACTATGATCGCCGGACCTATTGGCGGAATGTTAATTCTGTCGACTGCGGTAGTTACAGCTGCAAAATTTGCCAGCTATAGCCAGGTACAAAAATTGGCCTACCAGACGCAACAGGCACATACGGTTCAGTGGCCATATATCGGATTCGCTATAATCCTGTTCATATGTGCCGGAATTGTTTATCTGTTCCACTTACCTGAAGTTGTATCAGAGGAAGACCTGGAAGAGATACAGAAAAAGAAAGATCAATATACGTATCGCGAAGCGCTCAAACATAAACACCTGGTATTTGGTGTCGTCGCTATCTTTATGTATGTCGGTGCAGAGGTAACAATTGGCAGTTTCATGGTTAACTTCATCAGCTTGCCCAACATAGGACACATAACACAAAGTACGGCTGCCAAGTACCTTGGTTTCTATTGGGGTGGTGCCATGGTGGGGCGTTTTATTGGCTCTGCCATTCTTCAAAAAGTCAATGCCCGTAAGCTGCTTGGTATTTTTGCGGCTATAGCCGGTATTCTGGTACTTATAACCATGCTAACAACCGGTCAGATAGCCATGTGGGCGATTCTTTCGGTTGGTTTATTCAACTCTATTCAGTTCCCGAATATCTTCACACTGGGTATCGAAGGTATGGGAAGGCTTACGGATAAAGCTTCCAGCCTGTTGATCATGGCAATCGTCGGTGGTGCTTTAATCCCCGTTATTCAAGGTGTTATTGCAGATAATATCGGCGTCCATCATGCTTACATTCTACCGCTGATTTGTTACGCTTATATCGTTTTCTATGGATTCAAAGGTTCACAAATCCGGGAACGAGTGGTACCTGCTGCCACATGAGAGCAGAGGGAAAAAGTTATTGAGTTATTGGGTTAGTGAGTCTCTCGTTACCAACGAGACCTTGAGAACGAGGATTACTCAATCCATTTTCGTTACGAAACAAATAAGCTTTTTTTCTTAATAACTTAATATACTCAATAACTCTATAGAACCCTGCTCTTTGCTATTTCATGGATTCAATCCCAAAGCTTTGATATACCCCTTATTGGGTGTGCAATTTTGGAACTTAATATTTCTTAACAGCTCATCCAAAATGACTTGAGCTTCCTGCATGGAAGGACGGTCTTTGCGAAAATCCTTAAAACTATCACCCCATTCATCGGCAAAAGTCGTGATCTTATCCCAGTTTTCCGGTGGTTTGACAGTAACAATACCTCTTGGTGATTCAAGTTTCTTATACGGCCAGAACGACCAGCCGATATCATTTTTTTCCAGTAATTGGCGGAATTGATCCACCCATTGATCGGTGTTTTCACCGGATTCGCCGAGCCATATGGGTACATTATATTTATTGCCGTAATCAATATATTCCTGGATCTGATCCTGTTTCGGGGGCATCCAGTATTTATGGAATGAATAGATCATCTTACTATCAAAAGGCTTACCGAATACTTTGAAATTGGTGGCCCATTGTGCTCCCTCAACGATAATAATATGATTGGAATCCACTTCCCTGATTGCCTTCGTGATCCGTTTATATAGAGGAACCAGGTATTGATTAAGCGATGTATATTCTTTGAATGTCGGAATAGGCTCGTTCAATAAATCATATCCCAGAACTGTGGGATTATCATGATAGCGCTCAGCCAGTTTTTCCCAGATGGCTATGACACGATTTTGACTCTGCTGGCTTTTAAACAAAAAAGGATACCCCCAGCCATCATCAATATTTTCACCGGTTTGTCCACCGGGTGCCGCATGCATATCCAAAATAACATATATGCCTTCTTCACTACACCATTTTATAACATTATCCAGTGTTTGAAATCCCGATTTTAACCAAATGCCCGGATGATTTTCAGGAGTCAACACCCGATAATTGATCGGAACCCGCACAGAATTCATCCCGATTTTCTTCAGGTAGACAATATCTTTTTTTGTGATATAATTCTCCCGGTATTTCTTCCAGAACTCCCTGGCTGCCGCCGGACCGATTAGTTCGGTCACAACTTCATTGATCTGTCTTGGTGAAACAGCTTTTTTAAAACGCCACATATACCCTTCAGGTAACAACCAGTTTCCCAAACCAATACCTTTTAATAATAACGGTCGGCCATCGGGTGTCAGCACTTTCTTGCCCTCAACTTTCACAAAACCGGAATTATTCAAATTAGGTGTCTGTGCTGTGGCAATACCTGCAAACATCACCAATACCATTAAAATTGTCAGATAATAAATTCTTTTCATCTTTAATCCTCTCATTGAACTGATTAGTTTACTTCACATAAAACGGAACATTAGCCGTAGCCGCTTTTCCTTTTCCATCAAAAACATAAACAAAAAGACGATATGCACCGGCTTGCCCGGGGGATTTGAATGTCAACGCATCTCCCTTTTGACTTATAATATCCTGTGGATATACAATAGTATCTTTATTTCCTTTCACAGGTTTTTCGGATCGAATTTCCCATTGATAATGTAATGTATCCTGATCGATATCTCTCGATTGTACCCTGGCATGATGTATGGAGCCTGCAGATATTTTCATCAGTCCTGCATCCGAATGAAAGGAAATTATTCCGGGAGCAGAATTTTCGGGTTTATTACCTTTCCACGCAATAGACATGGCATCAACAGTACCCAAAGCAGCTTCGGATTTTGGCAGGAACATACTGAACCAGGTAGATGTCTGCTCCCATTTATGTCCCCAAAGAAATACATAGGAACCGAGTATCCACCCTTTGTGGCCGGCTACCGCTGTTTCATAATCAGATAAATATCGCCCTTCCTTAACAGTACTATTAGCTTCAATCGGAGCCCCCCAGGAAGTCTTGGGCGACTCCCACCAACCTACCGGTCCAAATTCAGTAAGCATATATGGTTTGGCCCATCCCAGATCATGTAACCGCCCAGCCACTGTAAGTGCCGGACCATATGAATTTACACCAAGAATATCGATGTTGGGGTAATATTTTTTAATAGCATCTAACTTCTTTCTATTTATCTCGGCAACAACAGTCATCACCGGATGATTCGGATCAATCTTTTTTATATCGCCTGCTAATCTATTCACAGCTTTCCACATCGACGCATTGGCCGGATTGCTGCCCAACTCTATTTCGTTGCCAAGTCCCCATACCAGTAACGCCGGGGCGTTCTTGTATTTTTTAACATACGATAAAATCTTTTCCTGCTGTTTTTTTACAGCACTTGTATTATTGTAATCGAAATCAGATTCATGCTTCAGCCATAAACCAAGGGTTACTGTCAGTCCATGCGAATTGGCTTCATCAAGTATCTTTCCAGCATGATCTGCTCCCCATGTTCGAATGGAATTTCCCCCGGCTTTTTTTAGAAGATCAAGATGAGAATTTCCCCCGGCACCTTTAACGAAATATGGTTCACCATTATACAGTAGCTGATAATGATTATCACTCTTTATAATCTTAACAGAAGATCCCTTTTCTTCAGAATTATTCGGTTTTCTATTGAATACGAATCCAAGTCCGGTTATTAAAATGACCAACATTCCGGTCATTAGTATCAGTGGCCATCGGATAGATTTCTGTGAATTCATTTATTTATATACTTCCTGATGATATTGAATTGATATTATTTGATTGGCATGTATACCAGAAAAAGGAGGTGACATCCTTCCTATTATCACCTCTAAATCCTTTTCTTACTGTTGATAAGTCAAACCATATCCATAAGGGAACAGCGGATTATAATTGGCTGAATCGCTCTTATTGATGGGAATCTGTGACATACTCTTCGGCCATGAAGCCGGAAGTTTACCTGTTGGTGCATAATCACCAAATAAGACATCTGCCACACCTTCACCTTCCGAACCGGGTAACCAGGCAGCAATGAACGCCGGAGCCTGATCAATCACATTCGTAACAATCATTGGCCGGCCCGATATCAGAACTACAACATAGGGAACACCGGATTTACGGACATTCTCAATGGTATTAAGATCCTTCTGTGATAAATGAAGATCCTTACGGTCTCCTTGCCCCTCTGCATAGGGCTTTTCACCAACAATAACTACGGCAAAATCTGATCCGTTGGCACCCTTACCATCTTCTGCATAAGCCACTTTAGTAGATGGAGAAACAGTATTTTTTATACCTTGTAAAATGGTTGTTCCCTTCGTGACATCACCGGAACCGCCTTGCCATGTTATCGTCCATCCTCCACATTGGTAACCTAAATTATCAGCATCAGAACCGGCAACGAACAGGTTTTTAATATTTTTCGAAATAGGTAATGCATTATTTTTATTCTTTAATAAAACCATCGATTCCCTAACAGCTTCGCGGGCCAGCTCTCTGTGAGCTTTCGAACCAATCTGTGATGTCAACTCCTTATCGGTATACGGATGCTGAAATAATTTCATTTGAAATTTTATCCGCAGGATTCTGCGAACGGCATCGTCAATACGCGTCATGGGTATTTCTTTATCTTTAACAAGCTGTGTCAGATCATTTATAAATTCTACATATTTATCAGGAACCATAATCATGTCGAGTCCCGCATTGATGGATTTCTTAATATCCTCTTTGTAATCCGGTCCTAATTGATTGATGGCGGCCCAGTCAGATACGAGGAATCCTTTGAAGCCCATTTCACCTTTGAGCACCTGTGTGAGTAAATATTTATTTTCATGCATTTTGGTGCCATTCCAGCTGCTGTATGACACCATAATAGATCCGACTCCGGCTTTAATGGCATCTTTATAGGGTGCCAGGTGAATTTCACGTAATTCTTTTTCACTCATTTGGGCATCGCCTTCGTTTACACCGCCTTTGGTTCCACCATCGGCCACAAAATGTTTGGCACAGGCGAGAACAGACGTATTATTCCCGTTGAGCATATTCCCCTGCAAACCTTTTATTTGAGCGTAGCCCATTTCACTAACTAAACCGGGCATTTCTCCAAATCCTTCATAGGTTCTTCCCCACCGTTCATCCTGAGGAACTGCAATACAGGGAGCGAAGGCCCAATCGATACCCGTGCCGGCTACTTCAACTGCAGTAGCATGGCCTATTTTACGAACAAGGGCCGTATCCCTTGTAGCACCAAGACCTATGTTATGCGGGAATATCGTTGCGCCATAAATGTTATTGTTTCCATGAACGGCGTCGATACCATAGAGTAATGGAATTTTCAATGGGGTCTTAAGCGCGTATGCCTGTAAACTATCGTACATGCTCGCCCACTCTTTTGGCATAGAGGGATCCAGTTTAGAGTCTCCCCCGCTCAACAATGATCCGATATAATATTTTGTGATATCTTTCGGGTCTTTTAAAAAGGAGTGGTCAACTTGCGTCATCTGACCTATTTTCTCCGCCAGGCTCATCTTCGATAAAAGTTGATCAACCTGCTTATCAATATTTTCACTCTGATTCGTCATATTCGCCTCCCGTTGTTTACCACACCCGGCCAATGCCGATAGACTCAGCAGTAAAGCTAACAACAAAAACAATCCTAACCCTTTTGATGACTTATACATATGTAACATAATTTATAGACTCCATGAATGTTAAATGGTATTACGATTCACGAGAGATTCAGGTTATGATTCTAAATCACAACATCCCCCTCTTCTCCACATTATATAACTTTATACAGCTCAAGATAAAAGAGTAGAAAAGCCCGCTTTTACCGGCCGACTTTTCTACGTTTATTTTTTTTAGTTAATCACTTGGTACTATTAAAATGGATCACAAAACACAGTGCTTCAATTATTTTAAACTGACTGTCTCTTTCAATGGTAATTTACGTGATGAATTACCAACCATTACCGTGTACTTTCCGGAATCAACTGTCCATTTTTTTGTTTCCGGACTCCAATAGGCAAAAGCATTTTTGTTAAGTGAAAGATGTATGACCTTCGACTCACCCGGTTTCAGGTCTACCCTGACGAATTTCTTCAATTCCTTCACCGGTCTGGGTATCTTCGGATTATTTTCACCAACATAAACCTGGGCAACTTCAGTTCCTTCTGTTTTACCTGTATTTTTTATCTCGAATGAGATATTTACCGCAGGGTTACTCACAGTACTATTTTGAACTTTCAGGTTATTGAATGCAAAACTTGTATAGGATAACCCGTAACCAAAGGGGAATAAAGGTTGAATATTATTTTTATCGAAATACCGGTACCCAACAAAAATACCTTCCTTGTAATGAGCTACACTATCGAGTGGCTGATAGGTTTTATACGCAGGTTCATCTTTCCAGGCTTTAGGAAATGTGATGGGCAGTTTACCGGAAGGATTCACTTCGCCTGTCAATACATTGGTTATGGCGTTACCCGTTTCTTCTCCTCCATACCATGCCTCAACAACTCCATCTACATGGGTAAGCCAATCACCCATAACAACAGGGGCTCCGGCATTGACCACAACGATCGTGCGTTTATTTGCTTTGGCAACAGCATTAATCAGTGCTTCCTGATCACCGGGCAGATGCAGTGATTTACGGTCATGACCTTCTGTTTCGATAGTCGGGGTATCACCAACAAATACCAACGCCACATCTGACTTAGAGGCCAGTTGCTGTGCTTCCCTGATCAGCCTGGCATTATCAGGACGCATACCCATTTTAACTAAGAAAACATTCATTCCGGGTATGGCCTCGTAGTACTCCATTCTAACATGATATTTCTTGCTGGCTTCGAGATGAACACGATAGGTATCTAATCCTGAAGCAAAACCTCTTGCATTTTTACTAATCAGTTTATCATTCAGATAAAGTTTGAAACCATTATTCGAACTGATATCAAAAACATAATCACCCGATTTTTTTGGCTGGATATAACCACTCCATCGGACAGAAAAACCATTTTTAAATTTACTCATAGGTAAATCCAAATTGGAGTCTTTACCAAAATGGTGAATATTGATGGATGATTCGATTCGTTTAACCGCCACTTTACCCTTGAAATCATTACTGTCATAATATTCTGTCGTCCAGCCGTGTTGATTTCCTGTTTCAGAGGTATAAACAATGGATTTGGGTATAGGTTGAACATCACTGTCCAGTACGGCTCCCGGAGCGTACTTTATGCTTGTTTTCCCGCCCAGCTTCTGATTCAGTGCCTGCAGGGGACTGACAGAAAAATATGGTGTAACCATGGCACTGCCCCCACCGCTTATGCGTGTAATTTTTGCACTTGTTCCAATAACGGCAATTGATTTATCTCTTTTCAGGTTCAATGGTAATACATCATTCCTGTTTTTCAGCAGGACAATCCCTTCCTCTTCGGTTTTAAGGGCTATCTGTTGATTTTCTTTACTATTTACCAATGCCGGATTGGGTTTATCAGGGTGATCAAAAAGCCCAATCTTAAACATAACACGCAACGTCCTGCGTACTTTATCATTGATCACAGATATCTTGATTTTTCCACTTTTTACAGCATCATAAAGTGTTTTGTTGTTCAAATACCTGCCTGTTGGCATTTCCAGGTCTAGTCCGTTTTTAGCGGTAGTCATGGTATTGTGAACACCACCCCAATCGGACATTACCATCCACTTAAATCCCCAATCATTTTTAAGTGTTTTATTCAGGAGAAAATGACTGCCACTGCAATAATATCCGTACAGTTTGTTATAGGCGGACATAACGGCCCATACATCACCCTGTTGAACAGCCGCCTTAAAGGCGGGGAAATAGATTTCATGCAAAGCTCTCTGACTAACATTAACATCTACATACATCCTGTCATCTTCCTGGTTATTGGCAACGAAATGCTTTACGGTTGCCACTACATGTTCATCCTGAACACCTTTGATATAACTTACTCCCAACTCTGATGACAGGTATGGATCCTCGCCATATGCTTCAAAGGTACGTCCGTTTAACGGAACTCTTGCAATGTTTACATTCGGGCCTAAAATCACATTTCTTCCTTTCCCCCTGACTTCCCGTCCGATTGCTTTTCCTACTTGATTAACCAGGGTGGTATCCCAGGTAGATGCAATGGCTGTACCAGCGGGAAATGCCGTTGCTTTACCCCAACGGGCACCCAAAGGTCCGTCCGTCATTTTCATGGCGGGTATGCCTAATCGTTTAATGGGTTGAGTAGTAAAACCGGTTCCACCCAACATCGTAATTTTCTCTTTGAGTGTCATTAGTCCGAGCAAATCACTAACCCTGGCAGAAATGGATGCCGTTGAATCTTTATAAACCGGAACCTGCTTTTTACATGAAGATATGATACCTGCCGTTAATACTAAGAACAGAGATAGAACGAGGGGTTTTTTGCCCACCATAGGTGACCTCCAATAAAATATTTATTACTGTGATAATGATTTATTTAGACAGGAACTGCCCCAATCTAAAAAACATAACCTCTTTTTATAAAATGAATTGATAAAGAATATGTAGAATTAGATCCACATTTAAAAATTTATTGATCTATATGCATTACTATCGATAAACATACAATATGTTTGTAGTTAGTGGTTGGTTCCAAACCCAAACACTAACCATCAACGACCATTAATGAATAAATTTATTTAAAAAACCAATGTTGCTATGGAATGTGGTAAACTTACCGTCTTACCGGCTTTTCCATTGATCCATAAGTGGTACGGGATTTTTTGATCTGTTAGATTAAGAACAACGACTGCAATAGAACCGTCAGGATTCATAAATGCTGTCGTTTGAAGCTGATCACGATTTGAAGAACTAATGATTCGTCTGGCACCGGGCCGGATGAATTTCGAGAATTGTCCGATGTAATAATAGGCATTCATGTAATACAATTGTCCTGTTTTTGTATTTCCATGAATAGGAGCAAAACAATAATTCTTCACATGATTGGGGCCCCCCTGCTGATCCAATAAAATATTCCAGTCGGTCCAGCCGGCGGCACCATTATTAAGATCATGGATCATAGAACGCCCGTAATTTTCTCCCCAATTCCAATCATTGATCTTAGTCATATCAAAAGGTCCGTTACAACCTTCAGTGAACAATAATTTTTTATCGGGAAATGCTTCATTCACAAGTTTCACATTTTGAAAATTATCGCGCACATACCAATGAAAACCTACCCCCCAGACATATTTCGCGGCATCCGGGTCGTTTAGTACGGTACTGGCACGTTGATACATTAATCCACGGTTATGATCCCAGATTATAATTTTTTTGTTACTTAATCCATCTTTTTGAAAAGCCGGACCCAAAGCATTTTTAACAAAATCCCGTTCCTGGCCTGCTGTGTAGATGCATGATTCCCATATTTGTTTGGCCATCGGTTCATTTTGTACAGTGACCCCCCAAATATCCACATCCTGTTTCCGGTATGCTTTGATAAATTTCACAAAATAATCAGCCCAGGTTTGGTAAAATTCCGGTTTCAGATGTCCGCCATGCAGCATATCATCATTATCCTTCATCCATGCTGGCGGACTCCATGGGCTTGCGAATATAGTCAGTTTTCCACCTGCTTCCTTTGCAGCTGCTTTTATTAGCGGAATCCGGTATTTCTCATCATGCTTTATACTGAAGGTTTTTAACGAGGTATCATTTTTTGCTACGTAGGTGTAACTCTCACTGGAGAAATCACAACTATTAATATTTGTTCTTGCCAGTGTGTAACCAATTCCATCTTGTGGATCATAATATGCTTTTAATATTTCCTGTTGTTTATCCTTCGGTAACTTATAAAATGTTTCCGCCGCCGCATCTGTTATGGCTCCGCCAATGCCAACGAATGTCTGGAAAGTGTGCGAGGGATCGACAAATATACATGCTTGTGTCTCTAATGGTTGGCCAAAATCCTGAAAATGTAACGTATCAGTAACAGATAACCGGTAGTTTGTATTTTCCGCTGTTGTATATACGGTTACAGGCCGGTTATTTACAGAAATATCACTCGTAACATCTGTACTCTTTTGTTGTTTTTTTGAGGTACAAAACGTCAAAAACAGGAGTAAAACCAAAGATATTTTTTTCATGTCGAAGGAATTAACAATTAAAATTATTTCAATTTTTATAAAATGATTATATGGCCGGATGATCTCATTTGTAAACTATCATTTCCATACATAGCTACCTACGGCGCCACCGGACAAGGCGGTTGACACAATCCTGCCTGAAAAATTAATATCAAATGCCTGCCGGCTATTACTGTCATTTAAAACAATTAAAATCTTTTTTCCATCAGGTGTTTTAAATGCCACATTTTGCAGATTTGTCATATTATTACTACCTATTCTTACCGAACCGGGTCTTACAAATTTGGCAGCCGAAGCTATAATATAATATGAAACATTCCGGGTTATAGTGGTTCCTATTGTTAAAGCTCCCATACAGGTAGAACAACCGCCTGGAGTATGCGGATCATAATTGGGATCGGAAGCCAGGTTCCATTCCAGCACATTTTTACTCCAGTTACGTGTGGCACCGATAATCAGATTTTTCACATGCCAGTTCAAATCTTCACTAAAGTTACCAGGCCCACCTGTCCATTGTTCGGTAAAGTATACATTTTTATCCGGATAGGAATTATGAACCTGTGACAAGGCGCTAATCTCCCCACCGTAAAGATGAAATGCTGATCCATCTACATACTTATTAGCCTCTGAATCGGCAAGAATTGATAACGGATAATCGGGACGGTCACAGTTATGATCATATACAACAATTTTCGTCTTTAGTCCTGCATCTTTAAAAGCCGGTCCCAGATAGTTTTTAACAAAATTGGCTTCCTCACCAGCCGACATTAACATACTCGGATTATTACCACCATATAAGGGCTCGTTCTGTGGTGTAACCGCTGTTATAGGAATGCCATTAGCCTCCATTGCCTGAACGTATTTCACAAAATATTGAGCGTATACGTTATAATATTTCGGGTTTAAACTGCCCCCGATTGAACTATCATTTGTTTTCATCCATACCGGGGCCGACCAGGGTGTTGCAATTGTCTGGATGTTTGGATTGATTGCTACAATCTCTTTTAAAAGTGGAACGACATTGTACAAATCAGGACCCAAATCAAACTGTTTTAGTGTTGTATCTGTCTGACCTTGCGGAATATCATCATATGAAAAAACATTTTGATTTAAATCGGATGAACCGATACTAAGTCTCAGGTAACTGACTCCAATTGATGTGCTGTCGGTTGAGAACAGATTATGCAGCAATGTGCTTCTCTGATCCGAAGGTAACCTGTAAATCAGCTGGGCACTTCCACCTGTCAGCGCAAAACCAAAACCATCGATCGACTGATATTGTTGAGTTGTGTCCACATAAATTGTCAGTACATTTTTTGATTTTGATGAAAATTTCAGGCTTACGTTTTGCTTTTCAAACAGCACACTTTTATCGGCTTTTGTAAGCCATAGGTTCACATCCGTATCCATGGGTTGTGTAGATGTGGTATCCTTGGCCGGGGGAGGATCTATCGGGCCATTAACCGATGTCGGTTTGTTGCTGCACCCTAAGCTTACAGTCACAAACAGAACCGAAGTGATTAATAATAAACT
>Ga0102944_1002123_pt1 | contig 11959 bp, 8 predicted proteins | sample SalPonD_shore_MG_FD_78172 | JGI IMG/M metagenome (GOLD analysis project Ga0102944, IMG submission 78172) | Salt pond soil microbial communities from South San Francisco under conditions of wetland restoration - Salt Pond MetaG... | ecosystem: Environmental > Aquatic > Marine > Intertidal zone >... | reverse complement strand
TTATGCGCTTGATCTAGCTCAATCGATTTACAAATTTGGTCACAACGATCTTCATCTAGGTAATATCATGGCTCGAGCTTATTCCAAACAAAAAATACAACGATATTTAGTAAATAACAAATTTATTTATTTAAAAGGATTTGATTTTATACCCGTCATAACAGATTATGGATTATCTCAAATTGAAACCTCTAAAGCACAACAGTTCATTCCTAAATTCAATATTAAATCACCTAAAATGGAAGGTGGATCCGAAAGTAATTGGAATTATTTGAATATTTATCTTGATGGTTTCAGTTTATATGGCGCTCTTTCAGTTTTTGGTGCTAATAATTTTACTAATAAAAGCTATTCCATTGGTCGAAATCAAAATCAATATTTAAAAGATTCAAATGGTGATTATTTATGGACTAAAGAACTCGATAAGATGTTTTTGCGAAGTTTATTAAAAAATCGATCAACTTCTGAAGATAAATTAAAAAAATTACGTTATGAAATCTTTGGTTGGTCTTTGGTCAATTCCAAAAATCTGAGAACCTGGCGCCCTGATATCAATAAATTAAATACCAAAGATATCTACGCTAGTCCACTTGAAATATCAAAATTTTGGGCTAAAGAACTTTTAAAGCTTGATCGAGCTAAAATTGAAAACAGTAATACTTCAATACCAAAGTATCCAATTAATTTTGAAAATAATTTTATTAAAAGAGTCGCTCTATCTAAATCCAACATCGATGACGTCATTAAAATTGAAAGTTACAACAAAAATAATATTGATTGGAATAAATTAAAATCATTTCCTAATAATGGAGTTCCATCTTATCATAAAACACCCAGCCAAAAAGAAATTCGAGCTTGTAGTACTCGCGATCAAAATATAACGGTTGCTTATATAGATACCGAGAAAGCAAGTCTTGCTGGCTATAAATTAGTTAATGAATGTTGTAAACTTGATTTATTTGAATATATAAAACAATTCAAATCCGGAATTGCTATTAATGCTTCTTATTTTGATTTTAAAGTAACTGATGATGATTATTTTATGCCAGTTGGCCAATTTAGATCAAGTGATTTTAAATCAAATTTATTAAGTATTCCACAAGAATATCGATATCTTTATGGTATAGTTGATATTGATATCATGAGCAATTATATCGCTATACTTGATTATGAAACTCGTATTAATCGAGTAATGGAATCGAATGATGATTTCTTTTCAGCAGGACCATTATTAGTTTATAGAAAAGATCTTATTCCGCCTCGATTTTTATTTAATCCTAAATTTCAATGTAGCAATAAAGGTGAGTTTATTAATGGACAATTTATAGAGAAAAATGTGTTATACCGAAAACAAGCAGGTAAATGTAAAGCTGTTACTAGAATACCTGATCTAAGAGTCAAGGAGTGTAAAGATGTTCATAGTGGTAGTTTAGGTCATTTTGCTAATCCTAATCCACGTTCAGCTTTAGTTATTCGAAGTGAAGAAGCTCAAAAAGACGGTAAAGGTAATATAGCCTTTGTTTATGTCGAAGGTCGAGCTAAAAGAGGTATTGGTATGGATTTATATCAATTAGCTGAATTTTGTTCTAAAATAGTTGGAGCTGAGAATGCTATCAATCTTGATGGAGGTAGCAGTTCTAATTTGGTTTGGCGAAAACCTGAAGTAGAAGATAAAATCTTTGCTCCTAATCCAAAGAATCTCAAAACCTATCCTGTCAGCACTTTACTAGCTCTAGTCAAAAAATAAAGAAGTAATTCATTGTTTTAGATAATTGTTTCTTTTGAATTAATGATTGATAAAACTTTGATCATGAATTAATAAAAAGACTTTAATATAAATAATTAGAAACTCTTGAATGCAAATAAAAAGACTTGAACATAGACAAACAGAAACCTTTGATCATAGGTGAATAAAATAGAATCCTTTGATTTGAAGTGATCGCTGTTTTTGAATTAGCGATTAAGCTAGAACAAATAAAGAATTTAATACTCATTCTATCTTCTTATAATTAGTTATTATAAGAAACTTTCATTGTTGAACTGAACTGGATTTTCTTGACTGTTACTTCCGATGGGTGTACCAAATACATCTTCTTCAATTGTCGAATTCTTTTTAACTTTATTGTAAAAATATATAAATGCTAAAAATATGACGCTTACTGCTGCTGCTACTAACAATGATTGCCAAAAAGATTCACCATCAAAACCCCAATAAACAAAAAAGAAATTTTCAACAGTGCGAGTCCATAAAGCTACTAAAATCCAAGAAACTACAATTGCTATTACGATAATCGCGAAATTAAGTTCGGAGGTATTACTACCAGTGGTAGAAGTATCTAAAGCTCCAAAAGAAGATATATTTTCAAATCCATCATTGAAATCAAAACCATTATCAGCCATAACCTTTCCTCTTTTATAAAAACATATTTTGTTTTTAAGTTTGTATCAGTATTAATTTTTAAATATATAAGTATTTTATATATATTTAAATGATTAAAAGAATAATCTTCTCTTTCTTATTGAAAGTTTGTCGAGAGTACTTTTTTTTTAGCTTTTAACCGTTAAATTCTTTCATTCTCTTTTTTTACTTAACCAAATTTGTTAAAAGTACTTCTTTGTAGCTTTTGACTGTTAAATTCTTTCTATCAACACACCTCAATTTTGATCTTTTTTTATTTCTTTTTTGATTAATTTTAGTCATTACTACCATTAAAGCGGGCCAATCTTTGCGAACCAACAAAACTGTTGCTAGTTTTTGAAGTTTTTCAATACTAAAATCAACAGTTTCTAGGTGAGCCTGAAGTAAATCGGGTTTAGCGCCAGCAACATAAATAAGACAATTTCCGTGATGTCTAGCAGTAGCTTTATCATAACCTTTAAAACCTTTTACAAAGGGAAGCAGTTCAAAAGCTAAAGGATCGTTATTCCGAACGGCCCAAGCAACTTGTTCACAAAAACTACATAAATCATTATAATTTTTACTGACAGCAATATCTTCAAAACGCATTTTTATTGTAGATAGAATTTGATCATTATCAAGACCATTTTGACGCATTTCTTTAATATTAAAAGTAGAAGACATGATTAATAAATCTGAAATATCAATTCAAAACTGATTTTAATTCAGAAAAAAAATTTGAAATTCATTTTGAATTTTCTTAGTTTTCAAATAATAATTATCAATCAAAGAGTAATTAAAGGATATTTGTTTATTTCAATCAAAAAGTAATGAAAATTGAATAAAAGAGTATTTAATTGTTTCAACCAAAGAGCAATAGAAATAAAATTAAAGAGTATTGATTTATTTCAATCAAAGAGTATCGATTTATTTCAATTAAAGAATATTGACTTATTTCAATCAAAGAACGATAAAAGAGTATTGACTTATTTCAATCAAAGAACGATAAAAGAGTATCGATTTATTTCAATCAAAGAACGATAAAAGAATATTGATTTATTACAATCAAACAACAATTAAAGAATATTGACTTATTTCGACCAAAGAATAATAAAAGGGTATTGACTTATTTCAATCAAAGAACAATAAAAGGGTATTGACTTATTTCAATCAAAGATTTTAAAATAATATTTTGATCAACACTTTAAACGATGGCAACTTGAAATTTCAATTGAATTAATGTAAATAATGTATAAGAGAACATAAATTACAGATATAATGACTGTTAAAGCAACTATCCAGGTAGTACCATAATCAGATCCATCAAAGTTATAACTAGAAAATACACATAAAATTATAGTAGAGATAATTAGCGCTAAAGCTAAGGCTGATGAAATATTACTACCATAGTTCCATAGCAAAAGAGTGATTACAATTACTAATAAAATCCAAAATATAAATAAAGCTCCGGCTGAAATTTGCATCTTGAAATAAGAATCTTTTAATAATAACAAAAAATAAGTTTTGAAAATTTGTGTTTTTAGCTTCAAAATAAATTTTACTCAAAATCACACGTCATAATTTTAATTTCAGAAATCAGAAAAATACTTTGAAAAGCTTGTAGCTAGTTCATTCAAAACTTTATATCTAGTACTTTGAAAAGCTTGTAGCTAGTTCATTCAAAACTTTATAGCTAGTACTTTGAAAAGACTATTGCAGAATTTATAGCTAGTATTTTGAAAATACTATTGAAGAATTTATAACTAATACTTTGAGGACTCTAAAAAAGAGAACTGAAATAAATAAATTATTTTTAATGATAAAATGCTGTGACTAAAAGATTTTTAAAATTCATTTCAAAATTTAAAATGAATTTGAATATTATGTTTTGAAATAAAACATAGAATGTGCGATGATAAAATTGTAAATATGCATATTGATTCTGATTTAATTTCTTTAAGCCAAAGAAAAACTCATATTTTTCACCCTAAAACGGTCTTCAGTTTACCTGCTAATAAATATCAAGCCAGACCGCGTTCTACTTCAGAACTAGAAAGAAAAGAATTATATTGTGCTGAAATTAAAAAAATTAGATTTCTCGTGAACTTGGCTCGAAAAATAAAGTTATTTTTAATAGAATTTTCTAATTTTTGTCTTAAAGATCTATATGCTGAAGTAAGTGATTTAGAAGATTATAATCATATTCATAAATACAATGGCAAACGCTTTAATCGAATTTTTGCTAAAAACATTTTTAGAATGTTATCACAAGGTCATAATATCTTTAAATATGAAGATTTGATCAAAATGACTAAATCAGACTTAATCAATAGCTATGATATTGAATGGATTGAACGTAAACTCAATCAAAAACTTGAGACAAATCTTAATTCAACTATTTATAATCAAAGTATTATTAATGTTAGTATTATTAAGCCGCATCCATTGCGAGTGATTAAAAGATTCATTAATAATCGAAAATCAAATAAAGGTTTTTATTATTTTGTAGAATGGAAAGATCATTTAAAGATCACCCAAAAACAATATCTGCGATTGCAATCTCGTTACAATTCTATTTGGAGTTTGTTTAATGAATATGTATTTTTATTATTATTGCGTTATAGTTCACTCGGGAGTAATAATTTCCATTGTTCCGTTCCACCTGAGGTTATTAAGAAATATAACTTAGGTGAATTCTTTGGTAGCCCCTTTAATACCATTTCTGATATTTATTATAGTCCCTTCGATGACATCGAATATTTATTTGGCAGCCAAGGTAACTTTTTTACTTCTGAAATTCGTCCAGGAAATTATATTTGTAACCCTCCCTTTGATCCAATTATTATCAAACGTACCTTTGTTCGAATTATGAAAATTTTGAAAGAAGTCTCTAATATTTGTATTTTGGTTAATATTCCCGAATATTACTACACCGAAGTAGAATCGCTCGATCAATATAAAGATGATATTGAAAACTACAAAACATCTAAATATGCTTTGGATAATACTAAACTAGAGAAAGATGAATTTAAACATTACAACTATTACAGTGATAGCTATATTGCCGTTTCAGATAGTGAGTTAATTCTGTTTTCCAATTATGACAATAATTTCAGTTTGAATGATATCGTGACAGCTTGGAAAAAGAGCATTGAATCGAGTTAAGAGAGTTTTCAAAAATTCAAACAGAGAGTTTTCAAAGGTTCAAATGAGAGAGTTTTCAAAAGTTCAAATGAGAGAGTTTTCAAAAGTTCAAACAGAGAGTTTTCAAAGGTTCAAACAAGAGAGTTTTCAAAGGTTCAAACAAGAGAGTTTTCAAAGGTTTAAATGAGAGAGTTTTGACCAGCCAAATCCTATAATCGTTCGCGCAAGCAGGACCAGCACCCTTTAACAGACTAGAAAACTTCAAATTAGAACACAATTTTTGTTTTTGAAGAATGTTATGTATATAAAAATTTTGAAAAACATTCTTTGAATAATATTTTCAATAAAAAATATTATCAATCTTTAAAATGAAGCTGCAATGCAATTCCAATTTAATAGCTAATTTCTCTGATTTTGATAAACATACACCAATTATAAAGGAATATTTAGCTAGTCCAGCTAATTTATCTAAACATTTACTTCAATCAAAGGTATATACCATTGATCCTTATTGTTTGCGGCCTTACTTTCCAAAAGTAACTTCAAGCAACAACATTCGAAATCGTTTTTTTGAATGTCAAGAATGTACTCGCTATAAACTGCAACAAGATTTAGTTGAATTATGCGATTATCAGAATTTTGAAGTTATCAGCTACAACAACATCATTCCCAGCAGCCATTATGAACATCGAACTCTCAGCAATGATGTTTTTACCACTCGAGTATTAATTAATCACTATTTGAATTATAATAAAATAAAAGGGATTAATTATCCTATTCACGCATTTATTTGTGGTATTAAAGCCTATCTTTATTATTTTGAAAGATTTAAAGCTTATAATTTAATTAGCTTACTTAAAAGTTTAGCTAAGTATAAATTCAGTTTTAATAGTATTCCTAAAGGATTAAGTTGTCTTAAAGGAGAAAGAAATAAATTTGATTTCATTATTCCGGATTTAGCAGCTATAACAACTAATGAAGGTATTAGAATTAGGAATAACTGTTTCAATGATTTTATTTTTACTGAAAAAATTGAATACATCAATAAAGATAGTTTTAAATTGGATTTAAGTACTGACCGCCATCGACTCAAATTTAAATACTTACGAGATGCGGGATTATTGAATAAAAGAGTTAATTTGAATCTCAATCTTATGTTATATCAGACAGAATGTGAAAATTATGATTCATTTTTAAATGAAATTTCTAATAAAGAACTCAAGTTTCAAATTTAAAAAAAGATTTTATTATTTCCATAGGACTAGATAATTTTTTAGTATGGACTAAATCTCAATTTAGTATTTTTTGGTAGAGATAATTTATTTGGATTTTTATAAGTATAAGATAAAGTAAGATCAATTAAAGTTGATGGTAAATGATCGACGGTTTGATCAAAATGATGTCCAAAAGTAAGACGAGTCAATTTTTCAGGTAAATGATCAACTTTTTGATTAAAGTGATATCCAAAAGTAAGATGAGTTAATTTTTTAGGTAATTGATCAACTTTTTGATCAAAATCATTATCAAATTTCACACATGTCAATGATTTATATTTTCTTAATTGGTTAACAGACTTTACATTAATTACTTTAGTTATATAGTCAATATAATCATTCAAATCGTATTTTTTCAATATTTTATTCAAATTTTTATTGACAAATTCTCCGTTATTCGGATTATATTTAGTATTTATTATTTTATAAACCAAAATCCACGGTATTTTAACTTGCCAAGTGATATTTAAATTAAATTTCTTTTGAAAATATAATTTCCAGAATGTATCATTACAAACCTCATTTTGGAAATAAGAATTACTTGAAGAGAAATTCAAAATACTCTCAATATCCAATTTAAATAAAATAATGTTTTGAAATACGTCTTTTATTGAATTGTAATTCATAATTAGAACTTTTTATTTATCTTTTTAATCGCAAATTCAATTAAAAATTAAAAATATTTTTAATTTTATCATTAGCAAAATAAATATATCGAATCAATATATATTTATATTTTCTAAAGCTTTTTAATGGAAACTGCGACGATTGTTTTTAATAGCAATTCCACGCCAGCAGTTACTTTGAAGTTGACTCATTTTTTTATTTTTAAAGCGTTGATCGAAAATGGTCTTAACGACGTTTTTGTTAGGTAAATTATTTTCAATACTAGGATAATTATCACGCAACCAGTCACAAAAGGTGGTATATAATTCACTAACAAACAGAACTTTATCTGATTCGGTTTCTTCAATAAATTCAGCCATGAAACAACCATAAATATCATTATTGTTCCAATAATCTTCCGTTGAAGCTTTAATTTCAGCAGGCATTTTCAAACCTTCTTTTTTATATTTTTTGAAGAATTGAACCATCATCCACAACCCTGCTGCTCGCAAACGAAGTAACTTCTTTTCAAAATTATTATCTCGTTTGAAAACACGTTGTTCGAATTGTTCATCTTTACTTTTTGGTGGATTGTGAGAGAAAATACTACTATGTGGAATTGGCAAAATACGTTCACGCATCGCTTCATCACCAGCAATAACAATCGGCACCATATTGCAAACATACAACAACTTGAAACGTGGAGTTTGATTACCACCATTTTCACCCATCAATCGAACAAAGACAGCATCATTGCCGGTCCACATTTTAACTTCCGTTTCGGACATCGTTTCATTACTTTCTAAAACCCAAGCAGTATTACAATTTATCGCTTGAGCTAAATCAGGTCTTAAACCACTATTACCACCTTTGCCATTGCGACTAGCTAAAGCTGAAGCAGAAAGTGTAAATGAATATTTGCACAAAATACTTTCAAAGAACTTTTTAAGCATACTTTTACCACCATTGGTAGTACCAGTGAAGAAATAGAGTTTTTTATCAAGATTTCGACCTTCCAGAAAAGAAGCATAGATTTTCCAAACATAATTGTAAAGATCCATTCCTGGGTAAAGTTTACGGAACCAATGCTTTACTTTGCGTACGTTGGGATGTTTCCAACTCATCTTAGGATCATATCGAACGAAACTCGAACGAGTAATATAATCTTCTGGTTTCCCTGATCTAAATACGGCTTGATCTTCAAAACATTCGATTACCCCGTTTTTAATGCCGAATATTTTGGTATTAATATCTTTAATTTCGGAGAAGTTTTTATCAATCATTAAATCAGCGATTTGTTTGACTAATATATTCTTTTTACTATAATTACCAGCATCCATGATAGCTTTGGTAATATTTTTCTTGAGAATATCATTTCTATCTCGTTGAGCTTGGTTAGCTGCTTCATCAATAGCTTGCATAAATTCTTGTCTATAAATTCTAAATTGAGAAGAAAAAGTTGTACTAATTTCATTACGAATATCACAACCACCATCAATCTTAACCCAATGATGATGTCGTGGTTCATATTTATACCATTCCTTCTTTTCAATACTAGCACAAACATAATCGAGCCAAAACATTTTTTGAAATGCCACTCCTACATTAAAATCAGTATATTCACGAATAACATCACTTATTGATTTTTTGATCCGTTGTTTCATCCAATCCTCATACATAACCTTTGAATCCTGCCGCGCATACCAGCCGAGAGTACGTAGAGTAATGTTATTCTCAACTTCAAAATCTTCATAAACTCTTTCACAATCACCGCGATTGAATTTTTCTGAAAATTTACGTGTAAATTTAATCCATATTTTTAAACCTCGTTTGGAACCATCAAAAACATTATAAATCGCTTTACCAATATCTAACCAATAATATTCAATATTAGCTCTTTCTCGATTGATCATCATTAAGAACTTTTTAGCCAAAGCTTGATCATCCGTATCATTTGAACTGGCTTGATATTGTAAATTACCGGCTGTACCATCTCTATTTCGATTATTGAGTCTTTTAGCGTGTTTAATTCCATATTCAATTGAAAAAAACATCGGTGACCAAAAGCTCGTTTTTAGAATATCACTACCTGGATTAAAATATTGTTGCACATAATGATTATGCTTTTTTGGATCAAATAATTTATCGATTTGTTTTTCGATTTTGGCATCTTCAATAAAAGCACAGGTAAAACGTGGTTTATGGGTTTCTTGACCAAAAATTGGTATATATTGTTTATTTAAAGCGGTAATAATTTTAGACCATTCATATTTGGGATGATATTTCAATTGAGTTAATAAAGAAGTATTGCTCAATCTTTTAATCAGATCGGTATAAATTCTGTCATTAGGATTGACTTTCAAATTAGGAAAATGTAATTTAAAGTGAACTAAATATTCATTTTCGAAAATACGTTCTGGATATTCAATTAAACAACAGACTAATTCATCTCTTTCAAAGCTAATATTATAATTATTTTTAATTTCAGCTTGACATTCTCTTACTATAGCAGCAATAAAATTATTATCATAAATATTAAGTGCATTTTCAACTACACCAGCTTCAAATTTAATTTTAAAATCCAAAATCAAAGGAATATTTTGATTTGAATATATAACTTCAGCTAATTGTAATGGTGATGATACCTGCGTATTATCATGATCAAGATCATATTCAGATTCGGAATCAGTTTCAGATTCTGATAACTCCGAATGAGAATATGATCCTGATGAATTACTGTCTTTATTTATAGTTTCACAAATACATTTCCAAAATTCGGTATAACGTTCTTTTACGACTCTATAATAAATATGTTCATTAAAATCATAATGAGTAGCTAAATTTAGGTTATTTTCAACTTCAAGAAAGTTTTTGATATCTCCAACGAGTTCCATTTTTTTATATTACCAAAATCTTTTGATGGAATCATTTTGACTATCAAGCGATATTTATAATATATGTTGAATATATTATATTTCAAATATAGAAAAAGAGTGTAAATGTTTAAGAATAGTTTAAGAGCAAATGAAGCATTATAAACAAAAATAAAAAATAAGTTTTTAAATTCAAATTGATCGATATTTCAACCTTAAGAAATTGGGTTTTTGTAATTATTTTATCCAATTTAATACAAATATTATTCGATTTATTCTTCTTCTATATCTTTCAAAATACGTAGAATTTTACTTCTATAATAAGGTAGACTGATGTAAATATTATTTAAATTGATATAACCGATCAGTTCAGCAGTGCTTAATTCAGATAATCGATAATTGTCATTACACTTCTTCAGATCAGCCGCTTGACCATAGATTTGAGTACATCTTTTTTTAACATCAATTCCAGCTGAAACTTTTGTTTGTAGATATTGTAATTTTTCTTTAGAAGCTGTTATAAGTAAACAACGACACCATAATCTAGCTTTATCATCTAAATCACCATTTTTAAAAATATTTCTTGGTTTGGGTTTAGCATAAATGTATTCTTCTTTAGCTTGATTTTCTATATAGGGATTATAATCATTATCAATGTAAAATTGAATCCGTTGCTTTAATTTTAAATCATAAGCTTTGATATGACGGCGCATATCGTAATTATGATGGTAACTTACAATTTCTCCTGATAAGGTTTTACTTTGATATAAATCAACTCGATAAGATCTAATTTCATCTTTAGGAAACTTTGGCGGTTTATAAACTATTATTTCTTTAGCATAATTACTATTCAGATTGATATAAGCAGCAATTACTTCATAGTTTTCATCATACATGAAAACATCATAATAAAAAGTTTCTTGAGGTTCTTTTAAAATGAATTCTAGATCATTAGATTGTATTAATTCATAATCTATTGTTTTTTGATCAAAAATAAGTCTATTAGCTATTTTTAATTTCAACATGATGTTTTATTATTCCATTTTAATTAGATTTTATTTTTGATTGAGTTTTTTAATTTGATTTTGAGGACATGATACTTTGATTTGAAAAATTGAAGAATTTTTTTATCTATTCTGTTGGAAAGTATCAGAATATATTAAGTAGTATATTTAGTTTTTTGGTTGGTCTAAATTATTCAATCTTCTTTAATAACATTCTTTGATGAGTTTATTAAATTTTCTTCGATAACTTTATTTGATCTTCTTTGATAATTTTCTTCAATGATTTTGTTCAATCTCCTTCAATGACTTTATTCAACCTCCTTCATTAACTTCCTTCTAGCCCGCTAGGGCGGACTAGGCTTTGCCTGGTCAATGAATTTGTTAGATCTCCTTTATTAACTTCTTTCAATGATTTTCATCAACTTTCTTCAATAACTCCCTTCAATAACTTCGTTCGATCTCCTTTATTAACTTCTTTCAATGATTTTCATCAACCTCCTCCAGTAACTCCCTTCAATGACTTTCATCAACTTTCTTTATTAACTTCCTTCAATAACTTTGTTCGATCTCCTTTATTAACTTCCTTCAATAACTTTGTTTGATCTCCTTTATTAACTTCCTTCAATAACTTTGTTCGATCTCCTTTATTAACTTCCTTCA
>Ga0102944_1002115_pt1 | contig 11981 bp, 10 predicted proteins | sample SalPonD_shore_MG_FD_78172 | JGI IMG/M metagenome (GOLD analysis project Ga0102944, IMG submission 78172) | Salt pond soil microbial communities from South San Francisco under conditions of wetland restoration - Salt Pond MetaG... | ecosystem: Environmental > Aquatic > Marine > Intertidal zone >... | reverse complement strand
TACAGTTTTATCTGATACCTCGGTCCGGAGTCGTGACATGGATTTTTCGATTCCACGGACGGGGATAAGAATTGCAAGACTCATTGAGATCAAACCTTAGAATAAATCCAAAATGGAATTGGCTAATTGTTTCTTCTGTTCACTTGTTTGTAATTCTATCGGTAGGAAAACAGGTTCTACACCTGTATCCTCAATATCTTCCCTATATTTTCGATCATCTTCAGAGAAAATAATAGTCGAGACTTTGTCTTTGTAATGTTCTGCCAAACCTACAACTGAGACATCCATACCAATTGCTTCCATCAAATGGGTTGATGGTCCTGAAAATGCCCGATCTCCGACGATTGGAGATATTGCGGTTACTTTGTCACGAATGTTTTTGAACAATTGGTCAATCGGATCAATGGCTAAGATTGGACCAATACTAGTTACTGGATTACTCGGACCCAGTATAATTTGTTGCGAAGTAGTGAGCAGATTCTCCACCTGTTCAGGCATTGTATCGGTTCTGCCTTCATAACTTACATCATGTACTTCTGGTTGCCAATTGTGTTTTACAAAATATTCCTGAAATGGGAGTTTACCCAGTTCAGTATGGATAATCGATCGAAGTGGAAAGTTACTCATTGGGTAGATTTTACTTGAGATATCCCAATTTTGACAAATAGTTTCCGTAACTTCACTCAGGTTGTGATCAAGTAACATCTGTGATCGAACTAAATGGAGCCCAAGATCACGATCGCCAATATTAAACCATCCTGCCTGACCCAGAGATTTAATCGTGGATAGTGCCTGGTAGGTTTCATCCACCACACCCCAGAATTTCTCAGTATCTAATTTACCCGCGAAGAGATAGAGTATTGTATCCAAATCAGGACTAACATGTAAGCCGAACCAAGAGAGATCATCTCCAGTATTACAGATTACGCCAATTTCATCATCTGGAATGAGTTGACGAAATCCTTGAAGCAGTTTTGGTGTTCCAGTACCACCTGACAAAAATGTATATTTCAATATCTACTTCATGTATTCAATCTATATTGATCTTCCTTTTGTATGAGTTTCTTTTCTGTAACCAATTGGTCTAGATGTTTTTTTACTTTGGTCTTCTGAATATCGACTATCTGATAGGGATCGGTAATATATTTCTCTGAGTATAGTGAGATGTATGACTCCGTGATAGCATCCAGTTTCTTGTATTTCAAAGTACAAATATCTAAAATCCTCTCACGATCAGTCTTTATTGCATCACGGACATTTTCCACTTTGTAACCAAAATTTGAGGTGAACTCGGGTTCATCATAGGCTGAGAAGATAATATCCGATTGGGCTTTTTCAAGAAATCCTAAGGCACTTTCATACTGTTGAAATGATCCCGATAGATCAATATAATACGTCATTGCATTGCTGGTCCGACCCAGGATTAATCCGGCGCAGAGGAGTTTATGATCTCTAGAATAAATAAACGAATGGCCTCTATGCGGTCCTGAAAACGGGATGATCAAAATCTTGGTTTTGGCTGTTTCAAATGATCCAGTTTTATCAAAACCAATAACATCCTCTATTTCCACAGGGAGATTCTTTCGCATGTATTTTGTGATGTCATCATTTACAAAATAACGATTTTTGGCGAAATTATCTTCAGGATGCTTAAATTCTTTGACTACAGAAGTATGGACATAAAAGACGATATCGGGGAACCTTCGTTTGACCAAATTAGCGGTGTAAATTTCGTTGAATGTAACCGAAGGGAGGTAGACTCGGATTTTATTCTCAAAATCAAGTTCATCAATCAAAGCTCCTAAGGATTTGACAAAATCCATACCACCAGAACAGCCAATGAGAATGCCTGGTTTATCGACGAGGAAAATAGCACCAAATATTTCTCCATCAGACCCGACTCCTGCTTGGATACGATAGACATCAGGTTTCAGTTCATAGTACGACACAATTATACTTGATGCAACCTTTTATTTTAACTCATCTTATTTTCATTTAATAAAACAAATCAATCAAGCCCTTATATTCATCAAATATTTGGATGAGCTTTTTATTTGCAATTGAATGGAGGAGGTAATCAAATTCACCTTCACCACTTTCTGAAAGCTGGACCACATATTTTCGTCGAATCAAGGAATATTGTTGTGTTACAACAAAATTCTTCACCATCTTGGTTATCATGCTGCGAAAAATATCCTGATCAGGAAGTTTATACGCCATAATTGAGCGAATTCGAACTTCTAGATTTTTCACCATGGTGTAAGCTTCCTCTACAGACAGTGGTTTGTCAACTAAACCGAGGGTTAGGATGATGAGCTCCCGAATATTGAGAAGGGAGGCATGTTGTGTATGTAACAACTCTGTGGTACTATCTGCTTGACCTACCATTGTTCTTACCTTAAGTATGACCCTTATCCTTAATAAAGGGACACAGACTGCATTCAAAGTGAAAAATGAAGGATTACCTGCCTGAATCGGGAAATTAGATAGGATGTTCCTTATAAATAAATCGAATTTCACTTTGAATTTTCACGTTTCATGCCAATCGATATTCAAATGGCTCATTCACCTAATAGAATTTACTATAATTTATAATTTAGATCATCCCTGTCATAGTTATGAGTGGTAATCCTGTATGTTCACGGTGTTCTAACCAAGTTCAGTCATCCTGGAAATATTGTCGGTTTTGTGGAAATAAATTAGAATTTGCTGAGAAAAAAGTTGCCGAACCAGTGACACAGGGAGCGGATCTGAAAATCGAGGAACCAGAGCCGAAAGAGGAACTATCCGAGGAATATTCATTTGACAAAAAATTATACTACCGGGTCTTATCTACCCGAGCAGAACGTTCTGTCATTATGAAGAGAAAAGAAGAGATACGTGGAGAGATTGATTCATTGATCGAACAACTTCAGGCTGGATTAGTTGGGAAGGATCATGTACTTCCCAAAGTCAAGGAATTAAAGGAGGAAGTAAAGAAAATCAATGATGAAAATAAATCATATTCCAACATACCTGATGAATTACCTGTAGAAATCTTAAATGACCAGATTATTGCGGCTAAGCAACGATTGAGAAAGATTGATCTGTTGAAATCCGACGACAATCTCAGCAAAGATACTATCAGGGAAGCCAAGAGCCGCACAGAAAAATCACTTGAACTCCTTCGAGATCAACAGTCAAAGATATTTGGCCATCTAAGAAGTTGGAAAGATCAATTGAAATCAGATATTGAGGAGGTCAGAAAGGATATCGAGTTATTGTACGTTCGCGTTAAAACTGAGGAAATCACTGAAGAAACCTATAAAGACAAAAAGGAAAAATTAGTCAAAAGTATTCAAAATGATGAAGAAGTTTTAGCCAGTTTAGAACAGATCTTAGCAAATTAATCTTCAATTTTAGAAACCTTGGGACGAGATAAACTATCATCTGCAGTGGAAATCGTTGGTCGTTGATCTGATAAGCCACTTGGAGGGAGATCACTATTTTGAGTATCTTCAATTCGATCTTCTGCAATCTCATCAGGTAGGAATGACCAACCATTGAGATTAATCGTAAAATAAGCATCATCTTTACCAGGGCAGGAGATTTTAATTGTAATCCGTCCTTCTTCTTGTTCAACAACCTCCGGAGTCAGACATTCTTCTTCCAGTTTCGAGAAAAGATATTCAACATAGGCTCGGGAAATGATTTCAGTATTACTATCAAGGATTAACTTACCTACCTCACCTAAGTTATAATGTACGGTTCTACCTTGTCGATTAGAAACAATCAACTTGGCTTCTTTTAGTCGTTTGATATGATGTCGTATGGTGTCATGATGATGGTCCAATGCATCAGCAATCTGGGCTTGATAACAACCGGGATTATTGAGGATATAAGTGAAGACATCTTGAGTAGCCTCGCTTCGTAATACTACGAATGCTTTCTCTACTGCTTTACTTCTTAGTGCTTTAGAGAAGAATACTCTCCGCCCGGCAAATCGCATGGTGTCAAGTAAACCAGATTCCTCGAGTTTTTTCAAATGCCATGAGACCGTACCATGAGGTAACTCCAAGGCAGATGCTATCTCAAAAAAATAACTTCCTGGAGATTCAGATACGATTTTATAAATGTCACGACGAACTGGATGCATCAGAAGTGCGGATCTTTTTTCTCTTGCCATATATACACCATCTTAGGCAATTCCTGCCTACTTGAGTTACCGGAATCGGCTAAATTTAAACAGTAAGCATGTCAATGGTAACGGTTGACACACCGGGAATGGATTTGAATTCTTCATGGATTTTCTCTGTAGATACATTCTCTAATTCAGTTGAATCTAAGTAACCTTCGTATACACAGGTATCTGCAGTGAAACAAAGTCCTGTCGAGTATAATGTTTTTATACCGAGCCGGATAAAGATTGAACCCATCTGTCGGAGAAAATCGGGGGATAATTTCCCAATATTGATGTTGATTTTAGCAACTGAGTTTGAATTAGTCGGGATAATACGGATAATTTTAGTATTTGGTGCTAAAATAATGATTGCGTGGTTTTTTCCCTCTGGTTGTAATGCTTCGATGAATGAAGCAGGTAACTTAATTGGTTCAGAATCGGAAATTGTTGTCATCTGAGCTAAGGTTACCTCTTCAATATCTCTCTGTTCTTTTTCTTGAGTTTCTTCACTCATAATAATTCCTCGTAGGCAAGTATGGTGACACTAGGAAATGTTCCCAAAATGTCTGTAATTGGTATTATGTAGTTAGATATTATAAGACTTGTTTCACAAAGATTGAATTTTACTAAGATTATGTCAAACAAATGTCAAGTAAACTTGAATACTCCATTGAATTGATATGATTAGGCTAATTCAACTAGAATAATGCAACCTCCAAGCCATATAGTCAAATAACACAAATCTTGATTAATTGATATGGATCACTCACATCCCGATATATCAGGAGTAGACGAGGCAACACTAACAATGCGACGGTATTGGACGATGCCTCGGGTATATGAGTTTGATACTGAGATTAAAGAGATCGATGAAAATCGTATCAGATTGAAGGAGAATTTCTTCTATCCGGAAGGTGGGGGACAACCTGCAGATCATGGAACCATTAGTCATGGAGATATGAAGGGTCAGATTTTTGATGTACAGGATCAAGATGATACAGTATGGATTTATAGTAAAGAACATGGCTTTGAAGAAGGAGAATTGGTCCATGCAGAGATAGATAAGTATCGTCGGGAGACGCTGACTCGTAACCATAGTGCGCAACATCTGCTCTCCGCGGTATTCTGGGATAGTTTCGAATATGAAACAAGTCGAGCATTGATCGAACTACATGAGACGGAAATAGAATTGGATCATAACCCGTCATTAGAAGATATTAATGAAGCCCTGACACAGAGTCAAGAATTGATCCAGGCAGAGATCCCGGTTACCTCTCAATTTCATACATCTGCCAGTTTGAATGATGTCAAACTACGTGGGGGAATCGTCAAAGGTCAGTCAGTATATCGATTAGTCCAAATTGGAACAATTGATCTCAATCCCTGTGGGGGCACTCATGTGGAACATACAGGTATGATTGATACAATCGCAGTAGAGAAAATTAGTGGAAAACGATTGAAATTTACGACAGGTATTGATGCTAGAAATCTTATGATCGATCGATTAATGCTTACACATCAACTCAGTAGAGATTTAGCTATTGCGGAGGAGGATATCCTCTCTGAGATCAACAGGTTATCAATATCTAACAAACAGTTGCAAAAGGATACTATGGATCTAGAGAATCAATACTTGCAACTACAATTGAACCACCTCGATCGAACTGATTTGGATGAAGTGACCCTTATTTCGGGAACAGTAAGAAAGTTAGAACGAGGGGTGATTGTGGATCACTTCTCTGATCTCTCACCTTCAGAAATAGCAGTGATAACAACCACTGATGGTGGTTTTGTCATTATCAGTGGCGATGAGTCACAGCTTGATCGATTGATGCCATATCTTCGAGATGAGGGGATCAAAGGTGGAGGAAGAGGGACCACCGTCATGGGAAAGAATACTAATCCAGATAAAGAACTAATTCAATTAGTAAAATCGTATTTTCAGAGATCATAAATTGGGTGTAGATACATACGACCATCAAGTATGGAGTAGGGAACCCGTCGATCATCAATCCACTCGAAGTCCTTACGATATTCTCGATATAGATCATTTGTTAATATCAGACCTTGAATGTCCCGAGCTAACCGAAGAATGAAACTATCCCCATCAACCTTTGCTGGAAGTACTTTGATGATACCTTTCTGTGATTGTTCATCTAGATCTTTGGGATTCTCAATTTGATATCGTAATGCAGCGTCTGCCACCACGACAATTTCCTCGAATCCATTTTTCTTCAGGGTATCAATGGCAATAAGAATATTCTCTATTTTTGGCTTTCCATTCTCGGTTAATTCCTCCCATGCAACATTAGATCCATCAACCACAATTTTATTGGAGTTAAAATTTAAATCAGTCACAAACTCTGAACCGACGAGTAGTTTTGCTAATTTAGTTCTGATTGGAGTATCAAAATAGTAAGTTGAAGCGATTAAACCAATAATCACAATGATGAGAAAGATGATTATTCCAATCAATGTTCTAGCGAGATTATTCTGTGGTTCAGCGATGATTACCTGAGTGGAATCGAGTTCCACATTGATCTGATCATTCCCAGCAGGATCTATGAAAGTCATAAACAATGTGACTGGTTGAGTACCGTTGGCAAAAGTGAAGCCATTAATACTTAGTGAGGTATTGCCAGGCATCAATTCAATTACTTCAGTCTCTGATGGAGAGAAAGAAAAAGAAGGGGAGGAAAGGAAGAATTTAACCTGAAAAGCTTGAGATTCTGGATTGAAAATCTCGATATGAAATTTCATTAACTCTCCAGATTGGACTCGGGTTTGAGCTGAAACCGACCCTTGTATATCGGGAAGAACATAGAATTCAATGCTAGAGGATTCGGTTAATCTTCGACCTAGTTGATTATCATATGCTAATGAGAATTGGACATCACCTATACCGTACCCGCTCGAACTGACATTGAACTTGTATTCAAGACTATCAATAGGGTTGAGTACCGGCGCCGTTAGCGGTTGAGGGGATATTATCTGGATTGGTGAATTTTGACTTTGAAGATCAAAATAGATATTGAGAGCATTTCCCGTCCCACTGTTTGTCAATGTAACAAGTATTTCGCGTTGTTCTTGTAAATTCAACTCAACTGAGGATCGAATTCGTTCCCGGGTATCTGCATATGCAAATGAGACTTCAATATTTGAGCCTTCTGTTGGAAATACCTGGAAATTACGGGTTTTATTATAAGTAGATCCATCACCAGTAGGGCTGTAATAGAAAACAGTATAATTACCGGGACGGTATGATGGCCCATTTGTAGGCAGGGTTTCAACCGTAATCGAATCTCTTCGATCAGATGATGTATTATTCAGGATTACAGTATAGTTAAGGCTGGTCATTGAGGTTGTATTTACTTCAATCTGACCACTGAAAATAACCAATGTCTGATTCCTATCTTTGATATATTCACTATTATTATTACGTAATCCGTAAAATATGGAAAACGAGTTACCGAATTCCACATCCTTTGCGGTGAGATCTAAGACTACCTCGCTGACCTGATCATTTGATTGGGATAAACCAAGATGGTTAGTGGTCATATTTCGACCGTAAATAATTGCAGGACTAGCTGAGGATACAACTAATACTGAAATTATTAATCCCAAGAGAAGATGATGTCTAAATCTCATTCGAGTATGAAAAAATCTCTTCTTCCATCCATAATAGAGTAACTATTGCTCAAAATGATTTTGACTAAAATTGTGGAATAGTTGTAAACAAGATCATATAACCCTAGATTTTCGCGTGATAATATCCAGAAATGTGGATGACGGGGTATGATCTGCGAATTTGTTGTTATTCCAACTGATCATAGTTAGGGTTAAGTTATTTGCTAGATTTAGATGATATCATGACTAAAGCCTTTACCATCGATACGAATTTTTTCATCTCGGCTTTTGGTACGACACCCAATCAATACGAGATCCTGAATAAGATCTTTCGCAAACATAAGATCAAAATCATGGTAACAAATTATGTCAATAAAGAAATGAGATGGTATATGCGTCGAGTAATAGAATCTTTGTTGATTGTTCGAGACGTACGAGAAGCCGATCTCAAGAAATACTGTGTAGAAGCAGTGAAAAAAGTCGATATGAATCTTCCCCAATTACCAGATATGTCTGTGGCATACCTTGCTGCAGAGGAGGGCATTCCTATTGTATCATCTGATTGGCGACTTGTCGAGGTAGCACAACAATTGGGATTGACAGCAATGATGAACTCAGCATTTTTAGTTATGCTGCTTGAGGAAATTGATGATGAAGATGATAGAAAATTCCTTCAGGATATTTATGAACGCTTATTTTCTGAGGAAATCACCTATTCGGTAAAATCACAGGGAAGGTACGATCCTGTGGTCAGAATTCAGAAGATCATGGATTCAGCACTAGATGTCGTTCGATTACAGGGAAATGATGGTTCTAAAGGTAAAGTAGAGACCCAATCTACACATGATTTTCCCGAATATAGAGAATTAGCAGAAGTGACCAGAGAAATCAGATCAGAGATCTCAGATTACATCAACCTGATGGAGGAAGGAAATTATCGAAGGTTGGATTTTGAGCTCCACGAAGCTACAATTAAATTATCCGATCTTTCCACGGAGGTCAGAATGCAATCTGTCAAAGAAAATGATCCAGTCTACCGTGAAGCATTGACAACCTGGGCACATATTCTCTTGCTCTCTTCAACGGTGGCACTTGGAGAACAGAATTTACAGGAAGCAGAGGCAATAGTTGATCAATTGTTGTTGATTATGTTGGAAAATGATGAGGTTGAAAGGAGATTAGATATAGAAGTTCATCTCCAACGAATAACTATCTTTTTCTTGACAGAGCAATTATCAAGATTGAAAATCTATTTCACACCTGCATTTATTCAACTCTGTAATCTCAGAGAACGGGATGATATTATTGATCTTCACCGTATTATGAGTATTATCATTGCAGTACTTACCAACAAAGAAACTGAGCAGAGTGCAACTGCAAGAGATTTCTCCGAGATCCAGTATGTTATCCAACTTGGAGTGCAATTCATTTCAGTCGGAAACATTGAGAGTGCATGGTTACTTCTTGAACAGGCGATACATATGAGTTTGAATTCTGACATTACTGGATTACTGTATGCTGTATTCGAGGTATTACTTCCATTGTCATTTAAACCAGAAGTAAATTACAAACCTACATTTGAGGAATTACTAAATTTAGTCAAAGAGAAGGTAGAGAATTTGCCTTTTGAAGACTATGAACGAAGAATGGTGAGAAATAAATCCGTATCTGACGAACTCCTAATCAAGGGATATAAATCACCTGAGAAGATACCAAAACAATTCCAAGGATTTCTTGATGTCATCTCAGTAGAACAAGTTGACTTCAAGAAAATAGGGCGTACAATGTTTATTCGGGTGATTGATTGGAAGACCATGCATGTTATCGGTATTATTGATCCCACATTATCTGTTGATGAGAATTTATCAGTAGGATCCAGCATCAAATTACACTCCGGGTCCTTTCGCACCATGAAACCTCCAAAATCAATTCGTGAGGGCCGTGAAGTGGATCTACTGATTATTGCGAAGCCTGAAGACCTGAGATTTATAATACGAAGAGCTGGTCAAGTCAGCTTGGCACAGTCTAAAGTTGGAGAATACGATCTTTAATTTCCACGAGAATGAAAGATTGGGCGTTTACTGAGATATTTTGCCATGGCTAATTGCCGGGTTGGATAATCCTTGACCAGCTCATACAACTCATCTGCAATGGTATCACGATCAAATTCCTTATCTTCACCTGTACGCAGTCTTGCTTTGAGTTTATTAGATTCGATCTCATTATCACCAATGACAAAGATGTAGGGAATCCAAAGTCGTTCGGCATCACGGATCATTTTACCTACCCGTTCATTCCGATCATCGATATCAACACGAATACCTACTTTCTCAAGATCCTCGGAGAGTGCAATTGCCCAGTCCAGTTGATCATCAGTAATCGGCAATAATCTAACTTGGGTTGGAGAGAGCCAGAAAGGTAGACTCGGTTTAGTACCCTGTTTCATTTCTTTGGCTGCCTTCTCAAGGATCCCATAGAGAACACGCTCAATTGCACCAGATAATGAGGCATGAAGGATGTAGGGACGTTGATCTTCACCTTCATCATTGACAAAGCTGATGTCAAATCGTTCGGCATTTTCTACATCAATTTGCACGGTAGATAATGCTGCAGCCTTTTTCTGCTGATCAATGACATTGAATTCGAATTTACAGACGAAATAAGCATACCGTTTATCAAATAATTCTAGCATGACAGGTCGATCAATTAATTCAACCATCTCGTGGAACCATTCCTTATTCTCCTCGTAGAAATCAGTTTGGAACCGAAATACAGCCTCATAATCGATTTCCACATCTTTCATCATCTGAACACATAATTCGTACTGCTTACGAAATTCATCTCGAGCCATTTCAATATCTGCAACGAGGGTATGTTGATCAGGCATTGAGAATGTACGCAATCGTCGCAATGCAGCCAGTTCACCCCGCTGTTCTCTTCTGAAGGAATAATGAGTCATCTCAAAGAGTTTTAATGGGAGATTACGGTAGGAGATGGTTGCATCTGCACCGATAAGGAACTGACCGAAACACGCGGCAAATCGCAGAAAGTACCGATCAGTACCTGATTGAATGGTGTACTGGCGAGCTGGAAACCGATTCATATATGCCTCGAGTGATGGATGATGAAAATCATACATAATTGGGGTTTCTACACAATGTGCTCCATTTTCAACATGGGTCTGGGTAACATGATCTTCGAGTAGTCGTTTCACGATCCAACCAGAAGGATACCACCGCATATTCCCTGAATCAGATGCTGGTTCGTAATCTACTAATTCTAGATTCTGCATTAATTGTACATGTGCTGGAGGTTTATCAGCTGCACGACGTTTTTCTGTCTCGTATTGGAAGAAATACTTGAATGGTGATTTCTTCTCGAAGTTGTATTTTTTGTGCTCAATCAGATCACCATCAGTGGTGTAAACATAGAAGTCATGTTTAGCCTCTTCCTCTGCTGCAATAGCAAGGTTTGTTTCTTCTTCCTCATCCTTATCTTCCATGACTGAATCTGGAGTAAATTCTCTACTCAATTCGGACATCGGATGACCTTTGACTTTTACGGTGAAGCCTTTGTACCAGCCAAAGGGAGCACGGCGAATTTCGTCATATGTGTCCATTTGTTTGAGGTCATGTTCGACCTGTTTGAGGACTTTGAATGCGATATCCGGTCGTCCAGGATTAGAACTTAGATGTACCCATGGATAGACGATGATATTTTTTACACCTAACTCGGAGGCGACGTCAACAATTTCTTTGACGGTCTGTTTAGCAGCAGCTTCAGGATTGGATTCATCAGCTTTTTCAACAGCAATCATCACGGCAAGGGCTTCAGGGAGGCTAACGACGCCTTTTTCGATTTCCTCAGCCGAAGATAATGCCTTCTTCTTGGGTTCATACTCAAATTGATCTGAATGAAGCAATATTATTCTCATTATAGAACCACTTGGATTGTCTAATCTGATACTCTTTAGGTTGGTTAAATGTATTGTGAAATATCAATCCAACTGGGATGGTGATTAGAAAAGTTGTTGGAATTAGTTGTAATTCTTTAGATAGATGTATTGATTCAGAATTTAAGTTTATACACCAAGTGACCAGGTCTCGATCTCCTCATCAGTGAGATCTTCCTCGGTAACATGACGAATGGTTTCCTTAGCCAAATCAATCAATTCCTCAAGAGACATCTCATCGAT
>Ga0102944_1002114_pt1 | contig 11983 bp, 7 predicted proteins | sample SalPonD_shore_MG_FD_78172 | JGI IMG/M metagenome (GOLD analysis project Ga0102944, IMG submission 78172) | Salt pond soil microbial communities from South San Francisco under conditions of wetland restoration - Salt Pond MetaG... | ecosystem: Environmental > Aquatic > Marine > Intertidal zone >... | reverse complement strand
GCCCCCCAGCCGCAGCCGATGTCCAGGAGGCGCTGGCCCGGCTCCAGGCGCAGCTTCCTGCAGATAATATCCAGCTTGTCGCGCTGGGCATGGGCCAGGGTCTGCTCGGGATGGGCGAAGTAGGCGCAGGAATACACCATCTCCGGATCCAGCCAGAGCCGGTAGAAATCATTGCCGACATCGTAATGGTGGGAAATGGAAGCACGCGTGTTGCGGTTGCGGTGGTTGCCACGGCCGGTCAGGAGGTGATGCCAGGCGCCTTCATGGGCGGGCAGCTTCAGGGCCTGCCGGAACAGATACAGACGTTCGGACAGACTGAAGTGGCGTTCCTCGAAAAACTCGATCAGATCGAACAGGGACTCCAGGTTGCCCTCCACCTCCACCTCGCCGGCCAGGTGCGCCTCGGCCAGATCCAGCAGGTTGCGATGCAGGACCAGGTCACGCAGCGGCTGGGGCCGGTTCACCACCAGGGTGCAGGGGGCATCCGAGCGGCCGACGGCCAACCGGCCGTCCCAGAGCCTGACGGAGACATTGCCGCGGTAACCGCTGAAAACCTGCCGCAGCAGTTCCTGCGCGGCCCGGGTGGCGGCATCCGCGGCCACGGCGCCGTCGTGGCGACGATAATCGCGGGTCAGATTGCTGCTGGATGAATGGCTCATGAAAATCTCCTGATTTTTATATGTCATTCAAGAAGTTGTCGCAGCCCCCGACGTCTCTCAGCAGACAACACTATAATTAGTTTGAAACATACAGCCAATCATTTACTCCCGTGGAGTGCAATTGGATATTTAAATCACGATCATATATTTCATTAATGATCTCGTGGCTCGTGGCTCGTGGCTCGAAATACAGGACCGTCTGAATTCCTCTTTTTCAAACATGTCATCAAAGCTAAAGGGTTACGCGGCGCAGGCGCAGGGCATTGCTGATCACCGATACGGAACTGAAGCTCATGGCCGCCGCCGCGATCATGGGTGATAGCAGCAGTCCGAAAACGGGATACAACACGCCGGCGGCCAGGGGCACGCCCAGGGAGTTGTAGACGAAGGCGAAAAACAGGTTCTGGCGGATATTGCGCATGGTGGCGCGACTCAGGCGCCGGGCCCGGGCAATGCCGCGCAGATCCCCCTTGACCAGGGTCACGCCGGCGCTCTCCATGGCCACATCGGTGCCGGTACCCATGGCGATGCCCACCTCGGCGCGGGCCAGGGCCGGGGCGTCGTTGATGCCGTCGCCGGCCATGGCCACCTGCCGGCCCTCGTCCTGCAGCTGTTTCACCACCTCGGCTTTCTTCTCGGGCAGCACTTCCGCATGCACTTCGTCGATACCGAGTTTCGATGCCACCGCTTTGGCCGTAGTCCCGCTGTCACCGGTAAGCATGACCAGCCGGATCCCCTCCCGGTGCAGGGCGTCGATGGCTTCGGGCGTGGCGTCCTTGATGGGATCGGCGACGCTGATGATGCCCGCGGCGCGGCCGTCCACGGCCACGAACATGGCCGTATGGCCCTGCCCGCGCAGGGATTCCGCTTTCTCTTTCAGGCTGCCGGGATCGATCTTTTCCTGCTCCAGCATAGCCAGGTTGCCGATAGCGAGCTTCCGGCCGTCCACCCTGCCGCTGACGCCCTTGCCGGTGACGGACTGGAAATCATCCACCTGCTGCAGTTCCAGGTTGCGCGCTTCGGCGCCGTCGACAATGGCCGCGCCCAGGGGATGCTCGCTGTGCCGCTCCAGGCTTGCGCCCAGGCGCAGCACCGTCTCTTCATCGAAACCGTCCGCGGCTTCGATCTCCGCCAGGCGCGGTTTGCCCTCGGTCAGGGTGCCGGTCTTGTCCACGACAATGGTGTCAATGCGCTCCAGCACCTCCAGGGATTCGGCATTCTTGATGAGTACGCCGTGACTGGCGCCCAGGCCGGTGCCCACCATGATGGACATGGGCGTGGCCAGGCCCAGGGCGCAGGGACAGGCGATAATGAGCACGGCCACGGCGTTAACCACGGCATGGGCCAGGCGCGGCTCCGGACCGGCCAGACCCCAGGCGATGAACGTAACAACCGCCACCGCCACCACCGTGGGCACGAAATACGCGGCCACGGTATCCGCCAGCCGCTGGATCGGCGCGCGGCTGCGCTGGGCCTCGGCCACCATCTGCACGATCTGGGCCAGCAGGGTGTCGCGGCCGACGCGCTCGGCCTGCATCACCAGTGCGCCGGTACCGTTCACGGTGGCGCCGATAACCTTGTCACCGTCCTTCTTGGTTACCGGCAACGGTTCGCCGGTGACCATGGACTCATCCACACTGCTGCCGCCTTCCACGACGTTGCCGTCCACGGGGATTTTCTCCCCGGGGCGCACACGCAGGCGATCGCCGATCTGTACCTGCTCCAGGGGGATATCCTCCTCGCTGCCGTCGTCGCGAATGACCCGTGCCGTTTTCGGCGCCAGACCCAGCAGCAGCTTGATGGCCTGGTTGGTGCGGCTGCGGGCGCGGATCTCCATGACCTGGCCCAGCAGCACCAGTGCGGTGATGACGGCCGCCGCCTCGAAGTACACCGGGACCAGGCCCGATGCCAGCCGTACCGACGGCGGAAATATTCCCGGCGCCAGTAACGCCACGACGCTGTAGGTCCAGGCCACGCCCACGCCCAGGCCAATGAGGGTGAACATATTGAAGTGACGGGTGAGCAGGGAATTCCAGGCGCGCACGAAGAACGGCCAGCCGGCCCACAGCACCACCGGCGTGGCCAGCAGGAATTCAAACCACTGGCGGTATTGCGGCCGCACCAGCGTATCGAAGTAGCCCGCCCCCATGGCGCTGATCAGTACCGGCAGAGCCAGGACCACGCTGAACCAGAAGCGCCGGCTCATGTCCTTCAGCTCGGTGTTGTCCTCCTCGACTTCCACGGTGCGCGGCTCCAGGGCCATGCCGCACTTGGGACAACTGCCCGGGTGATCCTGCACCACCTCCGGATGCATGGGACAGGTGTACTCGGTCTTGCTGCCGGGTTGCAGCGGCGTTTCCCGTTCCAGGGCCATGCCGCAGTGGGGACAGCTGCCCGGCTCCGTCTGGCGCACGCCGGGGCACATGGGGCAGATATAGTCGCCTTCGCCCTGCGCCTGCTTTTCTCCGGACGCACCGGCCCCGGCATGCCCGTGGTGACAGGCATGGCCATGTTCATGTTCGTGCTTTTGATCAGCTTCTTTCGTCTGGTGATGGTGGCAATATTCGCTCATCTGTCCTCTCTGTCTTGCTTATTTGATAATACGTGCCCGGCACCCGGACCGGTCTTGATCCCGATCAATCCGGATGCGGGCCTGATCGGTCTCGGGAACCGGCCGGGACAATTTTAACCGTCCCGAGCAACCTCACCTGGTAGCAGACGAGGAATGTCGTGCCGACTCATGGGTGTCTCCCTGTCGAGTTACACCGGCTTGTTATTCCTGCCTCACCTCAGAACCACAGACGCAAACCGGCGAGAAAATACAGGCTGGAGGTTTCCGCGCCGTCCGCGCGCGCGAGAGCCGCGGTGTCTCCCCAGGTCTTCTTCCAGGAGACACCGATATAGGGCGAGAATTCACGCCGGATCTCGTAGCGCAGGCGCAGGCCCAGTTCGCTGTTGTTGATGCCACTGCCCAGGCCGAGTTCCTGAACAGCCTGCGCCGCGGCGTTGATCGCCGCCCGCGGCTGCAGAATGAGACGCTGGGTCAGCAGCCACTCGTATTCGATATCGAGGCGAAAGGTGGCATCGCCCCTGTGGCTCAGAAACGCCGTCGCGTCCACCTCGAACCACTGGGGCGCCAGCCCCTGGATGCCGATGACGGCATGGGCGCGCTCCGGGCTGGGCTGGATGTCGTAGCGCGCTCCTGCCTGGAAATCCCAGAACGGCGAGATGGTGCGGCTGTACAGGGCCTGGATTTCCGCATCCTCCGGGGTTACACCCTGTGCCCCCTCGCCCTCGGTCTTGAACCAGAACTTATTGTAGTCGCCGCCGATCCAGCCCTGGGCGTCCCAGGCAATGATGTTCTCCCGGCCGCCGAAGCCCGCTTCCAGGCGGTCGATGAGCAGGAAATGATAGATGTCGGCATCGCCCGCCGGCGCCGGCCACCCTGGCGGAACGCCCGATGCCGTATCGTAGACCCGGGGATACGACCGCTGCAACGGATCCAGGCCGGTATTGCTCTCATCCTGCGCCATCGCGCCCCGGAAGACCACCAGGCTGGCCAGCAGTATGGCCAATACGTGAAGACTGATCCTGATTATTTGCATGCGCTTCATTACGACACCTCCACGACGCGGAACATGCCCAGCTTCATGTGATAGAGAAAATGGCAGTGGAAAGCCCAACGGCCCGGCTCGTCCGCCGTGATCAACAGGGACACCCGCTCCGCCGGCTTGACGCTGATGGTGTGCTTGCGCGGCAGGTGTTCGTCCTGGCCGTTTTCCAGTTCCATGAACATGCCGTGCAGGTGGATGGGATGCTCCATCATGGTGTCGTTGACCAGGATCAGCCGGATGCGCTCGCCATAGGGGAAATGCACCGGCGATGTCACCTCGGAAAACTTCCTGCCGTCGAAGGACCACATGTAGCGTTCCATGTTGCCGGTCAGGTGCAGTTCCACGGTACGGGAGGGCTCGCGTTTGTCGCGGACGGGGGTGATGCCGCGCAGCCGGGCGTAGGTAAGCACCCGGTGGCCCGTGTGTTCCAGCCCCGTGCCGGGCTCGCCCAGGCGGTTGCGCTCCATGTCTGGGATACCGGTGTTCCCGGGTCCGTGGTTATCCGGGCCGTGCCGGGCAACAACCGGGGCGGCGGGTGCCATGGTCATGCCGGCCATGGACTTGTCCGCGGGCGCCGTGGCGTGCATGCCATGGTCGTACCCCGCCATGGGTGTCTGGTTTTCCGGGGCTGCTTCCATGTTCATCCCCTGCATGTCCTTCATGGCCATGCCCATGTCGCGCATGGTCCGCCGCGGCGGCGCGCGCAGGGCCGGCACAGCGGCGGACATCCCCGCGCGCGGCGCCAGGGTGCCGCGCGCGTAACCGCTGCGGTCCATGGATTCGGCCATGATCGTGTAGGCGCTGGGCGCAGCCGGCGTGACGATCACATCGAAGGTCTCGGCCACGCCGATCTGGAACTCGTCGGTCTCCACCGGCTCGACATTCTGGCCGTCCGCCTGCACCACGGTCATGGGCAGACCCGGTAGGCGCACGTTGAAATAGGTCATGGCCGAGCCGTTGATGAAGCGCAGGCGCACGCGCTCGCCGGGCCGGAACAGGCCGGTCCAGTTGCCGGCCGGGTGCAGGCCGTTTATCAGGTAAGTGTAGGTATAACCGGTAACGTCGGCGATATCGGTGGGCGACATGCGCATATTGCCCCAGGCCAGCCTGTCCCGCAGCGTCGCGCCCAGGCCGTTGCGATTCACGTCCTCGAAGAAATCCACCACCGTGCGCCGGTGGAAATTGTAGTAATCGGACATTTTCTTCAGCTTCGCCAGCACGACATGGGGATCCTCGAAGGTCCAGTCCGAGAGCATGACCACGTAATCCCGGTCATATGTGAACGGCTCCTGCTCCCGCGGATGAATGACCAGGGGACCATACACACCGGTCTGCTCCTGCAGGCCGGAATGGCTGTGGTACCAGTAGGTACCGGACTGGCGCACGCGGAAATGCGCCTCGAAGGTGTCGCCGGGTTTGATGCCGGGAAAGGTCACGCCCGGCACGCCATCCATGGTGAACGGCAACAGCACCCCGTGCCAGTGGATGGAGGCGTCCTCGTCCAGAAGGTTGGTAACCCGCAACAATGCCTCCTGCCCTTCGTACAGCTCAACCAGTGGACCGGGGATGGAATGGTTGATGGTGGTGGCGGCGATACGTCCGCCGGCGATGTCTATGGACTCCCGGCGGATAGCCAGGTCCATGCTGGCGGCCTCGGCGTTTCCTTTGCGCGTAACGGCGGCATCGGCCAGCGGCCGCGCCCAGACGGGCAACAGCGATTGCAGCCCGGCCAGGACACCGCCGGCCGCGAGAGTACCGAGCAGCCGGCGCCGGGACAGATTTCCAGGTTCGTTCATGATGTTTCTGTTCTCCCGTGGCGTACGGCCCTGCCGGTCCGTACGTCAATATCGAGTCAATCGGATATGGGATTAACTAACAGCGCTGTCGCACATCGGCCGGGTTGGCCGGCCGGACTGGACGCTGCAATGAAAGGAGAACGGCTAGTTCAGGAGAACGCAACTACGCTGCAGGGGATGGAGAAGCGCGGCATCAGGCTGGCCGATCCCGGCCGTCGGCGGCATCAGGGAAACCGCATTGGTCACAGCAAAGCCGGCACGGGACGGCAATACCGAGCCCTGGGTCGAGGACACCGATGCGACGATATTGCCCGCCGGCCGGAAGCGACCGTTGACGAAACAGTGGGAGGCGATGCAGCCGCCGCCCGGCATGGTACCCGTGAGCTCAGCGCCGACGATGCCATGCCTCATTCCCGTCTTGGCCGTGGTTGCCGTGCCTGCATGGGCCAGGCAATGGGGGCAGAAAACGGACAGCCACATGGCCAGGATGGCCGCCAGTGTGACGGCGTAACCGCCTATGAATCGTTGTAACTGAAGCAGCATTATGGCGATTCGATTATGTGTGATTGGCGCTGATGGACAGGCTTTAATATTAGCACAGACTTCAAGAGTGCTGCGCCATGCCCGGCTTCAATCAGGACCCGAGGCAAGGCGGTGGGCAGCGCGGGTGGTTTCCGGCAACTTGTATTTCGTGGTGCAGGCCATGACCACGGCCACGGCGGTTTCCAGGCTGATGCGGTGGCCGATGGAGACGTAGATCGGCTGCACCCCTTTCCGGGTCCGCAGCACCGCGCCGATGATTTCATCCCTGTCCCGGAGCGGCGTCCACTCCCCGCGTCCCGCCGGCACCGCATCATGGCGGCCGATGAGCCGCGACTTGCCCACACCGATGGCGGGCAGGCCGGTGCTCAGGCCCAGGTGCGCGGCGATGCCGAGGCGCCGGGGATGGGCGATGCCCTGGCCGTCGCACAACAGGATATCCGGCGGCCACTGCAGCTTGTCCAGCGCCTCCAGCACCGCCGGCAATTCCCGGAACGACAACAGGCCCGGCACGTAGGGAAACGTGGTGGGCCGCCGCGCCATGGCCTGAGCCGTCATCGCCAGCGATTCGTAGTCGAGAACGGCAACGGCGGCGCGGGTGATGCGGCCGCCGTCCTCGAACCCCACGTCGACCCCGGCCACGGTACGGATCGCACCCGCATCGAAATCATCGCGCCGGATGACGCGCGGGGCGAGCTCGCGCTGAATGGCCACGGCCTCGCGCGGCGACACGTCCCAGGAATGGGACAGCCGATCAGGCACCGTCATGCCGACGGCGGTTCAGCCGCACCGTATAAACCGTTATGATAAACATCTTGTTAATAAAGGGCTGAATAACATGCAACGATTACAGGCCTGTATAAGAAATATTCCTGATTTCCCGAAACCGGGCATACAGTTCAAGGATATCACACCGCTGGTGCGCGACCCGGCCATGCTGCGCCTGTGCGTGCACCAACTGATCGAACCCTTTCTGGGGGAACGGCTGACCGCCGTGGTCGGCATGGAAGCCCGCGGCTTCATCTTCGGCAGCCTCGCCGCCTGGGACATGGGCATCGGCTTCGTGCCCCTGCGCAAGCCCGGCAAGCTGCCCTACGACGTGCAGTCCATCAATTACGACCTGGAATACGGATCGGCGGGCCTGGAGGTCCACATCGACGCCCTGGAAAAGGGCGACCGGGTACTCTTGATCGACGATCTGCTGGCCACGGGCGGGACCGCCGCGGCCAGCTGCAGCCTGATCGAGAAGCTGGGAGCGGAAATCGCCGGCTGCGCCTTTGTCATCGAACTGGATGCGCTCAAGGGCCGGGAGCGCCTCGGCGATTACCCGGTTCATTCACTGATCCATTACTGAACAAGAGTTAAGGATCCGGATGTTAGGCAGGTTCTTCACCAGACTGCGCCGCCAGTATCCCGTTGTGCTGGTGACGCTGATCCTCACCGGCGCCTTCGCCGGCGAGGTCGCCGGCTATTACCAGTGGGGTTTCCTCAAGAAGCTGGAGTACGACCTGTACGACGCGCGCATGCTGGTCACCATGCCCGGCGGCGTGGATGATCGCATCGTCATCGTCGACATCGACGAGAAGAGCCTGGCCGAGATCGGGCGCTGGCCATGGAGCCGCGATCGGGTCGCCCGGCTCGTGGATCAGCTCTTCAATTACTACGGCGTGGCCATGGTCGGCTTCGATATCGTATTTCCCGAACCGGACCACAGTTCCGGCCTGCGCATCCTCAAGGCGCTGGCCAAGAACGAATTCGCCGACAATAAGGCCTACCGCAAGAAAGTCGAGTCACTGCAGGGCGAACTCGACTACGACCATCTGCTGGCGCAGAGCTTCAAGAACCGCCTGGTGCTGCTGGGCTATTACTTCAAGTCCTATGAAGGCAGCGGCACCTCGAACAGCGGCGTACTGCCGCCGCCCTCCTTCGACAGTGATATTTTCAAGGGCAAGAATGTGCTCGCGCGGCAGGCGCAGGGCTACGGCGGCAACCTGCCGGCCCTGCAGAAAGCGGCTGCCGGCGCCGGCCACTTCACCCCCTGGATCGACGACGACGGCGTGGTCCGCCGCGTGCCCATGATCTACGAATACAAGGGAAATTATTACGAATCCCTGTCCCTGGCCATGGCCAGGATGCTGTACGGGGTGAAGCAGACCAAACCGGTCTTCGCTTCACCGGAGTTGTCCCGCAAAACCGGTTACCCGGATCTGGAGTCCCTGGCCCTGGACTTCGTCCACATCCCGGTGGACGAGCACGTGCAGGCCCTGGTCCCCTACCGCGGTTTCCAGGGCAGCTTTCCCTATGTTTCCGCCGCGGACGTGATCAACGGCACCGCGGACAAAAAGGTCCTGCAGGACCGCATCGTGCTGGTGGGTACCACGGCGCCGGGGCTGTACGACCTGCGTACCACGCCGGTGCAGAAGCAGTATCCCGGCGTGGAGATCCACGCCAACCTGCTTGCCGGGATCATGGATCAGGACATCAAGGAAGCGCCCGCCTACGCCAAGGGCGTGAATATCCTCCAGGTGACGCTGACCGGCGTGGTGCTGGCGCTGTTGCTGCCCCTGCTCAGCCCGGTGTGGACCGGCCTTACCGCCGCCGGGTTCATGGCCGCCATTCTCGGTATCAATTTCTGGTTCTGGCAGGCGCAGAACCTGGTGCTGCCCCTGGCCGCGGTACTCACCCTGGTCGTGTGTATCTTCGTGCTCAACATGTCCTACGGCTTCTTCGTCGAGCGGCGCGGCAAAAAGCAGATCGCCGCCACCTTCGGCCAGTACGTACCGCCGGAACTGGTGGACGAGATGAATTTCGATCCCAAGTCCTACACGCTGGAAGCGGAAAACCGTGAAATGACGGTGCTGTTCAGCGACGTGCGCGGATTCACCACCCTCTCGGAAGGACTCAGCCCGGCCGATCTGTCGGAACTCATGAACGCCTACTTAACGCCCATGACCAGCCTCATCCATGACAACCGGGGCACCATCGACAAGTACATGGGCGATGCCATCATGGCCTTCTGGGGCGCGCCGGTGGACAACCCGGAACACGCGCGCAGCGCCGTGCTTACCGCCATGGCCATGCAGGAACGCATGACCGCCATCCGCAAGGAGTTCCGGGAACGGGGCTGGCCGGAGATCCACATCGGCATCGGCATCAATACCGGCAGCATGAGTGTCGGCAACATGGGTTCGAAATTCCGCATGGCCTATACCGTACTGGGCGATGCCGTCAATCTCGGCTCGCGCCTGGAAGGTCTGACCAAGACCTACGGCGTGGAAATCATCGTCAGCGAATCGACCCGTGCCGAGGCCCCGGAATATACCTACCGCGAGCTGGACGTGGTGCGGGTCAAGGGCAAGGACAAACCCATTGCCATTTACGAACCCGTCGCCCTGGACGAGGAAGTCGCGCCGGAGGAGCTGGAGGAACTGCAGGCCTACGAGGCGGCGCTGGCCGCCTATCGCCGCCTGGACTGGGAGCAGGCCGAGGCGCAATTCAACCGGCTGCACGAGCAGTCGCCGGACCGGACCCTGTACCGTCTCTACCTGGATCGCATCGCCGCCTTCAAACAGTCACCGCCGGACGCGGACTGGGACGGGGTGTTTACGCATACGACGAAGTGAATAGTGAGTAGTTAGTAGTCAGTAGTGGAACTTTCTCGATTCAGGAAAGTGGCCGGCGCAACCCCTGCTCCCAGCTTTCGATAAACAAAACCCGGAAGCCGAATAAGGTCTTTAACGTTTCAGGTATAACTGCACCTTCACTACTTACTACTAACTACTTACTACTCACTGCTTTCGAATCGGGCAAAGAACGCCCCCACATCCTCCAAAGTCTGGGTAACGGGCATGGCCGGCAGGCTCTTCAGAAATATTTTCCCGTAGGATCGGGTTTTCAGGCGCGGGTCGCAGATCACCAGGACGCCGTAGTCGGCGGCGTCTCGGATCAGCCTGCCGACGCCCTGTTTCAGCGCGATCACCGCTTCGGGCACCTGCTGGTCGATGAACGGCCGGCCGCCCTGCTCTTCCAGCTTCTGCAGGCGCGCCTGCAGTACCGGATCGTCGGGGGCGGCGAAGGGCAGCTTGTCGATAATCACGCAGGACAGGGCCCGGCCTTTCACGTCCACGCCCTCCCAGAAACTCTGCGTCCCCAGCAGGACCGCGTGCGGCGTGTGGCGGAAGGTTTCCAGCAACTCGGTGCGCGGGGCGTCGCCCTGTACCAGCACCGGCCAGGAAACCCGTGCACGGATCAGCTCCGCGGCCTGCGCCAGCGCCCGGTGACTGGTATACAGCAGGAAGGCGCGGCCGCCGCTGTATTCCAGTACCGGCACGGACGCGTCCACCACGGCCCCGGTGTAGGCCTCGCTGCGCGGATCGGGCATCCCGGCAGGCAGATACAGCAGGGTCTGGCGGGCGAAATCAAAGGGACTGGACCAGGCATGCTGATCCGCGCCCTCCAGGCCGAGCTGGCGAATGAAATGATCGAAACGGCCGCCCACCGTGAGAGTGGCCGAGGTGAAAACGCGGGCGCCGGGATATTCCGCCAGCCGCGCCTGGAAACTGCCGGCGATATCCAGCGGCGTGGCGTGCAGCAGGAAACCGCCGCCGCGCACCTCCAGCCACTGGATATCCTCCCCCGCCCGCGCTTCCATGAAGGCGTCGAGCAGCGCGAGCAGACTGTTGAGCCGCCGCAGACAGCCATCCAGCTGCTTGCCGCGGGCGGCGAAGCCGTCCAGCGCCTGGTGCACGTCATGACTGCAGGTCATCAGGTGGTCCAGGGCCTGCGGGACCTCTCCCGCCCCGCGCACCGCGCGCCAGACCGCGCGCCGATCTTCCCGGCCGAAAGCCAGGCGCAGGCGGCGCACCGCGGTGTCCAGCGCATCCAGCAGGGGCAGAAACTCCGGCAGATCCGCCGCTTCCTCGAAATACGCCGCGCGGCAGTCGCGCACCAGTTCCAGGTACTGGTGACTGCTCAGGGTGGTGCTGAAAAATTGCGAGGCCAGATCCGGGAGTTGGTGCGCCTCATCGAAGATGATCACGTCGGCCGCCGGCAGCAGCTCACCGTAGCCCTGTTCCTTCAGGGCCAGGTCCGCCAGCAGCAGGTGATGGTTGACGATAACGACGTCCGCCTCGGCCGCACGCTGGCGGGCGCGAAAAACGAAACAGTCATGGTAATCATCACACTCCTGGCCCAGGCAGTTTTCGGCGGTGGACGTGACCAGTGCACGCAAGGGCGAGGCCTCCGGCAGCATGGTCAGTTCATTCAGATCGCCGCTGCCGGTGTGCTGCGCCCAGCGGCGCAGCGCTGGCAGTTGCGCCGCGCCGTTGTCTCCGGGTCGCAACCTGTCCTGTTCGGCCAGGCGCAGCCGGTGCAG
>Ga0102944_1002113_pt1 | contig 11984 bp, 9 predicted proteins | sample SalPonD_shore_MG_FD_78172 | JGI IMG/M metagenome (GOLD analysis project Ga0102944, IMG submission 78172) | Salt pond soil microbial communities from South San Francisco under conditions of wetland restoration - Salt Pond MetaG... | ecosystem: Environmental > Aquatic > Marine > Intertidal zone >... | reverse complement strand
TCTGTATTTTTGATCAAGATAAAGCAGATATAATTGCGATGGGAAATATGATTGTATCTAGTAATTTTATCAAAAATTCAAATTCAGGGAGAATTGTAAAGCTTTATGAAACAATATAATTTAATGAGCGAAGAAAACTCATTAGCAAAAGAAATTAAGAGATTAAGAGAAAAATCCTTGATGCATAAAAAGCTCTTTTCTAAGGATAAGTTAAATAAACCTGTTAGTTATTGGACTAAAAAAGAAAGGTTAAAAGATCAAATTGGAAAAGAATTTACGATTATTTTAAGAACTAAAGGATGTAAATGGGCATTAGAAAGTGGAGGTTGCTCAATGTGTGGATATATAGAAGATGCGAATATAGATGATGTAGATCCAGAACAGATCATGAATCAATTTGATTATGCTTTAACTAATACAATTAATTCCATCAGAAGCGATACTGATAACTATATTCTCAAAATATTTAACTCGGGAAGCTTTTTGGATGAATCTGAAATATCCAAACCAGTAAGAGAATATATCTATAGAAAAATAGCGGAGATACCAGAAATTTCGGAGTTTTCAATGGAATCTCGCGTTGAATTTATAACTAAAGAGAAGTTAGATGAGATCAATACATATCTTCCAAATAAATATGTTGAAATTGGAATGGGTCTTGAATCGGTTAATCATTACATTCGAAATAGATATATCAATAAAGGATTAAACTATGAAGACTTCCTTGAAAAAATAGAGTTATGTCATCATAATAATATAGGAAGTAAAATTTATATCTTGTTTAAACCTCCTTTTTTGAATGAACAAGCAGCAATTGATGATTGTATTAATTCTATAAAAGAATTAATTAAATTAAATGTTAGTACGATCTCAATAAATCCCTGTAATGTTCAAAAAGGAACTCTCGTTGAATACTTATGGCAAACTCATCGATATAGACCTCCATGGTTTTATTCTTTATTTGAATGTTTTAACAAGGCACTAACCGATAAAGATTTAAGAAAAACGAGAATCTTATGTGATCCTTCTGGCGCAGGCACTAAAAGAGGTATTCATAATTGCCTTAGGGGTTCTTGCAATGATAAAATGAAAAGATACTTAAGAGATTTCATTCTCCATCAAGATTTATCGAGATTACATCAAATAGAATATGAATGCATATGCAGAAAAAAATATCTATTGCAGATTGCTTATATTTAACATATTCAAAGTAATGATTAAATTTAAATACGAAGAATTAATTTTGCTAATTTATAGAAGGATTATGGTAAAAAATTATTTACGGGATATTAATTGAACTGGGTTAAACTAACACTTTATCATTTGGGTTTTTCAACCAAAGATCATGCCATATTTCGAGCTCCCGTGTGGAATGCAGAGCTTAAAGAACGTGTAAAGAATATAATTAAAAAATCAATTTATAATCAAGAATATAAAAAGTTTGGTGTGATTAAAGATATCTTTGGACCGATATCAAGTCCTTTCATCTCAGTAAAAACAAAACCCGATCAAATTACGCTCTTTCAAGAAGTAGAAATGAGTAATAATTATTATGTAAAAATGACATAACATTTTAGGGATCTTATATTATTCATAACCTTTTAGTTAGGAAGGTGTTAATCATTTCAAGTTGGAAAGAATCAAAAACTAATATAGATAAGCTCATCGTTGAGAAAAATACTTGTTCTGAATGTGGAGAAAATATCTTTTACGATGAAAATAGAGGCGCTTTAGTATGTGAAAATTGTGGATTAGTACATTCAGAGAATCATATTGATAGAGGTCCTGAATGGAGAGCCTTTGATGCAGAACAAAAAAAGAATAGAACCCGAACAGGCCCTCCAAATACCTATATGATTCACGATAAAGGTTTAAGTACTATGATAGATTGGAAAAACCGAGATATTTATGGGAAAAAAATTCCGGCAAAATTACGAGGACAAATATATCGCTTAAGAAAATGGCAAAGTCGAATCAGAGTAAGTAATGCAACCGAAAGAAATCTAACCTTTGCCTTGAGTGAATTAGATAGAATGGCTTCAAACTTAGATTTAAAAAGGAATTTGAGAGAATGCTCTGCAAAAATTTATAGAGATGCGGTCGAAAAACATCTAATACGGGGGCGAAGTATTGAAGGTGTAGCTGCTGCAAGCTTATATGCTGCCTGTCGAACCTTTAAAATACCCATAACCTTAACCGAAATTGCTGAGATTGCCCGAGTTGATAAAAAGGAAATAGGACGCTCCTATAGATTTATTTTAGAAAGACTTAATTTAAATTTAATTCCGACGAAACCCTCTGATTTCTTGACCAGATTCATTTCAGAATTAGATTTATCTAATGATTGCTATAAAATTGCGAATAAAATCTTACAAGAGGCAGAAAGACGAGGCTTGATCTCTGGGAGAGGCCCTACAGGGGTTTGTGGTGCAGCCATCTATGCAGCCTCTATTTTAGCAGAAGAAAAAATTACACAGCGGAAAATAGCCAAAACTTCTCAAGTCACGGAAGTAACAATCAGGAATAGATTTCAAGAAATTTATGACAATTTATCCTTGAAAAAGTCAGAATAGATCTCCCGATAAATCAAATAGAATTAATTTTTTTGTTTTACCTTTTTTTAACCTTTAATGTTTTTTTAAAAAACCACAATAAAATAATTATAATTCAATAGTATCTTGCCCTTTTTATTTCAATATTTTAATTAAATAACACTAAAAAGTTGCTAAGATAAAATTTTGGTTAGCATCTGCTTCATAATATAGAGAAGATATCCATATAATATTTTTATTTATTATTATGATTCTTTTTCATCTATTTATATAAATTGTAGCAAAAAGGAGTCAAAAGTGAAAAGTATACTAAGCCAAAATCAAGTTTCACAATTTTTAACTAAGATAACTCAGACATTTCCTAATTTTATCGCAGGTATCATCACCGATAAACATGGATTTCCTATTGCTTCAAAACTCCCTGATACATTCCCATATGATGAAAATATATTTGCTTTAGAAGCAATTTCAAGTAAAAAATCTTTTATAAACCATTCCAAATATGTAAAGGTAAAAAGATCCTTAAATAATGATAAAACTATAAGGCTTCTATTAATTCTCAGAAAACCTAATATCCATGTTTATGCTTATAAGGATTTAAAAAATATTATAAAACGACAAGCGCTTTTTTAAACTTATATAATATAAAAAAGTTTTTTTAAGTCATTAAAAGGATATAGGGTTAATTTTATAAGACAAATTTGTTGATCCACCGATCTCTGTAATTCTTTTTGATCTAAGAGAACGCTTTCCCTCTGTTTGATTAATATTAGATATGCGTAAAAATAAATACAAAAAATATTATTATTATGATGTCAAAAAAATTATATTAGATCTAATATTTGTCAACTCGAGAACGTTATTTTTTAATTCTATAATCGGGTTATATTCGTCAGGAAAAGGATATAGTTTAAATACCTAAAGTAAAAAAACATATAAGAAAAACCACTAAATGGAAATAAATTGAGTGTAGCCTCATGAGTTTTACAGAAGATGAGAAAGTACTGAAAAAAATATTAAATTCGATTATTAATAGTACTGCAGGAGTCAAATATGCCGTTATTATTGATAATTCAGGTATTTCTGTTTTGAGCCAGTCCAAATTTAGGATTAATAAAGATGAAGCTTCAGTAGAAAAAATAGGCGCCATAGGAGGTGCTGTCTTAATGGCTGGAGAGGAACAGGGGCAAATATTGGGTTATGGAAATATTGATTTACAAATCACAGAATATGAGAGAGGCATATTATTTTCAATGAAAATAGGAAAAGGGATTCTCTGTATTGCCACAGATTTAAATGTTAACATCGGGTTTATCCGTGCTATTATCAAAAAATGGGGGCCTCAATTGGCAAAGATTTTAGATCGCTATCTAGAGGTAGATCAAGAAATAATAAAAGAAGAACTTAAAGGATTATTTAATTCTTCTGACACACTTACTTTTTAATTAATTTATCTAATCTAGTTTTTAGTAATAATTTACCATCGAGAAATAAGCTAACTTTTTTAATAAAAGAACTAATATATTTATAGAAATACTATTTTTAAGTTATGAAAGCAGCATTATCTTGGAGCGGAGGAAAAGATTCAGCACTGGCACTTTATGAAATAAAGCAAAAGAAAGATATAACGGTTGAACTCCTTTTAACTACAGTTTCTAAAGAATATGACAGGGTTAGTATGCATGGTATCAGAAGGACTTTATTGATTGAACAAGCAAAGAGTATAAATATTCCTTTAATAATAATAGAATTGCCCGTAGATTGTACAAATGAACAATATAATCTCATAATGAAAGAGGAAATGCTAAAACTCCGTAAAAAAGGAATATCTTCCGTTATTTTTGGGGATATCTTTCTGGAAGATATTCGATCATATCGAGAAGAAAATTTATCTAAGGTAGAAATGAAAGCAATTTTTCCTCTCTGGAATAAAAACACGAAAGATTTAGCCCACAGATTTATTGGACTCGGTTATAAAGCTATTATAACATCCATAGATTCTCATTATTTAGACAAATCATTTTTAGGAAGAATCTTTGACTATGATTTTTTGAGGGACCTACCGAAGAATGTTGATATATGCGGAGAGCATGGAGAATATCATACTTTTGTATTTAATGGACCCAGTTTCAATAAAAATATCGTATTTAAAACTGGAGAAGTTAAACTTGAGAAAGAAAGGTTTTATTACCTTGATTTAATCCTCGATCTTCAATAAAAAAAATATATTAATAAAAAAATTAAACTTCTATAACATTCTTATATCCTTTTTAATATTTTATAAATACTCTGTTTTTATACTTCAACTCTAGATTTCAAAAAGAACATATTTTAATACTATAACTAACTAAATTATTTAGTAGCATAATGATCATACTAAAATATAATATTTTCATACTCAAATAACAATGACATGTCATAAAGTTTATCCATTTACTGCTATTATAGGACAAGATATGATGAAATTAGCCCTACTCTTAAATGCAATAAATCCTAAAATTGGCGGGGTTCTGATTCAAGGAACTAAAGGCACCGCAAAGTCAACAGCTGTGAGAGCTTTGGCAGACATACTTCCAGAAATAGAAATCGTAAAAGATTGCCCGTTTAATTGCAATCCTTATGATGAAAGTGAAATGTGTACCGCCTGCAAAGAGCGTCATGAAAGCAGTGGATTTAGCGATGAAGAAATTATGGAGAAAAAAATGGATGTAATAAATCTTCCCATAAATGCCACAGAAGATCGTGTTGTAGGGACCATAGATATAAAGCAAGCATTAAAGGAAGGTATTAAGGCTTTAGAACCAGGTATTTTAGCAGAAGCAAATAGAAACATTTTATATATTGATGAAGTGAACTTGCTAGCTGATAATGTCGCGGATGTATTATTAGACAGTGCCGCGATGGGTGTTAATATAATCGAACGAGAGGGAATAAGTTTTCATCATCCCTCAAATTTTATTCTAGTCGGAACGATGAACCCTGAAGAGGGACATATAAGACCGCAATTATTAGATAGATTTGGTTTAAGTGTTAATGTAGAAAGGATTGAAGATATAGATAAAAGAGTAGAAATTATCAAAAAGGTTGAAGCCTTTCAGACAAATCCAGATAAATTTTGTGAGGATCATAAATCGAAACAGAACAATTTAAGAGAAAAGTTAATAGAAGCTCAAAAAATACTTAATAAAGTTAAAATTTCTGATGAACAATTAAAAAGGATTGCCCAACTCTGTATTCAATTTCAAACTGACGGCCATAGAGCTGATATTACTATTGCAAGAACTGCAAAAACTATTGCTGCTTTTCATGGAAGAAAAGAAGTTAGTGATGAAGATATAAAGATAGCAGCTAAATTATCATTAAACCATCGCATGAGACGTCTACCATTTGAGGAACAAGAATTAGACGAAGATAAAGTTGACGAGATTATTGATAATAACTACGAAAAACCAGGAGAAATCGCAGATTCAACTCTTGATAAGGAAGAGAATCAGCAACAAATCTTAAATGCACGAGAAGAAGTATTTGATATTGGAAAAGATACTAATGCTGAAAAAATAATTGAAAAGAAAAGAGTAAGGGAAATGATGAATACTTCCGGAAAGCGGGTCCTTCATCCAACTGAAAGCTCCAGAGGCAAATATATTGGAGGAGAAAAACCAAAAGAATTTAATTTTTCTAATGCAGAGGATATTGCCATAAATGAAACTTTGAATAAAGCGGCATTAGAACCGCAGAACAAAATCGCACTTGAAAATGGAGAAACTTTGACAATTTTAGAGGATCATATTCACATAAAAAGTAGAATGGGAAAATCAAGTTATTTAATTATATTTTGCGTTGATGCATCAGGTTCAATGGGCGTGAAAAATCGTATGGAATCTGTGAAAGGAGCTATTTTTTCGATTTTACAAACCAATTATGTGTATCGAGATAAAGTGGCTTTAGTTATCTTTAGAAAAGAGGAAGCGCAAGTAATATTACCCCCAACAAGAAGTACTGATTTAGCATATAAATTCTTAAAAGAAATTCCAACGGGAGGAACAACTCCTTTAGTGGCGGGCTTGAATAAAGCAATAGATATAGCCTTAGAAGAAAAAAGAAAAAAATCTGGATATATACCCTTGATTATTTTGTTATCAGATGCTCGGGGGAATGTATATTATAATGATTCAATTAAAGATGTACTTAAAACAGGGGAAGCTATAGCTAAACACAATTTGGATTTTATTATAGTTGATACAGAAAGCTCTGAAGTCTCATTGGGAATAAATAAAAAACTGGCTAATGTGACGAATGCTGTCTATTACCACATAGATAATTTAGATACAGAGAATCTAAATGATTTGCTGAAACAAAAGGGAATATTAGAACATTCATAATTATCATAATTATTAGGTGAAAATATTATTAATAAGGCGAAGGAGTCAATACCTAAAATAACGTTAGTTTCTGCTTCTATTTTTGTAAAATGGCTCACAGAAGGGATAAGAGAAATTTATGAGGAATTTGGTCATATTTTCGATTTCAAAATGCTCTTTTTAAATGACATTGACTCTGGAAAGATACCTAAGGAAGAATTTATAGAAGAAATCTATGATTCAGATATCATGCTAATGGATATACGGGGAAACTGTCTTACAGCTGAGATGTTAGTAAAGACTTATAATCAAATGGAGGAAAACCAGCCAGAACTTTATGAAGAAAAAACTATAATTGCTTTGGTAGGAGGCAATAGTGAAATTAGAAAACTCACCAAAATGGGGTCCTTTAAAGCAAAAAAAATCCCTTCCTCCAGTCAAGAAGATTATGGCTTAGAGGAAATTCCAGATCTCACAGATGCTGTTAGATTTGGGCAAAGGATGACGAAATTAATAAAAGTGATTGGAAAAATATTTCCCATTAGAGTCCTCAAACATGCAAGATATTGGGGGCTTATGATGGATTATTGGGTGTATGGATTAGGAGGTATTGGTGTAAATCATAAAAATATGATCTTGTTTTTATTGAAAAATTATTTAGGATATGATGATCTTGACGTACCAAAACCCGAGAAAATACCTTCTTATGGAATTTATGATGTAAAATTAAATCAATATTTTAACGATCTTGATGATTATTTAGAAAAAATTGAATATAATCCCGCTAAACAAACAATTGGCCTATTTTTCTATGGGGGGCTTTATTTTGAACAATCCCTTCCGATCGTCGAAAAATTTATGGAATATTTGGATAATTTTAACATAATTCCCGTTTTTTCTGAAGTTTTAACTAATATAGAAGCTCATCAAAAATTTTTTTTTCATAATGGACAGCAAATTGTGAGCGCTATTATAAATCTACAATATTTTCAATTAAATGGAGGACCATTCGGAGGAGATTCCACGACAACAATGGAACTTTATCAAAAATTAGATGTCCCTCATTTTAATCCAATAATTCAATTTGATAATCCCATAGAAGAATATAGAGATTCTCAAGAAGGAATTATTCCTATAAATCAAATTATTGCCGTTGTTATGCCGGAGTTGGATGGAAGATTTGAAATGATGACCGTTGGTTGTATGAAAAATCTTGGCTATTCCGAATTAATAGATTCTGATATATTAGAAACCGTTCCATTAGAACAAAATATAAAATTAATCTCATATAGAATTAGAAACTGGCTGAATTTGCGTGAAAAATTAAATAATGAAAAGAAAATAGCTATTATCGTATATAATTATCCTCCTGGGGAAGATAAAGTAGGAAATGCCGCATATTTGGATGTAACGGAATCAGCTTCAAATTTATTTGAAAAACTTAAAAAAGAAGGATACTCTGTAGGAGATTTTCCAGAAGATAAATCTCTTGGAGATATTTTTATTGGAGGAGGTTCAGTTAATTGTCCAAAAATGACAAATGTTGAGCAATTCAATGGAATTCTCTTGAATAATGAACAATATTTAAAAATTTTTGAGCAATTACCGGATGCACAGAAGAATGAAGTAAAAGAATTTTGGGGAGATCCTCCAGGAAAAATTATGACTCAGAATTCAAGCTTAAAATTACCAATAATTCAATATGATAATATTTATCTATGTTTACAACCAGCAAGGAGCACTGTTTCTGGCGATCCTAATGAATATCATGATCGAAATCTTCCACCTCATCATGAATATATAGCTTTTTATAAATATCTGGATCAAATTGTAAATGTTGATGCCGTTGTTCATATAGGAACTCATGGAACTGAGGAATTTCTGCCTGGAAAAGAGTGTGCTGGAGAAATTAACGATTTTAATATAAATTTAATTGGAAATTTACCTAATATTTATTATTACCATGTGACTAATACCAGTGAATCGGCGATTGCAAAAAGAAGGGCCAATTCTTTAATTATAAATCATGCTGGTCCATCATTTAAACATTCAGATTTATATCAAGAAATTGAGAATTTAGAATTATTAATAGAAGAATATCAATCTAAGATAGAATTAAGCGCTACTGATTCTAGTAATAGTGTTAAATCGGAAAGGATCAAGGATCTTGAAAAAGAAATAGATGAATTAGCAAATTCTTTAAACTTGGAGTATAATAATATTTCTGAATTAGAAGATCTCTTATATAGGTATAAAACATCGGTCATTCCTATGGGTTTACATATATTAGGGAAGAATTATACTTTACAAGAAAAATTAGATCTTATTCAGATGATTTTACTTAATTCCGCCGAAATCCCTAACGAATTAGAGGAAAGTATTAAAAATTTTGGCAAAAATGATGAAGAAAGAGCTATTAATATAGAATCTTATTTACATGACTTTTTAACATTCTTAATCTCACCAAAAAATATTGATAATGCTTTAATAGACCAATTACATAAAGATATACAAAATGATTATGATTTCTCTAAAGAAGAAATAGAGACTCTTAAGAACTGGATTATATCTTTTCTCCAGCGATTAGACAGTTCAATGGAAATGGAAAATATTATTCATGCCCTAGAAGGAGGGTATATTATCCCAGGATTAGGTGGAGATCCAATAAGGTCCCCCCAGATTTTTCCAACAGGCAGGAATTCATTTGGATTCGATCCGCGATTAATACCTAATACAACAGCATATAGAAGAGGGTCTGAAATCGCTGAAAAACTAATCCAAAACTATAAGGAGGAAAATGGTCAATACCCAGAAACGACAAGTGTAGTCTTATGGGCGTTCGAAACTATGAAAACTGGGGGAGAAACTATCGGACAAATTTTCAATTATCTTGGCGTAAGGGCTGTTAAAAATAAATCAATATGGACAACAGAGCTAGAAATTATTCCACTTGAAGAAATGACTCATCCAAGAATAAATGTAATAGTTACAATTGCAGGAATTTTTAGGGATACTTTTCCTTATCTTTTAGAACTCATTAATAAAGCTTTTGAGTTAGTAAAAGATTTGGATGAACCTCTAGATCAAAATTATATTAAAAAATCTGTTGAAGAATTGAAAGCTGAGGGAATTGAGGACCCAGATGCTAGAATTTTTGGACCCCCACCAGGAAAATATAATACTAATCTTACGGATATTATTTCCGCAGGGAAATGGGGTGAAGAGAAAGAATTGGTTAATGATTATTTAAATAACATGTGTTTTGCCTATATGAAAAACCAAAAGGTAAAAAGAAGTTTTAACACATTTTCTAAAGCGATAAGTAAAATTAATTTAATGAGTCAAATTCGAGATTCTAGCGAATATCAAATAACCGATTTAGACCATTATTACGAATTTACTGGGGGATTGGCAAGAAGTTATGAAGAATTGAGTGGAAAAAAATCAAATGTATATATAGCAGACTCGACTTCTAAGGATATTCGAGTTGATACTTTAGAAAACAGTATTAAAGAAGGAACTATCACCCGTAGCTTAAACCCAAAATGGATTAAGGCTCTTTTAGAACATAATTATCATGGGGGACAGAAAGTAGCAGAAAGAGTTGAAAATATACTTGGACTCGCTGCAACAACCCATAAAGTAGATAATTGGATTTGGAATAAAGCATATAATCAATATATCGAAAATGAGGAGATTAGGACTGCTTTAACAGAAAATAATAGATTTGCAATGATGGATATCATAAAGAATATGCTTCAAGCGGAACAAAGAGGCTATTGGGATGCCGATGAAAATCAAATCGAACAATTGAAAAAATTTTATTTAGAGCTTGAAAGTTGGGTAGAAAAAACTTATTAAAATGCTTAAATTCAAAATTATCACATTTTTTTAAGAAAATAATTTTAAACTTTAGAAAAAGATACATCTTTCATATGAATAGACTTAAGTATTACTTGCTCTTTTTACATTAATTTATGCTCAAAATTTATAAATAATTATTCTCTTATATTTAAATAATCAATAATTAAATTATTATCAATAAAAAAAGAGGATTAATTAAAAATGGCTTCTATTCACAAGAGTTATTTGATAAGTTTAGCAGCTTTTTTCGGTATAAATATCACCTTTGGATTAATCTATATTACGCTAACAAGAGGCTTTGAAGGATTTAATCCCTTATCAATATTAGGTCTTCTTGTACTCTCGATTTTCTACTTACCAAGCTATTTAATATCTGCTATAATAGGTTCTGGAGGAAATTTAGCATTGATTTTACTTGCTATCGGCGCTATAGCAGCGCCAGTTGTTGCGGCGGTTCTTTCTGGTTATTTTGGAGAATCAAAAGGAGCTTGTTTTGGAGGTTGGGGATTAACGGTTATAACATCATATGTTATCGTGATAATCCTTACTTTTGTTGCTTTTCCTATAGTGCTCTCATTATTTGGTGATATTTCAAGTATATTTTCACAAATTTCTGCTACATTTCAAGAGGAACCACCAACTACCCTTGAAATATATATAGTATTAGATACTATAGGAGCAACTATATCTCCATTAGATATTATTATCTATAGATATTTCGCTGTTGAATTCGGGGGTTTACAAAATGTATTGGAACTTATATTAGGATTTTATGCAATACATGATTGGGATGCTGAAACAACTATATTTTATTCATTTATTTTTAAAGAAATAAGTGATAAAAGCTTTCTAGAGCAATATTTACTATTAAAGCTTTCACTAGGTTGGGACTTTGATATATTTTTAGAATATATACCAGTATTCAATGCATTCTATACCCCTATAGTGCCTACTATACCTCAAATAATTACAAAAATTTCTATAACAGCAGGAATCAATGGAATTCTCTACGGATTATTTGCTTTAGGAGCAAGAAGAGCAGCCTTCTATTAATTCAGACACTTAAGCAGAGATTTTTTTTTTTTTTTCTTTTTTTTTTTTCAAATCTAATTTATTATAACAAAATTATTTTTAATTTTTTTTTTTTTACTTTTTTTACATTATTTAAAAATATTAGTTTTTTTAAAATAATTTTTTTTATAAAATT
>Ga0102944_1002111_pt1 | contig 11985 bp, 11 predicted proteins | sample SalPonD_shore_MG_FD_78172 | JGI IMG/M metagenome (GOLD analysis project Ga0102944, IMG submission 78172) | Salt pond soil microbial communities from South San Francisco under conditions of wetland restoration - Salt Pond MetaG... | ecosystem: Environmental > Aquatic > Marine > Intertidal zone >... | reverse complement strand
GATATAAAGTACTGCCGAGTCAAGTAAAAACAGTCGGCCGACTACACCAATTCCAATAAAGATCAGTGCACCAAGGAATGAAAGGTCTGGGAGAAAGGATAACTCGACTGCAAGGTAAATTCCCCCCAATACCACGAAGGTATCACTCAATGGAGTATTTGATACTTGTTGGAGCCCTCGCACCCGGACAAAATAAAGAAAACTTGCAATCAGTGCTGTTATAACAACAGCATAGCGAACAATATCGACTGGAATAAAATCAATCTGAAGTATACGGATCAGCCCAAGAATTGTAAGTAATGCAATTACAAGCAGACCGACCGTCTCAGTTCGAGACACATCAGAGGTATCCTTTGTACTCATAGCCTAAGACAGAAATGATTAACGGGGTATTAAGATTTGACAAATCTGTCTGTGAATTTAGTAAACACGCGCGTAAAGAGTTAAAATTTAGTTTACTTTTGTCAATATAGGATATGGCAGAATCGATTAAACAACTGATGAATGCATTACAGGCGGTGCAGAAACCGCTAGAACAGGCAGTACCGCTTTTAATGACTGCATCCCGAATTGAAGAGGGATTACAAAATGTGGTTGAAGCAGCAGAACAGATACAGAATTTGGATTTTGATCCACATTTTACTGAACTCTCTACCACGATGAAGATACTAGCTAATAGTGATTCACCCATTCTGTCAACATTTAATTTCCAGGGCTACATCGTCGAGCTCCTTGAGATGTTCACCTCGTTACTGAATGAGGTTAAGAATGCAGGACCACCCAAAGAAAGTGATGCACTAAAAATGTTACATATTGGCCAGTATCTCATCAATCTATCCAGTCGAGTTACAAACCGGTATAAACTCAATGTTCTGTTTGAACCTGAATACGAGGCAAAAGCATTACGAGCGTTCATGGTTGTCAAAGAATTGAGTGGAGTGGTAAGATTTCTCAATCTAGCACCTGATATCTCCGAGAATCAAAATGCCAATCTAGATAATGGATTAGAAATAGATTGTCTCTCACAGGAAACACCTGAAGATCTTCACAAGCTGGCAGGATCGGTTCTGGAAGTACAGAGTGTTCAGATATTCAGAGAAACAAGGCCTTTACCCGTTAATATGTTGGACCCTCCAACCAATCCCGACTCCTTTGATACCAAGATCAGCAATTTCCTCAACAAATAATTTTCCTAACTCAGCGATTCAATTACTTGATCAATCGATTTGAGGATTATCTGCATATCTTGGTTATCTCCAATCAGTTGCTGATAGAGACTTTTTGATTGTTTTAATAGGACAATAGCCTGATCAGGATCACTCTCCCGGTATTGCATCGCCAAGATATGAAGTGTTTCAGCCTTTCCCTGAGGATTATTTGCGGCATCAAAGAGTTCGATAGCTTTCTCCAATACAGTTATTGCCTTTTCTGGCCGTTCTTCCTGACCATAAATCAGACCCATCTGAGTCAGCATCCTTCCCTCTGCTACCACATCATCGTAATCGGCATAAATTGATCTTCCTTCCTGTATCTGTTGTTTTGCAACTTTGAGATTCCCTAATTTAGTATTGATAGTACCAAGTAATTCTAACGTGGTAGCCTGACCGTAGGCATGAGATTCTTCCTGATAGAGACCTAATGCTTGATTGGCAAAAGTCAGTCCCTTATCCAGATCATCATCCTGTCGGGCAGTAATCAATGTGATCCTGGCAAGTTCTACCAAAGTCTGAGCCATTCCAAGCTTATCACCTGCCTCACTACGGTATTTCAGACCTTCCAATAACTGGTTTTTACCTTTCTCAAAATCTCCTGACTTCAATGACAGAACACCTAATTTAGTCAGTACAACTCCCTGAATCTCAGGAGTCTCCGAAATTTGCCCTAATTCGTTGGCTTCCATCAGATATTCTCGAACAAGATCTGGTCGGTTCTCATGAATATCAGCCAGAGTAAGAAGGACCTGAGCAACTCCTTTATCGAATTTTGCCTTCCTAAACTCCTTCCGTGCATTCTTTAGGAGTTTCTCCGGATTACCCCGTTGGAGTTGATGGTCAAGTTTTGCCTGTTCGAGTTTTGCCCGACCATTATAGATCCGCCGATTTTTTTTATCATTAGCCTTTTTTCGTAACTTCTGTACCTGTTCAAAGTAATCAATGGCAGTATCAATCTCACCCATATCTCGATAGATTGCCCCCAGACGAAGGAGAACTTCCAATCCCTGTTCGCCCATATCAGCATCAAAATAGGATTCTTGTGCAGTCTTCAAGAGATTGATGCCCACCTCATTTTGCTGTCTCATCAGGCCAATAATTCCAAGTGAATACTGAATCTGTCCTTTTAATCCAATCATCTCCTTGTCCTGACCTGCGTTGTTAACTGCTTTCAGTGCCTGTGTAAATGCCTGGTGTGCTTTTCCCGTATTATTCTGGGAGAAATAAATCTGACCTTCAAATCGATAGGCACGGGCTAATTGCTGTTGGATCTGGGAAATAATTGAGGGTTGATTCTGATACTTCCGTAATTTAGATTCCAAATCCTTCTGACATCTTCCGATATTTTTCAACGCTCGATCGATATCACCAGCAGCATATTGTGATGCTGCCCGAGCACAGGGGTCTGCCATAGGATTGATAGCGATTTCTACTTGATAAGACTTCAATTAAGATACAGGACAAACTAATTCAACTTGAATTTGTGGATAGAGCAAGGTATTAGGTGAATTGCCATTAGGAGAGATGATTATTTCAGGACTGCCCCTTCTAAGTTGATTATGATAAATAGGTCAAATTTTAGCTTCAAAACCTCTTGGAAACCGGTTGGAAAAAGACGTAGAATGGGTTTTCCTTGAAGAGTAGATAGTGAACTACACCGCCCTGAAGGACGGGGTCTTCTTGTCATTTTAGATAAATGGAAATTAATTATTCAATGTCAACATCAAAGGCGTCGTCGAAATCATCATCAAAATCAAAATTGAAATCAAAATTCTTCCCGAAGTTTTTCCCAAAATTACGACCAAAAGATTTGGCTAGGCTTGAGCTGAGTTTTGCCATGGAATGACCCACAGAGGTTGCGACTTCACCAATGATTGAACCGACATCAAAGAGCTCATCATTGAAATAGATACCATCTTCACCAATTCGGATCGATTTATCACCCATGATATTGATTCCATTGTCCTCATCAATAATAATCAGCTTATCACCGGATTCTTTGCGTTCAAGGACAAATATTCCCACATCCTCCTTGATCCTGACCGAGGTGGTATCCGTCTGGACAAATACCAAGCCACTAGCTGTTGATACCATGATCAAACCTTCATCCTTATCATGATGGTCAAGATTGATCTTACCTTTGAATTGTGTGCCAAGCATGGTATTCAAGATGTCTTGGCTAGCAGTAATATCCATCTCTTGCAATTCCTCAGGAATAAGTTCTGCTAGAATAGTTTCATTATCCAGTACCAAGGTTTTCTCTACCAGATCATGGGTGGATTCACCACGCATGCCTGAGTCCGAATGAGCAGTAAAATCCGCCAGGATCTCAAACTGACCGGGAATGATCCAACCCACACGGGTGGTTTGATCGTCTGCACCACCCACTAATTCATGAATTTCTAGCTGATTCATGATCAATTTTATATTTTCATGCAGTATCTCACCAGAGATGACTGCTCCTTTTCCACTTAGTTTCAAATTCTCTGTATTAATTTTCATTGTCTTCACCTAAAGCTTACATCAAAATTGGATAATTTTGAATATGGAGATATACCTCCATACTCGGAGCCTATCCAGTCTCCTCCTCATTTTGAAATTCATTCACCGTATCTGCCGTGTTGGCGATATCCTCATCGATTTCCTGTTCATGTTCAACAGTGATTTCAGTATCCTCATCACGATCTCTTGCCCCTTTCTCGGTCATAAAGGTGTAGCGACGGAATAGCATTTCAGCCAATTTCAATGCCTCAACACCAAGCTGGGTAATAAGATATCGGCCACGAACTGCCTCCTGGCTGACATATTGAACCTCTAAGAGTTGATCCATGTGGTGTTTGAACGTTCCACCTTTGATGTCTGTCTGTTCGGAAAGATCTTTCTGATACATGGGACCATCTTCCAATGTTTTTAGTAAACGCAGTTTTTTCTCATCAGAAAGCGCAGATGTCAGGTCAGGAGCCTTCTCATAGAAGTGTTCTAGCTCCTCCTTCGATAATTTATGGAAGCGAATGGATCGGTCTTTTGAGCCACTGAACCCACGGGTTGCCCGTTCAACCTGCCGTTTAACACGTCTTGCTTCCCGTTCGATATCACGTTTATTCCGTTCCACCTCTCGTTTGGCACGTTCAACTTCTTCTTTGATCATATTTTTCTCAAAGGTGAAGCCTGAGGCCATCTGCTGCATGGATTTGGAAAGGTTCTGTGCCACACCCTCCATGACCGATCCGAGATATTCTGATAGAGTTTCATCAACTCCCTCAAAGTTCAGATCATCATCATCGATATGGATTCTGAAATGGGGACCTTTATCATGGTCACGTCCTGCAGAACGTCCACCAATATTGATACCGTCCTCCTCAAATTCCTCTGACGCTGCTTTCTTTTTGAGCATGTCTTTCAGTTCTTTCATCTCCTCTCGGATACTTTTCAATTCTTCTGATACGTTTTCTTTTTCTTCTGTCATAGTATTACCTCCAACTATAAGTGGTGTTACAGGGGAAAGAAGACCCGAGCATCAACCCTGGTCCTTTTGTCCTCTTTTTTTTCGTCTTCCGATGTGTCCTTATTTTTCTTCGTCATCCACATCCCCCCTCAGATTGTCTTCAAACAGCCATAGATTGCATTTCGCATCTGTTGTTCTCTAATCTCGCGGGAGAGTTTAGCACGTAGAAATTTTCTAAGCAATTCTTCCTGAAACTCTTCTTCGGAAGTGGTGCGAAAGTTCAGGCCTTTCTTGAATTGTTTGCTTAGCTTTGAAATCAGGTTGGGTGTTACTTTTGTTGCCATTTATGTTAACTCCTGGTAGTTGGTTGGTTACCTGAGGAAGAGTTGCTTGCCCCAGTAACCACTGTAGAAAGTTTTCAACCGATCAATCCGTAGGGATGATATTTTTATTCAAGAAAGGTGATAGGAATATGCTGTTTTCCGATCGACTTTCTCGATTGGTTGTCGGGATGATGCCAGTCATCCCGTTCTTTCTATATTATGATAGACTACGGTAGTATTTAAACTAATCGCAGTTGTAATTAACTTCAACATTTCTGTAACTCTGAAAATATTAGAAGAAGGAGGATTGAAATTGACCTAGAAAGAAAACTGTAAGTAAAATACAACAAAAATAAAGACTGTGCAAAAATTCATTTCGATATTCCGAAACATATCGCACATACAGAACATTTGAAGTAAATTACAAAACCCACAAGTTTGTCGAAGCCACCACCATATACACGACTAAGATCAGATAGGGACCATCTTGATCAAAGGAGAAATTCTCAATGGGACTATAAGTTATTACAAGGCTCCAATGAGGAGATATTGTAAAAAAACATCAAACCTAGATGAAATTCTAGGTACGATAAAAGAGAACGAAGCCTGATAAAACAACAATACAAGACCTATTAGTCCATTTTTCACAAATCCCTAATAAAATAGGATATTAATTTTAACAGGTACCTCTACATAGATAAGAAAGAACGGACAAAATTTCAATGTGATCGTTGAAACGACGACTATGCTCACCGACTATCTCCTTGCAGTCGCCGCGATATTTTTCTACTACAGAATTCCTGTTTCATCTCGAGTACCCATCCCTGATTGGTCAAGATCCTTTATTATCCTAGCTCTAGCTTCGATAGCTGGGGGAACTGCTCATGGATTTGCAGAAGCACTCAGTCCTTTATTTTATACTATATTGTGGAAACTCACTCTTGTCAGTGTCGGTCTGGCAAATTTTTACCTGATCAATGGGACTCTGAACTGGTGGCTGGAGCGTACTCCCAACTGGGCGATCGTACTCAATTATGTAAAAACTACGGTGTATTTGATTCTGATCAGTTTTTCCGATCTCTTTATGATAGCAGCAATTGATTATGCCATTACAATTACCTTCGTCGTGGGTATTGTTTTTTTCTTTCATCCAAACCGAGATATCAGGATTTGGATTGTATTATCCTACCTGATTGCATTATTGACAGGTATCATCTGGGTCAGCCAGATCCAAATCCTGTTCTGGTTTAATCAGAATGGACTCGCTCATCTCGCAGAGATTGGTTCTATTTATGCCATCTACAAAGTTCTGCTCTACGCAGAGAACGAGAATGCTTTGATTGGGATTGGAAATGCATTCGAGCTCTACCAACAATCTGGAGAGTATCTGACTGAATAAAAGTGTTATCAGGCTATGAAGTTCGGTATCCAGCTCAGTTATGACGAACTTGACACGTACCAAGAGGTACTTGATGCCTCAGATCTGCTTATTGAGGTTAATGATTTTGCCTTTCCGCAAAATTATGGCTTGGAAGGAGAAAAAATCGTTGAGAAATGGAAAGAATCATCCTATAGATCAAGAATTGTTGGCATCCACGGGGCATTCTCAGATCTTATTCTCCACAGTATTGACCCGCAGATTGCGACAATTACATTAAAACGCTACCTGTGGAATTTGGGAATAGCAGATCAACTTGGTGCCAAATATACCGTATTCCATACCAATTATCAACCTGAATTTCGAGATCGATCCTATTTACAACATTGGCTTGATAGTCACCGCAGATTGGTCCAGCGATTTGGCTCCAAGTATCAGACCACCATTGCTCTAGAGAATTACCGGGATCCCTCTCCCCAACTCCTGATGACACTGGATAAATATATATCATCGTACCAAATGATGCAATGCCTCGATCTCTACTATGCCCATCAGTACAGTTCAGTATCTATTGTTCAGTGGCTAAATCGGTTGAAACCAGATATTTTACATCTCCGTGACATATCAACTCAAGCTGAATGCACACTGGGTCAGGGTACAATCGATTGGGAAAATCTTTTGCCCATATTACAAGGATTGAAATCCGACACCATCATGATAATTGAACTCAGTAATTACCAATCAGTAATTGATAGTCTTGATTTCCTCAACCAATTGGGCTTGTTTCAATGCTGAGATTAGTAGTGCGTACTATCTATGAATTGATCAGATACTCGCATGATCTCGTGCTCTCGGAAGAGGAGAATATGACTGCCTTCTTCAATTTCCTTCTGTGGAAGATGATCAATTACTTTACCAGCCTTGGTTTGGTAGAGTAAGACGGTATAGCCAAATCTACTCAGATCCTGTATATTCTTCCCTTTCAGTGGAGACACACTATCAACATAATGTTCAAAGATATGCGTATTGCCCCAAACCATTGAGTTGATGAGTTTCTTTGTCGAAAGAAAGATGAGAAACATCCCCCGACTCATCAGGAGATCAGGGATTAGAATCCGATCTGCACCCGATTTTTTCAGAACATCCGTCTCGATACGATTGAAAGCCAGTTGGAAGATGAATATATCCAGATTACTATCCCTGATGACAGTATTTACCAGTAAACTATCTGTCAATCGCTCAAATAAATTGACAAACAGGATAGAATGTGAGGAGACGTGCTTGATTTTTTCCAGTAATTCCTCTCGTTGCGTGTAAATCACGGTAAATCCTGCATCTCGAGCACGATCTGCTTCCTCTTTGTTGAAAACCAAGATCTTGCATTCATAATTCTCCCTGATTGCTGGATCCATCTCCAGAACGATATGTTCCGCGGTGTCATTAAAACCTCCAATAATGACCTCCTCAACATTATTCCCAAATTCATTAATGACCGGAGCATTCATAATATCATCACTCTTGTAATTAACTGCTACCTCACGTGGTAATGATAAGATCAGGAAGTAATCCTGTTCCATCTTAGCTTCAATATCATCGATCTCACCTGCTGGAATGAATTCGGTTAGAGTCTTATCCAAGAGCCCTACCAGATGATAACGGTCAAATTTTGCCTGATAATCATAATCCTTCCTTACAATTATTTGAATGAACTCGGCATTTGCAGACAGCAGTTGATTCGGAAGTGATAATGCCAGAATACGTTGGACTGTCAAGCTGATATTTGCTGCCACAATTCGTTCATAATGATAGGTACGGGTGATCCCAATCAGGTTACCCAGTTCAATTGACAACTCATGATCGGTGGAGGCATATATTAACAACTCAGGGGATAGTGATCTAGCCCCAATTGCGGTCAGCATATTCTTGTTCTCATCATCCATAAAGAGATACAATGCCAGAGCCTTGGTCATATTTGCCTGATTTAGAACTGATTTCATCTCGGGTTTGCCAAGATACGCTTCCAATCCATAATCCCGAGCTCGTTTTACTGCCACACCATGGGGATCCAAAATCACAATCCTGAAGAATCTGGCTTGAAATAACTGGGCAATATTCTCTGCGATTTTGGTGAAGCCACAGATAATGATATGATCAATATAATCCAGACCATCTTCAGGTAGATCATAATTCTGTCGGGTGTTCATGGCTACAATCCGCCCAACCAATTGTTCAGATACTAATGCCAGTGATGAGATGGAGGTTAAAATAAGAACTGACACAATGATTTTGCTCAGCGGCGTTGTGGGGGTGATATCTCCAAATCCTACGGTGGTCACCGTCACTACCAGAAAATAAAAGGCATCGACCAAACTCATCTTCTCCAAAAAAACCAGGGAGAAATATCCAACAATGAAGAAGATCAGAACAAACAGAAGATAGAGTTTTAATCCTCGTGGAAAGGGTTCATTCACATTTGTACTCGACATAGATTCCCACACACTCACTTCTTTTTAACTGTTGGTAGCTAAGTGGTTGATTCTTAATGGAACCAAGAGGTAAAGAAAAAGTGACTGCTATGAATCTGCAAATCATTGCCATCTTGGCTCATGCAGGGTCGCGAGCAGTCAAGTATCGATTCAAGCTGACAATATTTGAATGAATAGATTAGGTGACCCCCAGTTTTGCGTATAGTGGTCGCTAACTGCAAAACCAACCAAAAAGGAACATTTCAGTTTTTCCTAAGATACAGGGCATATTTCGGCCGACGAGGATCCTTATCATGGTAAATTTGTTCAGTGGTCATATTTGATAGAGGGCCAAGATCTGATCGGGCTTTTACCTCAGGATAGGGATAGGGTAGCCAAGATGACGATCTATCTCTCTCGTATTCTATAATTACAAGCCACCCCCCGGCAATTAACAGGTTAGCCAGCGTAGACAAAGTGGTGCGGCGACGTTGTGGTGGCAGATAATGTAGAACCTGTGCAATAACTATCAGACTAAGTGACTGAGGACGATGAGGTAGGGCAGCTAGATCTCCCAGGTAATTTAGATCGACCACAGGTTGAAAGCTATGTCGATCCATCTGGAGAAATTCAGCTTCTCCAAGTAAATGTTGTAGGATTTGGGTAAATACACCACTCCCTGTACCCGCATCGAGTGAATATCCCCGAATATCCGTCGGCAGATCCTGTAATAAGCGGCTCATTCGTTCAATAACATCTGGTCGCTTCCAACTCATAATCTAATTTCCCAAGTGATGTGATTTCTTACAAATGGTAGTAATGGAGTCAATCATATCTGTCGTAATTTCAGTAGATAAATTCTCGATCGGTACCCAAGTATCATGTATATTGAATTTCTTACATTTTGGACAGATTGGAATAAGTCCCTTGAATTGTTGATACTGTTCATACATTTCTCGGGTTTCTCGTTGCATCTCATAACTTACCTCGATGAGTTTCAGATTGTCATTAATAATCTCGCTGAAATTCTGCATGAATTGTTCTATAGTTGCTGAGAAATAATTACGACTATCATCGAGTAAACAGATGGTACCAAAGGTCTCTCCATTGGGCCAGTACAGGGGAAAACCAAGGTATGAGATAAAATCAGCCTGGGTAGCCACATTATTGATATCTAAATCAATTTCATTCACATCAGGGACTAGAAATTTATCCTCACGGTTGAAGACGTAATGACAAAATGAACCCCTGATTGGGATACTATCATTGATATCGAATGGATTTCGTTCAGAATCATTTTTGACAACAACTCGAATACGATCTTCTTCTTTTTTGAATATCAGCGCAACAGGTACTTCCAATAATTCAGCCAAACTATTTAGCATCGTTTGCCACTTTTCACTAAATTTCCCGAAAATAAGATCATCAATCTTATCCATTCGATTTGCAATATCATCAGGAAACGTGAATTGCATACTCTGACCTGCACATGCTAATATATAAATCCCGACCTTTATAATTATGTGAAAATATAATAAACTCAGACTAGTAACTCGCAGAACCCCGCCAAAGAGCGGGTCTAAGACAATCACATTGACAATTGAGTTTATGTACCAACATTCATACTCTATCCTATGGCTACAATTGACTGGATCTATAGTAATGCAGATTGGTTAACGATCTTTGTTATAACCACCTTATTTACGATCATTACTATTAGATATTATACGAAAAAAGACCAGTATGAAAGTGAACCCAAATGGCGATTACTTTGGGCATTATTTTTGGGAGTTGTTTCTGTTGGTCCGGCACTGCTCTTCTCCTCACTACTGCTGATAGTTATTCCCCATACCTATTCCACAGTGATTGTTGCTCCCATCGCAGAAGAAATAGCCAAGGGATTATTTGTTCTCTGGTTGGCCCGGAATAATCATTTTGACGGTCCACTTGATGGATTGATCTATGGAGCAATGGTTGGTACTGGTTTTGCTTATGTAGAAAATATACTCTACGCGATGAACGCATTAGGGACAAGTGGTGCCGTAGGAGGAATATTCCTCGCAGGATTCCGCTCTGTCTTCGAGATAATAGGTCATCCTCTGTATACAGGCACCTTTGGAATCGGTGTTGGTGCCAGCAAAGTTGGATTGAATTATCGACGAATTCTAAGATTACTCGAAGCAATGGCACTTCATTCATTCTGGAATAGTTCCAGTTGGTTTGGGATCAATCAGTTTCTAGCCTATCTGATCGTGACAGCTGTGGCAATCATCATTCTTCATTTTGAAGTCAAAAGAGTTACCAAACTTGATAAGAAAGCATATGAACGGGGTTACTACGATAATGAGGATGTCAGTTATCTGGGAAACTAGGGGTTGAGTAATGGATTAATCTCACTAGCCAAATTAGTATGCATCAACGCGGCAATTTCATCATCCTCGTTGGATTTATCAAGAGCCCACATCAATTTGATCAGTGCTACCTCTGATATCATATCATATCCTGAGATCACACCTAGATCAGAGAAATTCTTTCCTGTTTGGTACAACATCAGTTCAGTACGACCAAATACACATTGTGTTGTAATAACAACTGGAATCTGTTGTTCACGGAGATGTCTAATCGGTTCAATCAAGGATCTTTCTTTGATAGGTAGATTACCTGATCCAAATCCTTCAATGATAACACCCTGATAATCTAAATTAGGTAAGGTATTGATAAGATCAGGATTCATTCCAGGAAAAGCACGAATCAACGCAACTCTGGGATTTAACCCACCATCAACCCAAGATTTACTATTAGAACGTTCACGCACAAAGGGATCAATAGTGGTAATATCTCTCGATATCTCCGCAATGGGAAAGGGATCCACGGTTTCAAATGCAGAAAGATCATATTCCCGTAATTTAATGGTACGACAACCCCGGTAGACTACTGAATTAAAGCAGATCACTGATTCAGCCAAATTCATCTCTGCAGCTACCCGAATTGCATCGATCAGATTACGTTTGGCATCAGTCCCAAAGACCGGCATCGGTATCTGCGAACCAGTAAATACCACTGGTTTTCCGAGATTACGAAGTAACAGTGCGGTTGCGGAAGCAGTAAATGCCATTGTATCTGTGCCATGAGTGATGACCACACCACGTACATCATCACGGTT
>Ga0102944_1002107_pt1 | contig 11990 bp, 8 predicted proteins | sample SalPonD_shore_MG_FD_78172 | JGI IMG/M metagenome (GOLD analysis project Ga0102944, IMG submission 78172) | Salt pond soil microbial communities from South San Francisco under conditions of wetland restoration - Salt Pond MetaG... | ecosystem: Environmental > Aquatic > Marine > Intertidal zone >... | reverse complement strand
CTGGATTAGAGCATTTTTTGATGACGAAGCATATTTTGATAACGGAAACAGGATTAGAGTAAAATGCGTAAACAAAAAAGGGCTTCGGCAAATTACTGAAATGCTTAACGAATTCGTTCCCTGCCATCTTCTACCGAAAAAAGGCTCTTATTGGAGTAAAACTTATTGCATAAATATCAACAAAAAAGACGTTCCCAAATTTTTCTCTAAAATAGGCTCACTTCGTTACCAAAGTAATAAAAAAATATAATATTGCGCCGGGGTAGCTCAATTGGTTAGAGCGACAGACTCATAAGCTGTAGGTTGTGAGTTCGAGTCTCACCCCCGGTACCCGAATGGGGACGTAGTTCAGCCCGGAGTGAACGCCTGCTTGTCACGCAGGAGGTCGTGGGTTCAAATCCCATCGTCCCCGCCTTGTCCATATTTGTCTAGATTTGGAGATATTTGGACAGATTCGGAAAAGAAAAAAGCCCCTAGCATATTTTATAACTAGCGGGCTTTTGTTTTGCCACAGAAGAATAAATCAGAACGATTACCGAAGTGGGTTTTTCTGTCCGGCCTCGGCATATACATCATCTAGATCAAGCATGGCATTGTGCATCGCATCACTAGGTCCCATCTCCGGGACCTTCATACCGTCTTTTGTGAAAGGACGACGCTCGTCTTCTTGTCGGTCAATCATGACAAGCGCGAATTGGATAATGTCATTTATGGCATTGTTTGTTATATCAACAACCTGCCATTGTTCATCCCGAAATACCCAGATCTTTCCACGGGGCAATTCGTTTATCAAGTCGTGCACCTCTTCCTGAAGGGCCTCATGAAAAGGGTTAGAATTATCCAAGACGTGAACGGCAAACTGCTGAGCAATCTGACGAGAACAGTTAAGCGTCTCTCGGACATTCCGTTCTTTACACACGGCGTGATTCGGACAAAGAACTCGACCTTTCGCCCTCGCATCTGATACCGTCTGAACTGACTTGTCTGTAAAATCAGTATCGCAGGGGCTTGCTTCTTTTATCAAGCGTTTCTCTCTCATTACTTTTCCTCCTCTCTTTTAAAATAACTATTTCTCGAATACTAACTAAGATAATTACAAAAGTCAAGTTTGTTATTTTGAAAAGCCTGATAAATTATCCTAACCACTTCCCTAAAAGTTTTCTTATTGTCCCAAGTAATCCCGCCAATAAAAAAACAGCCCAGACATCGTTGGGCTGTTTTTGGTTCAAAAAGCTCTAAACCGCCTCTAAATCTTCCAGGGCCCGCTGGTAGATTTCAACCGCTCGCTGGGCTTGGGCCCGAGTCAGCTTAGCGTCCGGTTCGTGGACAATTTGATTGCGCAGCTTATGAGCTTCCCAAACTTCGTTAAGATTGGCTATTTGGGCGATAGTTAATTGTTTCAACCGTTCGCCCATATTTTCACCCTGGTAGCCAATTCTTTTGAGAATGTCATCAAAGATTTTATCAGCCTCAATGACGGCCAGCTTGTAACTGTTATTATCATCTCTTTCCAAATTAGCCAAAACCGATTCCCATCTTTTAACCAGTTTTTTCTTAGGCAGGCCGGGCGCGCTGACGCTCTCGGCAAACAGTTCAAAAGACCTGCTCAGCTGCTTCCGCAAACGAAGAATTAAGAGAATAACTGACACCAAGAGCAAACCGGAGATAATTAGAGAGATAATTTTTAAAGAAAAGAAAAATCGCTGCCAGTCCGGCGAACCAGCATTTAAAGCAAGATAGTCGTAAAGATTAAGCAGAAACGTTCTCATAAGCCTGGGCTATTTGGAGGATTTTCTCATCGTCAAACTGCCGGCCGATAATCTGAAGACCGATTGGCAGTCGGCCGACTCTTCCGCAAGGGACAGACAGGCCGGGCAGGCCAGCCAGGTTAACGGCAACCATATAGATATCAGAAAGATACATAGCCACCGGATCGGCTGTTTTTTCGCCCAACTTAAAGGCTGGTGTCGGCGAGACCGGAGTCATCAAAACGTCAACTTTTTCAAAGGCCTTAGCAAAATCTTCCCTAATTAAAGTTCTCACTTTTTGGGCTTTTAAATAATAGGCCTCGTAATAACCGGCTGATAAAGTGTAAGTGCCGAGCATAATCCGCCGTCTAACCTCATCACCAAAACCATGCTGGCGCGTTTTTAAATAAACATCTAACAATTGGTTGGCTGGCTCGGATAAACCATACTTAATGCCATCATAACGGGCTAAATTAGCCGAAGCCTCGGCCGGCTGGATAATATAGTAAGCGGGTAAAGCGTATTCTGTGTGCGGCAAACTTACTTCAATAACCTGGGCGCCCATCTTTTCATATTGAGCAACCGCTTTCTTAACCGACTTCTCTACTTCTGGATCACCCCCTTCTATGAAATACTCTTCAGGCAAGCCGATTTTTAAACCTTTGATTGACACTTTGGCTGGATTATTTTCCGTTGGCGGATTCAAACTAGTTGAATCCATCTCGTCCTTCCCCTCAATTATCTCAAAAACCATCTGGGCGTCTTCGGCTGTCTTGGCCAAAGGGCCAATTTGGTCCAAAGATGAGGCAAAAGCAATTAAACCATAGCGGGAAACTCGGCCATAAGTTGCCTTTAAGCCGGTCACCCCGCAAAAAGAAGCCGGCAGCCGAACTGAACTGCCTGTATCAGTTCCTAAAGCGGCCAGACATTGATGACTAGCCAGGGCGGCCGCTGAACCGCCGGAAGAACCACCGGGGACCCGTTCTAAGTCGCGAGGATTCCTAGTCGCCCCAAAGGCTGAATTTTCCGTAGAAGAGCCCATTCCAAATTCATCTAAATTGGTCTTGCCGACAATAACCGCTCCGGCTTGTTTTAATCTTTTAACAACGGTTGCGTCATAGGGAGCAATGTAGTTTTCCAAGATTTTTGAACCAGCCGTACATTTTATCCCTTCAACTAAAATAAGGTCTTTGACGGCGACCGGGATACCGGCCAAGGGGCCAACTTTTTCCCGATTGGCAATCTTCCTATCCGTTTTCTTGGCTTGCGACAAAGCCAATTCTTCGGCCAGGGTTAAATAAGCATGAATTTGCTTATCTTCTTTTTTTATCTGACCGAAAACAGCCTCGGTTAATTCCACAGCCGAGAATTCCTTTTTAATCAAACCCAGATGAGCTTGTTTAATAGTTAATTTATTCAAAGACATGATTTATAAACTCGAAAATAATGACTAAAGAACGGCTTTAACTTTAACATAACCGTTTTTGGTCTGTGGAGCCAATTTCAATAATTTCTCTGTCTCTTTCCTTGACTTAGCCAGACTTTTATCCTGACGGCTAACATTTTCCAAGCCGGTCACCTGGGCGGTCGGTTCAACCTTTTCCGTCTTGGCTTTATTCAACTGCTCAACGAAATCCAAGATAGATGAAAGCTCCTTTTGGAATTTCTTGTTCTCCTGCCCGGTCAGCCCCAGACGGGCCAATTTAGCGATATGTTCAACTTGTTCTTCAGATAATTTCATAATTTCTCTAAGGGCGTCCCTCGGCTAAAACGGCTTAAATATGAGCTTTTAGACGAGGGCGTCCCTCGTTTCTCTTTATTTAATCATTCTTAAAAACTCTTTTTCTTTAACAATCTTCACTCCTAACTTTTTGGCTCGGTCGTATTTAGAGCCCGGGTCCTGGCCAACGACCACAAAGTCTGTCTCTTTAGAAACCGAACTGGAAATATCGCCGCCCAACTGTCTAATTCTGGTTTGGGCCTGCTCGCGGGTGAACTTGTCCAACTGTCCGGTCAAGACAAAAGTCAAACCAGCTAATTTTCTCTGAACTACCTTGACCTGACTAACCCTAACCCCACTTTTAATTAACTTACTTATCAAACCTAAATTGCTCCTGTCATTAAACCACTGATAAACACTTTGAGCAACTATTTGGCCAATATCTTGAATCCGAGCCAGCTCTTCTAAACTGGCCTGCTTTAACTTATCCAAGTTACCAAAATGTTGAGCTAAATCAATAGCCGTTTCTTCGCCAACGTGGCGGATGCCAAGGGCATAAATAAATCTGGCTAAAGGAATCTGCTTGCTCCGCTCAATTGCCTCGGTCAGATTAACAGCCGACTTTTCGGCAAAACGTTCCAAAGGGACCAAATCGCCCTGCTTTAAGGAAAAAATATCAGCCGGGTTAGAAACCAATCCCTCGTCCATTAATTGTTCAACAATTTTCGGACCCAATCCTTCAATGTCAAATCCCTTTTTAGAGACAAAATGAATCAATCGCTTTCTCTGTTGAGCGCCGCATTTCTGGTTAGTGCAGCGATGAACCGCTTCTCCTTTCGGCCGGACTACTGGCGAACCACAGACCGGACAGCGCTTGGGCATCCGGAATTTTTTCTCTCGGCCGGTCCGTAATTTTTCAATCACCTTAACCACATCGGGAATAACATCGCCGGCCCGCTGAACAATGACCGTATCGCCAATCCGAACACCCAACCGTTTAACTTCGTCTTCATTATGGAGAGTGGCCCGGGTGACTAGAGTGCCGCCAATTCGAACCGGCTTCAGTTTGGCGACCGGAGTCAAAGCGCCGGTCCGGCCAACTTGGATGACAATGTCCTTAACAACGGTGGTCGCCTCCTTAGCCGGAAACTTAAAGGCAATTGCTCCTCGCGGCGCCTTGCCGACTACGCCCAATTTTTTAAAAACCTGATTACTATTGACGCTGACAACCACTCCGTCAATCTGATAAGGCAATTTGGCTCTGGTTCGGCTAATTTTCTGCCAAAATTTAATCACCTCATTTAAATTAGAGCAATATTGCCCCTGGTCAACCCGAAAACCCAGCGCCTGAGCAATCTGATGCTCGACCTGATGAGTCTTTTGGCCAAAATCGGTTGCCAGGTCATAAGCTAAAAAGTCCAATTGGCGGTCAGCGGCTATTTTTGGGTCAAGCTGACGGATACTGCCAGCCGCCGTATTACGTGGGTTAGCATAAATCGGTGAACCTTTCTTTTCTCGCTGACGATTAACTTTCTCGAAGGCCTTCTTGGTCATATAGACCTCGCCGCGCACCTCGATTCTCCCCCTCTCCAAAAGAGCTCTAACTTTTCCTTCAATGGCTGGCCAAGGCAACTTCTGACGGATTTCTAATTTCAAGGGAATAGAGGGGATGGTTTTTAAGTTCCGGGTAACATCTTCGCCGACTTTCCCATCTCCCCGGGTCGACCCCTGGACAAAAAGCCCATTTTGATAGACTAAGGCAATGGCAAAGCCGTCTATTTTTAATTCGGCGAAGTAGTCTAATTTTTGATTAGGAACCAATTTTTGAATTCGTTTTTGCCAGGCGGCAAACTCTTCCTGGTAAAAAACATCTTCTAAGGAAAGCATTCGTTTTTTATGCCTGACTTTAACGAATTTATCTAAGGCCTGACCACTGACCCGCTGGGTTGGCGAATCTGGAGCAATCAAGTCCGGGAATCGCTGCTCTAATTTGTATAATTCATGTTTTAAAGAATCAAAAGCGGCGTCAGATATTTCCGGCTGGTCTAAAACATGATAGCGATAGTTATGCTCGTTAATAACCTTTCTTAACTTGGCAATCCTCTTCTTGGCTTCGGCTTTGGTCATATAGTCAGTATAGCCGTTTAACGGCTAATCTTCAAGCTGTCGGTCGGAATTTGCCAGGCCAGTCAAAAGTGATATACTGAAGCTATGAAATTTACCCATCTTCACGTTCACTCCCATTATTCCCTCTTGGATGGGCTGGCTAAAATAGACCAGTTACTCGATGCCTGCCAGGAATTAAAAATGCCTTCAATTGCTTTAACCGACCACGGCAATATGTACGGGGCGGTTGAGTTTTACCAGAAAGCCAAAAAAAGAGGCATTCGGCCGATTATTGGTTGTGAGATTTATATAGCCCCCCATGGTATGGATCAGCGTCGGCCAAACATTGACAACAAGCCTCACCACTTGGTTATCCTAGTCAAAAACAAAGAGGGCTATCGTAATTTAGTCCAATTAACAACCAAAGCCTATTTAGAAGGCTTCTACTACAAACCGCGGATTGATAAAGAGCTATTAAGAAAACATTCGGCCGGACTAATCGCTTCCTCAGCCTGTCTAAGTGGAGAAATTCCTAAAGCGGTTATCAACGGGAAGGCCGAGGAAGCAGCCAAACTGACTTTAGAATATCAAGATATTTTTGGGCCAGGTAATTTTTACCTGGAACTCCAGCATCACCCCGGTCTTGAGCATCAAAAATTAGTTAATCAGACTTTAATTAAAATTAGCCATCAGCATAAAATTCCTTTAATCGCTACTAACGACGTCCATTACACTAAACCGGAAGATGCCGAAGCCCAGGATGTTTTGGTCGGTATCCAGACCGACAAAAGGCTATCAGATGAGACCCGCCAAACGATGCGTCATGACGACTTTTCATTGCGGCCGATAGAACAAATGGTTAAGGACTTTAAGGAAGTACCGGAAGCAATTAGCAATACTCAAAAGATCGTCGAGCAATGTAATTTTGAATTTGAATTAGGCAAAATCCAATTACCCTATTTTGAAGTACCGGGTGGCCAAGAGCCAAATGAATACTTGAAACAACTCTGTCAGGCCGGTTTGAAAGAACGCCAGTTTGAGACACCGCTTCAGCAGGTCCTCGAACGACTTGATTACGAATTGGGAGTAATCAACAAAACCGGCTTTGCCTCTTATTTTCTAATTGTCGCCGACTTTGTCAATTGGGCTAAATCCAAAAATATCGTCGTCGGACCGGGCCGGGGCAGCGCGGCCGGTTCTCTAGTCGCCTATCTGCTGAAAATTACCGACATCGACCCTCTAAAATACAATCTTCTTTTCGAAAGATTTCTTAATCCGGAGCGTATTTCAATGCCCGACATTGATTTAGATTTCGCCGATAACCGGCGCGAAGAAGTAATTGATTACGTCAGAAGAAAATATGGCCAAAATCATGTCGCTCAAATTATTACCTTCGGGACAATGGCCGCCCGGGCGGCTGTCCGCGATGTTGGCCGGGTTCTCGACTATTCCTATAATTTCTGCGACCAGGTTGCCAAAATGATCCCTTTCGGTTCCACCCTAGACAAAGCTGTTTACCAATCGCCGGAACTGCACAGCGCCTACGAATCGGACGACAATACTAAACGTCTAATCGATATGGCCATGAAACTGGAGGGGGTGGCCCGCCACGCTTCCACTCACGCGGCCGGCGTGGTTATCACTAAGCAAAATATTAACCATTCAGTTCCCTGCCAGCATCCAACCCAGGACGACCAAACAGTAGTTACCCAATACGAAATGCATGCGATTGAAGATTTAGGACTACTGAAAATGGACTTCTTGGGTCTAAGAACGCTGACCGTCATTCAAAACACCCTCAACCAAATTAAAGAGCAGACCGGCCAAGAAATTAATCTGGCTAATCTTCCGCTAGATGACCGGAGGACCTTTCAATTATTCCGGACAGCTAACACGACAGGCGTTTTTCAGCTTGAGTCGGGCGGAATGAAGAAAAACCTGAAAGAACTTCGGCCTAATCAATTCGAAGATATTATCGCCATGGTCGCTTTGTACCGGCCTGGGCCGATGGAATTCATCCCCGAATTTATCGCCCGCAAGCACGGCTATAAAAAGGTTAAATACCTCCATCCTTCACTCAAACCTATTCTGAAAAACACTTACGGAGTAATGGTTTATCAGGAACAGTTAATGCGAATGGCCCGAGAACTGGCCGGCTTTACTCCCTCCGAGGCCGATGTTCTACGAAAGGCAGTCGGTAAAAAAATTAAGAAGCTGCTAGACGAACAAAAGGAAAAAATGATTACCGGAATGGCAAACAACGATATTGACCAGAGAACGGCCAGTCAAATCTGGCACATGGTCGAGCCATTCGCTCAATACGGCTTTAACGCCGCTCACGCCACTTGCTACGCCCTGATTGGTTATCAAACCGCTTATCTGAAAGCTCACTACCCGACCGAATTTATGGCCGCTCTGATGACTTCCGAACAGAACGATATTGAGAGAATTGCTTTTTTAGTTGATGAATGCCGACAGATGAAGATTAACGTCCTGCCACCTAACGTTAATCAGAGTGACCAGGATTTTAGCAAAGCGACCAGTCAGACAATTCATTTCGGTCTAAACGCAATTAAAAATGTCGGCCGTCAGGTGGTCGAAAGCATTGTTAGAGAGAGAAAAGAAAACGGGCCCTTTAAATCAATCGCTGATTTTATCGAACGAATCTCCGCCAAAGGCGGATCCGCCTCCGGTGGACAGGACTTAAACAAAAAATCGTTAGAAAGCCTAACTAAATGCGGAGCTTTGGATGAGTTTGGTGAGAGGAATCAGTTATTAGCTTCCTTAGACCAAATGCTTGGTCTAGCTCACGAAACCCAACGAGCTAAACAAAATGGCCAAGTCAGCCTATTCGCCGGCCAAACTACTGATAATCTGCCTTCTCTCAAATTAGCCGAGGCTCAACCGGTTAGCAAAAAGGATTACTTAAGCTGGGAAAAAGAATTGCTTGGTCTTTATCTCTCGGAACACCCTTTAAAGGACTACCAAAAAAGATTGGTCAAATTAGCCTCTTCTTGTCAGAATCTTTCCCGAGAACAAGTTGGCCGCCGGGTCAAGATTGGCGGAATAATCAATAAAATCCAAAAAGTGAACACTCGGGCCGGTCAGCTAATGCTTTTTGTCGAAGTCGAAGACATGACTGGCCGAATTGAGACATTGGTTTTCCCCAATACCCTTGAACAAACAGCGACCGCCTGGCAGGAAGAGAAGGTTGTCTTAGTCAGCGGCCGTCTAAGCGACCGCGACGGAAACTTGAAAATATTGTGCGACAGCGTTAAAGTATTAAAACAGGAGGATAAATGATTAGAAAAAGAGGGTTTACGCTTATTGAACTGTTAGTGGTCATTGCTATCATTGGTCTCCTAGCCAGCATTGTTTTAGTCAGCCTTAACACAGCTAGAGGAAAAGCCCGCGACACTAAAAGATTAAGCGATATAAGACAAATCATTATCGCTCTAGAAATGTTTTATGATAGCTATGGCCGTTATCCCGATAACAATGATGGAATATCCTCTGCCGGTGAATGCGTTGGCCAAGGAGTCAGCTGTGGAGATAGTAATGCTTTTGAAAACGCTATCAGCGATTTTATGGCAGCCGTCCCGGCCGACCCTCGCCATAACTGTCCTGACTCATCGAGCAGCTGTGGAGGAAGTTATTATTACTATGCCTATGATTACAGCCACTCCGGCTGCGATCCAGTCATCGGTTTCCATTTGTTTGAAAATGACAGTATGCGAAGCAAATATCAAAGACAAGACACGACTAGCGGCGGGGATATGGACTTAGACGACTGCGAGTATAATTATTGTCTTGAATAGAAAATGGCTAAATCATCAAAAATAGAGATTATCCGTCACTCAACCTCTCATCTTTTAGCGGCCGCTGTCCAACAATTGTTCAGCGGGGCTAAATTTGGTATTGGGCCGGTTATTGCCAACGGCTTTTATTATGATTTTGATTTAGAACGTTCCCTAAAACCGGATGATTTAAATAAGCTCGAAAAGAAAATGAAAGAACTGCTCGAGAAGGATTTGCCGTTTAAGAAAAAAGAATTGACTATTAAAGAAGCGCTTGATTTATTCAAAAAACTCAAACAGCCCTATAAAGTTGAGCTAATTGAAGATTTAAAAAAGAATGAAAAAGCCAAATCCGTCAAAGCTGGACCCGACTCTGGCGGAAAAGTAACTATTTATCAAACTGGCGATTTTATTGATTTATGCCGCGGCCCACACGTCCGTTCAACTAAAGAACTGAAACCGGACGCTTTTAAACTAACCAGAATAGCCGGCGCTTACTGGAAAGGAGATGAAAAGAATAGGATGCTTCAACGGATTTACGGAGTCACTTTCAACAATAAGAAAGAATTAGACCAATATTTAGCTCAGCAAGCGGCCGCCGAAAAAAGAGACCACCGAAAGATAGGCAAAGAACTGGATTTATTCACCTTTTCTGATTTAGTCGGTCCGGGACTCCCTTTGTTTACTCCGAAAGGAGTAATTATTATTGACCAACTAAAGAAACACATTGAACAAGTTTGCGCCAAATACGGTTTCGAAAAAGTATTAACCCCCCATCTGGCTAAAATTAAACTCTATGAACTTTCCGGTCACGCCAAGAAATTCAGCCAGGAACTCTTTCGAGTCACCTCCGAACGTAAGCACGAAATGGTTATCCGGCCGGTCCTTTGTCCTCATCACACTCAGGTCTATGCTTCCCGACCAAGAAGCTACCGCGATCTCCCGATTCGCTATATGGAAAGTGAAAAGCAATACCGAGCCGAAAAACCGGGCGAGGTTGGCGGCCTAAACCGAGTTTACTCAATCACCATTGAAGATGGTCATATCTTTTGCCGAATAGACCAAATCAAGCAAGAAATAAAAAATTTGGTTAAAATCGTTCAGGATTTCTATAAACCGTTAGGCCTCTGGGGCAAACACTGGGTTTCCCTTTCGGTCAGAGACCACCAACATCCCGAAAAGTATATTGGCGATAAAAAAGACTGGGATAGCTGCGAGAAAATACTCAAACAAATTTCTGACCAGACAAATCTAAAGGCTCAAAAAAAAGAAGGTGAAGCCGCTCTTTACGGACCGAAGTTGGATTTTATGTTCCAGGACGCTTTAGGCAACCAAATTCAGATTCCGACCATTCAGCTTGATTTTGCAACACCAAAACGTTTTGGCCTTTCCTATATCAACCAAGACGGCCAGTCGGTCCCACCGGTCATGATCCACCGAGCTATTCTCGGTTCTTATGAGCGCTTTATCGCTCTGTTAATTGAGCATTTTGCCGGAGCTTTCCCGACTTGGTTATCACCAATTCAGGCCCAGATTATTCCGGTCAGCCAGAAATTTAATAAATATGCCCGGCAAGTTGAAGGACAACTCCGGCAGGAGGGCATCCGAGTTGAATTGAATGAAGACAACGAGACCCTCGGCAAAAAAATCAGGCAGGGCCAACTTCAGAAAATTCCTTATCTTTTAATCGCCGGCCAGCAGGAACAAAAAACCGAGTCAATAGCCGTTCGTGACCGCGAAAAAGGAGACCTCGGTCCGGTTAAAACCCAAAAATTTATTAGTCAAATTAAAGAGGAAATAGAAAAGAAAAAGTGACCATTTGTCCAAATTTCTGTTCTAAGCTTGCTCGCCTCACTAAAGCCTGGCGAAGCGGTTCGAAGGATGTGATTCGATAACAAATGGTCATCTTTCGCTTCATTCAGCACAACACTCATGCCTAATATTTCCCAACCAACCGAAAAATTAGTCCGCCGATTCAAAAGTTTTGTCTTAGCCAAATCAGAGCCGACTTCGACTATCCACGTCGATTACATCGCCAGTAAAGTGGCTTCTTTTTATGAAAAAATTAGAAAAATCCTGGATTACCAGGAAGAACACCTTTTTCGGAAAAACGCCATTGACCGAATCCTCAAAAGAAGGCTATTTTTCCAGCAAGAACAAGAAAAAGAAATCGCCTATCACCTGATTTGCGAACTGATTCGGGCCGGCTATCTACCCAATGACGCTATCCCAGAAACTAAGACCAAGGAAATCGAACTGATTATTAACAAATACCTATTCTTGATTAATTCCTCGGCCAAAACTGACGGCTCCAGAGAAGAAAGGTTGAATTGGCTAATCAGTTTAGCCTCTTGCGAAATTGAAGAAAAATTAGCCCCTCCTTTCAAAGACAGCGCTCTGGCCGATTATATGTATCAAGTTTTCAAAGACAGAATTACCCTAAAAAAAATTAATCTCAGCCAGAATAAAAAAGAAACCCAAATTTTTATTGCTATCCAAAAAGCTCTTCTCCGGGCCGACCAAGCTCTTCTAAGTTATCGGTTGGTCAAATGGCACTACCCAGAATGGACTAATCCCTCCCAAGAATTCATTGACCAAATAACCCCTCAACTCGAGTCG
>Ga0102944_1002106_pt1 | contig 12003 bp, 11 predicted proteins | sample SalPonD_shore_MG_FD_78172 | JGI IMG/M metagenome (GOLD analysis project Ga0102944, IMG submission 78172) | Salt pond soil microbial communities from South San Francisco under conditions of wetland restoration - Salt Pond MetaG... | ecosystem: Environmental > Aquatic > Marine > Intertidal zone >... | reverse complement strand
GTGCCCCGACATGATCGAGTTCTGGCACGGCCGCAGCGGCCGCCTGCACGATCGCGACCGTTACTGGCTGGAGTCCGGCGAGTGGTGTTATACGCTGCTTAATCCCTAGTGTCCTGTCTGACTTGGCTGGATTCGTGCGAGGGAGTGGGACAGCGAGGCGATTTGGAGATCCGTTGCCCGCGTTGACGGACACGCCCGGAGCAGTCTCAGTGCGCGGGCCCTTCGTAGTCGAGATACGGCATCAGCCGCGGTGTTTCGCCGGAGACGACCAGGCGCCCCGGCCGCTCCAGATGGAAGGCCGCGCCGAGCGTATGGGCCCTCCGCTGCCACTCGTCGCGTATCAGCGCAATCCCCTCGGGCATCAGCGGATAATCATGCCCCAGATACGCCAGTGCACCATCGGTGTCCTGAGCGAGTATCGTGTACGCCACCGGTCCCAGCTCCGGGAGGCTCTGCTCCGTCAGGGTGATCACCGCGGCGCGCTGGATCTCGTCCTGGCCGCTCACGGTGATCGTGTATCGCGGCTGCTCGCCGATGACATGCTGCTGGGCAACGGCCAGCGCGGTCTCCACGTCCTCCGCGAACACGCCTGGCACGGGCTCCGTCACGTTGACCTCGAGGCCATGGGCGGCCAGCCCCGCGACGTACTGCCGCTGGACGCGCTGCCAGTCGCCGTAGCTCGTCACGCGGTCCCTGCCGCCGAACCGGTCGACCCACCCGTCGAAGTCGAGGAATGGGGTCCAGCATCGACCGTTGACGACGAGAAACCGGTTGCCCGGCTCCAGCGTCTCCTCCACGGGCTGCTCCGGTGTGTACAGCGCCGTTTCCAGCAGTCGCCACAAGGGTCCGAAGCCCGCGTATTCGAGCTGGACCTTCATCAGGGCGCTCAGGTCGTGGAACGTGGCGAAGCTGAGATTGACCGGATCGAGTCCGAACTGCTGACGCAGCAGGCCCTCGGTGACCGAGGACGCCCGCCCCTTCTCCAGGAGCTCGCTCTCGAGCGTCGCCCGCACCGGGTCCAGCAGGTTCCCCGGCGCCACGAAGGCGAAGGGGAGGGCCAGCAGTGGCCCCGCGCCCGGTGGTCGCGCCGGTGCCATCTCCTGTATGGGGAAATGCCCTCCGGAGGCGCCGATCGCCAGAAGATGCGGCTGGAACGGCCCGCCCCTCAGGCTGCTCCGGTAGACGTCTAGCATCATTTCCGCCATGGGCAGACCGGGGCGTAGCAGCTCGGTGATGTCGTAGAGCGCGCCGGGAACGATCAGACCGGCATCGGAGATGCGGTCGCCGAGCGCCCGGCGCAGGTCGTCGGCTACCGCGCCGGCGAGAACGTCGGCGCCGTCGCGGGACAGCGGCTCAGGAGGGCGCTGACCTTCAGCGATGGCCTCGGGGCTGAGCTCGACGGTGAGTACGGCGGGTGTGGCGGACAGGGCGGCCTGCATGCGGATATCCCGTATCGATATGGGCTGAACCGGGGGCATTGTACCGGTTCAATGGACGTGGGTGTCATGAATGCGGTGTCGAACAATCCCGGTTACGACTTGTCAAATGGTCGATCATGATTTGCGATGCGCAATCATTCGTCTGACGGAGAGTGTGTTATGAGCGCGAGCGGCGAAACCTCCATGGGCCATCGTGGTGGGCCGACACCGGAAAGGGACGAATCACGTCTGACGCGGCGGCGGTTTCTGACGACGGCGGCCTCGGTGGTGGGCGCGGTCGGTGTCGGCTTCGCCGCGGCTCCGTTTCTCGGCTACATGGAGCCCAGCCGACGTACGGTGGCACAGGGTGCGCCTGTAGACATCAATATAAGTAAGCTTGAAAAGGGCCAGAAGATCACCGTTCAGTGGCGGTCGAAGCCGATTTGGGTCGTTCGGCGAACCAAGTCGCAGCTGGCAACGCTCCCCAGGATGGACCCGCGGCTAAAGGATCCGGACTCCAGTGAACCCCAGCAGCCGCCGCCGATGCAGACCGCCAAGGGCTGGCACAATGAGGCCCGCGCCGTCGATCCGGAATACCTGGTGCTGGTAGGTATCTGCACCCATCTGGGGTGCATCCCCGAGTACCGGCCCCGGGACAAGGCGGGCGACCTCGGTGCGAACTGGCTGGGTGGTTTTTTCTGCCCGTGTCATGGATCGCAATACGACCTTTCCGGGAGGGTGATTGACGGCTCGCCCGCACCACTAAACTTGCCGGTCCCGCCGTATTTTTACTCCGAAAAGCAGGTCGTCCGGGTCGGTGTTCTCGCAGACGGCACGGGCAGCAACTGGACGCCGGCTGTCTGGTAGCTTTCGGCAGACCCGGAGCATCGAGAAGGACGTCCAATGAATATTTTGAGGGCGTGCTCCGGCCACGCGCTTTTGTTGTGTCCGAGGCGCTTTTGTTATTTAATTTCGGCGCGCTTTCCCGAAAAGGCTTGCCATGCCGTGAACCGGGACCGGACTTCGGGAAGTGTGACGAATCGACTATTAACGGATCAGTACGGTCCCGAATAATTTGGTTTCGTATATTAAGAAGGGTTGACGAATGGATCTGTCCAAGTACTCATCGGCCGAGCTGCGCCAGCTCAAGAAGGATATAGACAAAGAGCTCAGCGTTCGCCGCAAGGAGGAAGCGAAGCAGGCCCAGCAGGAGCTGAAGGACGTCGCCGAGAAATACGGCTTCAATCTCAATGAGCTCGTCGCTTCACAGGGCGGGAAGAGCGGCCGGCCCAAGGGGCGGGTGCGTTACCGTCATCCGGACGACCCGTCCAAGACGTGGACGGGCCGTGGACGCAAGCCCGGCTGGATCAAGGAATGGGAAGCCACCGGACGCCCGCTCGGTCAGCTCGAGGAAAAGTAGCGGCGTTCCTGCATCCTGCCCTGACGGGGCCGCAGCCGCGGTCCCGTTGCCTTCTACTCAGACCTCAGACGGTTCAACCCGGGAGACAGGGTCACCGGATAGCCGGATTCCGTACTGAGCGCGCGCAGGGAAGCGGGCAGTTGCCCGAGCTGCTCGCCACACCGGGCACGCGCGCCGTCGAGTGTCCCCGCCGGGCCGGTCCTCCGGCCGTCCCTCATTACCGTTTCCAGAAGCGGTTGGCCAGCCGCCGCCTCTTCGGTGAGCCCGATGATGTCCCCCGCCATCCGTCCGTCGACGTCGAAATGACGGAAGACCTGCTTGATGCCCGGCAGATCCTGCTTGCCCTCGGAGCGTTTGTTGCGAGGGCGGCCGGCATACTCGTGCAGCTTGTACGCGGAGTCCAGAAAGGCGATATCGGCCGACGTGTCGACCTTGGAGCCCACCCCGAAACCATCGATGGGAGCCCCCGAGGCGACGAGGGCGGCGATGCTGTCCTCGTCCAGGCCGCCGCTGACCAGGATGCCGGTCTCCTGCAGGCCGGCGTCGTCGAGGATGGTGCGTACGGAGCGCGCGTGGCTGGCGAGGTCGCCGCTGTCGATCCGCACGGCGCGTACGGCGATGCCGGCCTCGCGCAGGCGTGGCGCCAGCTTCGCTACCTGTCTCGCGCCGGTGTCGACGTCGTAGGTGTCGATCAGCAGCACGACGTTGTTCGGGTGACTGTGGGCGAAGCGTTCGAAGGCCTCAGTCTCGCTGTCGTGAGACAGGATGAAGGAATGTGCCATCGTCCCCGTCACGGGTACGCCGTAGCGCATGCCGGCTGCGACGGTGGCCGTGGCGTCGAAGCCGGCCATGTAGCACGCGCGTGCTGCCCAGAGACCGGCCTCCGCGCCGTGGGCCCGGCGCAGGCCGAAATCGACGACGCGCCGGTCGTCCGCGGCAATCCTGCAGCGTGCCGCCTTGGTGGCGATCAGCGTCTGGAAGTGCACGATATTCATCAGGCGCGACTCGACGAGCTGCGCTTCGGGTAGCGGCGCGCTCACACGGACGATGGGCTCTCCGGGAAAACACACGGTGCCCTCCGGCAGGGCGGTTACGTCGCCCGTGAACCTCAGCGAGGCCAGCTCTTCCGCGAAGCCGTCCCGGAACAGCCCGCTATCGCGGATCCATTGCAGCTCCGGCTCTTCGAAGTGCATGCCGGATAGCCAGTCCAGGGTGTGCTCGACGCCGGCGGCGACAAAGAACGGGCGTCGGGGACCCGCGGGGCGGACGAAGAATTCGAAGACCGCGCGCTCCGTCATGCCATGCTCCAGGTAGGTCTGGAGCATGGTGAGTTCGTATAGGTCGGTCAGTAGCGGAGTGCGCTCCAGATCCATCAGGCCTTCGCTCGTGTCGTGCCCATGCTGAGTGTGATCTCTGGCCGTGTTCGCGCCAACTCAACCCGTAGCCGTCGTCAGGTGCGCAGGCCGACGCCACGCTTGAGCAGAAACAGGCTGAAGGTGCCCAGCGCCGCGATGAACAGGCAGATGATGAGGTAAGCCTGGCCGATGGAGATGTCCGACGCGCCCAGAATACCGTAGCGGAAGGCATTCACCATATAGAGGATCGGATTGGCGAGCGAGACGTGGTACCAGCTCTCGGGCAGTAGCTTGATCGAGTAGAACACCCCGCCGAGATAGGTCAGCGGCGTCAGCACGAAGGTCGGCACGATCGAGATGTCGTCGAACTTGCGCGCGAAGATCGCGTTGATGAAGCCGCCCAGCGAGAACAGAACCGAGGTCAGGAACACCACGGAAATGGTGATCCAGAGGTTGTGTATCCGCAGGTCCGTGAACCAGGTGGCGATGATGGTCACGATGAGCCCGGTGAGCAGCCCCCGGCCGACGCCGCCGGAGAGATAGCCGAGCAGAATCGTGTAGTTCGGCGTCGGCGAGACGAGTATTTCCTCGATGTGTTTCTGGAACTTGGCACCGAAGAAGGACGAGACGACATTGGAATAGGAGTTGGTGATCACCGACATCATAATGATGCCCGGCGCGATGAACTGCATGTAGCTGTATCCGTCCATGGGCCCGATGCGGCGCCCGATGAGGTTGCCGAAGATGACGAAATACAGCGTCATGGTCATGGCCGGTGGTAACAGGGTCTGCATCCATATGCGCAGATAGCGGTGCGTCTCCTTCCACGCGATCGTGCGCAGGGCGACGAGCGTCTGGCGAATGTAGGCTGGCTGCTGCACGCGTTCCTTCCCCTATGATTCCACCGTTGCCGCGCCACTGCTCCCGCCCTGCTCGACCAGGCGCACAAACAGCTCCTCCAGGCGGTTCGCCTTGTTCTTCATGCTGACCACCTCGACGCCGACGTCGGTCAGCTGGCGGAATAGCTCGGAGAGGCTCTGATCGCTGTTGACCTCGACCTCCAGAGTGCCGTCGTCCAGTGGCACCATATGGAAGTCCTCCAGTGTCGGCAGGTCCCGGACGTCATTGCGTATGTCGAGAATGAAGCTCTGCGTCTTCAGCGAGCGCAGCAGCTCTCGCACGTTGGTGTTCTCGATGATGCGGCCGTCGTCGATGATGGCGATGTTCCGGCAGAGGGACTCGGCCTCCTCCAGGTAGTGCGTGGTGAGGATGATGGTCGTGCCTTCGCCGTTGATCTTGCGCAGGAACTGCCACATCGAGCGGCGCAGCTCGATGTCGACGCCGGCGGTGGGCTCGTCCAGGATCAGCAGACGAGGCTCGTGTATGAGCGCGCGGGCGATCATCAGCCGCCGCTTCATGCCTCCGGACAGTGTGCGCGAGACCGCATTGCGTTTGCCCCACAGCCCGAGCTCCCGCAGGTAGCGCCGGGCATGCTCGTTCGCCTCGCGCCGCGGGATGCCGTAGTAGCCCGCCTGGTTCAGCACGATCTGCTGCACGGTCTCGAAGCCGTTGAAGTTGAACTCCTGGGGCACGAGGCCGAGATTGGTCTTCGCCTCCCACGGCTCGCGGTCGATATCGTGGCCGAACACCTCCACGCTGCCGCCGCTCTTGCGCACGAGGGAGCTGACGATGCCGATAATGGTGGACTTGCCGGCGCCGTTGGGGCCGAGCAGCCCGAAGAACTCGCCGGGGGCGACTTCCAGGTTCACGTCGCGCAGCGCGACCACGTTACCGGCATAGGTCTTGTTGAGGTTCCTGAGTGACAGGGCCTGCATGAAACTTATCCGTCCAGAGGTGATGCCACGTAGCACAGGCCTGTGCGCTCCAACGGCAAGGCGCGCGAGCGAAGGCGTGGCAGGGCCACGTCGAGCGAGCGTAACACCGTCGGCGAAGCGCAGGCGCCCTCCCTTCAGGCGCGGCCGGCCGGGTCGGGGCACGACACGGGGAAACGGATCGCGGATCATAGCGGCCCGCCCGCCCGCGTGACAAGTTCGCGACGTGGACAGCTCGTCGACGCATGGTTACAATCGCCGCCTGAATTGAGTCGACGGATCAGTAGCGAACGGGAGGCGGTCACTCGACGCCTCCCGTTTTTGCGAGCAGTGGGAGGGGTTCATTGAAGACGCCCGCGATTCTTGCCCTGCAGGACGGCACCGTATTCCACGGGGTCTCCGTCGGTGCCAGCGGCACCGCCAGCGGCGAAGTCTGCTTCAACACCGCCATGTCCGGCTACCAGGAGATCTGCACCGACCCATCTTACTTCCGGCAGCTGGTCACTCTCACCTACCCTCATATCGGCAACGTCGGCGTCACGCCGCTGGACGAGGAGTCTGCGGGCACGCAGCTTGCCGGGCTCATCGTGCGCGACGTGCCGCTGACCGAGAGCAACTGGCGCTCGCGGGAGAGCCTGGAGTCGTACCTGGCGCGCAATGGCGTGGTGGCCATCGCCGACGTCGACACGCGCCGGCTCACCCGGATGCTGAGGGAGAAGGGTGCCCAGAGCGGCTGCATCATGGCCGGGGAGGCGGACGAGGATGCCGCCGTCGCCGAAGCACGGGCGTTCCCGGGCCTGAAAGGCATGGATCTCGCCAGGGTCGTGTCCACGCACGAATCCTATCAGTGGCGGCGCGGCGGCTGGTCGCTGGATCACGACGAACAGGAGTCGCCGGAACATTCGGACGAGGAGCTCCCCTGGCACGTCGTTGCCTACGACTTCGGCGTCAAGCGCAATATCCTGCGCAGGCTGGTCGATCATGGTTGCCGCGTCACCGTCGTGCCCGCGACGACCCCGGCGCAGGAGGTGCTGGACATGGCGCCGGACGGCGTCTTCCTCTCCAACGGGCCCGGCGACCCCGAGCCTTGCGACTACGCGATCGCCGCCACTCGTACCTTCCTTGAGGAGGGCGTACCCGTGTTCGGGATCTGCCTCGGCCACCAGATCCTCGGGCTGGCCGTGGGCGCGCGGTCACTGAAGATGAAGTTCGGCCATCACGGCGCGAACCACCCGGTGATGGACACGGCGAGCGGGCGGGTCATGATATCCAGCCAGAACCACGGCTTCGCCATTGACGAGGAGACCCTGCCGGCGAACGTGAAGGCGGTGCATCGCTCGCTTTTCGACGGCTCGCTGCAGGGCATAGAGGTTACCGACCGGCCGGCCTTCGGCTTCCAGGGACATCCCGAGGCCAGCCCGGGCCCGCACGACGTCTCCCCGCTGTTCCAGCATTTCGTCGAGCTCATGGCGACGCGGCGCGGCCAGCCGGCGTGAGCCCGTTCCATAGCAGTACTGACCCCAGGCGGACTTGATACACGATGCCCAAGCGCACAGACATACAGAGCATCCTGATCATCGGGGCCGGTCCGATCGTCATCGGCCAGGCCTGCGAGTTCGACTACTCCGGCGCTCAGGCCTGCAAGGCCCTGCGCGAGGAGGGGTTCCGGGTCATCCTGGTGAACTCCAACCCGGCCACCATCATGACCGATCCCGAGATGGCGGACCGCGTCTACATCGAGCCCATCAACTGGCAGACGGTGGCCCGCATCATCGAGGCCGAGAAGCCGGACGCGGTGCTGCCCACCATGGGGGGCCAGACCGCGCTCAACTGCGCTCTCGATCTCGACCGGCACGGCGTGCTGGATCGCCACGATGTGGAGATGATCGGCGCAACCAAGATCGCCATCGACAAGGCGGAGGATCGCGAGGCGTTCCGCCATGCGATGAACCGTATCGGACTGGATACCTGCCGGGCGCTGATCGCCCATTCCATGGAGCAGGCGATGGAGGCGCAGGCCGAGATCGGCTTCCCCACCATCATCCGCCCCTCCTTCACGCTCGGCGGCAGCGGCGGCGGCATCGCGTACAACAAGGAAGAGTTCATCGAGATCTGCGAGCGCGGGCTCGATCTGTCGCCGACCAACGAGCTGCTGATCGAGGAGTCGGTGCTCGGCTGGAAGGAGTTCGAGATGGAGGTGGTCCGCGACAGGGCGGACAACTGCATCATCATCTGCGCGATCGAGAACGTCGATCCCATGGGTGTGCACACGGGCGACTCCATCACGGTGGCGCCGTCGCAGACCCTCACGGACAAGGAATACCAGCTCATGCGTGACGCCTCGCTGGCGGTGCTGCGTGAGATCGGCGTGGAGACCGGCGGATCCAACGTCCAGTTCGCCATCAACCCGGACAACGGCCGGATGGTGGTCATCGAGATGAATCCGCGCGTGTCGCGCTCATCGGCGCTCGCCTCCAAGGCTACCGGTTTCCCCATCGCCAAGGTGGCGGCCAAGCTGGCAGTGGGCTACACGCTCGATGAGCTGCGCAACGAGATCACCGGTGGTCGCACGCCGGCCTCGTTCGAGCCGGCCATCGACTATGTGGTCACCAAGATCCCGCGCTTCACGTTCGAGAAGTTCCAGAAGACCAAGCCGACCCTTACCACGCAGATGAAATCGGTCGGCGAGGTGATGGCCATCGGGCGGACGTTCCAGGAGTCCTTTCACAAGGCGCTGCGTGGGCTGGAGAACGACCTCGAGGGCATGGACCCGAGGGCCGACCTCCAGCGCGATGACGCGGAATCGAGCATAGTGCGCGAGCTGCGCGTGCCCGCGCCCGAGCGCATCCTCTGGGTTGCCGATGCCTTCCGGGCCGGACTCGATGTCGACGCGGTTTTCGAGCATACCTGGATCGACCGGTGGTTCCTCGCCCAGATCGCGGAGCTTGTTGCCCTGGAGACCACGCTGGCGGCGGACGGTGCCGCTGCTCTCGACGTGCAGCGCTTGCGGACGCTCAAGCGAAAGGGTTTTTTCGACGCGCGCATCGGCCGGCTGATTGGCCGCAGCGAGCACGACGTCCGCGGGCTGCGCCAGCGCCTCGGAATCCGGCCGGTCTACAAGCGCGTCGACTCCTGTGCCGCCGAGTTCGCTACCGCGACGGCCTACATGTACTCAAGCTACGACGAGGAGTGCGAGGCCGATCCCAGCGACCGCAAGAAGATCATGGTGCTGGGCGGCGGGCCGAACCGCATCGGTCAGGGCATCGAGTTCGACTACTGCTGCGTCCACGCCGCGCTCGCCATGCGCGAGGACGGCTACGAGACCATCATGGTCAACTGCAACCCGGAAACGGTGTCCACCGACTACGACACTTCCGACCGGCTGTACTTCGAGCCGCTGACCCTCGAGGACGTGCTCGAGGTCGTGGAGACGGAGAAGCCCGTCGGCATCATCATCCAGTACGGCGGCCAGACGCCGCTCAAGCTGGCGAGGGACCTGGAGACCTTCGGCGCGCCCATCATCGGCACCACGCCGGACTCCATCGACCTCGCCGAGGACCGCGAGCGTTTTCAGCGCATGATCCAGGAGCTCGGGCTGCAGCAGCCGCCGAACCGGACCGCGCGCAGTGCGGACCAGGCGCTGGACCTGGCGCGCGAGATCGGCTATCCGCTGGTGGTGCGCCCCTCCTATGTGCTCGGCGGTCGCGCGATGGAGATCGTCTACGAGGAGTCCGACCTCATTCAGTACATGAACGAGGCCGTCAAGGTCTCCAACGAGTCCCCGGTGCTTCTGGACCGGTTCCTCGACGACGCGGTCGAGATCGACGTGGACGCCGTCTGCGATGGCCAGGATGTCCTCATAGGAGGCATTATGGAACACATCGAGCAGGCCGGCGTTCATTCCGGCGACTCGGCATGTTCGCTGCCGGCGTACACGCTGTCGCCGGAGGTCACCGACCGGCTGCGCGAGCAGGTCCGCGCCATGGCGAAGAAGCTGGGCGTGGTCGGGCTGATGAATACCCAGTTCGCGATCAAGGGCGCGGAGATCTTCATTCTGGAGGTCAATCCCCGGGCGTCGCGCACGGTGCCGTTCGTCTCCAAGGCCACCGGGTTGCCGCTCGCCAAGATCGCCGCCCGCTGTATGGCAGGGCGCAGCCTGAGTGACCAGGGCTACACGCGGGAAGTCGTTCCGCCCTACTATTCCGTGAAGGAGGCGGTGTTCCCGTTCATCAAGTTCCCCGGTGTGGACCCCATCCTCGGTCCCGAGATGAAGTCCACCGGCGAGGTAATGGGTGTGGGCCAGTCCTTCGGCGAGGCCTACGCAAAGTCGCAGATGGGGGCGGGCGTCGAGCTGCCACGCTCCGGCTCTGCGTTCATCAGCGTGCGGGACGCCGACAAGCAGGCGGTGATCCCCGTCGCCCGTGACCTGGCACGCCGGGGGTTCCGACTGATTGCCACCGGCGGCACGGCAAGTACGCTGCGCGACGCCGGCATCGACTGCGAGCTGATCAACAAGGTGACCGAAGGCCGGCCCCACATCGTGGATGCGATCAAGAACGATGAGGTGGCGCTGATCGTCAATACGACGGAGGGCAGACAGGCCATCGCGGATTCGTTCTCCATCCGCCGCGAGGCGCTGCACCACAAGGTCTGCTATACGACCACGATTGCCGGTGCGCGGGCGACCTGCCAGGCGCTGGATTTTCTGGAGACCGTGGACGTGAATCCGCTCCAGGATCTGTATAGGGAGGCCAAGTCATGAGCAAGACGCCGCTGACCGTGCGGGGTGCTCAGAAGCTGCGCGAGGAGCTGGACCGGCTCAAGAGCAAGGAGCGGCCCCGGATCATTCAGGCGATCGCCGAGGCGCGCGAGCACGGTGATCTCAAGGAGAACGCCGAGTACCACGCGGCCAGGGAGCAGCAGAGCTTTGTGGAGGGCCGTATCGCGGATATCGAGGGCAAGCTCTCCAATGCCCAGGTCATCGACGTCACCAGCCTGCCTGCCAACGGCAAGGTGGTCTTCGGCGTCACCGTGCTGCTGGCGGACGAGGACTCCGGCGAGGAGAAGAGCTACCAGATAGTCGGCGAGGACGAGGCCGATATCAAGCAGGGGCGCCTGTCCGTGCAGTCCCCGATGGCGCGGGCGCTGATCGGGAAGGAAGAGGGCGACGTCGTCGACGTCCGCACCCCGGGCGGCACCCGCAGCTACGAGATCGTCGAAGTTCGCTACGAGTAGCCCGGCTACGGAAAGGCCTGCCCGTCAGGGAAGCGCGATGCGGTGGGTTTTCTTCGGATTGGATCGGTAGATGAGCGCCGTATGACCGACCGCCTGAACAAGCATCGCATCGCACTCCTCGAGTATCCGCTCAAGGAAGGCGCGCCGCTGGGCACGGTCGTCGGCCACCAGCTTTACCTTCATCAGCTCGTGGTCGCGAAGCGCGATGGCGATTTCGTTCATCACGGCATCGGTCAGACCGTTGCTGCCGGTCCGTACCACGGGCTTGAGGTCGTGGCCGAGGCGGCGCAGGTGGCGTTTCTGGGTCTCGCTGAGCTGGGTCATGAGGGGCTTGGCAATGTCACCGGATGAAGACAGGGCGCGGAGTGTATCACGTGGCTCTGACGAGGGCAGTGCCTCGGCGTTCGATGATGTCAAGGTGGAGCTGGGCGTGGTGCTCATCATCGCCGTGGGTGCGTTCATGGTGATGGCGAAGGTGGACGCCCCGGCCTGGGCCGAGATCCTGGGCCTCGCCGCGGTCGGCTTCGGCTGCGGGGGCTGGATCGCCGCGCGCACGCGTGGGGTGGTGCGGCGAATCGAGCGTGAGCGTGGCGGCGGTAAGGACTGATGGCCCGAAGCAGGAGTAGCCAGCGCTGGCTGCGTGAGCATTTTGACGATGTCTATGTACGCGAGGCCCAGCGCCAGGGCTATCGCTCCCGGGCCCTGTTCAAGCTGCGGGAGATCGACGAGAAGGACCGCCTCCT
>Ga0102944_1002105_pt1 | contig 12007 bp, 10 predicted proteins | sample SalPonD_shore_MG_FD_78172 | JGI IMG/M metagenome (GOLD analysis project Ga0102944, IMG submission 78172) | Salt pond soil microbial communities from South San Francisco under conditions of wetland restoration - Salt Pond MetaG... | ecosystem: Environmental > Aquatic > Marine > Intertidal zone >... | reverse complement strand
CGTGAGATCATTTCGATGGCCATCGTATAGATGGTGGAGGGGAAGTTCAGGCCTCCGTATTTTCTGGGGAGAGTCATGCCCATGAGTTCCGCCTGGGCCAGCTGATCCAGGGCTTTGCGGGTGCCTTCGGCATAGAACACTTTTCCGTCGGTAAGCTGGGCGCCCTGGGTGTCTACCTCTCCGGCCATGGGCGCGACGAAGTTCCCGGCGATGTCCCCCACAATTTCCAACACTTTCCGGTAGTTGTCCAGCGCATCCTCATAGTCTTTCGGCGCGTAATCGTAGTCGGCGGATTCATTATAATCGTTCTCCGTAATAGCAACGATCTCCTCGATATTCAGATGGTCAAACTGGAACAGCAGATCCCGGTTCCCGGTGAAAAAGTTCGGCATGATACTCCCTATTTTAATTTGTTTCGATAGGCTTCGATAAAATTCGGTATGACCTCCATGGCGTTCCCCACGATTCCATAATGACAGATATCGAAAATGGGGGCCTCCGGGTCCGTATTGATGGCAATAATTTTAGCCGAATCCTGCATGCCGGCACGGTGCTGGATGGCGCCGGAGATGCCGGCGGCAATATACAGTTTCGGTCGCACGGTCACACCGGTTTGCCCCACCTGGCGATCCGGAGTGATAAATCCGGCATCCACGGCCGCCCTGGAGCCGGCGACTTCTCCTCCCAACAGGTCGGCCAGTTCGTGAATCAACTGAAAATTTTCCCGGGTTTCCATGCCGTATCCCCCGGCGACAATGATACTGGCGCCGGAGAGATCAACTTTATTTTCCTCGTGATGCCGCTCGATGATGTCGATCAGTTCATCCGTTTCCTGAGGCTGGTAATCTATGGGGGTTATCTTTCCCTTCACCGGCTTGCTCAGCGGAGATTTCTCCATCACCCCTTCCCGGACGGTTGCCATCTGGATAGGCACCTCCGGGGTGATAATGGTGGCAATGATGTTGCCTCCGAAGGCCGGCCGGATCTGAAGCAGCAACTGCTTATAGTCTTTCCGGAGATAGGTGACGTCACTGATTTGCAGATCGGTACAGTCTGCCGTCAGGCCGCACCGGTTAAAGGAGGCCACCCGCGGTGCGAGATCCCGGCCGATGAAGGTCGCTCCGAACAGGACGATCCGGGGTTGATGTTCCGCAATCAGCTCGTTGACGATCCGGCTGTATGGCAACGTTTTATAATGAATCAGGTCGGGATGATCCGCCAAATATACTTCCTGCGCGCCATAGCGAAAGGCATCTTCGGCGATCTTCTGTACCTGGTCGCCGATGGCAATCGCTTTAAGTGTGCTTTTCAGTTGCCGGGCTAATTTGTGACCTTTCGACAGTAATTCAAAGCTGACATTGGCCGGTTTTCCGTTCCGTTGTTCGATAAATACCCATACATCATTCGTCTGTGTCGCCATGATACCTCTTTAACCCAGGATGTGATCTTCCATTAACTGAACAATCAGAGCATTCAACCCATCCGTCGTCGGGGGGACCTGTTCGTGCTCGCCGCCGGCCAGGATGACCGAATCTACTTTGTGCACTTTCGTGGGAGATCCGTGAATGCCGCACCGGCCCGGATCGGCATTCAATTCATCCATGGTATAGGTTTCGATGAATAGATTTCTGGCCGAATAGTCTTCTTTCAGATCTTCGACGTAGAGGAGTGAATTATCGTTGGCCATCCGTTCCAGTTCCAGCAGGGACTTGGCGTTTTTATACGCCATAACCCGGGTGGCTTTGAAAGGCCGGGGAGTAGCGGCATCTTTGGTCACGGTAATCAACACCGGCAGAGGACTTTTTAAAATTTCATATCCCCCGTCGATTTTTCGTCGGATGGTGATGTGCTTTTTCTTGACCTCCACAATCTCCTCGGCATAGGTGATCTGGGGCAGGTCTAACTTCTCAGCCGTTTGGGGACCGACCTGGGCGGTATCGCCATCGATGGCCTGGCGGCCGGCGAAAATAAAGTCGTAGTCCCCGATGGTTTTGATGGCTTCACTCAGCGCGTAGGACGTTGCCAGGGTGTCAGCACCGGCAAATTTTCGATCGCTGATGAGATAGACCTTGTCGGCGCCCATATAGAGACACTCCCGCAGGAGGTCCGACGCCTTGGGCGGCCCCATGGTGATGGCCGTGACCGTGCCCCCGTAAGTATCTTTCACCTGGAGTGCCAGCTCCAGTGCCACCCGGTCCTCCGGGTTGAACACGGCCGGCAGTTTGGACCGATTCACCGTCCCGTCCGGCCGCATGACCTCACCCGAGATATTGGCCGTGTCGGGGACTTGTTTCACCAACACGATTGATCTGTAACTCATAGCACCTCTGTCATATCTATGTTAAAAATCAGAATTGTATTTTAGAAAAATGAAAAACGGAAAACAAGGGTTACTAAAAGCCGGCCCGGGAATCTCCGCTTCCGGTCCCGACCCTCTCCCGTCGAGTCATAATTCCCTTGATACCTAACCGGGAATTTCCCAAGTTTAATATGTATAAGCGGATTATGCTGATGCTTGCCTTCCCTGATTGATTGTGTGTGATAGATAGACTTTGAGCCTGAACCGGTGTCGAATGCGGATTCGAAATAACTTCGCTTGTTGACGTATATATAACGGTAGGTAAAGTACCGTTACGAATTAGCAGGAATATAATCTGCGGGGGAACCTCGGAGGATTGAAGACCCGCTGTGTTAGGGGAGGCCGGTCCCGATTCCCTCGGCTGATCGCCCGCAGGAGGTTTCTGATCAGGTCAGTGAACCTCCGCAACGGTCCAGATTTTCTCCGCTTGTTCTTCAGGTGTGATGTCTGTACAACGTGAGTGCATTACAGGAGTGTAAGTGTAATGTCGGAAACCAAACCCAAAGGAGGTCTCAGATGTTAAGGAGCATTGGTGCAGTCATAGTTGGGTATGTCGTATACCTTGTATTGTCCGTGATTGGCGGCGTGATTCTCGCCGTGAGTTTTCCGGGCGCGGTCAGCCAGGGCACCATGAATCCCACCGTTGGATTTCTGGTGGGCGGCCTGGTGTTCTCGGTGATATTTGCCTTCGCCGGAGGCTATGTTACCGCCTCCATTGCCCAGACTAAGGAAGTGACCCATGCATTGATCCTGGGTGGCGTAATGGTGGTTATCGGGCTGATTTCACTCGTCGTGGGCACCAGCCCTCAGCCGGTATGGGCACAGATCGTTGGCCTGATCATCCCGCTTCCCAGTGTGTATGTTGGCGGGGTATTGCGGAGCCGGCGGTCCGTCCCTGTGGCGGCGACGGAACAGGCGCCGGTATAATTCGGAGGTTCTCTTCCGGACGGAAGATGGTCCAGGTGAGAGGGCAGGCCCCGCCGGGGGCCTGCTTTCCCCGGTCCCCCTATCAGAAATGCCACAACCGGAACGTTCCCTTGTCCGGCGTTCATGGCGTTTTTCAGGGAATTTAGATCTAACGAGAGCGATCTGAATTTTTTAAATTAACGCCGCTGATCTATAACAGGGGTTGCAGACCCCGGGAAGGAGCGCCGAGTCATGCCGGGCATCATCGGGTGAGGATGAGGATGCTCAACCCGGGAAGCAGAAAGGTGGGACGAGATGGTCACTGCGATAATTCTCTTGAATGTGGAACGAGACAAGGTCAATGAGGTCGCGGAACAGCTGGCCGACATGGAAGCGATTTCGGAGGTGTATTCGGTCGGGGGGCGGTATGATCTGGTCGCCATTGTACGCGTCCAGAAGAACGAAGCCCTCGCCGATTTAGTGACGAACAGGATGTCCGGGTTGCAAGGGATCCTTGACACAGAGACCATGCTCGCATTTCGGGCGTACTCGCGGCATGACCTCGAGCACATGTTTTCCATCGGCTTTGAATAGGCCGTCGATTCGGGATGAACTTTTCCCTGTTCTACCACCCTCAGGTGGCCCACTACTCCCAAATGACCTGTGGGATGCGCGTGCCGGGAATGCGTTGCAATGATCGCCAGGATATTTGAGGACCACTTCCTGATCATCCTGGCAGGATCCGTGGTCCTGGGATTATATCTCCCCTGGATAGACGGTGCACCATCGGTCTTGTTGTTGATCTTGCTCGGGGCTACCATCTTTTTCTCCAGTTTTCAGATCCAGGTGAGGGAGATCCGTTCACTGGCATGGGGGCCGGTCATCCGGTTTTATCTATTGCGGTTCATAGCGCTTCCGGTGGTGCTGTGGGTGGTGGCGTCCCGGGGGTTGGAGATGTTTGCACCCGGAATTTTCTTGCTGGCACTGATGCCCTCTGGCGCGGCGTCCCCTGGGATCGCCCACATTTATAAAGGGAATATTTCGTTATCACTGGTGCTGGTGGTGCTCAGTTCTCTGCTGGCACCAATTGTCGTGCCACCGCTGTTGACCTGGTTTACGGGAAAAACCGTCTCTCTGGATATCGTCGGCTTGTTTACGACCTTAAGTCTGACCATTTTTCTGCCGGTGGTTTTCCATTTGATTTTCCGCCGATCACAGAAACTCATGACCGCCTTCCGGCGAGTCACCTCCCCGGCCGTGGTTTCACTGGTTGCTCTGATGATTATGATTATTATTGCAAAGCAGCGGGAATATATACTTGATCATCTGGACACGTTGCCCGGGTTTTTGGGAGTATCGCTGGGAGTATTCCTGGTGTTCTACCTGTTCGGGTGGTTCTCCTCACGGTCGGGGCATCACAAAAACCGGGTGAGTTACGCACTGGCCTCCGGTGTGAATAACACTGCGCTGGGGATTGTGATCTCCTTCCTGTATTTTCCGGCACCGGTGAGCACATTTTTGGTGATTTCAGAACTTCCCTGGATCTTTGCCATGATGGGTTTCCGAATGTATCTGGCGCGGCGAAAACCCTCGGAACAATCAGGATAATCCGTTCTCGTTCCCGTCTGAACGGTCTGGCGCTCCGCCCACCCGTTGCAACATGTCCTGTCTCTGCCACTAATTCTGAACTTTTTCTTGCAGTTTGGTCGAATTTTAGTAAATTATTAAGAAACAACGGCATAAATCATTTGTTCGTTCGTTTTTTCGGAATTCAAAAATGAATAGATTTCTTGTTCTGGCAGGATTTGTTCGGTTCCGTGCGATCCTCCCTTATTGGAGGGAGGGAAAGGGAGGCAACTCTTTCATCAGTATGGGAATTATGAAAAAACACAGAATCGGCTCAATTTTTCCATGGTGCTGCCGATAATACAGATAGGCGGAATTGCATCTGCGGCAGCGGCCGGGAGAACATCATCATTCAATAACAGACGAAGGGAAAAACTGTGAATTACGTCCGGGAAAGGCAACGGAAAACTTGCGGTAGATCAAGGATGAATGATGACAAAATATGTAAGCTTTGAGCAAAAAAGGACATGCGGCTTTTGCAGAAATATCCTCTCACCGATTCCGCCGGGCTGGAATTGATCCCCTCAACAGGAGGAGTATGATGTTGAAAAGTAAACAAAAAGCAATTGTCCGCAAATTTGTGGAAGAAATTTATAATAAGGGTAATCTTGCTGCGCTGGATGATTTGGTGGACACCGAATTGGTATTCCACGGGTTATCGGAGACGGAAGATGTTGAGGATATCAAGCTCGCCATCGGGCATGTCCGTGAGTATTGGAATACGATTTTTACCGATTTGCGCTTCACTATCGATGAAATATTCATCGATGGAGAGCGAGTCATTGTGCGGTTAACCAAGCGCGGCACCTTTAAAAGTACTTATAAAAACCGGATGCCAGCCGGCAGTAAATTGTCGGTGCCTGCCACGGAAATTTTCCGGGTGACAAACGGGAAAGTCAAGGAGATTTGGGCGAATCCGTAATCGGTAGCACGCCGGATTGTTGGCATCCCGACGCCATGATCTCACCCCTACCATGTAATCTATTCGTCAAGGTACCCAAACCGTCAAACCATCATGCTGGCCGCTCTCTACACGCATATTTCCGTTCTGTTGACTCATCTGAAAATGATATATCTGGCCCGTGCTTCCAGGAAAGCCCGCCAACAGGCTTATTATCATGGTACACGGGGATCTCTGTTTCCGCGGTCTTTTTCTCTCAAAGAGGAACCTGCCGAAAGGCATCCCGTCTCGACACAAGAATAACCGCCCGGTACTTTCCGTCACTTCAGTTAAATCCCGTCGGCGATCATTGAGGCCGATACTCTCAGCACGTGGTCGGCAACAGGGTTCAGTGCTAGGGGATCCCCTACAATATGGAGTGTACGGTGGGTATGCGTAAAACTCTCGCCCGGACTCAAAGCCAGGGCCGGTGAGCTGGTTTCCATTTCATAGAACCCACCCAGCGCCGGCTGGCCCGGTTCGGTGGGCCCGTCATTATAACTGTTAATCACATCACCCCCGTACGGGTGCGCCTGATGTTCCCACATGCTGTTGACGTACTGCTTGGAATCCGGAGGCAGATTATAGTGGATCAGTGTTAACACATTTTTCGATGGGATATAACTGCCGAACACCGGGGTTGCCCGATCCGGATTCAACCCGATCTTACTGCGGTAGTTCCCATCGCATTTGAAGATCAAATAATTATCCCGGATGTCCAGCCGCTCCTGGGGTATTTCACCAAAGTACTTCGTGTTCACAATTTCGCCACGAGCTTCGGCGTTATAGGGCATCACCACATACGACACGTCGAAGGGGTTGAATTGCCCCAATATCCAGATGCTGGGAAGCCCATTGTGCGGTTGCCAGGAGTGGGTGCCGATATTTGTTACGGTGTTGGCTGTTTCGAACCCGACCCACTGCAGATTGTCGGGGATTGTTACGTCGAAGGACTCCCGGATGTCAGCCGGGGAGAGCAACCGGACGGTTCTCTGCACCCCCACCTGGAAGGTAACGCCGCTGTAATTGGTTACCTGGATGGAGCGGGTAAAGGTGATGCTGGATGAGGATTGGTCCTGAATAGTCCAGGTACCCTCATGTAACGCCCGGGGAACCTGCCAGTAGGTGAATTCGAAGGGATCACCCTGTGTGAAATAGAGACCATACTGGCCGCCTTCCGGTCCCAGCCAGAACCGGTCTTCTCCTCCGTAATTATCAAACTGGGTGCCGGTCTCTCCGGCTTCAATGAAGTCATGGTTAATCCAACCCAAGCTGGCGGCGCTTTCTTCGATGGCGCTGGTCATCACCCGGCCCTGGTATTGGGCGGAGAGGGCGACCTGGCTTCCGCTGGGCCCTTCCAGAATCTGGACGTCTCCGTGCTGCCGCATAAAGCTGACTTCGTGGGCGAATGTTTCGGGAAAGCCTCGTTGAGCGGATTCCCGGCTTCCGCATCCGACCAGTGCCAGAAGCAGCAATGTCGAAAAGAAGCCGGACAATACAGTGCGCGTACTCATGGGAAATCTACTCCTCGTATGAATATTTAAATCATTCGCGGTGTCCGTGTTCCGGGTTGATTAGTCATCTTCATTGCCCCACAGGGTGGGCTTGGAACCTTTACTCTTTCGCCAGGCGTCGCGCCAGCGATGAATGTCCACCGGACCGATAAACGGTTTGGGCGCCCGTTCCGCCCGGGTGGGGAAGGGCGGGTATTTCGCGTGGGGTTCCTGTTGGTACCAGTAGGCAACACTGGCCAAATCCAGGGTCAGGTTATTGTTGTGGCCGTGTTCAATCGTAAAGCGGAGCGATTTATTGAAATAGATAGGATCCGTGATGTTAAAGCGGTACACGTGGGTGCGTCCCAGCCAGCCGATATCGTCATTCACCCGGGCATAGCCGTAATAGGGATGCGAGAACAGGGATTTGGGCGACCAGGACGTATTGAAGTAATCCTCGGTCCCGGTGCCGTGCAGCGAAGGCGGCCAGGATTCGCCGTCGATGAAAATCATGTCGTCTCCTTCGCCGTACCAGACGGGGGTGGGACAATGTACGTAATAGTTGACTCCCGCGAAATGCCCCTTGCCTTTGATGTCAGCGATGAGATAGTTGTCGTCACCGGTGGTATTCTTCCCCTGGGGACCCAGGATGCTCCATTCGTTTTCCCCTTCCGGCAGGGCTTCGGTGAGTTCATGGTGATACCAGGCATGAAACCGGCCCATATCCTCCGGGAGTTTATCCATTTGTACGTAGTCGACGTAATAATAAAAGGCGCTGATTTCCCGGCCGCTGTCGTTCTGGATTTCAATCTTTGCACTCTTGGAAAAGGGCATGGGAAAATAACACACCAGCGCCCGGCCTTGACGGGGCCCGGCCGCCAGCGGAAGCGAAGCATAGTTGTAGCTCTCGTTCCAGCCCTGGCCGAAAAAGGGACCGATGGGTGCTTCGACCGAGGGGTTCTGTTCGCCATCCCAGTACATCCGGAGAATGATATCGTTCCGGCTTAAATCCGGCGGCGGCGGGGCGATGGTGATCCAGATGTGATCGATAAGGCCGGCCCCCTTGACCTCGAATAGCGTCCGGGTTTCTCCGTCATCAATATGCTCAAAGCGATCGTTATTGCCGCCGGATCGATCATAACTGCTGATCCGCTTACTTCGAAGCCCGTCCTTCAGCCGGGCCAGATCCATGAGGTCGCCCCCCAGGTTCTGTCCGGAAATAAGGTTCGGGGTACCCCAGAATAACAACAGAAGCGACAGAAAAAATCCTGCGGGGCGTACCAGCTTATGGTGGAATAATTTACGATCCATGGTGATTCCCTCCTCTTTCGATCGGCTCGAAATGATGGTTCGGTTGCCGGAGACATCGAAGCGATGCCTCGCCCGGCCGGCAGCGGGTTCCAACCCGGTGTTGTCCGGATTCGGCGCCGGTTTGATCGTTTCACTACAAAGGCAAATTGTGTCCTTTCAGGAACGGAGAAATCATTTTACACGTCGTGTGTATCTTTTGCAAGTGGAATCTCAGTTGCGCCGGCACCACCGGCGTTTGTATCTTCCCCACCACAGAACGGAGTATTAGGTTATCCCGAGCCTTACCAGAAGGAGCTCTCTTGGTGGTGAGGCCCAGGGATTATTATTCGAGTCACGGAAAGGTAATTGAATGAACCTGACGGTGCTGATGGTACCGGGAATGGACAATTCGGGCCCGGATCACTGGCAAACTCTCTGGGAAGAGCAGCATCCGGAGTATCGACGGGTGAATCAACAGGATTGGGAGCATCCGGTGCTGTTTGAGTGGGTCCTCACCCTGGAGCAGGCGCTGGACAATATTTCGGGTCCCAAACTGCTGGTTGGCCACAGCCTGGGTTCCATTATCTGTGTGGAGGCCACATTACACCGGCCGGACGGCATTGCCGGGGCGTTCCTGGTGGCTCCGCCGGACGTGGAGCGTATGGAAGGGGGCGGAGAGGTGCCCCGGGGAACACTGCCGTTTTCCAGCATGGTGGCCAGTGAAAATGATCCCTGGGTTACGCTGGAGCGTGCCGAAGAGTTCGCCCGGTCCTGGGGGAGCCGGTTCGTGAACGTGGGACGGCTGGGGCATATCAATGCGGACTCCGGGATTGGGGACTGGCCCCGGGGGAAACAACTCCTCCGGGATTTATTGAACGAGATGGACGAAGGCGATGGGTAAGCCCGACCCTCCGGAGAACCGGATCAATGCGCCGGCCGCGGACTGCTGGTTTCATCTCTGGAAAAAAATAGCCGGGCACCGGCGTCAATTTGTAAAAAGGGAGTACAGTGCGATGCTACGGAAAACCGGATTCTTCATGGTTGTTTTGTTGGTGGGATGGACGGTGGGCCTGAGAGCACAGGATTACGATTCCCGGGAATGGTCCTGGAAGGAAGGGCGGGATCAATTTGCCGATATCGTGGCGGGGAAACCGGAGGAAGCCATCCGGGATTTAGAGAATTATCTGCAGGATCATCCGGGCAACCTGGAGGTCTTCTTCAACCTGGCTGTTGCCTATGCCAGGGAGGGCAAACCGGATCAGGCCATGGCCATGACGGATAAGGCGCTGGAGAGCGGATTGCCCCTGGAACGGTTCCTGGCCGGACCCCGCGACATACTGCAGCCGTTGGTGGACCTCCCGGCATTTCAGCGTCTTTTGGACCAGCACAAGGATATCGAATTGTTGCACGGGCCGCTGCTGGGGAACGTGACCGGGACCGGCGCCTGGTTCTGGGTGCGGACCCTTCACGAGGTGCCGGTCAAGGTACTGGTGAGCGCCTCGGAGGATATGCGGTCGGTGGTGGCCTCCGCCCAAAATAGAACCGACCAGGCGGATGATTTCACTACGGTCATTCGGGTAAACAGGCTGAAACCGGAGACCCGGTATTATTATCGGTTGGAAGTCGATGGCGAGTTGATGAACCGGACCCGGTCCTTCCGCACGCATCCCGTGACCGGACAATCCGCCAGATTTTCCATCGCCTTCGGGGGCGGTGCGGCGTACGAACCGGATTACGAATACATGTGGGATACCATCGCGTCCCACGGACCGGCCGCTCTCCTGATGCTGGGCGATAACGTGTATATCGATCACCCGACCCTGCCGGCGGTGCAACGGCACTGTTATTACCGGCGGCAATCGGTCTCCAAATGGCGGGCGCTGACCTCCCGGACGCCGGTGTACGCGATTTATGACGATCATGATTTTACCACCGACGACGGGTGGGGCGGGCCCGCGATCGATACTCCGGCCTGGAAACGGAACGTCTGGCAGGTTTTTCAACAGAATTGGAATAATCCTTCCTATGGAGGCGGGCCGGAGCATCCCGGCTGCTGGTTCGATTTCACCATCGGCGACGTGCACTTCATCATGCTGGACTGCCGGTATTACCGAACGGATCCGCACATTGACAATCCTTCTATGATCGGGCCGGTGCAAAAGGCGTGGCTCTTTCAAACCCTGCAATCCTCGGGCGCGGCGTTCCAGGTGCTGGTGTCGTCGGTCCCCTGGGCCTACGGCACCAAACCCGGCAGCCTGGATACCTGGGAGGGATTCAAAAGCGAGCGGGAGGAGATCCTTTCGTTCATCGCGCAGCACAGGATCAACGGCGTGGTGCTGCTGTCCGCGGACCGCCACCGGTCGGACGCCTGGCGGATCGATCGGAAGGAAGGCTATCCCTTCTACGAATTTGAGAGTTCCCGGCTGACCAATATCCACCTGCACCGGCTTATGCCCGGCCGGCTGTTCGGCTATAACGCGAAGCGGTCCTTCGGCCTGGTCACCTTCGACACCACCCAACCTGATCCGGTGGTGTCGTACGAAATCTACAATATCGATAACCAGCTGATTGACAAGCTGACCTTGCGGAAGAGCGAAATCAGTTTCCCCGGGAAATAGGAGCGGCACGCCGTTATTTGAAAGGTCGCCTGATATTTTTCCAGCAGTGAAGGGATAAAACCTCCTTTCCCCGGCGGAAGATAATGCTTATTTTATTTTGCACGTATCCGCACACCGGATGGATTCATCCGGCTGGATCACAGACCAAGAATTCTCCGACCGGAACAGGGATCCTCCCGGGATTGAGTATCGTTTGGCCTGGTGGCACTTGGCAGTAGATGGCATAGGATGAACCGGCTCGCAACAGGAGTGAAATTATGGGACAGAAGCACTGGTCACGGCGGGATTTTTTAAAGATATCCGGCCTGGCCGCATTGAGTTTTGGGCTGTCGCCGATACTCGGCTGTTCGAAAAAAGCGACACGCCCGAACCTAATATTGATCATGGCCGATGATATGGGCTATTCGGACATCGGCTGTTACGGCTCGGAAATCCACACCCCGAACATCGACTGGCTGGCGGCCAACGGAATGCGGTTTACGGAATTCTATAACGCCTCCCGGTGCTGTCCCACCCGGGCCTCTCTGTTGACCGGGCTCTATCCCCATCAGGCGGGGATGGGGAGGATGGTCAGCACCTCGAATCCGCCGGGGCCTTATCAGGGTTATCTCAATAATCAATGCGTGACATTAGCCGAAGTGTTGGGGGCGGCCGGATATACCACCCTCATGTCCGGGAAGTGGCACGTGGGCGAACAGCGCCCCCACTGGCCCACGGATCGCGGCTTCGACAAGTATTTCGGACTCATCAGCGGGGCGGCGAATTACTGGGATAT
>Ga0102944_1002104_pt1 | contig 12014 bp, 6 predicted proteins | sample SalPonD_shore_MG_FD_78172 | JGI IMG/M metagenome (GOLD analysis project Ga0102944, IMG submission 78172) | Salt pond soil microbial communities from South San Francisco under conditions of wetland restoration - Salt Pond MetaG... | ecosystem: Environmental > Aquatic > Marine > Intertidal zone >... | reverse complement strand
GCTTCATTAACATCTGTCAGAGCAATATGAGAGTGGCTGTCTATGATTCCGGGCATAACATATTTCCCGGTTACATCAATGACCTTTATTCCTTCGGGAACATCAATGTTTTTTCCTACTTTAACGATTTTTCCTTCCTTAATAACCACTGTTCCGTTTTCAATGATTCCTTGGGTTACAGTAAGAACAGTGCCTCCTTTTAAGACCAAATCCTGGGACCAAACCAGACAGGTCATAAACAAAATCGACAAAATGAACGCAATGGATTTTTTTCTCAAAACGACCTCCTTTCAAATAAAATGAACTTATGAATGGTTCAGGATTGTTTTATAAAAATTAAGCTTAATAAGTCAAAGCAAAAAAATCAAATGATCATTTTTTATTTCACGAATTCCATGTCTTTAGCTTTCTTATGATTTTGATAGGCATCTTGACGGGGTTTAGATGCCTGTGTGATAATGAGAGGACTTTGATCAGTCCAGAGAAGAGACCATGGATAAAAGAACTTACGGATTTTTAAAATCCGGAATAGACGCTCATACCCTGGGTATCAGCCATATAGGACAGCTTCTTGAAGACTGCGGTTTTGAAGTTTTCATATCAGATGCGCAAGTTTCTTCCGCCGTTGATAAAATATCAAACTTTCACTATTTTGAAGTGATCAAAAAATGGATCCTTCAAAATAACATCACCCATCTTGGTTTCAGCTACCGATTAGATCCGGGACAAGGCTTCAACACTTTTGGGAAGCTGGTTTCTCTAATACAAAGTGATGATCAACTTTCCAGGGCAAAAAACACAAAGATCCAAGAAATTTATTTTGCTGGACTTCCAGAAGCATGCGATTTAGTGGAAAAAGAATTCGGAAAAAGATTCACCACATTTAAGGGAGATGAAACCCCTATAGAAACCCTGGAAAAGCTTGACGTTCCCCAAGCCCTCATCCCAAAATCAATTCAGGAAAGTTCTGTTTACGACCAAATGCGGCTTGAATTCGGGAAAAAACTCATAAAAGATGAAAAGCACAAAACCATTCCAAAAATTCCAGACTATGACTACCAGGATTACGGAACCAAAAAAGACCACTTATCCAAACGCATGAGTGCAGCTCTCAGACAGAATCAACTTCCGCTGACAAGAGTTCATGTAGGGCCTTATCTTGAAGACCGGGAGAAAGCCTTGGCTTTATTCTCTGAATGGCTGAAAAAACTATCCAAAACAAAGCACCTTGATATTGTTTCAGTGGGATCATCCCAGTTAAGCCAATCTCATTTTGGGGAAAGTTGGGAAGGGCTGTCTAATGGAGGAGGGATTCCGTTCAACAGCGAACTAGAACTCCAGGCCATCAGAGAAGATTCCTCACCTATGCTGGTGAGAGCTTATTCGGGAACAAAAAATGTCCGTCAAATGGCTTATATCTTGGAGAAAAATCTTAATATGGCTTGGCATGCCTTCTCTTTTTGGTGGTTCAATCAAATAGACGGCAGAGGACCTTTGAGCGTCAAACAGGGACTGTCTGAACATCTTGAGGCTTTAAAATTTATTGCCGGCGTAACCAAACCTTTTGAACCTAACATCCCCCATCATTTTGCATTCAGAGGAGCGGATGACATCACCTATGTGGTCTCAGCCTATCTCGCCGCTAAGACCGCTAAAAAACTGGGAATTAAAACATTGGTTCTCCAGAATATGCTCAACACACCTAAATCCACATGGGGAGTTCGAGATTTAGTGAAAGGCCGTGTTCTGATAAAGCTGGTGAAAACTTTGGAAGATAAGAATTTTAAGGTGATCTATCAACCTAGAGCCGGTCTGGATTATTTTTCCCCTGACATTGAAAAAGCCAAAGCACAGCTGGCTGCTGTCACAGCCTTAATGTCAGATATCGAACCAGAAAAACTGGACAGTCCCCCTATTATCCATGTGGTGAGCTATTCAGAAGCCCTTTTTCTCGCCACACCCAAAGTCATCAATGAAAGCATTCGGATCACCAAAGCATCTTTGAAAAATTATCCTGAATACAGGAGAAAAAATGCGGTTTTTGATGTCATATCAAGTCCTGAAATTAAAGATGAAGCCCAGGAGCTGTATGAGGAATCCAAAACCATGATTGATCATATGCAAAAAAGCATCCCTAATCTATATTCAAGTGGAGGGCTTTACAAAGTTTTTAAATCAGGATACTTTCCCGTCCCCCATCTCTGGGAAGGCAGAGATAAATTTTCTAAAGCAGTCAACTGGAAAACAAAACTCATTCGTGGCGGGATTCAGGTGGTTCAAGAAAACGGGGAGAAGATGCCTGTAAAAAAAAGACTTGCTCAAATCAATCAAATGATGGATGGAAATTAAAACTAATCCATTTTTTAGTTTGAAATATATCCTTTGCGGTGGACAATTCTATAATTTTTTTCAGGTATTTTGACTTCAATTTCTTTGAATTTTCCATCCCTAACATAGTTTTCAGGAGAATAATAGATAAGATAATACTGTTTAGACGCTTCAACTGCATTCTTCATCAATAAATCGGCTCTCATGGAACTTTCTATATATCCTCCGGTGGCATCAGCCATTTCCCTGAATGCACTGAAAATATCTTCGGATCTCTCCTGAAAAATCACTCCAGGAACAATATCCTTGTGGCTGGACATGAATAAAAAATGAATGGAAATGGACCGGTCTGCATAAATCTGCTTGACTTTTTCCACATCAAATGTGATTTCTCTTCTGTAAAAATCCATGATGCCGGAAACAGTCTGCTCTATATTGGGTGTGTCTTGATAAAGAGCCATGTATTGAGTGAGTATCTTAGGATCTATTTGAGGAATATATTCATTTTGATAAAAAAGAAAAACATATTTTTGGCCTTCCTTATCCTCCATAAGGTCGGCAAAGTCAATCATTTTTTCCTGGCTGACATATCTCATCTCATCAAGCCTTCCTAGGATATACTGATATCTCATCAATTTCTCGCCAGTTGTCCGCTCTTGGAGTTCAAAAGAAGCATTAGATCCTTCTCTTGCATAAAGACTTTCTCTCTGCTCGAGGGAAGCGGAAATGGAAGAAGCCAGCTCAGTGAGTTCCTGAATCATGGACCTGTACTCTGAACTCCCCATCAACGCATCCTTTCTTAATATTCCCCTTAACTGTTTCACTATTTCATCCCTTGACTTGAGTTCCAGAGCTTTTTCTCTTAACTTATAGGAACTGGTCGGAGTCACTACCACCAACAGGTCACCGGGATAAATAACATTTTTGAGAAAATAATCTATGGCCTCTCCTATTCTGGGGTCATATTCAGATATCTCAAAAAAAAGATAAAAATTTCTGGTTGTGTTGGGAGAAAATCTTTGTCTCTCTTCTTTTCTAGCCACATTTCTTTCATTCACCAGATAAACAGCCTGAATTTTCTGAGCTTTGCCGTTTTCATATATTTTAAAATCATCTATAGTCAGATTATCTATAAAATTATTGTCTTTATACACTCTGACAGGGACTTCAATGTTAACAACAAGGGATTCTTCAGCTATTTGCTGAGGGAAAACAGAAACAACTGAAAAGACAAAAATCAACAAAGAAATTACTTTTATTTTCATATTCACCTCATTTTTGATTAATACCAGTAAACACAAAAAATGTCAATAAAGCACACATAAATTCAAACTAACTATTGATTATAATTGAGATTCCTATTATCTTAGTAAACAATCTTGCATTTAAATAGAGAAAGATGAATAAAAACAAAGACATCACATTGGATTTTATCCGTACCCGAATAGAAGAAGATATCAAAGCTAACAAAAACCAAGGGAGAGTGCACACCCGTTTCCCGCCTGAACCTAATGGGTATCTCCATATTGGCCATGCCAAATCCATATGTCTTAATTTTGGTCTTGCCCAGGAATACAATGGAAAATGCAACCTTCGGTTTGACGACACAAATCCCTGCAAAGAAGAAGTGGAGTATGTGGAGTCCATTAAAAAAGATGTCAGATGGCTGGGATTTGATTGGAATGACCGTGAATATTATGCTTCTGACTATTTTGAAAAGCTTTATGAATACGCTGTTCAGTTGATAAAACTGGGGAAAGCTTATGTCTGCGACTTAAGCGCTGAAGAAATCAAACAATTCAGAGGCACTTTAACAGAACCAGGCAGAAAGAGTCCTTACAGAAACCGCCCGGTGGAAGAAAATTTAGACCTTTTCGAAAGAATGCGCAGGGGAGAATTTAAAGACGGAGAAAGAGTGCTGCGGGCTAAAATTGACATGGCCTCTCCAAACTTGAATATGAGAGACCCAGTCATCTATCGAATCCTTCATGCGTCTCATCACCGCACCGGAGACAAATGGTGCATATATCCTATGTATGACTTTGCCCATGGTCTTTGTGATTCCATTGAAGGGATCACGCATTCTTTGTGCACTCTTGAATTTGAAGACCACAGGCCCTTATATGACTGGTTTTTAGAAGAGTTGGATGTATTCCGATCCCAGCAGATAGAATTCGCCCGACTTAATCTAAGTTACACAGTTATGAGCAAAAGAAAACTGCTGGAACTGGTTAAGCAAGGATATGTTAAATCATGGGATGACCCCCGTATGCCCACCATCTCAGGACTCAGACGCCGCGGTTACACCCCGGAATCCATCCGGGATTTCTGCAATAAAATAGGCTTAGCCAAAAGAGAAAGTGTGGTGGACATTGAACTGCTTGAACACTGCCTGCGCGAGGACCAGAATAAAAGGGCTCAACGGGTTATGGCTGTGCTCGATCCTCTGGAATTCATTATCGACAACTACCCTGAAGAAAAAGTGGAGCATCTGGATGCTGAAAATAATCCAGAAGATGAAAGTATGGGGGAAAGGAAAGTCCCTTTTTCCCGACGCCTCTACATTGAAAAACAAGATTTCAATGAAAATCCTCCAAAGAAATACTTCCGTCTGGCTCCTGACCGGGAAGTAAGACTCAAACACGCCTATTACATAACATGCAAAAAAGTAGTCAAAGATGAAAACACAGGAGAAATCAAAACCCTTCACTGCACCTATGACCCTGAAACAAAAGGGGGATGGTCCAAAGACGGTCGAAAAGTCAAAGGGACTCTGCATTGGGTCTCAGCTCCTCATGCAGTGGAGGCTGAAATAAGGCTATATGACCGTCTGTTTAAAACCATCAACCCTTTAGATGTCAAAGAAGGAGAAGATTTCAAGAAAAATCTGAATCCCGATTCTTTAAAAATCCTCCATTCATGCAAACTGGAACCCAGCGTCTCTAACTCTAAGCCAGGAGACCGTTTTCAATTTTTAAGAAAAGGATATTTCTGTGTGGATTCGGATTCAAAAAAAGATAAGCTGGTTTTCAATCAAACTGTTCCGCTGAGAGACACCTGGGCTAAAATTCTCAAAAAACAAAAGAAAAAAAACTAACCGATTTCATTGACAGAACCGTGTGCATTTAATATTCTAATTTTACACCATAAGTAAAATTTAAATGTCAGACATACAAAAATATTCATATTAGGAGAAGGAATAATGAAACCCAAAGTCAAACCTAAAAATAAGTGCTATTCTTCAGGACCATGCGCCAAGCATCCTGGATATTCTTTAGATGAACTCAAAGACACCCCTTTAGGCCGTTCCCACCGCAGCGCGTTGGGGAAAGGAAAGCTGGCCGAATCCATAGAAAGAACAAAAAAGATCCTGGGGCTTCCTCCTGATTATTTGGTGGGAATTGTTCCTGCCTCAGATACAGGAGCCTTTGAAATGGCCATGTGGTCTCTTTTAGGTCCCAAAGGAGTGGATGTTTTTGTATGGGAATCCTTCAGTAAAGGATGGGCTACAGACATAAAGGATCAGTTAAAACTGGAAAATGTCCGTGTTTTTGAAGCAGACTACGGCAAACTGCCTGACCTTTCTCAAGCCAATTTTAGCAATGATGTGGTTTTCGCATGGAATGGAACCACCAGCGGAGTGAAAGTTCCCAACGGTGACTGGATCCCTGATGATAGGGAAGGACTCACTCTGTGCGACGCCACTTCAGCCATTTTTGCCATGGAAATACCCTATCATAAGCTGGATGTGATCACCTATTCATGGCAGAAAGTCTTAGGAGGAGAAGCCGCGCACGGGATTCTCATCTTGTCCCCAAGAGCCGTAGAAAGGATTAAAACCTATGACCCTCCATGGCCTATGCCAAAAATATTCCGCATGATGAAAAAAGGAAAATTCAATGAAGGCATTTTCAAAGGTTCCACCATCAACACTCCTTCTATGCTGGCAAATGAAGATTATCTAGCTGCTTTAGATTGGGCTGAGTCGGTGGGAGGTCTTTCCGGACTCATAAAGAGAAGCAATCAAAACTTAAAAGCATTTGAAGATTTTGTGGCTCAACACGACTGGATCGACTTTCTTGCGGAAAGCAAAGATATCCGTTCCAATACAAGCGTGTGCTTCAGTGTCGACCTTCCTGAAGACAAGATCAAAAAGATGGTCAAGCTCCTGGCAGATGAAAAAGTCGCTTATGACTGCGGCTCCTACCGGGCAGCCCCTCCAGGCCTTAGGTTCTGGTGCGGAGCCACAGTAGATAAGGAAGACATCCAAATCATTACTCAGTGGCTTGAATGGGCTTACCACGAAGTCAAGTAAGCATCTATTAAAATGAGAAGACGTGATTTTATTGAATTCATTGGTCTGGGCATGGCATCCCTCGCTGCCTCCCAATGCAGCCGGCGGAGTCAAAATATTATATTGGAGCAAAAACCCAACATTCTCTTTATCATGACTGATGACCATGCCTCGCAAGCTATTAGCTGCTATGGAAGCAAAATAAACAAAACACCTCATATTGATAGAATAGCATCTCAAGGAATTCGTTTTAACAACTGCTTCTGTACCAACAGCATTTGCGCTCCCAGCCGGGCCACCATATTGACTGGAAAGTACAGCCATATAAATGGAGTGCGGAACAATGCCCAAGAGTTTGACGTCACTCAAATGACTTTCCCCAAACTGCTGAAGGATGCTGGTTTTCAGACAGCTATGATTGGCAAATGGCACCTTAAAAGCGCCCCAACTGGTTTTGATTACTGGAATGTTCTCCCTGGTCAGGGACATTACTACAATCCAGATTTTATTGAGATGGGACAGAAAAAACATCACACAGGATATGTCACTGACATCATTACAGATAGGGCCCTTGATTATCTCCAAAACAAAAGAAACAAAGACCAACCTTTTCTTATGATGCTCCACCATAAAGCCCCTCACCGAAACTGGCAGCCAGCTTTGAGGCATTTGACAAAATACGACCAAACAAAAATCCCTGAACCAGATACTTTATTTGATGATTATTCCAGCCGTTCAGATGCAGCTAAAGAACAGGAAATGACCATCCGGGAACATATGCACTTACAATATGACCTAAAAATGGGGCCCCCTCCAGATAGAATGACAGAAGAACAAAAGATCGCTTGGGAAAACGCTTACGGTCCAAAAAGAGAAGCCTTTAACAAGAAGAATCCTAAAGGAAAAGATTTGGTCCGCTGGAAATACCAGAGATATATGCAGGATTATCTTGGTTGCATAGCTGGCGTGGATGAAAATGTGTTAGCCAGCTTAGCCAAAAACGAACCTGTGCATAAATGGCGAGACGCCATTTATTACCATTACTATGAATATCCCAGCGTTCATATGGTCAAGCGGCATTATGGTATTCGCACTAAAAGATATAAACTGATTCACTTTTACTATGATATAGACCAATGGGAGATGTATGACCTTAAAAAGGACCCCAAAGAGCTCAATAATATTTACCATGATCCAGCTTATTCTGAAATAGCTGCCGAACTCAAGTCAAAACTGGATTCCCTTCAAAATAAATATGAGGATTCAGAAGCGCTTGCTCAAGACTTCCTGAAAAAAGACCTGAAAAAGAAATAATCACACCCATTTTTTTTGAATAAATCAGATTAATTAAAAGGAGAAAAAAATGAAAAAAATATCCTTCCTTGTTTTTATTTTACTCCTGGTTGCTTCTTTCTCCGGGATAGAGGCAAAAACTAAAAATACTGAACAGACCAAATCTCTTATTGACTCAGGAACCATATCCGGCCTTAAGTTTCGCAGCATAGGTCCGGCTTTCACATCCGGCCGAATCGCTGACTTTGCAGTCAATCCAGAGAATCCCAAAGAGTTTTATGTGGGAGTGGCTTCAGGGCATATCTGGAAAACCATCAATAATGGAATCACATGGACCCCGGTGTTTGATAATTACGGTTCTTATGCCATAGGATGCCTTGCCATGGATCCCAATAATCCCAATGTGATCTGGGCTGGAACAGGAGAAAACAACAGTCAAAGAGCTCTGGGTTACGGTGACGGTGTGTACAAAACCCAAAATGGAGGGAAAACATGGAAGAATATGGGTCTCAAAGAATCCCGACAAATCGGAAAAATTCTCATTGACCCCAGAGATTCCAATGTGGTTTATGTGGCCGCAGAAGGATCCGTATGGGGCCCTGGAGGAGACAGGGGTCTTTATAAGACCACAGACGGCGGTCAAACCTGGAAAGCGGTTCTGACCATCAGCCAACACACTGGAGTGTCAGATATGGTCAGGGATCCCAGAGATCCTGACACTATATACGCAGCTTCCCATCAAAGAAGACGGCATGTTTTCACCAAAATCGATGGAGGACCTGAAACAGATGTCTATAAAACCACTGATGCTGGAAAAACATGGGAAAAAATGACTACGGGTCTGCCTTCAGGAGATATGGGAGCCATAGGACTTGCCATATCCCCAGTCAATCCAGACGTGGTCTATGCCATTATTGAACTTCCGGAAGGAAAAGGAGGATTCTACCGCACCTCAGACAGGGGAGCTTCTTGGCAAAAAATGAGCGATCATGTCAGCAACAGCCCTCAGTACTACAATGAAATTTTCGCAGATCCCATGGATGTGAACAAAGTCTACTCAGGGGAAACCATCACTAGAGTCACTGCAGACGGAGGAAGAACATGGCAAACACTGGGAAATAAATACCGGCATGTGGATGACCATGCTCTTTGGATTGATCCTGAAGATACTGAACATCTCATTATAGGAGGAGACGGCGGCATATACGAAACCTATGACGGCGGCAGCGAATGGCTATTTAAATGCAACCTTCCTGTCACCCAGTTCTACCGGGTAGCTGTTGATCAATCAGAGCCTTTTTATTATGTGTACGGAGGAACCCAGGATAACAACAGCATGGGCGGCCCGTCTCGAACCCTCAGCTCCTATGGAATCATCAATGCAGACTGGTTTATCACCAATGGAGGAGATGGATTCTGGTCTGCCATAGATCCCAAAAATCCAAACATTGTTTATGCTGAATCTCAATACGGAGGGCTGGTGCGCTATGACAGACAAAGCAGAGAAAGCATCAGCATCAAACCTCAACCCCCATCTGATGAGGCCTATCGATGGAACTGGAATGCTCCTCTGATCATAAGCCCCCACTCTCATAAACGACTCTATTTCGGAGCCAATAAATTATTCAGAAGCGATGATTACGGAAACACATGGAAAGTACTGGGCGGCGACCTCACTCGTCAGATAGACCGGAATAAGCTCAAAGTCATGGGAAAAACTTGGCCTCCCGAAGCAGTGGCTAAAAATGCTTCGACCTCTCTTTACGGAACCATTGTTTCTTTGGATGAATCTCCTGTAAAGGAAAATCTGATTTATGTGGGCACAGATGACGGTTTGATTCAGGTGACTGAAGATGCCGGAGAAAATTGGAGAAAAATAGAAAATTTTCCAGGGATTCCTGAACTCACTTATGTGAGCGATATCCTGGCATCAAAGCATGATGAGAATACAGTGTTTGCCTCTTTTGACAATCGAAAGAGAGATGACTTTAAACCCTATCTATTGAAAAGCACGGATAAAGGAAAATCCTGGACATCTCTTCCTTCAAATCTTCCAGATAACGGAACGGTTCACGCCATAGAGCAGGATTTCATCAACCCTGACCTTTTATTTGTGGGAACCGAATTCGGAGCCTTCACTTCCATAGATGGAGGAAAAAACTGGGTTCAGCTGAAATCAGGTATTCCCACTATTTCAGTCAGAGACATGGCCATCCAAGAAAAAGAGGATGATCTGGTGCTAGCCACGTTCGGCCGCGGATTCTACATTCTGGATGATTACACTCCTCTGAGAAAGATAAATCAGGAAATACTGGAGAAAGATGGATTTATTTTCCCAATCAAAGATGCTTTGATGTTTATCCAAACCGATGTTAAATACGGACAAGGTTCAACCTATTTTTCCGGAGAGAATCCACCTATTGGAGCTGTTATCACTTATTACCTGAAAAATTCCATAAAAACAAAGAAACAAAAAAGAAAGGCCCGAGAAAAAGAAATGAGGGAAGCTGGAAAACAAATCGAATATCCCAGCTTTGACCAGCTCCGTGAAGAAGATCAGGAAGAAAATCCTTATCTTTTGTTCACTATCACAGATAACGAAGGAAATGTGGTGAAAAGGATAAAGACTTCCCCCAGAAAAGGAATCCACAGGATAACATGGGATTTCAGGTATCCTTCCACCGATCCTCCCCGCTCCGGAAGCCAGATATATTCCTCAGGAGGAGGAATGCTGGCTTTACCCGGCGAGTACCGAGTCGCCTTAGGGAAATGGGTGGATGGTAACTACACTGAGTTAGCAGGGCCGCAGAGCTTTAACGCGGTTCCGCTTGAAAACACCACTCTGCCAGCTGAAGACCGGGAAGCTCTGTTTCAATTTCAGAAAAAAGTAGCTGAGCTCAACAGATCGGTCATGGGAGCTTCACAATATCTAAACGATATCACAGAGAGAGTAAGCAAAATGAAAGTGGCACTTTCAAACACCCCGGAGGCCCCCAGAGACCTTATGAAACAAGCAAGGGCCATTGAAGACCAATTGAATGAAATCCAGATCGCTTTTTACGGAGACCCGACCATAAGCCGTCGAAGCGGAAACCAGCCTCCTTCATTAACACGAAGAGTCCGGAATCTGGTCTACAGTCACTGGAGTTCCACATCAGCTCCTACCCAGACCATGAAAACCCAGTATCAAATCTCTGGCAGAGAATTTGAAATCCAGATGGATAAATTAAGACAACTGGTCCAGACTGAAATCCATAAACTGGAAAGAGCCATGGAAGAAGCTGGATCACCTTGGACACCAGGACGTTTCCCGGAATGGAAAAAGTGAATGAAGCTAAATAAAAAAAAATAAAAATGGCTGCTGAAAAATCTAAAAATTTTCTCTGTCTCCTCTCTATATCCTTACTCTTAACCACTGCCTCCTGCTCCATAAAAAAATTTGTGCTGAAAAAAACAGCCGACGCTCTGACCGGTGAAAGCAGCAGCAATGTTTTTCTCACCGATAATGACCCTGAACTGGTGGGAGATGCCCTCCCTTTCACCATAAAGATGTATGAATCCCTCATGGCATCCATACCTGAACATTATGGATTAAGACTCCAAACAGGAATGCTTTACATCATGTATGCAAACGTCTATATCCAATCACCAGCCGAACAGCTCCCTGACCTGGAATTTGACAAAAAGGAATTCATGCTCAACAGAGCTAAAAATCTGTATTTAAGAGGAAGAGACACGGTCTTAGAAGGGCTAGAGATGAAATATCCTGGTTTCTTAAAGAATCTCAAGGCTGAAAAATACAAACGAGCATTTGGCGGTGTGAAGCCAGACGACGTACCCGCTCTTTACTGGGCTTCTGCAGGATGGGTGGCTGCCTTTTCTATTGATCCTTTTGACATGAAACTCGGCATCACTCTTCCTCAGGCTGAGGCCATAATGAAAAAAGTATTAGAGCTGGATGAAGACTTTAATAACGGTTCTGTTCACGACTTTTTTATTCTCTATTATGGATCCATACCTGATTATATGGGAGGAAGCCCAGAGAAAGCCAGAGAACACTTCAAAAAAGCAGTCAAATTATCCCAAGGCCGCTCCGCAT